>ENA-ORXT01003501-ORXT01003501.1-marine-metagenome-genome-assembly--contig:-NODE-3501-length-17220-cov-32.326722_pt1 | contig 17220 bp, 12 predicted proteins | sample MGYA00237868_ERZ511482 | MGnify/ENA metagenome assembly ERZ511482 | reverse complement strand
TCCCGAAAAATGGGGACCATCTGAAAAGCATAAAACATAAATCTGGAAAACAATCCATCTTCCGCCGATGAAATCAACTTCCTGATTTGACCAGGTGTTCCCGACAGGACCACTGATATTTTCGGCATATCCATTTCTATATACTCATCGTTTGCTTTTCTGGTGTAGGAAATCGTTTCGTGATGAAATGCTTTACGGAGCAGGTCCGAATAACCACCCCAATCCTGTTTTAAAACTTTTGCCAGGCTATCCGCTTCCGATTCAAATAAAATACCCGAACTATCATTGTTATCCAGGTGCTTGATCAACATCGCAGAACTGGCATTGGCCGGAATAAACAATGCCTTGATCTCTTTCTTTTCTGGCTCCTCTGGTAACTCGTCCAGATTCCCACTATCATATCTTGCGCTTTTTCTTCTGTACTCTGAGGCTGCCTTCCTGAAATTTGCTCTCTCTTTTTTACTTCTTTCCAATAGCTCCTTGTGATATGCCAATCCTAATTGTTTAGCTAATTTTAAGGAACCTTTACCACTAGCCGCCGGAGCAATTACAAAAAGAAATAAGTTCGGAGCAAAAATAGATCCATCATAAATTCCAGTTACATTCGGCATCAAGCCACTCAAAATTCCTAATGATCCGGTTAAAAAAACATCTCGTTCTCGTTCATTCTCCAAAATATCACAACCCTTTTTCAAGATCACTGGTAACTGTCCAAAAACTTTTTCGGGTATTATCGGAGGAGCATCTGATGGCAGCTTCCTGTTCTTTTTGGAAGACGTATCGGCAGGAACATACGGTTGCCAACTGTACGCACTTCTAATCGTCCTCTCCATTTCATTGTTATTAAAATCAAATGTTTTGTTACTCTCGCGAATAGCAATTTCCAAAGGAAGTCCCGCATGGCTGCAGATAACTCCCAGTTGATAGATATAATTATTTCGGTTCCCTTTCTTAAACTCCATACGTGCATTTGTTTGCATCACACAAACCCCAAAAGCCTCCTGATAGTTACCTGTTAAATTAGCAGCCTCGACCGATAAATCTGGAGCCCTTCTTGGAGTAAGATTCATTGCTTCGCTAGAAGCTTGATTAACATCAGCATTGGATTTAGTAATCTTAAAAACCGTACTTTTTTCATTAAAATAAACCTCCGGATCATAAGACATAAAACAAAGCCGGGTAATATCTTTCCCACTTTTATCAATCTCCACCATCAGATCTTTTTTATAAAAATTCATTACCTGCGAGTATGCTATACCGTGTTTTTTCATTTCAGAATCTACCTCTACAATAATCTTTAAACCTCTTCCACTCGGACTTATAAAAGCAACTCTGGTAAACCTCAGTGCCTGAACTTTCAAAACCAAATCCGGTAAAATCTCTGGATCCAGTTTATCAATATCCAAAATCACAAATGGATTATAGGTTTTTAAAAAAGACATTTTTCGGCCACCTTCAAACATTCCAGAAACGGTAAAAGCCACTAATCCTTTTTTCAATTGATCGACTTGTTTTTGGTTTCCTGAATCAACCAACGCTCTAATTTTCAAGATTGGTTTTTTATACTGATCACTTCGAATTCCATCAACCACTTCCGCTAAAGTTCGGTGTCCCAGGACCGTCGTGAAATTCTTAAATAGTGTAATACTTTTCATATTCAAATTATTTTGAAAAAGGTGTTTGATAAAATTTGTCACCTGGACCTTATTCGACTTTTGACTCAAAGAGCGCCAACCGACCATTTATTCAAACACCTTTATTAATGATTAAAAAACTAATTTATTTATGCTCCTATTCTGAATGAAGACCTCCCCGGGGAAGACTTCGATAAGTGGTCATAAACAAAAAGTCCATGTTTCAGATAAGTCTCTGCTAACAAAATAGCTGCTTGAAAATCACTCTTATGACAAACTAGTTTCGTCCCCAAACGCTTCTCCTGATACTTTCTGATCGCCGATAAAACCATCGCTATTCTAAAACAACTCAACCCCATTCGTCTCACAATACTTAATGCTTCGATTCCAAAATCCTTCTTCGTTTCTTTGGCCATCTTCTTAAAAGTTGAATTCAGTATTTTCCATTGTGCTTCCGTCAAAGTAAATTCTGCGGGATAAAATTTAAGAAAACTAATTACCTCCAAAACACCTTTGGATAACTCTACATAAAACATTTGAGCATTTGGAATCTTTCCCTTTTTTGAAACATCTTGCCAAGCCACCTCACCTTCAAAAGCATAAAACATAAATCTAGAGAGCAGACCATCTTCCGCAGAAGGAATCAAGTAGGTCAATTGATCAAGTGTTCCAGAAACCGCAACGGATAACTTTGGACTATTAACCGATATCAGATCTCCGTCAGATGTTCGTTTATGTAAAAGAGATTCATGATGAAAGGCTTTTCTCAATACGTCCGAATATTCACCCCAACTATGATTCAGCGCATTTGTCAAACTATCTACCTCTGACTCAAACAAAATTCCTGATTCTTCATTCCGTTTTAAATGCTCCATCAAGTTGATAGCATCCATATTAGTTGGAGAAAATAGATTTTTAAAATTTGGTTGCTTAGGTGCTTCGGGCTCTCTTTTTAGAGATCCCTTTTTGTATTTTACAAGATCCATCTCAAATTTCACCAGCGCCTTCCTGTAAACTTCTTGCTGTTTTTTATTGTCTTTCAATAATTGTATTTGATGGGCAGTTCCCAGATACCTGGCAAGATTAAAAGCACCTTTGTTGCTCGCAGCCGGAGCGGTCGCAAAAACATATAAATTTGGATAATAAACCTGACCATCATAAACCCCACTGATTCCTGATAGCAATCCACTCAATACTCCCAAAGCACCTGTCAGAAAAACATCTCGTTTCTGATGATGATCCTTAAATGGTTTGCAACTTGCTTTTAGCAGTTTGGGTAGCTTGTTATAAACCTGCAAAGGAATCGCAGGAGGATATTTCGTAGAAATCTTTCTAATACTTTTTCCAAGATCCTTCATCGCCCCATTTACAACTTCCAAAGACGCTCGCTTGTCAGCATTGTTGATGGTTTTTTGATTCGTGGAATCCGATACATTTTCAGGAATAGAATCTGTTGGTCCCCGGTTAATTGCGGCTTCAAAATCGGATGCACTAATTTTATAAACCATACTTTCAGGATTAAAATAAGCCTCCGGATCATGAGACATAAAACATAGTTGAGTGATATGGTCACCACTTTTTTCGATTTCTATTCTCAGCCTGGTTTTATAAAAATCACAGACCTGACGACAGGCGAAACTATGCATCTTCATTTCAGCATCTACTTCCACAATAACTTTCAAACCACGACCACTCGGACTTATAAAAACAGCCTTCGTAAATTCAATCTCTTTTATTTTTAAAACCAAATACGGTAAAACATCTGGATCCAATTCATTAATATCCAGGATAACAAAAGGATTATAAACTTTTAAAGAAGTCATCCTGGGTCCACCTTCAAACAAACCCGAAACCGTAAAAGCGACCAATGTCTTTTTTACTTGCTTCGCCCTTTCCAGATCCCCTGTCTTAATCAGTTCCCTGATTTCTGAAACGGGCTTTTTGTATGTATCCCCCTGGATCTGTTCAATAATTTTGGCTAGACTTAGACTGCCAACTTCTTTGATAAAATTTTCATACAATGAAATATTTCTCATAATATTCTTTTAAAAAAATGATTTAATAATGCTGGTATTTGCCGACCAGCGATTCGGCTATCCAATTATCTCTGTGATGGATCTTCCACCAATAGAGATATAAATATCATCATCCATCGAAACCATACAGGCCGCCGCCGCTCGCATACCACACAAATCAAATACTTTCGCACCCGTAAGTCGCTCGTAGTACTTGACGGCCAGTTTAAAACTGGTGTAGTGATTTTCCGGAGTACCGCTCCCGTTTACCAGAATTACCAATCCACATTTCAAAGCATTCTCAAAACAGGCCATCACAAAAGGATCCTTTCTTAGTAATGCTTTCACATCCTTCATATCCCTTTCATTCATGTATGGAATCTCTAGGTATAAATTTCCGGAATAGTTCACCATTTCCAATTTTTCGTTTCTCAAAATAAAATTGCCCGCCACCGAAAAAGTAGGAATCACCTGACTCAGATAATTATATTCATCTCCCGAATCATGCTCGCGACAATAGCGTAATCTATCGATCAGGTACCGGTACTTTCCCGTCCTAATTTGATTGAGAATATTGAAAAGTGGGATCATCTTTTTTGGTCTTTGGTAATAATTGAAAAGTGTTATGACAGACATATTGATTAATTTTAAGAGTTAGAAATAACAGGGCGGACCATGTGACAAGTGCCTAAGTACTAAGCATAGTCCGCCCAGGCCTTGATGTGCATCAAAGCAAAAAATGAATAAGGAATTTTTGAAATTAGAAAATCAGAATAGAGGCATAAAACTCAAAAAGCTAGACGGATTCATAACCTTTGGAAAAAGGCTTTCGGTACTGAGCATCCAGGAATCGATCAATATCAGACATCCGATAATAAATCTTCTTCCCATGCTGAGAGTATCCAATCTTTCCCTCATCCCGCCAGATTTGAGCCGTGCGAGGTGAGACCTTCATCAACTTGACAAACTCTTCGGTACCAATAAAATGTTCGGATGGCGAAGTGATTTTATTCACCCTTTCCCTGATCTCATCCAGGGTCTTTTTGATTTCCTCATAATTTGCTTTAGAAATAAGAACTGTTTCCATAATAAACGTTTTTAAAAAATGAATAAAATAAGTTAACAGCAACAAAGTAAAAGCAAATGTTTTATCCGAACTATCCTAAAATAAAATCAGGATACTTTTTTTAAAAAAAAATTATTATCACACAGAAAAAAAGCTAAAAAAAATGATAAATAAAAAAATCTCCTACTTCTCCTAACTTCCCCTGTAGTTCTCCTATTCTAAAAATAGGAGAAGTTTATGGGGATTCTTTATCTAGATCGAGGTTAAGATCAAGGTCAATCTTGTTTTTTTTCGAAAGCGTACCAGCATTAAACTCAGTAAGGTTCCTAAGGATCGTACTTTCTACAAACAGTTTACCATCGTTATCTGTAACAACACTACAAATAGATTTGATAATAGGAGTTGTGGATCCCCTGAATACTAAACCCTTTTTATTTTCTGCTTTAAGTAATTGTCCTAAAAGGTTAGCCAACTGTGCAGCAGAATCATCGAATATGACTTTTTCTGTTTTGGATTCTTTCTCAATAGAATCCCTGCTTGCATTAATAGATTCTTTTTCGATAGAATTTTTGGTCGCAGTTATATACCCTATTTCAATATCAATATCTCTAATAAATTTGGCCTTTGGATTCTCCTCAACATCCTGGAAATAATCTGCTCTCCAGCGTAGCAAGATATTTTTCTTATTTTCAAAACCTCTGACAGACTTCAGGTCCTCTTTTATTTTTTTCATATTGAATCTCGCTCTATCCTCAGTAGACGTACCGTATTTAGCTCCTTCCTCCCGGATCATATTGTTCAATAATGCAAGCCGCTCTTTTATACACCTTCTCAATACTTTATACTTGTCTTTCGAAGAAATACTTAAGAAATATGTTTTATTTAAGTGTAGCAAAGAATCGAAACTTCTTAACCATTTATCGGGATGCTTTAATGATCCAAACTGATGATCTAGGAAAGGCAACAATTGACTGGAATGATAATTAGCAGCATTACGCAATAGGGAAATACAATGATATTTATGGAATAGCGGTTTACCCTCATCAAAATCCGGAGGAAGATTCAGCAACCCTTCTGTAGTCACATCAAATAAATCAATCTGATCAACCTTGTAATTCTTAATTTTATACTTCGAGAATTCTATCCACGTGACGCCATCCGCATCGCTATTAATTGTCATTATTAGTAGTTTTCAAAATGAATAATTACTGATAGAGAAGCATCATTGCTCCAAAATCAAGTATTCAATTAGTATGTTAAATAGTCTCAAGCAATCTCAATAGTTCTGTTGAAAAGGAATTTCAACAGTAAAACACTTTTACAAAATATCTCTTGTTAAAGCATCTGTAAAATAAAAATGTGGTGGACTCCTTGCGTCGGTGAGTGTGGGATCAAAGGTAGGCAATAAAAATATTAAAAATAAATTGTTTCATGTTAAAATAACAAATTGTTTTGTATAATGTTGACTGTTGTTTTTTGTTTGTATTTTAATTTCGAGTTGATACAGATAACTAGCCGAAATCATTTCAGAAAATTAAAATGAAGTTTTACCATAGAATTTATCTAAACCTTTATAAGCTTTAAGCTTAACAAATAACCAATAGTTCCTTCCAGATCAAAATGCGAGGTCAAAACCATTTTCTGCTTCATTTCCTTTGGAAGGTAAAATCCCCATTTGGAAACAGGAAACTCGTTATCATCCTCTTCCAAATATTCAAATAAGAGGGTATGGAAATTTTTAATAGAAGCTGTGACTTTATTAATAATAGAAGTGAATTCTTCGTAACTAATATTCGATTCAAAAAGACTATCCCTTGAAGATAAACTGATATTGCGCTTTAGATAATGTTCAAGTAAAAAGAATAATGTATTATTTATTTTCGTTCCTGTAAAAGAATAAAATTTTAATTTGCCTTCAGAGCAAAAAACAGGTCTTTCAATATTGAGATCTTTTGCTTTAAAATTTTTAAAATCATTTCGTAGCTCTAGTATTTTACCTTTCGCTTTTTCATCACATTCAGCTAGAGGTTGATTTCCCTTAATGAGTTCAAGCATTTTTTCCCGAACACGTTCGTGAATTTCACCACCGCCACCAAAAAAGAGTGGTTTCTTTCCATCTACTGCTTTAATTACAAACACCTTTTTTGCGGCGTAATCAACTTCTTTAATCTTCCATACTTTAGCAGCTAAAAATATATTTTGACCTTCAACGATTTGAATAGAAGGAGGCACTTCACCAATCACTCTATTTTTGGTAACTACTTTGAATAAAGTAGGCGTTTGAAATGCAGTATAAAAGTCCCGGCTGTTTACCAGTTTTTCTCCCTCTAATCCAATGATCAACTCTCCATTAATATTTTCTAAATATTCTTCTCTAATCATATATTTAAGAAGAGAAATTATATCATCATCTGGTATGAATTCAAAAGTGTAATTCTGTCTTACCTTTTTATATAATAAATCTTTATCAATTCCGGAATGTTCCTTTGTTATAGATAAAATTTGGTGAAAGAGTAGATCTACTGAATATCTTTTATTCTTGAGTGGTTCAATAAACCCTTCTTTTAATAATTCATAGCAAGCAATCGATTGAAGTAAACTCCACTCGCTCAAAGCACATAATAATAGATTACTATCAATTCCATCTTTTCGACCGCTTCGACCAAGTCGTTGTGCTAAGGAAGCTACTGAAAATGTTGAATCAATTTGTGCCACCTGATCAACAGAGCCAATGTCAATTCCTAGTTCCAATGTAGATGTGCAAACTATGGCATATCTACCTGTATTCTTATTTTTTGCAAAGTCCTCAATAAACTCTCTTATTTCTTTATTTACAGAGGCATGGTGCGCATAATAGGATTGATGTCCACCATATTTCGCTGCAATCTTTTTTAGCTTAACGGCAATTTCTTCTACTCTTCCTCTACTGTTTGGAAATATTAGAGTTCTGTTTTTTTGAGTGTTCTTATAAAGCATACCCAGTAGTTCAATTGGTACATCTGTACCTTCAGAATTAAAGTATCTTATAGAGGCTTTAACGGGTTGTTTGGTCGAATCTAGTAATACCTTTGTATGTTCAACATTTCCGAAGAATGATTTTGCATCATCGTAATAAGATCCTAGAGTGGCGGATAGTGCTACAAATCTGATATTTGAGATTGCATTTTCATTGAGTCTATATAAAAGCGATTTTAATTGTACACCTCTGTCAGTCCCTAAGAAACTATGAATTTCATCTATTACGACAAACTTTAAATTTGCAAATAATGCACTTATATAATAGGGACGATTGGCAAACATGGCTTCAATTGATTCAGGAGTTATAAGTACAATGCCGTTTGGATTTTCAACTAATTTCTTTTTTGCGGATCTACTGGCTTCACCATGCCATTTGGTGATGTTGATGTCAAGGTGTTTAGATAATTGATTGACTCGTTCAAACTGATCGTTTATAAGGGCTACAAGAGGAGAGATATAGAGAACCTGAACACCTGGTTCCATAAAGTTTACCATTGATAAAATAGGAAGAAAAGCAGCTTCAGTTTTACCTGAGGCCGTTCGGGCAGCCAAAATGTAGTTATTTTTAGTCGTGATTATTTTTACAATAGCAGCAGTCTGAATAGGACGCAAGCTTTCCCACTTCTTATCCCTAATGAATTTTTTTATTGGTGTTGATAAAAGATTATAGGCGTCCATATTAAATTTCGTCTATGCTAATTTCACTTAAATCTATTTCATCACCTGACTTCTTTGTAAAAGATTTAAGTAGCTCCTCTTTGTCATGAGATGGATTTTGTCTTAGGATATTAAGCATATTTAAAAAATAACGAATTACTTCTCTTGGAGTTAAGAATTCCGCTGCACCTTGTTGATTGAGTTTGTGCTCCATATATTGCTTGATGTTGTCGTCACTAAAATCAATTTCAACTGAGTAGTTTATATCAAAAATTGATTTCAACTTTTTTAAGAGTACAAATATTTCACTATCGTTTAAGGGACGTAATTTGATAACGGGTTGTGAAAAATCTCTAACAGATTCCGTTTCAAATTGATTGCTTTCCAGTCTGGTTTTTAGTGCATTATAACTGAATAAACCTCTTCTTTCATTCTCTAAGAAATCTTCCGTACCTGCAAAATTGAAAAATAGATTTTTCGTATTTCCTTGAAAGCAATCATTATAAATAGTAAGTATTTTCTCATAGTTTTTCTCTCGCATTTGTCGATTCGGAATCTTGTAAAGATTGATCGCTTCATCTAGATTTATCATAAATCCTTTATACCCAATTGACTTAAAAAATCGACTAAAATTTTTAAGCATATCATAACAATTCAAATCATTAATAATCTCTCTAACTCCTAAATCTTGCCGAGCTTCCGTCTTCGTGGTATATTCCCCCTTAAGCCATCGTATTGCGTTCCGTTTCAATTGAGTATCGTCATCAATAAATCCTTTGTAATATTTCATCATTACGGTCCCAAAATTAAACCCCCCTACGTCAGTAAGATCGTTGGTTGTCTTCATTATTTTATTTTCAACTAAGGATACATTTTTCTCTTCTCGCAATTCATCGAAAGAAAGATTAGCTTCTTCAGCAGTTGTCATTAATACATTCTCTATCCATTTCTCTAAGAGTATTTCAAGGGCACCTCCTTCCGGTTTTGTTTGAATCGAAAGATTATCTATAATGGTAGAGTAAAGCGCAACAGCTTTTCGATCATTAGAGTATAATCTTTTTTCAGGGGTGAAGTCTGCATTACTAACTACGAATTTTTTCTTTATCGCTATGGTATTTAATAAATGAAGCATAAAGCTTTTCCCACTACCAAATTCACCAATCCAAAATTTGACGATGCTATGGTCGTCTTCAACTTCCTCCAATGCTTTAATCATGGCATTGACTTCTTTTTTTCTTCCAACTGTAATATGTTGGATACCCAATTTGGGAACAACTCCTCCAACGAGTGAATTGATAATAGCAGTGGCTTCTTTAGATTTGACTTGCATTTTTATTATTTATATTTCTTCTAGAAAAGTAATATATTCTTTGTTAATCGAGAAAAGACCATCGTCATCTTCGATTAATACATCCTCTTCTATTTCGTAGAATAATTCATTAATACCGTTTATTAACTGTCCTTTAAATTTACGATTCTTCTTAGCGAAAGCAGATACTTGCACGTCACTCAAAATTAAATCGTTCTCTTTAAATAGTAGTAAAATTGCTTTTTGGATAGGATCAAAAGGAATACTAATACTTTGATCTTTATCCGGTGTTTCACCAAAAATACTTTCAAGACCTTTTTCTTCGAGGTCATTTATTATTTTAGGTTTTGAGAATGCTTCTTCATTAGAGATATTGATATTCTCCTCTTCGACATCCAATATAACATTTAATTTTTCTACCGTTTCTTTATGAGTCTCATTGATTTTTAAAACCTCTTTTTGGTTAATCTTTATTTTTTTTCGCTGTACTTTAAACACTGTTGGAACTTCATTGAGTGCTTTTGTTAATTGGCTGTCGCTCCTTAAAAGAACTAGTATTTTATGAAATTGCTCTTCCTGGTTTTTATTAGCAAACACCTTTTTAGAAATGTTTTTAGGCAGAGGTTTTATCTTTGATTTCTTACTCTTTAGTTTAGATGCATAATAACTCACATAAAACTTTAGTGAGTTTATACGATTGATAGATGAAAACAATTTCATAGCTTCAAAATGAATATTTGTTACACTTGGGTTGCGTTCATTTTCTTGAATTAATTTTTCCGTAGCTAGGAGAAGTTCTTTTGGAGTCAGTGTTGCTTTTTTTGATTTTACTTCGGCAAAACTATCTTTCCATCTAGCTCTGTTTAATTCATTTAAGCATAACAAAGTATGAGAAGTAGGTTCGGAGATATTCGACTGATAGGATGCTATGGCACTCTCAATATAACCTTGAGCATTGAGATCCAATCTGTCCTTAAAACTTTGATATACGGTTGATGTATCTCGTTTTCTAGTATGCCTGTAGTGTTCACGTATACTATTTTCTGACACCTTAAAAAGATCGCTTAAAATTTGTGAAGTAACTGGTGAGTGATATTCCGGATAATATACGTTATAAGTATAATTTCCTATTTCTACTTTGTCTAAAGATTCTAAAATACCTAAGAAATTCGCGCCCTTATCATTGTAATGAGATTCTAGCTTAGTTACTAGATGTAAATATAGCTTAGCTGATTCAGCGGCACATTGTTCAATTTTTGTAAAGACATTATCAGTTATCCAAAATAAATTGAGGAGATTGACCTCCTCCTTTGATAAGTTTAGTTCATCCTTATTTAAATTTCCATATCGTTGTGCTTGGTAATCTGTTTGATCATCTGTTTGAGAATAATTCGATTGATTCGAGACAGGTGAATTATAAACTGCTTCTGATACTTCAATTTTATAATCAATAATTATCTCTTTTTTTATTACTTCTTCAGCTCGTTTTTTATGAGAACTAGAACTTCCATCAGCGAATATTTCTAAAAGTCTTGCAACTAGAGGAGCATCAAGAGGAGCGTTTCTATTGAATAATAAAATATCGTGACAAAAATTATTTATGTCTTTATCTGAATTTTTGCCATAATTTAAAATTGACTTAAAAATATTTTTAGTAACAAGTTTCTTAACTAAGATTAATCGCTGTTGCGAGCTTAGTAAAGTCAAACCTTCTTTCAATATCTCATTTAGTAGAATAATATTACCTAATGGCAGATCTGCTTTGGTAGCATAAGAAATCACCTTCCCGAGTAGGTGATCTGTTAGTTCTTTATTTATTCTGGATGCCTCTTTCATTTAGGATCACTATTGGAATGATAACGTTAAAGTACAGAGCTCTTTAATTACAACTTTACATGACACAAAATAGTAATAATATAGCAAAAACAAAGTACTTCACCTATTCTAAATTTAATACTTATTTGTATGAAATTACTCTCTCCAACGTGGAAACGTATATTTCTGCTGTGACATCACAAGCCAATACCAATAATAAAAAATTTTAATGAGTAATAGATGTTAGCTTACAACCGCAGGAAGTATAAATATCAAACAAAGATTACTTCTCAGTACAACTACGCTCTGACCAAATATTGAGTAAGCAAATACCCGAGCGCCACCTCATTCTAATGGAAGAAGGCAAGGATAAAATCATCAATTTTTTAAGCAAACTCAAGAAACAGAAAGGACAGACTCGCCCAGAATTTTTGTTTTAAATGCGCTCTATTGCACCTTCAAAATCGGGTAAAAAGCAGCATAAAGCAAGGCAAAGAAATGGGAGGAAAAAGGCAAATGTTTACCCTATGTTTACCCCAAAAATAAAAATGAGCCGTAACTCATTGATTATCAATATAGTTACGACTCATAAAAGTGGTCCCACAAGGACTTGAACCTTGGACCTACTGATTATGAGTCAGTTGCTCTAACCAACTGAGCTATAGGACCAAAACAACCAAGGTTGTTTACGCGCCAAAATTACACAATATTTTAGAATCGGCCAACCCGGTGCGCTTTTGATTAACGAAATTTTGAATTGGTTGGTTCCGCCTTGTCGCAAATCAAAAAGAGCCACCGCATAAATACGATGGCTCTTTTCCAATCACTATAATTTTAAGCAAATTACTTCACCCCGTGCATCAATTTCTTCACCACTGGATTAAGCAGAATTCCTAAAATTCCTAGTCCAATTGGTACTATTGTAAAAATCATGAAAAAGTAACTAAGTGATGTTTCGTTGGCTATCTCTTCAATTCTTCCTCCCATCTCTCCAGCGGTTTTATTACCGATCGCGACGGCAACGTACCAGATACCAAACATCAAGGCAATCATCCGTCCGGGCACCAGCTTACTAATATAAGACAACGCTACGGGCGACAAACAAAGTTCTCCCAGCGTATGGAATAGATACGCCAGAATTAACCAAATGATACTCACCGTGGCTACTTCGGCACCTTGTGGAATCCCCATTGATCCAAAGGCCAACGCGCCAAACCCAATACCTAATAATATCAATCCTAAACCGTACTTGGTTGCGGCACTTGGATTGTATTTACTTTCCCACCATTTGGAAAACAGCGGTGCAAACATGATGATAAATAAGGAGTTTAAAATCCCAAACCACGTAGCGGGAATCTCTACTTCGTTTTCTTTTATCCTTTTTACTTCGGCCTGAATAATCGGTGAGGCTTTACCCGTTTTTTCTACTACGCTTCGTGCGTGCGTGGCCTTTTCAGGATTTAGATAAATCAGCTTCCCTCTTACTTCAATTAAATTTAGCTTGTCACCCACCTTGATATCCCCCGGTTCGATGACGGTAGTCGATTTGGGAACAATCTTGTCAGATGGTTTTACTTGTGTGGATTCTAATACATTCGTAAATGTTATCTCCGGTTCTCCTTCTGCATTGGTCGCGGATGTTTCGATCGTAGAATATTCTACCACCAACGCATTGGATGATAGATTTCGATTAATCATCCAGAAAATTAATATCCAGATAAACAGAAAACTTATCCCGAGTACAATGTTGGACATCTTGTATTTTTCAAACGTCTGCCCAAATAATTTAATTAATACCCAGGTGATAATTCCTACTGGAACAACCGTAATCGTAATATTTACAATATTGAAAATCGTCGCCCAACTTCCTGACATAACTCGTCCCGTATAGCTGCTCGCAAAGATGGTCATCGAACCACCCGCTTGCTCAAAACAGGCCCAAAAACAAACCGTCATGATGGCGAAAATAATGATGGCCACCATCCGGTCTCGCGTCTGTGCCGGATAACGAATAATTCGAATAGTCAATAGTGTCAAAAATAAAAGTACACCAATCCCGATATAATGATAGGATAAATCCGAGTCTCCAAATTTTAGCATATTGATACCGCCAATCTTGGAAAGTGGATCGTTTATAATCCAGGTGACACCAATAAATACACAGAGATACATCAGTATTTTATCTAATCCTGTAAATGGATTTAGTCGGTCTCCTTCAAATTCCAGAACCGGTACATCGTCCTCTTTCTTTTCTGGTTTTAAACCAATATCACCAAAAATATCTTGCGCTAAATAAAACTGTATGGCACCCATTAACATAAAGATTCCTGCTAATCCAAAACCATAACTCCACGATACTTTTTCACCAATATATCCACATAATAAAATTCCTAAAAATGCTCCCGCATTTACTCCCATATAGAAAATCGTATAGGCGCCATCCTTCTTTTCAGGCGTATCCTGATACATATATGAAATGATCGAGGTCATATTGGGTTTGAAAAATCCATTACCTATAATCAGCAACCCAATTCCGATATAGAGAAATATATTCGCAAATTCCAGCGCCATCGAGGCGTGACCCAACGTCATAATCAACGCGCCCCAAATCACCGCTTTTCGATATCCTATAAAATTATCCGCTAAATATCCTCCCAAAATTGGCGTCAGATAAACCATCGCCGTATAGGTTCCATATAAAGCCAACGCTTCTTTACTCGTCCAGTCCCATCCGCCGATACCGACCGAACTAATCAGAAATAACACTAAAATTCCGCGCATTCCATAATAGGAAAATCGCTCCCACATCTCCGTAAAAAATAGTACAAACAATCCTGATGGATGTCCCAGTACCGTTGACTTGAATATGTCATCGTTTGCCTTACTCATATTGTATTTTGATTTTAATAAATAATTTTATTCTGTTTTAATCCAATTTAATCCGCCAACTCAAACCCTTCCGTTTCTTTCACATCCCGCTCATTATCCTCTGCTCCATGCGTTAGTCGCTTCAACGGTTTCAAAATAGCAATCACCAATAATCCAAAGATTACTGTAAACATAGTAATACCCGCAAAAATAGTATATTCACCATATTCTGAAGCATTTTCTCCTATCAGTCCAGCTACTTTATTACCCAAGCCGGTAGAGGCAAAATACAGTCCCATCATTAAAGAGGCATATCGAACGGGTGCAAGTTTCGTTACAAAGGAAAGAGAAACAGGAGAAGAACAAAGTTCTCCTATCGTATGAAATAGATAAGCGGCTACTAGCCAATACATGGCAGACGACCCGTTAGCATTGTAATCTCTTGCCGCAAAGACCATAAAAACAAATCCAAGCCCCATGATAATGGTACCAGTTGCCATTTTAAATAAGGAAGAAGCTTCTTTATTTTTCAGTTTTCGGGATGCCCAATAATTGGCCACCATTACCGCAAAAACTAAAATAAATCCTGCATTCAAACTCTGAAACCAGATCGTAGGAACTTCCCAACCGAATAACATTCTATTCGTTTTATTCTCCGTATATAAATTCATTAGTCCACCTGCTTGCTCGAAGGCACCCCAAAAGACGATAACTAATAAAAAAGATAAGAGTACGACCAAAAAACGATCTTTTTCTATCTGCGAACGCAGGCTCTTGTAGATCATCATTAACATTCCTGTCACTAATGACAGAAATAAAAATAACACGGCATAGGCCCAATGATCTACGCCTGTCATTTCAAAACCTGCATAATAAACAGATACTAAAATCAACACAACTACAATAACCAATTGTTTCGGAGACTTCATCAGGTCACCAAAAAGTTGACCTAACCCCACTTGATCCTTTAGCTCGTGTTCGTCCGTTTTATTCCCTACGTGGGTTAGATATTTTTGTCCCCAGAGATAGACTAACAACCCGAACAACATTCCTATTCCTGCCAGTCCAAAACCTGCATGCCACCCATATTTTGCGACAACTAGTCCCACTATCGTAGTGGCTAGTAATGATCCGGTATTAATTCCAATATAGAAAATACTAAATCCTTTATCTCTTCTGATATCGTTTTCACCGTATAATCCACCCACCATCGTGGAGATATTTGGCTTCAGCAAACCAACACCCAGGATAATTAAAATCAACCCAACATAAAATGACCAGCTCGTATCTATCGCCAACGTTCCGTGGCCTAAACACAAAATAACGGCTCCGTAAAGTACCGCTTTCTTTTGCCCAAAAATTTTATCGGCTATTAATCCTCCTGGAATGGACATTACGTAAACCAGCATGGTATACCACCCGTAAAGTTTCAGTGCTTCTGGCTCCGTCCACCCTAACCCGGGCCCCCGAGGATCTTTGCCTACTAATTCTGCCGCCATGTATAAGGTAAGTAAACCCCTCATTCCATAATAGGAAAAACGCTCCCACATTTCTGTCAAAAACAACACGTAAAGTCCCATCGGATGCCCCCAAAGTTCTCTTTCTGCAGGTTTATTCTTGGCCATAATCCCTTCTGGTTTTCTTAGATTAGTTATAAAAGGATGGTTTAAACAACGAGTCCACTCTAGAAATTAGAAAAGCGGAAAATTCGAAATATGTTTAAACAATATTTCAATCTATAAGTGCTTTGCAATTAAAGATATACATGTTAAAGAATCTCTGCTTTCTCTGCATCTCTGCGAGAAAAACACTTTTTAAAACAGACTCAACAATAAAAGTAGAGTTTTATCCCCAATTACCAGAATATTCCGCCTCCTAATTTAGGCTAGATGTATCCAACGGCACTTTATAGGTCGGAATCATAGCCGGTGAATCCGTCGCAGCTCGTTCAATTTCGACCGTCCAACCCATTTGCTCAGCCATAAAACGAACCATTTCCAGCAATTGAACACCTTGCGCTTCTGCCGTTTTCATCAACACACTTTCTTCCGCTTTTTTCCGGATCAGCTCCTTGGCATTCTCATTGATCTTGTTATAGTCCTTCGGCGTAAAAGCATTGAAGCTTCCCTGAGTAATATCGTAATAAGAAATTTTATGGTCAATCGCTAAAATTGTCGGAGAAGGCAGATTGCGGATCACCATGCGCTTTTGGTCGGGAAAAGATTCAATTTTTATATTATTCAAATTATGCCCTACAGATACTTTTCCATTAATTCGTACCAACGCTTTTTTCCGAAATGGACTCAGATCGTACTTCCAGTAATCTTTGTAATCATAAATCTCCGAAAATTCTCCCTCAACCGTAATCAGTTTCGTCACCGTATTAATTCGCTCCAGTAATACTTCAGACTCCTCCTCCACCGTCATACTGTTTTGGGTATACCAATACCTCGTTCCTATAAACACCAACAATAGAATGGTAATAAACCCAACAATGTATATTATATTTTTCATAGTAGAAAGGGGTTGATAAAAAAGTGGGTGTTTATTATATAACGACATCCCAGACCGAAACATTTTACCCGTCAAATTGCGGAGTGGCCCCTCCGATTTTTCTTAAATAAAATTAACCTAAAATAATAGTAATTTTAGCTACGCGAACAAATCAATACGCCACCCAATTTACCAAACCGATTATAAAACCAAGAGGAAGGTTTGGTAAATTTCAAAAAACAAAAAAAAACATCCACCCTCTCCTCACGCTAGTGCCTCGGGAACTAAATTGCTGGGTATATTGATCAACGTAGGAACAAGGCATTGCCTTGTTCCTACGTTGAT
>ENA-ORXT01003500-ORXT01003500.1-marine-metagenome-genome-assembly--contig:-NODE-3500-length-17222-cov-3.748381_pt1 | contig 17222 bp, 10 predicted proteins | sample MGYA00237868_ERZ511482 | MGnify/ENA metagenome assembly ERZ511482 | reverse complement strand
TATAGCGGATGATTTAAGAAGACCCGCAACTTGTCGATCCGTGGTGCTTCCTCGCCTACTGCTTGACCTGCCGCTTCGAGGTTCTCGCGATATTGACGACATCCGCTATAGGAGCTGTAGGCCGACGTTACAAACGCAACGGCGTGGTGAATCCCGTCGGCGGCCATCTGGGCAACCGTGTCTTCAAGAAACGGGGCCGAGTTTCGATTGCCCCAATACAGCGGGAGGTCCAGCCCCGCGGCCTGCAATGCAGGTTCGAGGTCAGCGAGCAAGTCCCGGCAATGACCGTTGATTGGACTGACTCCACCCCGAGCGAAGTAGTGCTGCCCAACGAGCCTGAGTCTCTCGGGCGGAATGCCACGGCCGGCGGTGACTCGCTCGAGGAACGGCAATACTTCGTCGGGGCCCTCTGGACCTCCGAAGCTCACCAACAGGAACGCATCGATGGGCGGCTGGGCTTGCAGCTGTGGGTCGAGCATCGTTGTGTCGGGCGCTGTTGTTTCTATTGACATTGCGGACACTCCCACATTTTGCGGCCTGCGACTTCGGTCAACTTAATCGGGGTGTCACAGATCCGGCATGGCTGATCTTCTCGCTTGTAGGCGTAGAGCCTCTCGCCCTTCGGAATAGAGCGAGGGTTTGGATAACCCATGAGCTTGGGATCGACCGTCACGATCCGGTTGAGTTTTTCCCCGATAGCGAGCTGCTCCACAGTCAGGTTCCAGATGGTCTCGAGGGTGTCGTCATCGAGCTTGTTTGCTGGCGTGTGCGGACTCACCCCGGCCATGAGCAGCAGCTCGGAGCGATACACGTTGCCGATGCCAGCGACCAGCTTTTGGTCAAGCAGCGCGGCCCCGATGGGGATCACGGATTGCGTCAACTGGATCGGCACCCAGTCGAGCGAGACGAGCGTATCGCCCTCCAGCACCGCCAGCACCTCCATCCCCGCCCAGGCGAGCAATGCGAAGAAGGCGAGGATGATCAGCTCTCCGAGGACCGCGACGCCCATCCGCGCCCGCTGCGGCAGGGCGAGCAGCACGGAATCGAACCCGATATGCCGCCGTTTCAGCGCCGCCAGCGCCGCCCCGTAATACGTCACCCAGGCGAGGCCAATCGCGGCCACCTCGTCATACCACGAGAAGGATTGCCCGATCAGGCGATAGATCACCGAGACGATCACGATGACTGTCAGCCCGATCATCAGCAGGATGGTCACCCATTCGAGCAGCCATTCGAGAAGGTTTTTGAGGGAGGTCATGGGGTTCGCCGGTATTTGTGTTCAGCCCCGGGCGAAGACCCGGGGCCTCGATGTGCAGTGCATGTCCACCGAGATCCCGGGTCTTCGCCCGGGACAGCGCCTCTGGCGCTAGTTCGACGCGGCCAGACCCTGCACCGTGTCGATCAATTCCCTGCCGCCCTCTACCGTCTCGGCGAACTCGTCATAGATCGGCTTGGAGGCGTTGATAAAGGCGTCCTTGTCGGGCGTGATGACCTCGACCCCGGCATCCTCGATCACCTTCAGCAGCTCGACTTCCAGCTCCGCCGCGCGCTTGTAGACGACGGCCTGAGTGGAGGCAGCGCAGGTTTCCAGCTCATCACGCACATCCTGCGGCAGCTTGGCGTAATGCTTCTTCGAGACGAGGACATAGGCGGGCGTGTAGACATGGCCCGTTTTCGACAGGTATTTCTGCACTTCCTGAAATTTCGCAGATGCGATCTGGGCGTAGGGGTTTTCCTGCCCGTCGATCACGCCGGTTTTCAGGGCCGAAAACACCTCCGAAAACGCCATCGGCGTCGGGTTCGCGCCATAGAGTTTGAACATCTTCACCCGCCATGACCCTTTGGGCGTGCGCAGTTTGATGCCCTTGAGGTCCTCGGGCACATTGATCGGCCGGGTGTTGTTGGTAATATTGCGGAAGCCGTTCTCGAAATAGCCGAGGATGTGATAGCCCTTGTCGTTCGCCGCTTTCTGGAAGGTCGCGCCCAGTTCGGCCTGTACGCGCTTCATGTGCTCGCGGTCCTTGATGATATAGGGCATCTCGAAGATGCCGAACTCATCCGCGACCGAGGACATGACCGAGGAGGGCAGGGCGAAATCGACCTGTCCGAGTTTCAGCTTTTGCAGCAATTCCTTGTCCTTGCCAAGCTGGCTGGAGCCGAAAGTGGCCACTTCCGCCTTGTCGCCCAGCGCGTCGTTCGCGCCGGCCATGGCGAAGAAGTAGATCTTCACCTGGCTCCGGTCGCCGCTGTTGAACTGTACGGTGTGCTCGGTGAACTCCGGGCTGGTGATGATCAGGTTGGCGATGGCTTCATTGGCATCGGTAGGTTTAACCCCGAAGGCCACCTGGCCGGCGGTTACCTTGGCGGTTACCTTCATGGTGTAGTCGGTGTCGGGGACTACGTCGATGATCTGCTCGGGCGCACCGCCACCGGCGATGCGGACGGCGAAATCACCCGTTGCCACGTCGCCGGTCACTACTTCCCGCGGGTTGCCGCCCCAACCGATCCAGCCGGAGAGGTCTCCGCTCTCGAAACCGCCGTTCAGGACGAGATTACCGTCGGCACTGCCGCCGCCTGCAATCACGACTTCCTCGTCGATGCCGATGCTCGTCATGCCGCGCACGAAGTCATAGAAGGTGGCGTTGATGTCGTCGTTGGCCAGTTCCGCGTCCGTGGGGGGCGGTTGAAAGTCGTAAGTTTCGGTCACCATGTTGAGGTGCATTTTGCGCTCCAGCGGTTTGTCCGCGTTGCGGTTGATGGAGTGAGAATATTCGCCGTCGATGTAAAAATCAATCTCGCGCCCGTTCTTCCAGTTAACGCCATAGCGGTGGAAATCGGCGTACGTCGGTCCTCCGATCGGCCCCTCCGCCGATTGTTCCGTATTCTGACGACTGCCGTCACAGAGGCGCTCGAAGTAGTGCGTATTGGATTTCATGTTGTTGACGAAGCCGGGAAATGAGGTGGATCCGCCGATCGATTCGATCACGTCGAGTTCCGTACTGAAGGTCGGGCAATCCCCCGTCGTAGCCGGGTTGGCAAACCAGAAGGTGGAGGACATTTTGAGCCGGCTGGCCTTCATGTTTACCTCGTAGTAGCCGTAGTGCGCTTCGATCTTACGCGAGACGACCGCGCCGCCGCCGATGTTGTAGGTCAATTCCTGTCCGTTGAAGAGCGTGACGGTCGTGTCCCGGGCCAGCTTTTTGTTACGAATTACCAGATTGCCGTCGTTGACACTTACTTGGGAAGGCAGGAAGATGGCGGGGGTGCGGCCCTTCCAGCGGGGGTGAAAATCGAACCACTTTTCGAGGTCGAGCGCGTCGCCGTTGAATTCGTCGGTGTAGTCGGGGTTGATCACCCAACGGGTATTGATTTCTGGCTCGGGGGCCAGTTTTTCGACCTGGGCGGAAAGTGCACAGGTACAGAGAAGGAGGGCCGCCACCAGCGGCGGGTGCATTGATCGTATCATGATAGCGTAGTTAGTTTACTGTCAGCAATGATACAAAATGCGGGAGCGGACGGGAGGGAGATTGGCCGAGCGGCGTACGGATTTGGCCGTTTGTGGCAGCAAAGAGGCCCGTAAGAACAGAAGTTCTCACGAGGGCTTTAAGATGACGAGTGTACTGCAATGTTGGCGCGAAGCCGCCTCCGGCCCCGAGCTCACCGCCGGAGGCGGCTTCGCGCCAACGTAAAAGGCGTGGAGGACATCACATCTTCCACGCCTCCAACGACGGCACTACATTACTACCGAACTACAAAACGACATTACTAAGCCAGCGCCTCCTGGACCGCCTTCGCCGCGTCCTCCAGCGTAATCGCGGATTTCACGTTCAGGCCGGAGTTGTCGATCAGCTCTTTGGCGATGTCGGCGTTCGTGCCCTGCAGGCGAACGAGGATCGGTACTTTGATGTCACCAATGTTCTTGTAGGCATCGACGACGCCCTGGGCAACGCGGTCACAGCGGACGATGCCGCCGAAGATGTTGATCAGGATGGCCTCGACCTTCTCGTCGCGCAGGATCATGCGGAAGGCTTTTTCTACGCGCTCGGCGTCGGCGGTACCACCTACGTCGAGGAAGTTGGCCGGCTCACCGCCGGAGAGCTTGATGATGTCCATGGTGGCCATGGCCAGGCCGGCACCGTTGACCATACAACCGACGTTGCCGTCCAGGTTGACGTAGTTGAGGCCGTAGCTCTGCGCTTCGACTTCGGTGGCGTCTTCCTCGGTGGTGTCGCGCATCTCGGCGATGTCCTTGTGGCGGTACAGGGCGTTGCCGTCCACGCTGAACTTACAGTCCACGGCGATGATCTCATCGTTGGCGTTGTGCAGGGTGGGGTTGATCTCGATCAGGTCGGCGTCGGCGCCGAGGTAGGCGGCGTAGAGCTTGTAGATGAACCTGGTCATGTTCTTGAACGCCTGACCGGAGAGGCCGAGGTTGAAGGCCACTTCGCGGGCGTTGAAGCCCTGCATGCCCAACTCGGGGTCGATGTAGGTCTTGTGCACCAGGTGCGGCGTTTCTTCGGCCACGGCCTCGATGTCCATACCGCCCTGAGTAGAGTGAATAATGACGTTGCGCTGCTGCTGACGGTCCATCAGAATGGAGACGTAGTATTCCTTACAGGCGTCGAAATCGGGGGCGTAGGCGTCTTCGGCGATCAGGATCTTGTTGACCTGTTTGCCGGGGCCTTCCATACCGCCGGGCGTCTGCGGCGTCTTGAGCTGCATGCCCAGGATGTCGTTAATGTAACCCTTCGCCTCCTCGCGGTTCTTGGCGATCTTGACGCCGCCGCCCTTACCCCGGCCACCGGCGTGGATCTGCGCCTTGATGACGGCGAAACCGCTGCCCGTTTCTTCGGCGAGCTTGTCGTAGTTGGCGATGGCTTCTTCTACGGTGTCGGCCGCGTAGCCGTTCTGGATCGGTACGCCGTACTTGACGAGGATGCTTTTGCCCTGGTATTCGTGGAGGTTCATATGGTGGGGGTTATTTCGGGCGAAGATAGGAAAAGGTTTGCACCCCGTAACGCGTGCAAGTATCCAACTAACGGGGAGCTTTAGGACGAGGCGCCCCGAGCCGATAATATCCTGAGATAAATCTCCCCGGCCCGGAGCGCCTGGCCCAATACCGCGGCAACTTTCAACCTACGGATTTTTGATGCGTAGAGAACAACCGCCGTAACAATTATTCAAAAATTATTGTGCAATTCTTACCTACTCCGCGTCCCTTTCCCAAACCTCCTTCATGACTTTCCTACGCATCTCCCTTTTGGCCCTCCTTTGCGCGGGCAACAGCCTCGCGGCCCAAACCAACGTCTCCTACAGCTTTCCGGTAGATTACATCAGCAACTTTACCGACGTACACGTCGACGAGTCGGGGCTGGGCTACCTCGGTGGCACCTGCGGCGTACTGCGCAAAACGACGGATAATGGCGGGAGCTGGTCCGCCTATGAATCGCCGACGGCGGACGACATCGAAGCCCTGGCCTGCTCGCCGGGGGGCTGTGAGAAGGTACTGCTGGCGACCGATGATCGGCTCTTCCGGTTAACCGGTGATAACTGGGTAGACGTGACGTACGCCGGTTATGATAATGGCGGCGAGCTGCACTGGCTCACCAACGCCATCGTCATACACGAAACGGGCGGCGATGGCCTGTGGCGTTCCACCGACGGGGGGCAAAACTGGACGCGGGTCACCTACGGCGGAAATCAGCAGAGTGAACTGGTGTTCACCGACGCGCGCATCGGCTACGTGTTCACGGACGAGAAGCTGCGGAAGACGACGGACGGCGGCGCGACTTTCACCGCCAACGGCTACATCCACCCCGCGCGGGTCGATTATCTCGCCTGGCTCAACGAAAACGACGGCTGGCTGCGGGACGGCGATAATTTGTTCCACCGCACCAAAGATGGCGGCGCGAGCTGGACGCTGCTCAACGCCGAGCAGCAACTCAGCAGCCTTTTGTGGTTCACCCCGCTCACCGAAGACCGGCTGGTGGCGGCCCAGGGCATCACCCTGGCGGAAAGCAACGACGGCGGCGTCACCTGGACGCGGGGTCAGTACGGCGTCAGAAATGTGAAAAGGGTGAGCGATAAGTACCACCGCGGCGACAATGCTTTTTTCCTGCCCGGCGGTGAAAACCAACTCCTTTACTCCGGCAATAATTTCTCGGATTTCATTGATCCGTCGGAATACGAACGCTACAGCGGTTTCGAGAGTATTGCCTTCAGTTCCAATGAGGTGGGTTACGCGCTTGCGGCAAACAATTTGCTGGTAACGACCGATGCCGGCGCGAGCTGGACCAACAAGAACATCGGAACCGTGGGCCGCGAAGTGGCGACGCTGCCCAACGGCCGGCTGGTGGTGCTGTGGGATCGGGAGACGGGCGTGAGCGACGACCGGGGCGACAACTTCCGGGACCTTTTCGCCCCCGGCGTGGTGCCCGATGACGGCGAATACCCGGACCAGCTAATCCTTAAGCCGAATGGGGAGGTCTACCTGATGGCCCGCAATTACAGCTATATTTCCACCGACGGGGGCGAAACGTTTGCGGCCACGCGGCACGACCTCGACCTGTTCACCAACGCCCTCTTTTTCCTGGACAACGACAACGGGTACGCGTTAGGCCGCAACCGGAAATACGCCTATACGACCGACGGTGGTTTAAGCTGGACCGAAGGCGGCCGGTACCCTGGTTTTAGCCCGACGGATATCCATTTCACCACCACCCAAAAGGGCTGGGCGACCTCGGCTAACCGCCGCTACGTAACCACCGACCGGGGCGCGACCTGGGAAGACGCGGACGACCGGGTGGGCGGCTACGGCTACGTGGACCGCCCCACCGACGGCACGATCATCGGCGCGCGCTTATTGGTTAGCGATTCGCGGAGCGCGGTGGTCCGCTCCAGTGATGGGGGCCGGACCTGGTCGGAGCTGACGAATCACTGCTTCGTTCCCCGGGCCGGGGCGTTGACGCCGAACGGGAAATATTACTTCGTGGCGGGGGAAGGCTTCATCGTGCGGCACGACCTGGAGGAATTGGTGTCGGGCACGCGGCGGCGGGATCTGACGGCGGCGGTTGCGCTGACGGCTTTCCCCAACCCGGCGGGCGAAGCGGTCAGCCTCATCGTCCCGGCCTCGGCTGCCCCCGCCACGCTTTATGTGTACGACGGCAGCGGGCGGCGGTTGCGCGCGCAGTCGATCGGCCGGTCCGCGTCATCGGTGCGGGTGTCGCTGAGTGGCTTGCCGCGGGGCGTTTACCTGCTGCGCTGGGTGGCGGAGGATGGCCGGTGGGGTAGGGTGCGGGTGGTAAAGGGGCGTTAGCATTCGGGCGGGGGCGCGGGTGCCGGGGAAGGTTTTCAGAAGCGTGAATAGCGAATATTGTTCGTAAGGTGTAACGCTTAGATGGTTTAGGGTATAAACAAGCGAGGTAGCCCTGGCTGCCCACCCCGCCCTGAACTTCCCCCGCACCCGCGTCCCCGCCCTGAAAAAGCCGGAAATCGTGGTTGCGGTTACCTCAGGAGCGTGTTACACTAAAACGCTTTACCTGAAAACCATCATCCCAATGTTACGCAACTTTATCCTTCTTCTGCTCTTCGGGGCGAGCCTGCACCTTGGTGCCAACAACATCGAGGTAGTAGATATTGTCCTGACCAATCAGGACGTCGACAACGGAACCACCACCATACAGTTTGACCTCAGTTGGGACAACTCCTGGCGCGTGAGCGTCGGGCCATCCAATTACGACGCCGCCTGGGTGTTCGCCAAGTACCGCATCGGCGGCGGCAACTGGCGGCACGCCACCATTTCCGGATCGGGCGCGGCGGTTGCCGGTGCTACCGTGGACATCACCGATAACTTCGGTGCCTTCGTCTACCGCTCCGCGGACGGCAGCGGATTCGCTGATTTCCAGGACGTCGAACTCGTCTGGGATTACGGTGGCGACGGTGTAGACGCCAACGCGGTGATCGACGTGCAGGTCTTCGCCCTCGAAATGGTGTTCGTGCCCGAAGGTCCATTCAGCCTGGGTACCGGCTTCGGCGGCATCAACGCGGATAATGAAGTTGGGGAGTTCCAGACCCGGGGCGCCGTTTTTCCCACCTTTTACCTGCCGTATCCCGTTACTTCCGAAGCCGCCATCGCCGTCGGGTCGGGTACTGGGCAGTTGAATTACAGTACCGCTATCGGTGGTAGCCGTCCGGGCGACCAGTTGGGGCCGGTTCCCGCTGCTTTCCCTAAAGGCTTCGCCAGCTTTTACTGTATGAAGTACGAGATGTCGCAGTCGCAGTACGTCGGTTTTTTCAATACGCTGACGCAAACCCAGCGGGTTAATCTGGACGTGACGGGTACCGACGGCAAAGGCATGGATACGGAACTGAATCGCAACGGCATCAGCTGGGACGAGTCGGGCAACGCCACCACGACCCTGCCCGACGTACCCCTTAATTACGTCAATAACAATATCTTGCTGGCCTACCTGGACTGGGCGGGGCTGCGGCCCATTTCGGAGATGGAATACGAAAAGGCCGGTCGTGGCCCCACGGCACCGGTTAACAATGAGTTCGCCTGGGGCAACGCCAATATCCACGGTACGGACTATACCTATCAGGGGCTCGGTACCTCCGCCGAAGCGATCAATGACCCGGGGGACGGCGTCGGTAATGCCATTTACAGCGACACGAACGGTGCACCCACCGGCCCGAAGCGTTGCGGCATCCTCGCGGCCAGCGCGCTGAATCCTACCCGCGCCGAATCAGGCGGTAGCTACTACGGTATTATGGAACTGACCGGTAACCTCTACGAACGTTGCATTACGGTCGGCAACCCGGAAGGTCGAAGTTTTACAAATACCCATGGTGATGGTGTTTTGCGTTTTAACGGCAGCCACGACGTAGTGAGCTGGCCCACTGACTTCAACACCGGCTTCGGTTACCGCGGCGGATCGTATTTCAACGGGGCTGACTTCACTCGCCTTTCCGACCGCTACGATGCGGCTAGCGTATTGGTGGGGGCGAATAACCGGTTAGGTTTTCGGGGGGTGCGGGGAGCGAATTGATGCGAAACCAAGTCGATAAGGAAGCCGATACCCGGAGGTGCCGACTGTGTCAGGGACACTCCGAGGGGCCTTCCCCGCCTCCTTGATCAAAGGACCTCGGAGGCGCGAAGCAAAAGGAGCGTAGCGAACTTTTACTTCATGACCTCCGAGTGTCCGAACTACCCGGAGTCCATATTTCATCCGCCACCAACTCCCCCCAATCATGTCTATACATTACCTCCGCCGCCCGCTTCGGCGAACGGCGATAACCTTATCTACACTAATCCTGCTCCTGCTCGGCGCAACCACCCTCCCCGCCCAATTCACCGGCGGCCCCGGCGACGGTTTCTCTAACCGGCTTACCATTCAGCTGACGCTGGATGGCATTCCCGCCGGCGTCTCCGCACTCTACGTCGGCGGTCCCGGCGATGGTTTTGACCAGGAAACGTTCGGGACTACCATCTCCGGCCTTGACCTGTCAGCCCTCTACGGCGGCGGTGCCGGCGACGGCTTCGACCGCGAGGTGGCGAACTTCAACCTGAGCGGCGTTGATCTGAGCATCCTCTTCGGTGGTGGCCCGGGCGATGGTTTCGACGAAGACATAGTCAGTCTGACGATCTCCGGCGAGTCGCTGGATCAGTTGTTTGGCGGTGGCCCGGGTGACGGTTTTGACGGCGAGTTGGTGCAGCTGACGATCAGCGGCGAGTCGCTGGCCGAACTTTACGGCGGCGGCCCCGGCGACGGTTTCGATCGGGACGTAGTGAGCCTGACCATCTCCGGCGAATCGCTAGACCAACTCTTCGGCGGCGGCCCGGGCGACGGTTTTGACGCGCGCCGGGTGTCGTTTGCGCTGAGCGGAGAAGATTTTGCCGGGCTTTTCCGCGGCGGCCCGGGTGACGGTTTCGACGCGACCTTCTATGCGGGTAGCATTCCGCTGCCGTTGACGCTGGTCAGCTTCGACGCGATCCCCGGTAAGGACTTCGTGCTGCTGCGCTGGCAAACGGAAAACGAGGCGGCGACCGACTTCTTCACCATCGAGAAAACGGTGAACGGCACCAGTTTCGCGGATGTGGGAGATACGGACGCGGCGGGCTATTCCGAACCCGGCGAGCGGCTGCACTACGAAATGCGGGACGATGAGCCGTACCAGGGCACGTCCTACTACCGCCTCAAAACGACGGACTTTGACGGCATGATCAGCCTCTCCCACCTCCTCGAGGTCGAGTTCTCCGACGCGAAGGGGTGGGACTTTACGCTGTTCCCTAACCCGAATACGGGCCGCCACTTCAGCGTGCGGGCCGAGGGCTTCGAAGCGGGAGCGGAAGTGCGGCTGGAGGTTTTCGACGCGAACGGACGGGCCTTGTTCACGGATCACTACGCCTACGAGGCGGGGCGGGCTTACCGCTTTGACTTGCCGACGCGGCTGGCGGCGGGATCGTATCTGGTGCGGGTGAGTGATGGGGCGGGGAAGTATCAATCGAAGGTGTTGCTGGTTGGGAGGTGATTTTCCGTTGTTATCTATCTATCTATCTATCTATCCGTAACGAGTGAGCTTCGCGCGCGAAAGCAATACAGAGGCTCGCGCGTGGAGCGCACTCGTTACGGGAGAAACGGGGCGCACGTCAGACCACCTCCAAAAAGAACCGCGCATAATACCCCGATGCCTCATCCTTTACCTCCAGCTCCCAGTAAACCGGTTCGGTCAGCGCGTAGTCTGTTACCCGCCCGGCGGGGTCGATCGGTACGTTGAAGGTGACGGCGGGGCCGTCGACGGTGATCTCGCGGACGTGCTCGGTCAGGTATTCGGTGCGGTGGCGGGCGTCTTTCTCTTTACGGTTCCCCTTTTCCCTGATCTCCCAATACTCGCGGATGTTCCAGAGCGTGGCGGTGAAGGCGTCCGTGTTACCGGGTAGGCCGGGACAGTGGAGGGTGACGATCAGTGTCTGGCCTAAGCGGGCGGGTAAGCCGGACGCAAGGGTGATCTCGCTGCGGCCGAAAGGACCGGCTTCGCGCAGCTTCCTGGTGTAATAGTAGTAGCAGTACCAGATGAGGGCGGCGAACAGCAGACAGACCATCACACCCGCGGGAACATTCGTGTCCGGGTTGTCCCAGTCGTTGATCATGCCAAACATCACGCCGCTGAGCACGAGGAAGCTAAATACCGCGAATGCGTAAAAACTATTCAGCCGTCTGCGCCATATTCTGGGCGCGTCGTAGACCAGCGGCGTGACCGGGCGGGTGCTTTGAAAAAGTGCGGTATAGAGAATGGCGACGGTGAAAAACCCCAGAAAGGCAATTATTATCCAGTGGCCTTTGCCCCCGCGTATTCGGGGCTGCCGGATATGTGCAGCGTCAGAAAAAGAAGCCCTACCAAAATAGCGACAAATACCCAGGCGACCCAGGGCCGGTTAGGGGTCTGGCTAAGCCGGATGCGGTCTTTCAAGCGGAATGGAACGTTATACGGGTTATCATGAATCATGCCCGATGGTAACGGCTGGCTTGTCCGTCGGTTGAGCGCGCTAAAGCGAAACCATTAATAATCGACCAAGCGCAAATCCTCACCGACCAAGGACGAATAATAACTTTAATTTTCAAAGTGCTATGTGTGTTGCTATCTTTGCTTTTGCCAAAAGTGCACGACTATGTCCAAGTACCTCACCGTCCTCCTCCTCTTCTGCCTCGGCAAGTGGTGGCATCAAACGGCCACCCCGGAAGCCCTCCGCTTCCTGCTGTACCCGACCGACGCCGCCGTCAGCGCGGCCACCGGCGGCAGCGGCGTTTGGCGCGCCGGCGCGGGCTATTACCACGCCGGGCCGGACATCCTGATCGACGCCTCCTGCGCCGGTTTCAACTTCCTGATGATCGCTTTCCTGATGCTGGCCTACGTACTGATCGACCGCTTCGACCGCTGGTGGGCGGTGCCGCTCGCGCTGGCGATCGCCTGGCCGGTGGCTGTTTTCGCCAACGCCTCCCGCATCCTGACCATCCTGCTGACGGGGGAAGGGCCGGGCTTCATCAGCACGGGGGCGTGGCACCAGGGGCAGGGGGTGCTGGTCTACTTTTCGGTGCTGGTGGGGGTGTATTTTGGGGTTAACTACCTGGCTAATATAAAATATGATCGCTTAAGGGAAGAACGGACGCTCAAAGGACCAATTCTGCCGGTTCACGCCGACTCCGCTTCGCTCCATCGTCGCGAACCGGCAGAACCGGACGCTTTGAGATCCTCTACCCAGTGAACGACGGTTCCGCCAGGATCTCAAAGCGTCCTCATCGGAGGCGTCCGGTCAAATAAGCGCAGCGAAATTTGGACGGACGACTCCGACGAGGTCCTTTGAGCGTCCGTCTGAGGCCATAACCGGGCTCACCTCTTCCGGCTGATCCTTAACCCAAACATTCAACCGTAAATACAAAATCCCAAATTCTAAATCCCCATGACCAATCCCCGCTGGCTCTTCGCCCTCCACACCCTGCCCATGCTCGTCTTCGCCTGGCTCTGCTACCAGCAGTATACGCTCGTCGAAAGCATTCTCGAGCCGCATAACCGGGCGTACTGGTCCGTCTTCGGTTGGGTGACCGCCGGGTTCACCGTCGCCGTTGCGCTCTACGCCGCTTACCTGGTGTCGCGCGAGCGGCGGATCGACCTGGTTGGTACCGGGGTTTTGTTTATGACGGGCGCGATGTACGCCGCGTATGTGCTGACGACGGCGGAGACGATGATGCCCTGGCGCTTGCCCCGCTGGCTGGGGTCCTCCAACGACCTGGTGATGTACCTCGCCACTTTTGGCATGCCGACGATGGGCTACTGCCTGCTGGCCGCCGTGCATATCCTGACGCCGGAAGACGAAGACATCAGGGTGGCACCGAATATTCTGGGCATGCTGGCCGTACCGGTTGTGGCCTACCTCAGCGTGATGGTCATGATTCCGATCATCAGCGCGACGTCCGCCTTTGATCTCGGAGAATACCTGGCCGTCGTGTTCCTCATTTTGGGCACTACCGTCTTCCTCTTCTTCCTCGTCCGCTCCCTCTTCTTGCTGGCGCGCAAACGGTCCATCGCCTTCGAGGAGTACCGCCACCTGTGGCTGGTGCCGGTGGCCTTCCTGTTTCCGCTGGGCGGGCTGGCCCTGAACAGCTTACTCGCCGGCGGCTCGGTGTTTTCTCACGAAGGCGTTTTTGGTGATTTCGGCCATCCGCTGTTTTACCTGGTCGCCTTTATGAACGGCATACTGCTGTGCCTGGGGTCTTACGACGGCAAACTCTACCGCCTCTTCACCTACCTCGCCAAGGCGGCGGGCATGGCCTACGTCACCTACTTCTTCCTGGTGTTCTTGCCCTACCTGCCGCTCGGCGTGCTGGCGATCTTGCTGGCCGGGGTCGGTTTCCTGATGCTGACGCCGCTGATGCTATTCGCGGTGCAGGGGATACAGATCCGGGAGGATTTCAACTACCTGACCAACCACTTCGGCAAGCCGTTCTTGCTGGTCACCGGCCTGTTGGCTTTCGGTACGCCGCCGCTGCTGATGGGCATCAACTACGCAGGGGATAACGCCGCGCTCGACCAGGCCCTCGACCACGTTTACGCGCCCGCCGACGCCGGCGACGCGCCGATCAACCTCAACCGGTTGGAGCGGGTGCTGACCAACATCAGTAGCCACAAAGGGCGAAGCCGGGGCATGGGCTTCAGCGGTGGCACGCCCTACCTGTCAAGCTTCTACCGCTGGCTGGTGCTGGACAACCTGACGCTGTCGAACAGCCGGATGAACGACCTGCGCCGGGTGTTTTTCGGCGAGCCGGGGCGGGAGTCCGGTCCGGCGTGGCGGGCGAATAACCGCAACGTGGAATTGACGGACGCCGACGTGCAGAGTGAGTGGGACCCGAAGGAACAGGCCTGGAGCAGCTGGGTGGATCTGCAATTGACGCGCGTCGATTCCACCTTCGGGCGGGGCGAGTACGTCACGGAATTCGACCCGCCGCCGGGCGTTTTCATCGCCGATTACTACCTCTATGTGGGGGACCGCAAGGAGTACGGCATGCTGGCCGAGCGCAAGGCGGCCGTTTGGGTGTACAACAACATCGTAGGCACCAACCGCGACCCGGGCATGCTGCGTTACGTCGACGCCAATACGGTGGCCTTCAACGTCTTCCCGTTTACGGGCGGCGAGACGCGGCGCACGGGAATTCGCTTCCTGCACAAAGAGCCGGTGAGCTTCGACTTCGACGGTACGACACTAAATCTGGGCCGGGTAGGGGAGCACCCGGTTACGGAACCGCTGACGGATGAAGACGGGACGACGATTTATCTTTCAAAAGCGGCAAAGGCGGCGCTCACGCGGGTGCAAAGGAAGGTGGGCGTACACTTCGTGGTGGACGCCAGCCGGAAGAACGTTGCCGGCGAGCTGAGGATGATCGAGCGGATGAAGGCCTTCGTCGCCACCCTGCCCGCGGACGCCGCCGCGCCCCGCGTCACCCTGGCCGGTACCTACGCCAAAACCTTCGGCTGGACGGACGATTGGGAAGCGGCCCTGGCGGAAACCCCCGAGGGTGGCTTCTTCACCCAGCGCGGCATTCACCGGGCCCTGGCCCACCCGCGCGCCCTCGCGCCGGACACCGACTACCAGATCGTGGTGGCCATCAACGCGGCGAGCACGGACCCCGTCTACCTCAACGACTTCTCCGCCCTCGCCGCCGTCAACCCGGAAGGCGACGATTTCTATTACCTGGAGGGCGACGGCACCTTGTCGCTTCACCGGCTCAACGACGAACCGGGCCGCCACCGCGAAAACGTGGCCGCGCTGCCCCCTCCCACGCCGGTGCTTTTATATAAGGACGCGGACGGCTACGAGATCGTGGTGCCCGACGACGGCCTGCCGACGGTCACCGCCCACCGCGCCGTGCCCGACTTCACCGCCGCCGACCTCACCGGGGGCAGCTGGGCCGACGCCCTGACCCTCCGCCGCCGGTACCTGCACAACCAGCGGGAAGGGGAAACCGGCTACCGCCCCTGGCTGGCCGAGGTACAGGGCAGCTTCCGGACCGGTGCCCTGATGCCCACCACCGCCTACCTGGTGGTGGAAAACGAGGCGCAGAAAGAGGCCCTGCGCCGCAAACAGTCCCAGACCCTCGCCGCCGACCCGGCGTTCGACGCCTCCGAATCAGAGGAGACACGGAGTATGAGCGAGCCGTGGTGGGTCTGGATGCTGGGGATGCTGGTGTTTACGGGGGTGGTGGTTCGGCGGAAAATGTAGTGCGATGCCGCTTTGTCAGACGGGTGAGGAGTTGCACTCCGAATGGTAGACGGGCCTCAACGTTTCTCCCGTATAAAATTCGGAGTGCAACTCCCCACCCGTTTGACGTTTCAGCAAAGATTCGACGGGAAGATCAGCCGGCTTGCGTCCCGAACGACGGCCTTCCCCAACCTTTGCACCCGCGTTCCCCGCCCAAAAAAGATTTCACTTGCGGATACCACTTGCGGGGTCCGGAAACCCACCGTATCTTTGCCGGCTCATAGACAAAACCGCCCGCCCCGTACAGGGAGTAAGGCGGTACTTAACCAACCAAGATAATTTGTCCTTATGCCAGTACGTATTCGCCTCCAGCGCCACGGTCGTCGCAAACGTCCGTTCTACCACATCGTTGCCGCTGACGCCCGCGCGCCGCGCGATGGTAAGTTCATCGAGAAGCTCGGTACTTACAACCCCATGACCGTTCCCGCCACCATCGAGCTGGACCACATGGCCGCTTACAAGTGGATCATGAAGGGTGCCCAGCCCTCCGATACCTGCCGTGCCATCCTGCGCTTCAAGGGCGTGATGTACTTCAAGCACCTCATGCGCGGTGTGCAGAAAGGTGCCCTGACCCCCGAGCAGGCCCAGGAAAAGTTCCAGGAATGGATCGGCGCCAAGGAAAGCAAAATCGCCGAAGAGCGCGCGAAGCAGACCAAGAAGCAGCTGGATTTCCACGCCGCCCTTTCCGGTAAGGTGCCCGTCATCAAGGCCCCCGAGCCCGTTGTCGAAGCCGCTCCCGCCGCCGCCTCTACCGGTGGTGACGCCCCCGCCGCCGAGGAAGCCCCGGCCGCCGAGCCCAGCGCCACCAGCGAACTCGACGCCGCCATGGCCGAAGCCGCCGGTACCGCCGAGCCGGCCGAAGAGAAGAAAGAAGCGTAAGCCCGCTTTTTTCGTACAACAACGTAACCATTCACGCCCGTTCTCCTTTGGAGGGCGGGCGTTTTTGGTGGGTGTTAAGCGATAAGTGATTTTAGATTGTCGCCACCCAATCGCTTATCGCTTATCCTGTATCACTTATCACTTATCGTTGTGCGCATCGCCTTCTCCCCCACCTACCGCTACCAACTCCCCGCGAAGCACCGCTTCCCGATGGACAAGTACACGCTGCTGCCCGAGCAGCTGCTGTACGAGGGTACGATCACGGAGGCAAATTTCTTTTCTCCCGAGCCGCTGTCCGAAGCCGCCATCCTGCGCACGCATACGGCGGACTACTGGCATAAGCTCAAGACCAATACCTTGAGCCGCAAGGAAGCCCGCGCCATCGGTTTCCCGATGCGGCCGGAGCTGATCGCCCGCGGCCGCGTCATCGCGCGGGGGACGCTGGACTGCGCGCGCCACGCTTTTCGCGACGGCGTGGCGCTGAACGTCGCCGGGGGCACCCACCACAGCTTTGCCGACCGGGGTGAGGGCTTCTGCGTTTTCAATGACATCGCCATCGCGGCCAACGAATTGCTGCACACCGGCGAGATCACCAAGGCCGTCGTGGTCGACCTCGACGTACACCAGGGGAACGGCACGGCCATGATCTTTGCCGACGAGCCGCGCGTCTTCACCCTCAGCTTCCACGGCGCGAAGAACTACCCGAACCGCAAGCCACCTTCCGACCTCGACGTCGGTTTTCCCGACGGGACGGGCGACGAGGCGTACCTGTCCAGGCTCTACGCCGTCCTCCCCGCCCTGCTCGACCGCGAACAACCCGACCTCGTTTTCTACCTCAGCGGCGTCGACATCCTGGCCACGGATAAGCTCGGGCGGCTGGCGTGTACGTTGCAGGGCTGCCGGGAACGCGACCGCTTCGTTTTCCAGACGTGCAAGGACCGCGGCCTGCCGGTGGCCGTCAGTATGGGCGGCGGCTACAGCGAACGGCTGGCAACGATCATCGAGGGGCACGCGAATACGTACCGGATGGCGG
>ENA-ORXT01003498-ORXT01003498.1-marine-metagenome-genome-assembly--contig:-NODE-3498-length-17225-cov-6.148705_pt1 | contig 17225 bp, 13 predicted proteins | sample MGYA00237868_ERZ511482 | MGnify/ENA metagenome assembly ERZ511482 | reverse complement strand
ATTCATCATGCACGACCAAGACTGGTTTTGAAAGTGCCTGATTTGTCCTATTTTTTCTTTTTGTTATCTCTCAGAGAGGCCGTCCGGTTGAAAACTAAGCTCTCGGGTGTTGAATCAAGGCTGTCGACACAGAAATAGCCCAAACGTTCAAACTGGTAACACGCACCCGGCTGAGCATCTGCCAATGAGGGCTCCAATTTCGCGTTCTTCATCACGACCAAGCTTTCAGGGCTGATGGTCTCTTTCCAATCAACACCCTCTGGCACATCGTCGGCTTTTTCCTTTTCGAACAACACGTTGTAGACACGTACTTCTGCATCAATGGCGTGCTGGGCAGAAACCCAGTGGATTGTGCCGCTGGGTTTACGTCCGTCAGGCGCTTTGCCGCCTGCGGTTTCAGGATCGTAGGTACAGCGTAATTCTGTGACGTTTCCATCATCGTCTTTGATGACGTCATTACATTTAAGGAAGAATCCGTTTTTCAAACGTACTTCGCGGCCGGGCGCCATGCGGAAGTATTTTTTAGGCGGATCTTCCATAAAGTCTTCGCGTTCGATGTACAACTCGCGGCTGAAAGGCATCTCGCGAATACCGGCTGATTCGTCTTCGGGATTATTGACGGCCTTACGCATCTCAGATTTGCCCTCAGCGTAGTTCTCGATCACGACTTTCAGCGGATCCAAAATCGCCATCGCGCGGTTGGCGGTCTTATTTAAGTTGTTGCGAACATACAGTTCCAACAAGGCAAGATCCGTCATACCGTTGAACTTTGTCACGCCAATATGTGAACAGAATTCTCGAATCGCTACTGCTGGATAGCCGCGCCGTCGCATGCCGCTGATCGTTGGCATGCGCGGATCGTCCCAGGACGATACATAATCGCCTTCGACTAATTCCAACAGCTTCCTTTTGCTCATGACAGTGTGAGTCAGATTCAAACGCGCGAATTCGATCTGTTGCGGATGGTGGATGCCGAGTGCGTCGATGTACCAATCGTATAACGGGCGATGATTTTCGAATTCAAGCGTGCATATCGAATGGGTGATCTTTTCCAGACTATCCGATTGGCCATGCGTCCAATCGTACGTAGGATAGATGCACCAGGTATCACCAGTCCGATGGTGGTGCTGATGGCGAATTCGGTACATTGCCGGATCGCGTAAGTTCATGTTGGGCGAATTCATGTCAATCTTCGCGCGTAGTGATTTTTCACCGTCTTTGAATTCGCCGTCCTTCATACGCTGGAAAAGATCAAGATTCTCCTCGACCGAACGATCACGATAAGGACTGTTCTTGCCTTCTTTGTTCCAGCCGGCTCTGTATTCACGTACTTCTTCGGTTGTCAGGTCGCAAACGTAGGCTTTGCCTTCTTCGATCATTTTGATCGCCCACTGATAGATCTGCTCAAAATAGTCTGAGGCAAAGAACTGGTTTTCGCCCCAGTCAAATCCAAGCCACTTCACGTCGGCTTTGATGGATTCGACGTATTCGACATCTTCTTTTTCCGGATTCGTGTCGTCAAAACGAAGGTGACAGACGCCATCGAAATCTTTCGCGATACCAAAATTGATGCAAATCGATTTGGCATGTCCAATATGTAAATAGCCGTTGGGTTCCGGTGGGAATCGTGTTACTACAGCGCCATCATTTTTCTTGTTGGCGATATCTTCTTGAATGATTTGGCGGACGAAATCGACCGATTCAGTTTCTGATTTGCTCATGATGTTCTATGCGCGGTGAAGGTGTCGCTGGCGGGATAGGAAAATGAAAGCCAACGGTAAGAAGATGTTTTAGCGAATTTATGAGATCCCGACGATAGGAACCCTGCCCTTCAGGCGACGCCGTGACGGATTTTTTGATCCGTGAAACGCAAAAATTAGCCGTTTTAGCGCTAGCCACGGTTCCTTCACGCGACGCAACCGTGGCTAGCGCCAAAACGGCTAATTCATCTAGACCGCTGAGTCCGATTTTCGTTCGTCGGATAACCGATCTAACGACAGGCCCATTCGATTGAGCACACGGTCCTGGCCGAGGATCTCCAGCGTATCGAACATCCCAAACCCGGCGGCTTTGCCGGTCACCGACACTCGCAATGCGTGAATAATGTCACCCATTTTAATGCTTTGCGTTTCACAAAATTCCTTGATCGCCGTTTCTAATTCTGCGGCCGAAAATTCTGGATGGACGGTCAGCACTTTATATAACTCGCCCAGCAGAAATCCTGCCTGCTCTGGTTTGACCATGCGTTTTTGCCAAGCTTTTTGATCGTAGCTCATTTGATCGTCTTCTACGAAGAAATCGTCAAACTTGAGGATGTCTCCAGCCATCGACAAACGATCACCGGCGGATTCAATGATGCTCTTCATCATCGCCAAGTGATCGCAGTCCATTGGATTGTCAGTAACGTTGGCCGCCTCCAAATACTTTTTGCATAGCCTCGACTTCTGTTTCAATGGAACGCTGTCCATATAACGTCCTTGGAACGCCTGGAGCTTCTGTGGATCAAAACTGGCCGCCGATTTGACGACTCTGCTCAGTGAAAAGTGTTCCAGCATCTCTTCGCGCGAGAACATTTCCGTTTTGTCATCCAACGACCAACCCAATAGCAGCAGGTAGTTGTTGACCGCGTCGGGGACGAAGCCGATCTGTTTATAGAAGTCCACCAGTACGGGACTGAATGTGGCAGGATCGGTCTCCAACCCAATTCGCTCGGCTACGTCGGCGCCAGATTGGTACAGACGTTTAAAGTCTTTGTTGTTTAAGTAATCTGCGATTTTTCGCTTGCTCAGTTTCTTCTTGCTGCCGGGTTCAGCGACGTAGGGAAGATGAGCATATTGAGGCAACGCGTAACCAAGCCCTTGGGCGATGAAGATCTGACGAGGCGTATTGGAAAGGTGCTCGATGCCACGAACAACATGAGTGATCTCAAGATCCGCATCGTCGACGACGTTGGCTAAGTGGTACAAACAAGTCCCATCCGCCCGTTGGATTGCATGGTCGGCTTCGGTACGCCAATCGACAGACACGTCGCCGACAACCAAGTCATTAAATTCGCACTTGCCTTCGCGGTGCATCTTTAATCGAACAACGAAGCTGCGTCCTTCGGCCTCGAACGCGGATGCTTGTTCATCCGTTTGAGCCATCCATTTGCGGCTGTAGATGAAATCGGTTTTCGCTTTCTCTGCCGCTTCTCTCTCGGCTGTCATTTCTTCGGTAGTGGCGTAGTCACGATACGCCAGCCCGGCTTCCAACAATTTGGCCGCAGCGGCTTGATAGTTGGCTAAACGCTGCGACTGGAAATAGGGTTCGTGGGGACCACCGACTTCGGGGCCTTCGTCCCAGTCGATGCCTAACCAGCGAAACCCATCTAGGATCGGAGCGAGGGCTTCGTCTTGATTCCGTTGCGCATCGGTGTCGTCGATGCGGAGAATGAACTGTCCGCCGGCTTGCCTGGCCAGCAACCAATTGAACAGTGCGGTGCGCACGCCGCCAATATGAAGGTAGCCGGTGGGCGATGGAGCGAATCGGGTGCGGACAGTCATGGGTAATAAAGGAGTAAGTGAAGGTAAAAAGCGTGAAGGCGAATGCCCGTTTACAGCGCAAGCGAATGAAGTCGCGTGCGGCAGAGTTCACTCGCTTACGCTGCGGAGCTGGTATTGCTTGGAGCGCTCGATTTTAGTTGAACTCGTTTGAGGTGAGAACCGGTGGATTCTCGAAGTTGTGCTAAGCCGCTTTACGTTTGGCCTTCGCTGCCTTTCGCGCCCGGCGTCGTTCGGCCTTGGACATCTTAAGAATCGCTCCGTCATCGGCACCATCGGAGTCATCGCGGGCCGAGACCAGTGATGGATGTGCAGAGGCGCCTTTTTTCCCACTTTCTGCGGCTGCAGCTTTCTCGGCTTGCTTATTTTTTAGCAGCGTTTGGAAGTCGCTCATCGTCGCCGGTCTACTTCTGGTAGAGTTCAACGAGGGCGGTGATTGAGCCGGCTTCCCCGTGGCAGACGCGGATTTAGTCTTAGCGGGCTTAAGCGGCTGAACAGGCGTTTCCGCTGCGGCGTTCCCAACGGATGCCACTTTTCTCTCTGCCTTTAATTTCTTGGGAGACTGTTGACTTGTCTTAGATGCTGTTTCTCTACTGACTTTTGCGACCGACACAGACGCGGTGTTCTCTGACTTGGCGGAGCGTGCAGGCTGCTTACTTTTGGCCGTTCGAGATGCTTTGTTAGGTCTGACTTTCGACTTTGCAGCCACACGTCTCTTTACCGCGATCTCGCCATGAGCATGAAGGTAGACGAAACGCACATATAGCATGTGGGACAGCATAAGAGAAATGGTGGCGACCAACACTGCGTTAGCAGAGGCCATTGCCAACTCTTGGGAACCGATCCTGTTTTCTGCCCACTGAGTGTTCAGCACCGTCGAAACGGCGATTGCCAACCAAGCGACCACCAACATTGAGAAGGCTGTTTTTGAATCACGGATTTCGAACAACATTCGCAACATAACCAGCGCTAATACAGACAATTTGATCGTCATCGGAATCAGTGACTCGTTGGCGTTTGAAGTCAACTGCGTTATGGACGCCAGGTGATATATAATCGCTTCAAAATCTACAATCGCAGCAATGCTGGCGATGAAGAAGATTGGTGGCACGATCAACCAGATTCGATAAGTGCCTCCATAGTCATCACAGCGATGTTTCCGCAACGCAAATATCTGCAGGCTGGCCAGTCCCGTCAGTAACAGCATCATCGAAAGCATCCAGCTGGCAAGAGTGCCTGAACCGGTCAGCGAAATCGCTTGCATGCTAGCGCCGCCGATGTAGGGGCGCCATGCAGGAGCGTAAACATTTAGTACATTCAAGCCCGCAACAATTCCAAACAGATTTAGACCACAAAGTGCGATCACCCAAAGCGTTTTGGGAAAAAGATCCGTTGTCTTTAACTGGCTTCGGCGGTCGGCGCCAAACGCATAGGTGCGTTTTGCTGATTTATTTTTCTCTAGGGAATAGTTCTCATCGGTGGCAGAATCGTCTGCTTCAACGAACGTCGAAACGTATTCTTCGCTCATTAATCGACGGCGCCGGTCATTGCGTCGGTTAATCATACTGCTATGTGATGATAAGAAAGTAGGTGCTTACACTAAACTTATCGGCGCTGAAGTTGGTCTGAATTAAATGAATCGATTGAGTAGACAAATGTCTCGATGAAACCGACCTCACAAGGCTGTGAAAAAGTGACAGCACCGAGGATGTGCCAGCACTATTGGCGGTGCAATTCGGACTGAATCAATGTCGATCTGCTCCAGTTGGCCGCTATTGGGAGCCGCTTCTATTTGTTTTCTAGCCTCTGCTCCCCGCGTAATCAGTTGAGAAACAGAACGGATTCCGAAGACTTGAAGGGTTATGATCCCGAGTGAGGACTCGGACGTTTGGATCGCAACACGATGTTGGTCTTCCTTCAAAATTGTGCAAATCCGCATGAATAGCCACGGTGAAAGTTGAGGAAAAAATATTGAAATCTAATAGCCCTAACGATCCATACAAACGCTGCGCTTTTTTTAAGTCGGACTGATGTTTGCGAGGCAAATCACTCCGCTTGTTACGCAGAATCTACACTCTCCTTAAGGACCGCCTTGGCCTAGACGATATATATTTTGTCGGTCTCGAAGCACTTTTGTTACATCTAAAGAACCGGTTGACAACTATGTCGAATCAAAACTTTGACACAAACGACCCATTTTCTTCCTCCTCACAGCCAATTCCAATTGCAAAGCAATTGGAAGCTCAGGCTTATCTTTCGCAGATGCAGAAACAGCGAAAGGGTGTTAACAGTGAGGAAAAAGATTCGAGTCTGGCCCAACTTTCCGGCCGATTTTCGGGATCCTATGCTCCCGTAGAAGAACCGCCTCAATCTGAAAACAAAATGGATGCATTCTTTCAAAAGGCTGAGGAAGAAGAACGCCAGCGATTTCTCGAGGCTAAGAATCCAACGGATCAGATGCCACAACAGACAATCGAGGAAAGTTCACCCGGTCTTCAAGAGCCTGAACCAGTTCAGCAATTCGAAACGCGGTTCGTCGATTTACCCCAGGTGGAATTGCCCCAGGTGGAAATACCCGAGGCAAGTTTGCCCGAGGTGGAACTGCCTCAGTTTGATAAACCTGGAGAAACGTTTGTTACGCAATCAGAAATGGTCGCTCCTACTGAGCAGAGACAAGAGGCACAGAATGAGAACACAGAGGTCAGCCCGGCCCCGCAAACGTCCAGTCCTTTCTCATCGGGTTCCTTTTCCGCCAGTCCCCTGAACCAGAATCCGGCCTCAGATTTGCCAACTCAGTTTGATGAGCCAACTCAGTTTGATGAGCCAACTCAGTTTTTAACTCAACAGCATCTGCCGAACGAGCCCATCCCCGCTTCCCCTCCGGCTATCGAAGATCAGTTGATGTCACAGCCAACACCACCATTTCAGCCCCCAATTGAGACTCTTGATTCTCCTGAGAACTTTGAACTGACTGATTCGACTGATTCGACTGGCAATCCTGGGGCGCGACGTCCGACAGGTGCTGCAGGTTTGTCTGCCGGGTTGGCGTTAGCCGGCATGGGCGGTTTTGGTGCTCTGCAAGCGAACGCGGCATCTTCTCAAAGTGAGGAACTGTTTGAAACGCAACCGAGTAATCCTCCGCCTGCGACGGGTAATCCGATGGAGTCGCTAGTCCAAAATTTGGCCAATGACCAACAGCAAGCACCTGCGGTCGATGATACGACAATGCAGTCACTGGATGATGGAAGCCGCGTTGCTACTTTTGAATCTAGCGATGTAAACAAGCCCAGCGATACACCTTTTAATTCATCTCCGGAAAATATTCACGGAGTAGGCAATGCGCAGCCGCCTCTTGTGCCGCAAAATGTCTTGGCTGAAAACGTATCGGCAAGTCCTCATCAGATTCCACCTGCTGCTACTAGTGGATCTTTCGGCGGCTTCCATTCTTTTGAACAGACTCCTGCGGCACCGGCTGGTGAGAACTTGGGCCAAGACGCCAGCGTAGATTCCGCTCCGCCAAGCTATGAGCAGCCAGGTAATATTCCGTTTGCTGCACCACAGGTCGAAGCAGAACAAGATCAGTCACCGCAGCCTTCAGCTATAATCCAAGATAAAGACGATGAAGTCGTCGACATGCGATTAGCCGCAGAGCAACAAGCTCAGCGTATCAAGGTAGAGCGCGCCAAAGCACTTTTGGAAGGACCTGACGTGGCAGCGCGTCCTTATGGTTCGGATCGCCCACAGACAAATGTCGCCGATCATCAACAGTCAGTGCTTGAAGAACTTGTGACGTCCGGCGCAGATCAGTTGCCCGTTGTTGACTCTCAGCACCAGCCACCGGCTCAGGTCGCACCCGTCGATAATCATTCTTTCCAAGCATCTAGCGGGGAGCCTTTTAATGAAGGGGGAGGGGCGGACGGCAGCCTCAAGCACCGACCATTTCCGATTGAGTTGTTCAATCAAAAATTGCTGAAGAACTTACGCAGTGGAGTCGTTTATGTTGACCACAAGTGTCGAGTTCAATTGTGGAGCAAGGGCGCCGCAGCGATGACAGGAATCGTTTCTGACGCGGTCATCGAACGTCCACTCTACCCCCAAACTTTCAACTTGCGTTTCGAGGATGGTAGCTCCGTCCCGATGGATCAGTGCCCGATTGTTAAGTGCCTAGAAACGATGGAAACCGTAACTGCCGACTACAGGACGCTAAATGCTGAGAACCAGGAAGTGAAAATTGAAGTTGCGATCACTCCTGTCATTGATGAACAGCGGTACGTTAACGGAGCCATCATCATTTTCAATGACCACACAGCAGAGATTAATCTTCAAAGGCAATTGAAAGATCTCTACGAATTTTCTGTGTTGGATCCCCTGACTCAAGTCGCCAATCGAGCTGAATTTGAACGGGTGCTGGAGGAGTACGTACGGGCATTCAATCAGTCGGAATCGTTCCACTGCTCGATCATCATTTGTGATATCGACTTTTTTAAATCGATTAATGATAACTTTGGACACGCTATTGGCGACCAAGCGCTTGTTGCATTCTCAGAAATGCTCAAAAAATACGTTCGCTCACAAGATTTAGTGTCGCGATACGGAGGCGAAGAATTCGTAATCCTCTGTGCCGATTGCGATACGGATTCGGCACTGCAGAGAGCCGAACAAATTCGAATGGGGCTGTTTAAAACCCCGCAAAAGATGCTCGGTGGAAAGTCAATTTCAGCCAGTTTTGGCGTCTCCGAACTACGTAAAGGCGACACCGCGATGGAGTTCTTTGTACGCGCTGATACGGCGCTGTTGAAAGCTAAGGAGTTGGGACGAAATCGTGTTGTCATAGCAGACCAACGCGAAGCGGGACAGCACGTTAACGTTACTGAAGACGGTTCTCTCTCGGGTATGCAGTGGCGGCAACAGCGCCGTGAGCATACGGCTTTGATCTGCGAAGAGTTCAAGACCAGCACCCCGATTCCGGTTTTGGTCGAGAAGCTTCGAGGCTTCATCGTCGAAAAAGATGCTTGGTTACAACGAGTCGACCAAGAGTTCTTATCGATGGAGGTCGATTTTGAAGCCCCGGATGACTACAGCCGCAAAGGCAATTTTACGATGAACATCGAATTTAAAGAAGCCGATGACAACGAGGGCGGGCGAGCAAATAAAAACACCTTTATCCGCGTCACGATCTTTCCAGGTCGCAAGAAGAAGTGGTTCTCGACCAATCACACCGATGTTGCTCCTCACCTGCTGGCCGATCTCAGAAGCTACCTTATGATCAATGACGAAGCCTCTCATATAACCATTGAGATGGCAACCGAAGACGTTCGCGCCGGTTTAGGCTAAGCGAGTCAAAGTCGGGCAAGGCGGCACAACGTTCGCTGCCGCCAGGCTAAATCGAAACTATACATTTCGGCCAAGAATCTTCATTCTTGGCCGTTTTTTTAGTTTGAAGACTTCTGCCTAACATCACGGGCTTAGAAATCGGCTCCAACCGCGGTGATTGTCATTTAGTCGTGATTAAGGTAGATTACGGAAAAAGCTAGAGGCAGTTTTTGCACTGCCAATATCAAAAATTCTTAGAAAAGGTACTGACAATTATGGCTTACAGCCTTCCCGAATTACCGTTCGAATACGACGCCCTTGAGCCGCATATCGATGCCAAGACGATGGAGATTCATCACTCTAAACATCACAACGGATATGTCACGAAAGTGAATGCCGCCTTAGAAGGCTCGCCGTTGGCTGACAAACCGATCGAAGAAGTCATCGCGGACATGGGTTCGGTTCCCGCAGACAAAAAGACGGCCGTCCAAAACAATGGTGGCGGACATGCAAACCACTCTCTGTTCTGGTCTATCCTCAGCGGTAGCGGAGGCGGAGTTCCTTCGGGTGCACTGGGCGAAGCGATCGACAGCACGTTCGGCAGCTATGAAAAATTTAAAGAAGAGTTTTCCAAGGCTGCCGCGACGCGGTTTGGCAGTGGTTGGGCATGGTTGAGCGTTGACGGCGGCAAATTAGTTGTCGAAAGCACTGCTAACCAAGACAACCCTCTGATGGAAGGTCGTACGCCAATCGTCGGTTTGGATGTCTGGGAACATGCTTACTATTTGAACTACCAAAACAAGCGACCCGATTACATCGCAGCATTTTTCAACGTCGTCGATTGGGATGCCGTCGCAAAACGCTACGATGCAGCCAAGTAATTGGACGCGAGAGTGTTAGTTGGCGTAGCCCACCGCCCTTCCGCAAATGACGGTGGGCTTCTGTAGCCGGGGGGGCCTGATTAACGATCCTCCTCGTTGGTCCCGCGAACAATGTGAATTAGAAAGGCCGAAGCGATTTGCTTCGGCCTTTTTGATTTCTAACAGAATGTTTGAACAAGTGTCGCAGTGCTTGGGCGGTCGGCCACCGATTTCCGTAAAGCCAATTTCGCAAAGTTATAAATGCTGTTGTCCTGCGACATCTTTGAGGACGGTAGGTCAAACCTAACGTTCGATTCGGAAATCGTATCGCCAACCGAATCTCCGATCGAATCGGTTTGATGCGGTGCTCGTCCGGTCAGATACCAAAAGGCGATTGCTCCCAGTGCGTAGACGTCCGTTTTTGGTCCGATCGCGCCGAACGCATTTGAAAATTGTTCGGGGGCCGCGAAGCCGACGGTTCCTCCCAGCAGAAGGTCGCGGTGGTCGGAGGGGGCGCGTTGATCGCAGTTTGAAGCAGACTCTGCGGTTTCAAGTGGCCGCTGCGAGAATCCGAAGTCGGTGATGGTGATTCGGTCGGAATGATTTATTAGAATATTGCTGGGCGTCAGATCACCGTGCACGATACCCTCTTGATGGACCTCGGCCATCGCCAAGCAGACCTGCCGCAAGTAATCAGAAAATACTTCTGGGGTAACCGACCGCGTTTGGTGAAGCGTTTTTCCGTCGATCCATTGGCTGATTACGTAAGGGCCGCCATGGGGTGACTCTCCCCAGCCGAGATACCGAATGACACCTGCGTGTTGTATTTCAGCCGCCATTTCGATTTCTCGCAAAAACGATTGACGCGCCCGATCGTTGAGCCAGAATCCCTTGCGAAGGAACTTCACAGCTACGATTGAGCCATCCTGCTGCATCGCCGCGCGATAGACTTTTCCAAAACCTCCGCTACCGATCAGTTTCCCAAGTACGAATTCGGAGTACTCCACTTGAGGTAAGTTCGTGGGTGCGGCTTTGGTAATCACATGTCGTTCGTTCGCGTTGGAATCTGGGTTAAGTATCGTCCGAAGTTCGACCACACGCCGCCGTACGGTACGCTCATCGACTTTCAATTCGGCCGCGATTTCTTTTTGACTTTGCCCGGCCAACAATCCATGTAGCACCGGCTGCAAATTATCTGGTAGCTCGGTGTTGAGGATATCAAACAACTTGACCGCGTCAGACTCATGTTTGGAGGCATCAGAGAACGAGTCCGCCTGAAACTGTTCGGCCGACACTAGCGAAACTTGGGTTTTTCCGTCTCCCCTCTTAACAGCATCATGTTTCTCAATCGTCTTTGACATCTTCCGGCGAGCGAAAGTCGCCAACAGACGCCACAGCGAAAGCGAATTGCTGACTTGAATCCGACTGTTGGCGGCTGCGTCGAAGAAGCTGCCAAGTGCCGACTGGACGATATCTTCAGGGTCAGCCACGCGGCGAAAACGTTGATTCAGCTTGCCGGCCACTAGCGCGACCAATCGCAGCCAATACCTCTGCGCCAGAACATCGGCAGCCTGTTGACTTCCTTCTTTCCAGCACTGCAACAGTTCTTCACCGGAGAGGTTGGGAAGATTTACTTCAGGAAATTTGTTGGAATTGGTGTCCGGTTTCATATTTGGTTTCTCACTCCCTTTATAGCACGTTTTACCAACTACTAATGGAGAGAAAAAATGACGATGGTCGTGACCAAGCCATGCTTTGGCTGTAAAGACAAATCTTGCCTGTCCGTCTGCCCCGTGGATTGCTTCTATGAAGACGCAGACATGCTGTACATTGACCCGGACGATTGCATCGATTGCGGCGTATGTGTGCCGGAGTGCCCTGTCGAAGCGATTTTTCACGAAGACGATGTGCCAGATCAATGGCACAGCTATATCCAGCTGAACGCACAGAAGTCAAAAGTCTGTCCGGAAGCGACGCCGTGAGCGATCGCGTATTGTGGCTAAACAATTAAAAATTCGATTGTCCGTTGATCGGGAAGCGGGCGTCCATTGAGGAGCTGGGGGGGCATGCGGTCGCAACTGCGCGATTGCGTTAGGCAACGTCCAACATGCCAGCATTTTGCCCCAATCGACCGAAAAAATCGGTATCAATTCGCGCTTCGCCCAAATTAACGTCATAAGTCTTGCCGAATACTCCGATTATAAGACTACCGGGTCTGCCTTGGCATGGGCCCTGCGCGGAGACTGAACGTTGCCCGTTCATAATTACCAATGCCACCTGCGAACAAACTTTGGCTCTCATTGAAGATGTGAACCTATGCGACGAAAACTAATCAAAAACCGAAAAATTCGATCCAGATCAAGCTTTGCTGCGTCCGCACGTGCGACCTGCAAATGGAAGCGATTAGGATTAGCCGTTCTGATGTCGGTGACCGTAGGATTTTCTGGGTGTCAGACGTTTCGTTTTCCAGCTAACCCATTCGCTGGATCCAAGCTGCCTGGAATGAAGATTGCTGTTCCGCGACTACCTTCCCTGGCCAAATTACCCAAACCAAATTTTGGCAATATCGCTCGCGCCGTTAAGACTCCTGCCCGTCAAGCGATCGATTCATCCGGGACTTCCATCGCGCGTGCGAACAATCAACCGCCTCCGCCGCCGGCGCGAAAATTCGACTCGACTTCCACCGACGAAAAACTAGCAAAATTTGCTCCTTTCAACAAAGATGTTAAGCCTGAAATTAGTGTTGCAAAAAGTGACTCAGTTGCAGATCTGACTCCGGCTCAGAAGCGTTTTAAGGACGTTCTCACCAAACAGCAGAACAAGAAAACTGAATTTGCTGCGAAGGCCAATCCCAATCGGGGGTTGTGGAGTGATTATCAACCAGATCCAGCTCACAACTCAACAAACAACAACATTGAAGAGCTCGCGAAAGTAAATCGTGGGTTGTACGATCAGTACGGAAAATTAACAACCGGCAGAAAGTCGCCCAAGCTTGGTGAGCCAGTTGATCCCAAGATGTTTGCCGCCAAGGCCAAAAACGATGATGTTGAACAAGCGAATCAATCCATTGCTCAACTGAAGTCACAACTGGAAAAAATTAAGGTCAGTGGCAACGGTAGTTCAGACGAATTCACGGTCCCGAAACGGACAGCAATAGAGATAGCAGGCACCGCTCCATTGGCGGCGAAAGAAAAAGTGGCAGAAGTATCGTTGCACAAAGGTTTTGGAAGCTCGGCGCGGTTGAAACCAGCGAGTGACCTTGCCAATCGAGGCACCGTCACTATTGCTGATCCAACGGCTCCCGCGAATGTATTACGGGCCTCAGCTGATCAAATTCCAGGTTTGGTCCAGGTGACCAACGTTGCCGGACCAGGAAAATACTCCAACACGAATTTTGGTGGCTACGCTGGAACTGGGCTAAAACCCTCGGAGTTGCCCCCTGGCAGTCTTTTGCCTCAAAGCAGTGAGGAGCCCGTTGCAAACGAATTTGTGAAGATTGAGCCATCACAAGAGATTCCTACGTTGACGGCCACCGCGGAGCCAAAACCGTTTGAGATGCCACTGCCGCGCGAAGTCTCCGACGCTTCCTTGGCCGCGCTTGCAGAAAACGCTCGCGTTGCCGAAGCTGCACCTCAACCCAAAATCACTTTTCAAAATCCAATCCAGCAAAAGTCTATCGCCATTGCCAAACCGACCAATGCGTTTGTTTCGGCCTCGCCTGCAATGCCTCCGGCAACGACGGTCGCTAATATCGCTCCCGTTTCTGCGTTCAACCTCCCGGCAACTCAATCGCCGCGGGTAACACGAAATCAATTTATCACTGGTCCGATGCAATCTGCGGCACCACTGAACACGCCAGCCTTGCCGTCTACGCCAGCCACTCGTGTCGCTCAAGTCCAACAGGACTTTAGTGAACTTAGTATTATGACAAAACCGAAGACCGCTGCCACGGCTTTGCCTGAGGGTATCGTAACAGGTTCCAGTTCCTACGCTCCAGGCAGCGTTGTCAAACCGGAAATCGAATCGCGCTGGCGATAAAACGCATCAACGATTTATGCAGCGTCGCCATCCGAGATTAGATGCTCGGCTGGGGCGAATTCCAAATACTTCTTTAGCCACGAAACGCCCCAATAGAACGGGATCGTGTCTAACAGCGCGATTAACACTTTGACGGTGTATCCCGTTGCGATAAATACTGCCAGCTCCAGTATGTCACTGACATTCGGGTTCAGTGGCAAACCTTTTTCGACAAACCAATACGTGATTAGGATAACGGCAGTGGTATCAACCAACTGGCTGATGATTGTCGATCCGTTATTCCTGAGCCAAAGATGTTTTCCCTTGGTCAGACGTTTCCAAAAGTGAAATAGGTATACGTCGCAGAATTGTGCCGCGGCATAGGCGATCATTGAAGCGCCGACTGCCCCAAAAGCCATCGTGCGAATCGCAAAGAACGGTGGCGTGTTGCCGTTTTGGTCAACAGGCGCGCCATCAATGAACGTTTCAAAGCCCGGTAAAACACCGCCCAGCCATAAAATGAACACCACCCAGGCGTTCAACATCAGCCCCACCATCACGACCCAATTGGCGCGCCGGCGTCCGTAGAATTCGCTGATGAAATCCGTACACAGAAACGTGATCGGATACGGCAAAACTCCAACGGCCAGAGCGAACGTGATAGGTAAAACTTGCCCATCGGCCATCGAGTAATCAAACGAGAACAGTTTGATGAAGCGGCTGATGCCTAGGATATTCAGCATCGTCATCGAGCTTAAGAACAGACTGGCCAGCACCAAAAACACACGTTCACGTTTGGCGTGTAGTTGGGAAGCTTCGATAGGGTGAAGATCGTTTTTGGACATTTCTAGATCTTAATCCATGACAGATTGAGATTCTAGTTTGGCACGTTTTTGTCCCAAGATCCAACCGGCTACGCCGCAACCAATGGTCAACGGAATAATGTGGACGGATTTCAGTGGTAGGTTGCCGGCCAGCGCGTCGCTGCCACGGACGACAACGGTATCTATAAAGCTCTTGGACTTATATTTTGATTCGTCGTCGACAACAGAGTACAGCATCTCTTTGGCCGGAACAGTCACACCATACCCTGCTAAACGATTGACGACATCGACCACCGAAACCAGCAGAAGAGTTGGAGAAGCCAAGATGCCTGCCATACAGGTCAAACTGACGATAGGCCCAATCACCAGGGCCGTCGAAACCCCGAGAAATTTTACAACGCGCGACACGATCAGAGTTTGCATCAGCAGCGTACCAAACTGAGCGGCAAAGTTGATCGTGCCGAAGTGCGAGAGTCGATCGAGTTTGTCAGGGATTTGAGCCGCGACGGTATCATTAAGCAGAAAGTACACGAAGGTGCCAAACAGTTGCGACAACAGAACATAAAGGCAGATCAAGAGAAGGTATGGCGATTGGCCGATGTTCGTCAGGCCTGAAAGTAGGTCAGCAAATCCATTGCCTGACCTAGATTTTTGCTTCAACGCCAAATCGGGCGTGATTAGGTCTTCGTTTTTTGTGGCTTCACGTTGCAACATCGTCGCGAAGACGATCGAAAGCTCCAGCAAGGCGAATGCCAATACAAACAATAGCGTCACCCCGAGCGACTTCCCTAACAAGCTGGCGACGCCGGAGCCAACGAGTGAACCGACGGTCGCACCGCTGGCGATCGGTCCGAACAATCGCTTGGCCTGAACTCCGTTGAAGATGTCCGCTAATACGCTCCACAAAAGTGACACCACGAACATGATGAACACGCTCAGCCAAACGAAAAACACCAACCCCAGCCAGTTCGCCGATTGAAACTGCCAACTCAGCAATGCAAAAATTGCCAGATGGCTGGCGAAGAAGTGAAAGATGATCAGCACGAGCCTGCGTTTGGCAAACGTGTTTTTGAGCCATGCGAAAATAGGTACGGCGATCAACAGAACCAAGAAAGTGTAGAGAAACAAACGGCCTGTCGCTTCCTTACCCAGCGCCGTCGCGAACGTTTCGCGGATTGGCCGTAAAAGGTTATAGGCCATCATCAAAAACATGAACCATAAAAACGAGTATCCCACACTCCGCCATTCGCTCTCGCGAATGTCAATCAGCCAAGCGATCGGCGATTGAGGTGGCGTAGATTCATTCGGTGAGTAATTCGGTGGTTTGTATGGCGTAGGCTCATTCGGTGATTCGTTTTCCATAGCCTAAGAATACGACCGCTGCAATGAAATGAAAGCTCAGTTTTGTTCGGCCAAGAAAATCGTTTGACAAAACCAATGTCGACGTTGCCTACGAAAATATTGTCGAGTTCTGAGCTTCGGCAGGACGTGGGCAGAATTTTTCTGATGTGGAGATTGTGTTTGTCCTTTTGCGTAGAATCGCATCATTGGGAAGGCGCGAAAGAAAAGCTCAGTTCAACAAACTGAGCTTCTTTATGATCTAAATTCGATTGTGAGGGACCAATCAATACCGGTCGCTTCAATCTACTTCGCAACTACGCCTTTTTGGTGGTCGGCAACGCAAATGGCTTCTGTTGAACCGCTTTGCGAATGGCTCCGCTGCGGATGCAAGAGGTGCAAACCTTCATTGTTTTCACGCCGCCACCCTCGATCGCCGTGCGGACCTTTTGTAGGTTGGGGCGGAACTGTCGACGAGTCTTCCCCGTGATTTTAGTTCCCACGCCGCCGAGATATTTGGCTTTACCGCGGGTTTCAATTGTATTTCCCATTACAGGGCCTTTGCCGCAGACCTGACACACGCGAGCCATAACTTTTTGTCCGTATTTGTATTTTTGTACTAAATTTTGAGGTTCTCAGAGCGAAGTATTATAGCGACTCAATATTGCACTGCAACGCCATAAACGTGGCTATTTACAACGTTTTTCGGCCTCGAGGGTGGCACGCTGCGCCGGCAAATCCCGCTAATTTGAGCGTCATTTTAAGTCGAAACGGACAAGTTTGCTCGACTGGCCGGCCACTACTGGTCGATGAAGACAAAGGGTATCTTCAGCCTATCTTGCACATATTGCCTGATCATTAACCGCTGATCACTACCCGTACTCACTACGCGTGATCCCAACATCGTAACAATAAAACCATCGTAGCAATAAAAACACCGTCATGAGTGATTCTGATTTCTTTAAAAAGTTCAGCCAAAACCGGCCGGACTTTCGGCGCGGCGGACCTGATGTGGACCAAATCTACAAAGGCATATTTCAGGGGGCGTTTTTGATCCTTCTGATTGCCGCTGGTTTCGTCTGCTATACCTGTTTCTATCGCGTGGGGGCCAGTGACCAAGGCGTTGTGTTGCGGTTCGGTGAACATGTCCGTACCGTCGATCCTGGTCTACAAATAAAATTCCCATGGCCGATCGAAAGCGCCTATACCGTTCCTGTGCGCAGTGTGCAAACCGAAGAATTTGGGTTCCGAACCATTGAGGCCGGCCGAGACACGCGTTACGCATCCAAGAACAAGAGCATGCTGGAGATCGCCGACATGTTGACGGGCGATCT
>ENA-ORXT01003497-ORXT01003497.1-marine-metagenome-genome-assembly--contig:-NODE-3497-length-17230-cov-34.364892_pt1 | contig 17230 bp, 7 predicted proteins | sample MGYA00237868_ERZ511482 | MGnify/ENA metagenome assembly ERZ511482 | reverse complement strand
CACAGACTTAGAAGGTTGTGGGCAATCTGGAACGACGATGTATACATTCGTAGTAGAGGATAATTGTGGTAATACAATGACGACAAGTGCTAGTATTATTATAGAAGATACGACGGCTCCAGTATTTGACAGACTACCGCAAGAGCAGATGTTAGAATGCTATCCTACGGGTAATGATGTTGCATTAATTTCTTGGCTTAATTCTAATGGTGGGGCTATGGTTTCTGATAATTGTACTTCTAATTTCGAGTGGGAGTATGATCTTATTAATGTAACTTATGATTGTGATGATAATGGAACAAGAAGCTACAGGTTCTACGTTACAGACGAATGTGGAAACGTATCCACTGCTGATGCAGACTTTATAATATTTGATAGTACACCACCAGAAATAACAAAAGCTGCAGATCCTTTCTTAGCAGAGTGTAACGGTACAAGCAATGCTGTTGACATCTTGACTTGGCTTAATAATAATGGTTACGCTGAGGCTGAAGATATTTGTGGCACAGTAGTATGGACTAATGATTATGGATCTATAGAAGGTGACTGTGGGACAACAGGGGACGTGATGGTCACATTTACCGCAACTGACGAATGCGGTAACGCTTCCACTACAGCTGCTACGTTTACGATTAATGATACAACAGTTCCAGTATGGGAATTACAGCCACAAAATTTAGAAGTTAATTGTGATGGAAGTACTGATCCTATGGGTAGAGTAGAGGCATGGCTTAATGTTGCAGGTGGAGGAGAAGCGGAAGATGATTGTAGTCTGATTGTGTATTCTAATGACTTTAATACTATAGATTTAGAATGTGATATGCAGGGTGGAGTAGCTGTTACTTTTACAGCGACAGATGCGTGTGGAAACGCTACTACGGCAATAGCTATGTTAAGTCTGACAGATGATATTTCGCCTGAGATTACTACACCAGCAACAAATGATATAGTAGAATGTGATGGTGCAGGTAATTTAGCTCAACTACAGACATGGTTAGATAATAATGGGGATGCTGATGCGATAGACTTGTGTAGTGCTTCGTTAGTATGGTCATATAGATTAGTGGAGACGATAGAATCTTGTGGATTGACATTAGCACATACATATGCATTTGCAGTTACAGATGCTTGTGGAAATACTTCTCTTGAGACAATTGCTGACTTTATAATTATCGATGAGACCTCACCAGAGTTCTCTACATTACCAATGGCAGAAGTTGTAGAGTGTGATGGAGAAGGAAATGATGCTGAGCTTGAAGCTTGGTTGTTGGATTTTGGTGGAGCGGCTGCGACAGATATATGTAGCGATGAGATAATTTTTGAGTATGACTTAGTAACCGCAGAAGACAGTTGTGGTATTACAGGTATACAGGTATATCGATTTACGATAACAGATGATTGTGGAAATACTTCTTCTGCGGAAGCAACATTTACAATAGAAGATACGACGATACCGATGATAGTGGGCGGGGAAGATATGTTAGCAGAAGAATGTGACCCTCAGGCTGCAGGAAACTTTGCAGACTTTGATTTCTGGAGAGAAAATCATGCAGGAGCTACTGCTTCTGATATATGCGGAGATATCATATGGACTGATGATTATGATCCTGCTAATTGGGTGACGGTATGTGGTAATACAAGAATGATCGATGTAACATTTACAGCAACTGATGCTTGTGGTAATAGCGATAGTATAATCCATCAATTTGGTATTGGTGATGTTTCACCTCCGACATTTGTGAATTGTCCTCGACCTCCAGTAGTTGTTGATGCTCCAGATGGATGGTGTAGTTCTTACGTAAACTTTGCATTACCAGTTGCGGAAGATCAATGTTCAGATGTCACCGTAATAAGAACAGATGATACGGGATATCAGTCTGGTGATTTATTCCCTGTAGGATTGACATTATTAACTTACGAGGCAGAAGATGCATGTGGCAATAAGACCAGTTGTGAGTTGAAGATAATTGTCAATGATTTCCATACACCACCTACGATTGACTGTCCTGATGATGTCACTGCGACAAGTGATGCTAAGACATGTGGCGTTATCGTTAATGGAATAGCACCGGTATCTTATGAAGATAACTGTCCTAATAACTTGACTATAATCTATGAGATTACAGACGAAGCGGGTACTACAGTCGATTGTGGATTCGAAGATGCAAGTGGATATTTATTCCCAGTCGGAGAGCACACTGTAGAATATACGATCGTTGATCAGCCTTTACTTTTAATTACGGAAGTTATTCAGGACGGAGCTACTACAGGAGTTGAGATAACGAATTTTGGTCCTGCAAGTCTGGATATAACATGTCTTGATATAATACGTGAATCTCCTGATTCTGATACGATTAATGTTCCTAACGGTACAGTGTTACCTGTCGGTGGTATTTATACTCAAGAATTTGCAGGTATTAATCCAGCTTCAGCAGCAGGTTATTATATTGCTTTTGCAGGTCGTGTTATTGATGGCGTTTCTATGAATGGTTATTCGGCGACTAATTATACTTTTGATAGCAGTATTAGCGGTGATAATATTTACAGAAATTGGGTATGTGATCATGATAATGCAAGTGACTTTGTTTCAGGAGAATCTTGTTTTGTAGGTTCTTACGGAGTTCTGAATAGTGGCTTCCCTCTTATGTCAGATAACGGAACAACAGTTGGGCTACAAGAAGCGATTCCGAGTGTAGAAAGTTGTGCTCTTAATGTTTCTGTAATAGATGAGATAGCGCCATTCTGTGCTGAGTATGATACAACAAGATATGCGTTAAGTATGCCTTTATCGATATTGCCTTATGAGTGTACGGAGATTTTATATAATGTACCAGTAGGTATCATAGCAGGAGATATTAATATCAATGATATTGTTATTAGTATCCCTAACGCAAATGATATTACAGTAACACTGACGAGTCCAATAGGGACAACAGTGGGCTTATTTAATAATTTATGTTCAGGTACTTCTGATATTGATATCTCTATAGATGAGATGTCCGATAATGCACTGAGTACGATAACGTGTGCTCCGTTAGGAGGTGGTGATACTTATCAGGCAATAGGTAACCTATCGGTATTGTATGGCGAGCAGGCGGGTGGAGTATGGACTTTAAATATTCAGAATGATGGTGATACTTCTGGCGAAGTTGTATCAGCGACATTGGAAGTATTAGAGTTGATTCCATTCAGTCAAGGAGATGTCGTGTTAAATAATGATGAAGGTGATTGTGGTGCATTATTTACATGGAGGCATCCATTGGTTTCTGATAATTGTGGATTTGGAATCGGTGATATTATATATGAAACTAATGATGATATTAGTCTACCAGCGTCAGGAGATTTCCCGCAAGGGGAATTAGTAACTGAGTACTTTGAAGTAGGAACGACAACAGTTTTCTATACAATGTTAGATGCTCATGGGAATAAGTCCCAGTGCAGCTTTGATGTTACGATTAATGATGGGCAGTTACCTCTTGTGGATCCATTGTCATGTGTAGATCAGGTAATTCAATTGCAAGTGGGAGAATGTACAGCACCTCTTTCGGCAATTACATTACCATTAGTTATAGATAATTGTGGGACTTCTAATCTCACATCTAATCTTGAGACGAGTGGCTTAGTGGCAGGATTGCATGAGATGGATTTATTATATATGGATACAGCAGGTAATGTTGTACCATGTAATTTCTCTATTACAATATTGCCTTACGAGCCAGCAGGAAATCAGATTAACTGCTTAGGCCAAGTTAATCTAAGTCTTGGACCTGATTGTATGGAAGTAGTCGATGCAGATATTCTTTTAGGGCCAGGTGGAGATTATGGTTGTTCTGATGATTTCTGTATAACACTAATAGATGAAAATGGACAAGAGATCGGTAACTCAACAGATGGTACTAATATCGTAGACGAATCACACATAGGTCAGTTAATTACTGTCAAAATATGCTTCGATTGTGATGGTGGTAACTGTTGTTGGGGTAATCTATTGGTAGAAAATAAATTGATACCTGATGTAGTATGCCCTGAAGATGTGACGATATCATGTAATCAGATATTCTTACCTACAATTACAGGTGAGCCTGCAGTAGAATCTTGTGAACAAGAGATTTACTTTAGCTACGAAGATAACTTTACCTCATTGGGTATGTGTGAAGATCCATCAGCTATGCTTGAGAGAACTTGGTACGTTACTGACGAAAGCAATAATGTCATAGAGTGTGTTCAGAATATAACAATAACGAGTTTTGATATTAATGATGTCGTCATTCCTGCTGATACAATTATCACAGATAGAGTCACGTGTGAGCAGGTCGTACTCGATCCTACATATACACATCCTGATAGTACAGGGTGGGCGACCATAGGTGGTGTGCCAATCAGTGAGACGGGTGATGGCTTATGTTCTCATTTCTATAATTGGGATGATCAGATATTATTTAATTGTGTAGGAAGTTATGAGATCTTACGTAAGTGGATTATCAGAGATATGTGTGAGCCTTTAGTGCCTGGCATTAATCCTATAGAGCGATTCCAGTCTATAAAAGTGCTGGATAATATGGCGCCACAGTTTTCAGATTGCCCTACGGATATTACTGTATCAAGTCTTCCTTATGATTGTACAGCAGATATTCATCTTAATGATTACATGCCTGAGATTACTGAGTTATGCGGTACTATAAAAGATACGCTTATAACAGTAACACCAGGATCAGTAACAGAGAATCCGAGAGGGCAATACTACTTAACTAATCTATCAGCAGGTATGCATACCGTTAAGATAACTGTTAGAGACCAGTGTAGTAATTTCAATAGATGTACATTCTCTATTAATGTAGTAGATAACTCTGAGCCTAATATCGTATGTGATCAAGATCTTCATGTTTCTCTAAGTAGTTCTGGAGTTGCAGATCTAAGAGCTGAGATATTCGATGATGGTTCGTTTGATAACTGTACGGCTTTAGATTATCAGGTTATGAGAATGACAGATTCTTGTGGTGATGAGAGTGATCTTGAGCCAGGGGAGAGCATCAAAGTATGTTGTGCTGATGTCGCTAATAGTCCGATACAAGTTATGCTTCGTGTGTGGGATGATGCTGATGGCAATAAAGTATGGGGTAGTGCAGGAGATTTTAGTGCAGAGTGTATGGTAAGAGTTCACGTATCTGATTTCCCTCTTCAGAACTTTACATGTCCTGATGATGTAGTGATTACATGTACTCAAGATTATGAGAATATCAATCTTACTGGAGCACCGGCTAATTCGTCGATATGCAACTTAGAGCCATCGAGTTATGTCGATGATATACAGTTGCTGACAGATTGTAGTACTGGTAGAATTATAAGAACATGGACAGTAGATGCGACAGGTCAAGAATGTAAGCAGACGATAAGTCTACAAGCTGCAGATCCATTTACAGAAGACAATATTATATGGCCTGCCGACTTTGAAGGCGATTGTGCTAATGGTCTACCAGATGATGAGCCGCTTCTCAATGCAGCAGGATGTTCTATGGTGGGTATAAGTTTAGAGTCAGATACCTTCTACTTTGCGCAGAATGTATGCTTTAAGATATTAAATTCATGGACTGTCATAGACTGGTGCCAAAGACCTGTAGATGCGCTTCCAAGTGATAATACGGGAAGATGGACGTATGAGCAAGAGATAAAAATTACCGAATCATCAGGTCCTGTGATCACTTCATGTTCTGATTATGAAGTTAGTTTATCATCAGATGATTGTATGCTGTCAGAATTGATATTGACTAATTCTGCTACTGATGATAGTTGTGGATTTGTCCAAGATGTCGATTGGACGTATCAGATAGATACAGATGGTGATGGCAGCTTTGATGTCACTGGAGATGCGCAGACGGATAATGTAACGGTGACATTGACAGATGTAAGTGGTGGAGATATTACAGCGGTATGGGCAGCCTTTGATGGTTGTGGCAATACAACAGCATGTACACAAGTTATTACCATTGCTGATGGAAAAGCACCTAATGCAGCTTGTGTTAATCTTACGGCAGGTGTTATGTCTTCTACAGGAGAATTGCAATTATGGGTTGCGGACTTCAATGCATCGAGTTCTGATAACTGTACGGCTGCAGACGATTTGATATTCTCATTTGAAGCAGATAGTCTTGTTAGCTTCATAGATTTTGATTGTGATGATATCACTAACGGAATACAAGAGACGGTAAGTGTTGATGTATATGTTACTGATGAGGCAGGTAACCAATCATTCTGTACCGCTATGATAGAGTTGCAAGATAATAACGATGCATGCCCAGATAATACTTCGATGAGATCGGCGATAGGCGGTGTCGTTATGACAGAGGAAGTGCAGCCAGTAACAGATGTAGAGACATACCTCGTCATGGGAGAAGTAGAATCTTACTTGGATATGACAGACGATGACGGACACTTCATCTTTGATGATATGCCTATGTCGCAAGCATACCAATTAAAGGCACAAAAGAATGTAGACTTCCTTAACGGAGTGACGACATTAGACTTGATATACATGCAGTCTCATGCATTAGGAAAGCAGCTGCTGGATTCTCCTTATAAGATTATTGCTGCAGATGTCACTAACGACCAGAATGTAACAGCATTAGATATTATCGAGCTACGTAAGTTGATATTAGGTAGGGTAGATACATTTAGAAATAATCAATCATGGAGATTCGTAGATTCTAATTTTGAGTTTACAGATGACCTTAAGCCGTTCCCATTTGATGAGACGATAATCGATCGTACGTTAGAATCGGAGATTATGGATAATAATTTTGTAGGTATAAAAGTCGGAGATGTCAATGGTTCAGTAGATCTATCAGCAACAGAATATGATGTGGAGAAGCGATCTCGCCATGATCTATATTATACGGTAAGCACGATAAGTAAAGAAAGAGGAGCACTGATTCCAGTATTCTCTAAGGACAACGATATCATACATGGATTCCAGTTTACATTTGATTTGTCTGGAGGTGATGTTATAGATCTGATACCAGGAAGTGTAGATTTAGATTCTGATAATTATCACATTGGTGATGATGGACAGGTGCATGTCAGTTGGCATTCTACAGAGGGAGCAGTTTCAGGTCCGAGCATACCGTTATTCTATTTGGATATAAATGATGCACATTCTGATGATCTGCATATGTCAGTTGTCGAGCAGCATATCCGTCCTGAAGTGTACGTTAATGAATCATGGACGACACGTGTACCAGCATTGACATTAATGTCTACAGCTGATCAAGAAGATTATGTACTCTATCAGAACGAACCGAATCCGTTCTCTGATGAGACCATCGTCAAAGTATACGTACCGACGCCACAGACAGTCAACCTTAAGATCTTTGAAGCGAGTGGGAAAGTACTTTACTCTGTTACAGAAGATATAGAAGCTGGAGATCATGACTTCTTGATCTATCAAAAAGATATTGGTATAACAGGATTACTGTATTATACAGTCGTCAGCGATAGCTTCTCTGAGACTAAGAAGATGATTGTTATTAAATAGAAAAAATACATTTTGCTACTTGTGATTTATAATCTCAATGAGTGTAAATAAGAGCCATTGAGTAATGCTGATTTCAATACTCAGGATAGAGTTCCGACAGATCGTCGGGACTCTTTTTTTTGTGGTAGGATAGGAGGTTTATTGTATATTTTAATCAAATGAACTTTGTGTCTACCATATGTATTAGTTAGATTGTTAATGAAAATAAACTTAACGTGAAGAAGAAATTGAATATAGTATTTGGCATATTAGCATTGATTAACGTTATGTATAAATTAGTGACTTGTCCGACTTGCGATGACAGATTACTCACATTTCAGATTCCTGGATTAGCGTATTTGCTGTTTTGGTCGTTGATGGCTATAGTCTTACTCTATTCTGTGTATAAAGAGAATTGGGGCGGGAAGAGATCTTAATGATTCGATTATTTTACTAATCAATATTTTATTTTATGAATAAAATAGTTGCACTAATCCTTTTTACTTGTCTCACTATGACCAGTTGCGGATTAGCTTATAAAGTGCTTTTAGGAATAGATTCTACTCCAGAGTGGAATTCAGATGATGATATTATCAGACAAGCAAAAAAGTATGATATTGCTTCTCAGTTTAATTTGGTATTAGATACTGCAAGTTACGATGCTGGGTTAAGGGAGATTTATCGCAAGCTCGTCAGTGATTTAGATCTCTCGGATAAAGATTCGACGGAATATTTTAGTCTTAAAGAGGCTTGGAGTGATGATAGTCAACCTGTTCAGTTTAGATTGTTTGATAGCCAAGGAGTTGAAATTTTTAAATTAGTCAATTGTTATGTTGACCCACCAATACCTATGAATTGGAATGTTGAAAATTGTTTTGATGTATTTCCTCCTCAAGTAAATATCGAAAGTTTGAACAGCCATAATTTTGATCTTGAATTTTTATTATCTTATTCGAGTTATTTAGATGGCAGTAAACTTCAATTCAGTGACTTACCTATGGATCGATATTATGCAGTCATCACTTGGAATGAATTCTTTAAACGGCCATCAAAAAAATTGATAAATGAAGTAAAAGAATATATTAAAAGTAACGATCAATCTAAAACATTGATTTATATCAATAACCAGAATGCTACTCTTTGGAGTATGATGGATTCAGAAATGAAAGAGTATGTAAAAGAACAACTTGCATCTGGTAAAATGTGAAAGTGATATGAGGATAGATCCTGAATATCTCTAAAGTATACATAAAGCAAGCATTCTAGTTAAGTCAGTATATTAAAAAAAAATAGAGAAGCCAAAACAGGCTTCTCCATTAAAATCAGTTAATACATTTTTATGCTTTTACATTCTTGCGAACCCAAATGTACATATACAGCCGTTCTCATCCATATCGTTATACAAGCCGTCATCTCTTAGTGAGAAAGTTTCACAATCCTCTAAACCTTGGCATAGATTAATAGTGTTATTGACTTCATCTAATTCATAAGTGAGTGTTTCTACTGATTCCATTTCACCTATTTCTCCATCACGAATTTCTGCTATTCCGTTTTCAAATATATGGATAGACATGCAAGTTCTGTCACCCATGACATCTAAGCAACCTTCTCCATTTGCTGTTGTGAGTGGTATATTTTCGCTTACATCAGGACAAGAATTAATAACAAAAGAATTGATTTGCCATTCACCTAATACTTTTTCCTGTAAAGTAACTGGAGTATCATCGCTACAAGAGAATGCGAATAATGATAGGATTAAGAATACGATTTGATTTTTCATAACTTTAGTTGTTTATATATTTATTTAATAAATTATTTGGCTGATTTACTTTTCTGATATTGATTCTTTTAATAATTATGGACTGTATTGATTTATTTTTTTTTATAACCCAAGACAGTTATGCATCCTAACTTATCTCTTTCTGTATATAGTATGTTATCTTGTATTGAGTAAGTTGTGCAATCAGATGTAATTTGTGAACATAAGTTTATCTCATTGTTGTATTCGCCTATTTTATATGTAAATTTTTAGAATTCGGTAACTATACCAATTTCTCCAAATTGTATTTCTGCTTCTCCATTCTCTAGCATAAGAATAGATATACAAATCTCATTACCTCTTATGTCAATACATCCATTCTCATTCGCGAAAGTCATTTCTAAGTTATCTTCATCATTAGGACAAGAATTGATAGCAAAGGAGTTGATTTGCCATTTACCTATAACATCTTCTAATTGTATGGTGCTAATCTCATCTAATTTAATACAAGAAAATGTGGACAATAAAAAGAAGAATAAGAAGATTTGACTTTTCATTATTATTGATTTTTTATTTACAACAAAAGGGCTATCCATTTCTTCTTCTATTAAAAAGATATTTTAGCTCTATTCCCCAAGAGAAGTATTGATTCTTGAGATTGATGTCTCTGAATACTATCTCATTCTGTGCTGACAGCTCGGGATATTGATGGAGAGCTGTCCTGTTAAATGCATGATTGTACCTTGCTACGACTCCCAAAGAAACTCCATTGAATATTCGAAAATCAATACCTGATTCTAGACCTGCATTTAGGAGTAACTTATTTTCATCATTAATAAATCCAGTACCATTTGTACTAAATGGAATATTTTGATTTAATCTAAAGTCTGTGCTGAATACCCCTTTACCATAAAGTGATATTCTCGTACTCTGCAGTAAATCGTACCTTAGTGAAAAGGGAATAGATACTACTTTTTGTATCTCCGAACTATAACTATTAATAATACGTGTAGGCGTCGAAAATACAAATTCTGAATATTCTAATCCAAACTCAAAAGCCATTCTGCGATGGATGTAATGACCTGCATATATACTTTGGGTTCTATTGGAATTAGCTCCGATGAGTTCTCTGCTTAGATCATCATTGAATATGTATTTTTTAATGCCATAACGTACTCCGATATACCAAGGATTCTTAAGTTTAGTAGATATCTTTTTTGTTGTTTTTTTATTCCATGGAAACCGCTTTAACCCAAATCCATACGTCATTTGTACTTTGAAGCCAGAAGAATTAGCTCTGAATTTTCCAGAGACTGCGGCTTCTTCTGTTGTCTGGATTAGCGTATAATTACCCTCTGTGACATTTTCTAATTGGTGCATATAAGCGACTCCGATTCCTATATTATTTAGCTTATTAGTTAGAAAATTATAATTGATGCCTAACTTAATTCTACCACTTGCAATGTTTCCTGATCTACCAGTAGCTTGCATATTTATCAAATCAACATTTCTATTTATAACAGATGGTACACTCGTTCCCCTACTTGAATTAATTTGACCACTTAATGGGTTAAAAGCATAGTAGCCTCCATAAATATTTAATTCCGAACGTTGATTGAGAGGTAAGAAAAAATGAATATTACTAAAGAATTCATGGCTGGTCTCGAAGACATTTGAGGAAGCCTTAGAGTATTCTGAGTCTTTAAAGCCATATTCTCCTTCTTGAAAATAGTGTGCTATTGTTTGGGATTGATATGCGGCTTGTGCACCTATCTCTATACCCCAGTTCCGATGCATTCTATGTAGGTAGGAAAGCGATAAGAATGCTTCTTGGTTAGATATTGCGGTAGGAGTTATGTCTCCCACAATAGGATCATCAATATCAAGCTGTGTCATCCCAGCACCTATTGTCATATTGAGCTGATGCTTAGGACGATCTATTTTTTCTTCTACTTTAGCTATATCGATATCAAAATCAACAGCACTATCATAAGCAAGTGCAGAAGTTTCTATAATTCCTATTGTCGTGAGTTCATTGATTTTTTCTTTTTTAATAGCTGCTTTTTCTATTTGAGGCATGATATTTTGCACGGACTCAATTTTAGTAATTTGAGCTGTACTTACTGCAGTTACTATTTTTTTATTTTCATCAGTTATTCTTAAATAGTTCTTAGTTATTGTAGGGACTTGTTCTTTTATAATTGTATTATTTTTTGCAGAAGATTTATTAATAACATCATTTATAACATTGGATATTGGTTCGTTATTTATCTCAGATTTCTTCTCTTTATACTTAGTATGAGCAGGTAATGACTTGTTGCTTTTTATAGATGTTGTCAGTGACTTTGTATTAGGTTGATTAGTAGTATTGGTAGCAGGCTCAGAAGTAATATTTTTCTCTGTAGTAGTATTTAACTTAGAGTTGCTAATGGACACTACTTCTGAGCGAGTTCTATCATTGAAGTTGTTATAATGAAATGACCAGTATACAATTGTTGCTATGAGTAATACGGAAAGACTTCCTATTAAGTATCTGTAGTTAGTGAGCCAATATAGAAAACCTCTGTTAGGTTTTTCATCTAATTTATCTTCCATCATCTCCCATGCCATTGGATCAAATGGTAATTCTTCGGTAGATAATCTATCGTGAAGCGCTTTGTCGAATTGTGAATTATTGTTGTACATATCTATGCTTCTTTTAATAGTTCTTGTAATTTAATTCTCGCCGTAGAGAGATACCATTTTGATGTGCCCTCAGAGATTTTTAATTTTTTAGCAATTTCCTTATGCTTTAAATTATCTATGACATACATCATAAAGACTAATCGATGAGAATCTGGAAGTTTTTGAATTTTTTGATAAATCAATTCTAAGCCCATATTAGATAGAGCATCATTTTCAACAGTTATATCTTTTGGATCTAATTCTGTTTTTATATTATTGACTTTGTAGTTTTTACGAGCATATGAATAAGTAGTATTAAGAACGACCTTGTATATCCAAGCAGAGAGTTGACCACTGCCATTATATGTATGGATAGATTTAAATACTTTCATGAATGCATCGTTAAGTACCTCGTAGGCTTCTTCTTTAGTTCTTGTATACCTGATGGCTACACCTGACATTTTTCCAAAGTACTTCTGGTAGAGTTCCTTCTGGGCAGACCGATTACCCGAAGCCACACTTCTGATTAACTCTTCTTCTGTCCTGCGTTCTATACCCAAAATCGGATTTATATTTTTTATTTTGTTTGTTGCAGCTAATTCCATATTTATGCTTCTAATCTTAATGTTGCTGATTATAGAAGAATGGTTGGTAGAAAAGCTATTTATTTTCAAATATTAAATAAATTATAGTACTAACGGCTATCTTTTATGCTTTGAGTATGCCTAATTTATTGAGAATTGATCATTGTATATTAAGGATAAGAGAGTTAATAATATTCATAATTTCTATTTATTTTGAGTCATGAAGTATATTTCAAAGATCATATTTAGATTCATTTTTTTTAATTTGTGAGTTATCAGAAGTAGTTTAATATTATGAATAAAATAGAAGGACACTACATAAAATCTCTATTTGATAAATATTTTGAAGCACCTGTAGCGCTATGGGATCAGTTCTCTGAGAAGATGACTTATAAGGAATATGATAAAAACGAAATCATAAAAGATACGCATGAGAAAGAACAACATATACATCTGATTATTGAAGGGTCTATAGGTGTATTTATGTGGGCGGATAATCATAATAAATGTGTAGACCTTTTTTATGAAGAAGACTTCAGTTGTGATTTTATGTCATTCTTGGAAGATAAGGCTACAGAACTTTTTACGCAAGCATTAGAAAAAACAAAGGTCTTCTCCATAGCCAAATCTAACGTCAATGAACTGTATGAAGAAAACATCATAGGTCTAAAAATCTACAGAGCTGCTACAGAATCACTATTTATACATAAGCAGAAACAACAAATAGATCTACTCAATAAAACAGCTGAAGAAAGGTATCAATCTCTTATGGATGAGAAGCCAGAATTGATACTGCGTACTCCCTCTAAGCACATCGCTTCTTATCTCGGCATCACGCCAGAAAGCATCAGTAGAATCAGAAAGTCAAATCCTCAGAAGTGATTTCTACATAGAAGTATAGAGGCCATTAGTCTTTATATTATTAATTTATCTTAGTGTCTCTCGATTTAATTTACGATCCCATTTATCTAAGTATATTATATTCTTGTAGAATTAATGTAACCTTTTGCGATATGCTTTCGTATTATTACTTTGAGATATTGCATTCAATCAATCAAAAGTACTATATGAAAACCCAGACAATTATCGCTTTAGCTATACTGCTTCTTTTTCCTATGATCATGTTTTCTCAGATCAGTGCTGAGCTGATTCAGTTTCCGGATGTATCTGAAGATAAAATCTGTTTTACTTTCGGCGACGACCTATGGATAGTCGACAAGATGGGTGGTGATGCTCAGAGACTGGCTTCTCCTGTAGGAAGAGAGATAAATCCAAAATTTTCACCCGATGGAAAGACCATTGCTTACCAAGCTAATTATGATGGCAACTTTGATATCTATACACTACCCATCTTAGGAGGGATACCCAGTAGAGTAACTGGACATGGCATGTCAGAAAATATTTTGGACTGGTCTTCTGACGGAATGAGTATCTACTACTCCAGTAGTAGTGAGAGCGGTAAGCAAAGATGGGCACAGTTCTATAAAATTAATAAAGCTGGCGGTCTTCCAGAAAAGCTACCTATAGAACTCGGAGCTCATGCAAGTATATCAGCTGACGGAAATAAGATTGCCTTTACAGATAAGTCAAGGATATTTCGTAATTGGAAGAGGTATAGAGGAGGCACGGCGCCAGATATCCATATAATGGATATGACCTCTATGACTTCTAAGAATATCACTAACAATGCAGCTAATGATGAGTTGCCTATGTGGTATAATAATAGGGTATATTACATGTCAGATAACGGTGCTGCATTGCGTAATAACTTATGGATGTATGACCCTGTTGCGGATACACAGAGGCAGCTGACATTTTTTACAGACTATGATATCCATGCACCTTCTATGGGGCCGAGTGAAATCGTTTTTGAGGCAGGAGGTAAAATTCAGCTTTTGGACCTAAGTAATTATAAGGTCACTGAAGTGATAATAAATGCAGTAGGAGACTTTAGTAGATTAAAGTCCGTAAAGAAAAATGTCAGTCAAAACATAAGCAATTATAATATTTCTCCTGATGGAAATAGAGTTATCATGGAGGCGAGGGGAGATATATTTTCTTTGCCTAAGAAAGATGGATTCGTTGAGAATATCACGAGGACTTCTGGTGTCGCGGAGAGATATCCAGCTTGGTCACCTGATAGTAAGTCAGTCGCTTACTTTACTGATAAGAGTGGGGAGTATGACTTAGCCATTTATAATTACAAAACTAAGAAAGAAAAGATTGTCTCCAGCTTAGGCGAGGGATTCAGATATAATATATACTGGTCACCTGATAGTAAGTTTATAGTCTACGTAGACCAGTCTATGACATTTTATATTATGAATGTAGGGACGGGTGTTGCTACTAAGATAGATCAAGCTATAGATCTCTATGAGGGAGGCCTGCGAGGATTTGGTGTGAGTTGGTCTCCCGATAGTCGGTGGGTAGCTTACAGTAGGACCATCGATACTGGCAATGCAGCTGTCTTTGTATATGACATACAATCTAAAAAAATTAATAAGGTAACATCAGGTTTCTACAATGACAACCAAGCCGTATTTGATCCTGAAGGAAAGTACTTATATGTAAGCACTAATAGAGATTTCTCGCCGATCTATAGTGACTTCGATAACACCTGGATATATCCTAACGCTACAGTCATAGGTGCCATACCTCTAAGAAAAGATGTCACCAGTCCACTTGCAGAGAAAAATGATGCCGTTGAGATAGAAGAAGAAAAAAAGGAAGATGACAGTGATGGTAAGAAGAAAGATAAAAAGAAGAAAAAATCTAAAAAGGATAAGGACAAATCTGATGACAAAGATGAAGACAAGGATAAAGTGGAGCCAGTCAAAATCGATTTTGATGGGATAGAGAGGAGGATGGTAATGCTACCAATAGAAGGTGGTAATGTAGGTAACTTATCTGCTGCTAAGGGGAAGATTATCTATATGAAATACTCTAACTCGGGATCTGAAAATGATGACTCTACACTTAAGTATTACGACATAGAAGAACAAGAAGAAAAATCAATTATAAGTGATATCTATAATTACAAATTGTCTGCCGATGGAGAGCAGATTCTAATCCGTAATAGTTCTGGGTTCTCAGTGATAGAAGTAGGAGCTGATAAGAAAGCTGAGGACAAAGTTCCCACTGAAGAAATGACATCGGTCATTAATCCTCGTGAAGAGTGGAAACAAATATTTAATGATGTATGGAGGCTGGAGCGAGATTATTTCTATGATGCTGATATGCATGGAGTCGACTGGAATCTTATGAAAGAAAAGTATGGTGTATTAGTTGATCAAGCCATGTCGAGATATGATGTCAACTTTATACTGGGCGAATTAATAGGAGAGCTCAATGCATCACATACCTATAGAGGTGGAGGTGATAGCGAGAGAGCTAAGCGTGAGAATGTCGGCTACCTTGGTTGTGACTGGACTAAAGAAAATGGTGTCTATAAAATCAAAAGAATCGTCAAAGGTGCTGACTGGGATACAGAGATAAGATCTCCACTTGAAGAACCGGGTGTCGATGTCAGCGAAGGTGATTATGTCTTAGCAGTTAATGGAATACCGCTTGGAGATTATTCTGATCCATGGATGGCTTTTGCAGGAATGTCAGGAAAGACAGTACAACTCACGGTTAATAAATCAGCCAACATGACTGGCGCAAAACATGTTTTGGTCAAGCCGATCTCATCAGAAACAAGACTGCGTAATCTGGAGTGGATCGAAAATAATCGCCAGATGGTAGATAGCCTTTCTAATGGTAAGATCGGATACATATATGTCCCGAGTACAGGAGGGGATGGTCAGAAAGAGCTGGTCAGAATGTTCTACGGACAATCTAATAAGGAAGGACTGATCATAGATGAGAGATTTAATAATGGAGGTCAGATACCAGATAGATTTATAGAATTACTAAATCGTAAGCCACTGGCATATTTTAACGTTAGAGATGGTAAGGATTGGCAGTGGCCGCCCGTAGCTCACTTTGGTCCTAAGGCGATGCTCATTAATGGATGGTCGGGATCTGGAGGGGATGCATTTCCTGATTACTTCAGGAGGTCAGGATTAGGCCCCCTTATAGGTACGCGTACATGGGGAGGAGTCATAGGTATCTCAGGAGCTCCTACACTTATAGATGGCGGAAGTGTAACATTACCGAGTTTTAGAATGTATGATCCTGAAGGCAATTGGTTTGCCGAAGGGCATGGTGTAGAACCCGATATGGAAGTTCCTGAAGATCACGCCAGCTTAGCCAAAGGAAAAGATACGCAGATAGAAGCCGCTGTAGATCACATCTTAAAAGAGCTATCCAAAAAATCAAAAATCCACCCCGATAAACCAATGAAAGAAGATAGAAGTAAATAATATCCTACTGCCTCTCGAATATATCGAGAGGCTTTTTTTATGTCAATGATCTTCTTTTTCAACGCTGAGGTAGAACTTACCATAGGTCAATTTTTTCATGTTTTCATTGTTATTAGTTAGTGTAAATCGGTCAACCCATATCAGGGACGGACAACTCATAACTCATAACTCTTCACTCATAACTCATAACTCTTCACTCCCTTATTCCCTTACTCCTTCACTCCTTCACTCCTTCACTCCCTTATACCCTTACACCTTTATACCCTTACACCTTTACTCCTTTGTCCTTTGTCCTTTACACCTTCACACCCTTACACCCTTACCCCTCAATTCCCTTCTAAAAACTTACCAT
>ENA-ORXT01003496-ORXT01003496.1-marine-metagenome-genome-assembly--contig:-NODE-3496-length-17236-cov-4.567282_pt1 | contig 17236 bp, 23 predicted proteins | sample MGYA00237868_ERZ511482 | MGnify/ENA metagenome assembly ERZ511482 | reverse complement strand
ATCACAATAGTTACAACAGCAAAATCAGATGAACATGGTAAGAAGTTACTTGAAGCATTCAACTTTCCTTTTAAAGGTGAAAGGCAGGCGCAATAATGGCTAAGAAAGCGCTAGTAAATAAACAAAAAAAGACTCCAAAGTTTAAAGTTCGTGGTTATACACGTTGTTCGAACTGTGGACGTCCACGTGCTGTGTTCAAGAAATTTAATCTTTGCAGAGTTTGTTTCAGATCAATGGCACACGCTGGGGAAATCCCCGGTGTTACCAAGGCCAGCTGGTAGAGGAGGAGAGAACTATGTCTATGACCGATCCTATTGCTGATATGCTAACCCGTATTAGAAATGCAAATATTGCAATGCACGATGAAGTGATAATGCCTTCATCAAAGCTTAAAATTGCACTTGCAGAAGTATTAAAAAAAGAAGGCTACATAGCTGACTACAAAGCAGAAGATAACACGAATGGTCAAGGTCAACTTTTAATAGTTGACATGAAATATTCAGTTGATCGTCAACGTGTTATCAGTGGTTTGAAGCGAGTTTCTAAGCCTGGTTTAAGAGTTTATTCAAAGAGAGATGCTATCCCTAGAGTCCTTGGCGGCTTGGGTGTAGTTATCTTGTCAACTAGTAATGGCCTCATTACCGATCGAGCTGCTCGAAAAGCTCGTGTTGGTGGCGAAGTGCTTTGTTACGTCTGGTAGGAATGTTATGTCTCGTATAGGAAATGCTCCAATAAATATCCCAAGTGGTGTAGAGGTTTCAGTTTCTGGATCTGTACTTAAAGCTAAAGGATCAAAGGGTGAGCTCGAATTCAATTTGCCATCTCAGATCAAGGTAGAAATCGACGAGTCAGTCTTGTCTGTATCTAGAGCTGATGATTTACGCGAATCTAGGGCATTGCACGGATTAAGCCGTGCTTTAGTTAACAACATGGTTACCGGAGTTAGCGAAGGGTTCAAGAAAGAGCTCGAAATAGTTGGTGTTGGTTACAGAGCTAAAGCTTCTGGTCCAAATAAACTAGAGCTAGCTTTAGGATTTAGCCATCCAGTGAACTATGAAGCTCCTGAAGGTATCTCATTTGAAGTTCCAGAACCTACAAAAATAATTGTTTCTGGAATTGATAAACAAATGGTAGGCCAAGTAGCCGCTGAAATTCGTTCTTATCGACCACCTGAACCTTACAAAGGCAAAGGTGTCAAATATGCTGGCGAGCGCATAATGCGTAAAGCTGGAAAGGCAGGTAAATAATAATGTCTAGAAGTAAAGCCGTTGGGCGAAGAATACGTCAACAAAGATTACGTAAAAGAATTGTTGGTACAGCTAGTCGCCCTCGTTTGAGTGTGTTCCGTTCTAATAGTCATATTAGTGCTCAAATAATTGATGATGGCTCCGGAAAGACTTTGGCTGCTGCATCAACTTATGAAAAAACTGTTCGCAGTGCTGGAACTACAAGTAACGTAACAGCTGCAAAAGCTGTTGGCGAATTGGTAGGGGAGAGAGCCTCAGCAGCGGGTGTTAAATCAGTAGTGTTTGATCGTGGTGGTAACCGTTACCATGGAAGAGTTGCAGCTTTAGCTGACGCAGCTCGTGAAAAAGGTTTGGAATTTTAGGAGCATTTATGGCTAACAATAAATCAAGAGAAGAAAAATCTGAAAGAGATTCTAAAGTTATCACGATCAACCGTGTAGCTAAGGTAGTTAAGGGTGGACGTAGATTTGCTTTTACCGCTTTAGTTGTTGTTGGTGACGCTAATGGTCGAGTTGGCCTCGGCTATGGAAAAGCTAAAGAAGTTCCTTTAGCGATCCAAAAGGGCACAGAAGAAGCAAGAAAACTTATGTTTGATGTCCCAATGGCCGCAGGAACTGTAACCCATTCAATAATTGGTGAACAGGGTGCAGGACGAGTAATGTTAAAGCCAGCAGCCCCAGGTACTGGTGTTATCGCTGGCGGCGCTGCCAGAGCTATTCTGGAAGAAGCTGGAATCAAAGATGTTCTTTGTAAATCTTTAGGGTCTGCTAACCAGATCAATGTAGCTAGAGCTACTATTAACGCATTACGTGGGCTTAAACGTCCAGATGAAATTGCTAGACTTCGTGGACTTGATGTTACTGAATTTGTTCCCGCTCCACTTCTCGCTTCATATCAAGAAGCAGAGAGAGCTGTAAATGATCCTAAAGAGGATGAGGCTGTCACATCATGAGCGAAATAAAAATAACATTAGTTAAATCAGCTATTGGCTCAAAGCCAAAGCACAGAGGGTCTTTAAGAGCTTTAGGTCTTAAAAAGATCGGAAGTACAAATGTCATTTCTGATGGACCCGTTGTTAGAGGAATGATTGCCAGTGTTGTACATTTGGTAAAAGTTGAGGAGTCATAATGAAATTACATGATTTGAAACCAGATGAAGGTTCACGCCGTTCTCAAAAACGCGTTGGTCGCGGTATTGGTGGAAAAGGTGGTAAGACCGCTGGTAGAGGAACTAAAGGTCAGCGTTCTCGTGGTGCTGGTAAGGTCCCAATTGGTTTCGAAGGTGGTCAGGTTCCGCTATATAGAAGAACGCCTAAACTTCCAGGTTTCACAAACCCATTTAGGGTAGCTTATGAAGCAGTTAATCTGGATACCCTTTCAGAGCTTGGGTTAGCCGAAGTTACTCCAGAGATTTTGATTGAAAAAGGTTTAGTTTCAAAAAAGGCTTTAGTTAAAGTTCTCGGAAGAGGTGAACTTAAATCAAAAGTTTCAGTTAAAGCTCATGCTTTTTCTAAATCTGCTGAAGCAGCTATCAATTCTGCTGGTGGATCCACCGAAGTGTTGCCTAAACCATTTAAAGTTAGACCAGCATCATCTGGTAATGCACACATGAATCGCTAATCAGCTATGGTGTTAATGCACTAAAATCTAGGAGTAATTTTGTCCACGTTTATGAATATCTTTCGAACTCCTGAGCTCGGTAGAAAAATTTTATTCACAATATTTATTGTTGTTATTTACCGTTTGGGTGTGCAGATTCCGGCACCTGGTGTAAACCTTGAAGCTGTAAAAGCGCTAAATGAAACGGATGCTTCAGTAAGTGGTATCGGTAGTTATTTAACTCTGCTTACAGGTAGTGGTCTAGGCGCTTCGTTATTTGCCTTAGGGATTTTGCCTTATATTACTTCTTCTATTATGATTCAGATTCTTACAGTTGCTATTCCAAAGTTGGAAGAATGGCAATCTCAAGGGGCTGTTGGACAGCGAAAGATAACACAGTGGACTAGATATATTGCAGTAATTCTTGCTTTGGTCCAGAGTGCGGGAACAGTCTTTGCTATAAACCGTGGGGCATTCGGTGACCAACTAACTGGCCTCTTCCCAGACAATTCACTTTCAAAAATGGCCTTAGCAGTCTTTTGTATGACCATTGGTACCGCTATTGTGATGTGGTTAGGAGAGTTAGTCACACAAAAAGGTATCGGAAACGGAATGTCTGTGATTATCTTTGCTTCTGTTGTGGCTTCTATGCCAGCAATTGGTGGAGATATCTTTGCTGTCTACAAATGGATTGGTGTAGCAGTTGGTGTTGCTCTATTAATAGGTCTTGTGGCTGGGATTGTTTACATTGAACAAGGCATGCGTAAAATCCCAGTGAACTTTGCTAAAAGAGTAGTTGGTCGCCGTGAGAGCAGACCAAATAACAGTTACATACCTCTTAAAGTAAACCAAGCAGGAGTTATTCCGGTAATCTTTGCCAGCTCACTGTTGCAACTTCCTACTCTGTTGGTAAATTTCTTGCCTGTGACTCCAACGGATAACCCTTTTGTTCAGGTCGCAAATCCTAACATCTGGGATCGGATCGCCTTTTTTATCAGCAATGATCTTTACTCCCCAACTAACATTGTTTATATACTTGGATTCGGGCTTTTAATTGTAGGGTTTACATATTTTTATAACTCTATCGCCTTTGACCCTGCACAAAAAGCTGATGAGATAAACAAGCAAGGTGGCTTTATCCCAGGAGTTCGACCAGGTCCTCAGACCGAAACATATTTAGCAAAAATCTTAAACAGAATTACTTTGCCAGGCTCTATCTTCTTAGCTGCTGTTGCATTAGTTCCTTCAGCCGCATTGCAGTTCGCTATAAGTGGCGATCAGACAACTTCTGGTTTGGCTGGTTTCGGTGGTATTTCTATCTTGATTGCAGTTGGTGTTTCTCTTGAAATGATGAAGCAAATCAATTCACAGCTTATGGCACGCAATTATGAGGGCTTTTTAAAGTAAACTAGGATCCTCATGCTAATTATGAGGAATTTAGGAGAATTATGCATCCTCTCAGGTTGATAATATTTGGAAGACAAGGATCTGGAAAAGGTACTCAGTGTGCTCGTCTTGTAGAGCAGCTTAAGGTGATTCACCTGAGTACTGGTGATATTCTTAGATCAAATATAGAACAGTCAACTGAGCTAGGTCTAAAGGTACAGCCGATATTGGCAAGAGGCGGTCTTGTAGATGATGAGACAGTCCTAGCTCTGGTACAAGATCGAATTAAACAAGATGACGTACAAGAATTTGGATTCATTCTAGATGGATTCCCACGTACTCTTAATCAAGCTCAAGGACTGATGAGCTTGTTAGGCGAAGATGGTCTTGATGCGGCTTTAAATCTTGATGTTGAGATTGATGAAGTGATGCGAAGAATCCTAGATCGTGGCCGAGATGATGATGTTAGCGAAAGCATCAAAGAACGACTAAGGTTGTATGAGGCCGAAACTGTTCCCACTATCGATTGGTTCGATAGTCGTGGCTTGCTAACCAATGTGGATGGTCTTGGGTCTGAAGAAGAAGTAACAGCAAGAATTCTTAGTGTCCTTGGTACTGAGTGAACCTAGTCGTGTTTAGTAGCTAGCTCTAGGCTGACTGTTTAATCTGAAATACGGCCTCTGCATAGTCCACTTCAGTGTAATATCGGAAAATATATCTTATTACTATAATTAAGTCTAGGCAAGAGGTTGGCTATAGGTAATTATTGCTCTAGCATGGGTTCGCTGGAAGCAATTAAAGTTTAGGTTAGCATTTTTGTTACTCTATCCTTTCATGTTTGTATTGAAGGAGAAGGTCCTGGGCAAAAAAGAAGATGCTATTGTCATGGAAGGCACAATCGTTGAGTCGTTACCGAACGCAATGTTTAGAGTCGAACTTGAAAATGGGCACGTAGTCTTGGGGCATATCTCTGGGAAGATGCGCAGACATTATATAAGAATATTACCGGGGGATAAAGTTCAAGTTGAATTGACACCTTATGACCTAACCCGTGGCCGAATTACTTATAGATATAAGTAATCTAAGTAGACAAGTAAAAGAAGTATGAAAGTACGATCAAGTACAAAACCAATATGTGAAAAATGCAGGGTTATCCGCCGAAACGGACGCGTCCGTGTTATCTGTGAGAACCCTCGTCATAAGCAAAGGCAAGGATAAGTTGTGGCACGTATAGCCGGTGTTGATATACCAAGAGATAAAAGAGCAGAGATAGCTTTAACATATGTGGCAGGTATTGGCCACTCAACTTCTAAGAGGATTATTGAGCATTGCCAAATTGACCCTTCTAGGAGAGTTAAAGATTTGACTGACTCAGAACTTGTTCAGATCAAGGAATGGATCGATGAACAAAATATTCAAACAGAGGGTGACCTCAAGCGTACAACTACGCAGAATATTAAACGCAAGATGGAAATTGGTTCACATGAAGGGGTCAGGCACCGTAAAGGGCTTCCGGTTCGTGGACAAAGAACACAAACTAATGCAAGAACACGAAAAGGTCCTAAGAAAACTGTGGCTGGTAAAAAGAAAGTTGCTAAGTAATGGCTGAGACTAAACGCCGAAAAAAAAGTTCTAAGAATGTTAACTATGGAATAGCAAGCATTAAATCAACTTTTAATAATACAATTATTTCGATTACAGACCAAGCAGGCAATGTCTTGGCTTGGTCTTCTGCAGGCAATGCTGGATTTACGGGTTCTCGTAAATCAACACCTTATGCTGCACAGCTTGCTGCCCAATCGGCTGCTCAGAAAGCAATGCTGCATGGTATTCGTAAAGTTGATGTAATGGTTAAAGGGCCAGGTTCGGGAAGAGAAACTGCTATCCGTGCCATACAAAATGAAGGTATTGAAGTTGTAGGTATCAAGGATATTACTCCAGTGCCTCATAATGGTTGTCGTCCGCCGAAACGCAGGAGAGCGTAATGTCAAGATATACAGGACCTAGATCAAGGATTTCTCGAAGACTTGGTGAAAACATATTTGGTACTAAAGGTGAAACTTTAGCTCTTGAACGCAGGCCGTATCCTCCAGGGATGCACGGACGCTCTAGAACTAGAGGTGCAAACCAAAGTGAATACTTATTCCAGTTACAGGAAAAACAAAAAGCCAGATTGTCTTATGGCTTAACAGAAAAACAATTCCGTACTGTTTATAAAGAAGCTTCTCGTAAATCTGGTGTAACTGGTGAGAATATGCTTATTTCATTGGAGCTTAGATTAGACAACGTGTGTTACAGAGCCGGTTTCTTATCAACTAGACCTCAGGCTCGCCAATTTGTTTCTCATGGGCACGTAAATGTCAATGGTAAAAGAGTTAACATCCCTTCTTATAGAGTTTCAAAAGGTGATGTAATTGAAATTCGAGATAAGTCAAGAGAGAATGCAATCATTCAATGGAACAAGGAAGTCCTAGACAGGACTGCACCAGCGTGGTTGGAAATGGGAACTGATTTATCAGTAACTGTTTATTCTGAACCTATCCGAGAACAAATCGACGTTCCGCTGCGAGAACAGCTGATAGTCGAACTGTACAGTAAATAATCCGGTCATAAAGACCCCCAACCAAAGGAATTTTAATGCTAGTAATTCAACGCCCTACAGTTGAACAACTAGACGATGGTCAAACAAGCAAAGGTTTATTTGCTATTGGCCCGCTAGAACCAGGATTCGGTCACACATTGGGATCATCCCTTAGAAGAGCATTACTTTCATCTGTGCCAGGAGCTGCAATAACCTCAGTTCGGTTCGATGAGGCATTGCACGAATTCGATACTATGCCTGGTGTAGTAGAAGATGTGACTGACATTATCTTGAACTTAAAAGATATTGTTGTTACATCAACTAGTGATGAGCCAGTCAATTTAAGAATTGATGCTCGTGGCCCTGGTGCTGTTACTGCTGGTGACATTTTTTGTCCGCCTGAAGTTGAGATTCTTAATAAAGGCATTTCATTAGCCAACCTTGAAGAGAATGGTCGACTTGCTGGAGATATCACTGTTGAGCCTGGTAGAAACTGGTCTTCGTCTGCAATGAGAATGACTGATTCAAACACAATCGGTGTTATCCCAGTTGACGCAATCTTTTCTCCTGTTAGAAGAGTTGCTTTGACTGTAGAACCAACTCGTGTTGAGATGTCAACTAACTTTGACAAACTAATTCTTACTATTGAAACTGATGGATCTATGACTCCATGTGATGCTTTAGCTTCAGCTGGTTCTACTGTTAGATCATTGATGCAACTTGTTGAAGAAATGACTGAAGAACCAGAAGGGCTTACTCTTGGTGAAGCTCCTTCTGCAGCTTCTGGATCCCCTGATCTTGAACTGCCAATTGAAGATCTAGATTTATCTGAACGTCCTCGTAACTGTTTGAAGAGAGCACAAGTTAATTCTATTGGCGAGCTGTTAACTCGAAGTTATGATGACCTACTCGCCATAACTAACTTTGGTCAGAAATCTTTAGATGAAGTTGTTGAAAAACTAGACGAACGTGGGCTTTCGCTCCGTGGCGGAAGGATTTGAGGTAAATGTTAGGTACCCCTAAAAAATCAAGAAGGTTCGGTGGTTCTAGCCAGCATCAAAAATTAATGATGGCTAACCTAGTTGCATCGTTAATAGCTGCTGACGGGATCGTTACAACTGAGGCAAAGGCAAAAGCTATGCGCCCTGTTGCTGAAAGACTTGTTACTAAAGCAAAAAAAGGTGGCTTGCATAACTTTAGGCAAGTCGTTGGATTCTTAGGTGATGTAGAGATGACTACTAAACTTTTTGATGAGGTCGGACCTCGTTACAAAGCAAGACCAGGTGGCTATACTCGCATCATGAAGTTGGGTCCACGCCGAGGCGATAATTCTCCTATGGCTAAAATAGAATTCGTATAAGAGAATCTCATCCTCTTAGGCCTATTTCGTTTCTAACTGTGTTTTCTCTCAGTAATTGGGAATCCTTCGGATTCCGGGAATCTTCCGATTCCTTGAGGGAATGGGAATCCTTAGGATTCCTTGGGGGAACGTTCCGTTCCCCACTCCACTCTAGGTTAATACATTTGAGGATACTGTTAAAGTCCTAAGCTAGGAGAAACATTGTCTCAATCTGAGGAAGAACTAGTCAATATCAAGCTACTCGTTGCTTATGATGGAACTAATTTTCATGGATTATCGCCAAACCCTGGTGTTCGAACTGTAGTAGGTGAGATCATGAATTTGCTTGAACCCTATTTAGGTTCATTTCCTCAGATTGTGATGTCTGGCAGGACAGATGCCGGCGTTCATGCGTGGGGTCAAGTTCTAAATTTCAATGTTTCATCGGATAAAGCTGATCTTCAAAGAATCCAAAGAATCATAAATAACAGCCTTTCTCCGGAGGTGGTTGTCAGACAAATCTGTTTAGAGTCTGCAGAGTTCAGTTCAAGGTTTGATGCTGTGCGTAGGATATATCGATATACAGTCTTTAATAACCCAACCGCTAACCCATTTAAATCTAATACGAGTTGGTGGGTTGGTCGAACTATAAATATTGCGAATATGAACATAGCTGCTTCTCATTTAGTTGGAACGCATGATTTTAGTTCTTTCTGTAGGAAGCCAAAAAATACGCTCGGTCCAACTGATCCTAGTTTGGTCAGAAAAGTGGAAAAGGCTCTATGGAGCTCAGAAAATGATCAAGATTTAATATTTGAGATTTCAGGATCAGCATTTTGTCATCAAATGGTTAGAAGTATCGTAGGTTTTCTTGTAGCTGTTGGTTTATCTAAACGAGAGCCAGATGAAATACAGAATGTACTTTTAGCAAAGGATAGGTCATTTGCTGAGCAATTAGCTCCACCAAATGGTCTTGTCTTGTGGCGCGTTGAATATGAATGAGCTAGGTTATTAATGGTGCTCTTGGGTGGACGGAGGACATGAGGCAATGAATAGATTTTTCATAGAGAATTTGAAAGAAATGTACGCAATACAACCCCGAATTAAATCTAATAGGTCTGCAATTTCAGAGTCTACTCAATTGAGGGCTCTGACATTGATCCTACTATTTGTCCTTACAATAATGGTTGCAACAACAGTAGGTTATTTGGTAGGTAAGTCTGCGGGTTTAGAAGCTAGATCCGTACAGTCACCTGATCTCATCGACTCGTAGATCGTGGATCGATAGAAGAAAAATCAGTCACAATGTAAATTTCTCTAATACTTTGGCCACATTCTGTTGTATGAGCCAAAATAGCTGACTATGATATATAAGTTGGCCCTAATTTCTATTGGCCTGTTTGAATTTGAGAGATAGATCCTGTGAAAACTTATTCCCCTAAAAAATCAGAAATTCAGCATGATTGGTACATCGTTGATGCTCAAGGCCTTACTCTAGGCCGTATGGCAACTGAGGTAGCACGTGTCCTTCGTGGTAAACATAAACCTACTTATTCTCCGAACTTAGATTCTGGTGATCATGTAATTATCATTAACGCTGAAAAAGTAGTGTTAACCTCTGATAAAGCTTCAAAGAAAATGAGATTCCACCACACAGGTTTCCCTGGTGGTATCAAGTCAGAGACCTATGCAAAGAGTCTTCAGACTAAACCAGCTGAAGCTGTCCGAAAGTCTATTGAAGGCATGGTTCCGAAGAACAGACTTGGCAGTCAACAGATGACAAAACTAAAAGTATATGCAGGTGAGGCACATCCACACACTGCTCAAAAACCTAAGCCACTCGTTATCGATGGTGCTAAATTCGAAAGTGAAAAATAATCGTGTCAATTGTACAAGCAACAGGTAGAAGAAAACAAGCTATTGCTAGGGTAAGGCTTAGCGCAGGTGATGGTAAAATCACTGCTAATGGTAGAGAGTTTGAAGATTATTTTCCATCTGCCGTTCACAGAATGTTAATAACAGAACCACTCAGAGTTGCAAACACAGGCGATATTTATGATATTGATGTGACTGTAAACGGTGGCGGATTATCTGGACAAGCTGGAGCATTTAGACTAGCTATTACACGAGCTCTAGTAGCTGACGATGTAGCTGCTGGGTCAAACGAAGTTCGTCCGTTAGTAAAAGCTGAAGGGCTTCTTACTCGTGATCCTCGTAAGAAAGAGTCTAAGAAATACGGTCTTAAAAAAGCTCGTAAAGCGCCACAGTTCAGTAAGCGATAAATCTTCATGGTTCCTCAGTTCGGTACTGATGGCCTGCGGGGAAAAGCCAATGTTGATATAACTCCAGAGGTTGCTTTTGCTCTAGCTCAGGCTGCTACGGATTTTTTTGGTTCAGAGTTATTTCTGATCGGCAGAGACACGAGAATTTCTGGTTCAATGATCGAATCAGCAATGATTGCCGGATTTACTTCTGCTGGAGCAAACGTAGAGTTGCTTGGTGTGGTTCCTACTCCAGCCGTAGCGTGGGCTTCTGCTGACAAAGGTCGACCAGGTGTGATGATTTCTGCATCTCATAACCCATATTGGGATAATGGTATTAAACTTTTTGCCCCGGGCGGATCTAAACTAGGAGATGATATTCAGCATCAGATCCAAGATCGCATGGAGAGATACCTTGATACAAAAAAGATGCCAAGACCCGAAGATAACCACGTTGGTAAAGTAAACCATTCAGATTCGGTTGAAGGTTGGGAGCGTTCTCTTCTTAACAGTATCGATCACAAATTATTTTCTGATCTAAAAATCGTAGTTGACTGTGCCCATGGTTCAGCTTCTGAGTTTGCTCCTAAGATATTCTCTCGGCTTGGCGCTGATGTTGAGGTTATTGGTTCAGATCCAAATGGAGTCAATATTAATGATGGGTTTGGTTCTACTGATACTCAATCTTTGAGGCGAGCTGTAGTCGGACGTCAGGCGGACTTAGGTTTGGCATTTGACGGTGATGCGGATCGCCTTATTGCAGTGGACAATGAAGGAAATGTTGTTGACGGCGATCGTGTAATAGCAATTTTGGCTAAGGATTTAAAATCGTTAAATAAGCTTAAGGACAATACTGTTGTTGTTACTGTTATGACAAACTTAGGTTTCCATAAAGCTATGGAAACTGAAAATATTTCTGTTGTGATTACTGGTGTTGGCGATAGGTATGTGCTCGAAGCTCTTGAGAAGCAAGAGCTTTCTTTGGGAGGCGAACAATCAGGCCATATTATCTGTAGAGATATTGCAACAACTGGGGATGGAATACTTGCCGGGATCCAATTGATCGCAGCTATCAAACGTTCTGGACAAAATTTTAAATCACTTGCTGAACAAGTAATGCTACAAGTACCTCAAGTACTGATAAATGTCAGAGTCAGTGGTAATCCTAAAGACAATCTAGAAAAGGTTATTTCAGAAGCTGAGTTAATTGAGGCCGGATTTTCTGGTGAGGGTAGAATACTTGTCAGGCCTTCAGGTACCGAACCATTAATTAGAGTTATGGTTGAACACAATGATGAGCAGACAGCACGTAAAGTAGCTGAGCAGCTAGAGAGCCTTATCAAAAACCAGCTTTAACCTTTATTTGAACTCCTTAATCAAGACCAATAAGTGAGTTTCATAGTAGCTGTTTGATAGTTTCCTATGGGTTTGTGTGGTTTCTGATGTCGTCCTAGGATTTGGCTGTTTTTCTGTCGTCATCCCAGAATTTGCGAAGCAAATATCAGGGATCTAATGCTGATTATATTGAAGGCTGAAGTTGATGTATAATTTAGTAGGTGGGTATTTGATGCAAGATGGGCTATTCAATAGAATTTTTCTCACACTTGCAAATAATCGCGGCAGTTTGAATACTCAGCAAGCCGATTTTTTGGCTACCGGGTTAGGAAGGCTGATCCCTAGTGACCTGAGAATGTCGGAAGAAGGATTAAGCGACAATCAGCTAGTAGATCTGATAGATCTAACAATTTCATTTATTGTTCCTCATCAAAATATAAAACTGACCGTTCACGTTCCAAAGATAATTTCTTTTTGTATTGAGAATATTGATCAATCGGTTTCCAAAGCTCTGGCTTATTGCTTTGAAAAATTTGAAAAATATTTGGATAAGCCGTTTTATAATGAAACAAATTTAAGTATTAGACAGGTTCTTTTATCAAAGCTCCTTAAGGTACCAGATGTTCCAGATAATGTTTTTAACTTTCTTGTTAAAAAGGAAATGGTGAAAAGCGAGGATCTGACAGTAATCACGACCAGATATTCGCTACTTGATTCAAATCCAAATGTTTTTAAACTTCAAAAAGCTTTGAAAACTTGGCGGACACATAAAGCAACTAAAATTGGTTTTGTTGATTTGCTTACTACTCATCATGGAATCGATGGATCCCCGCCAATGCCTCCTGGGACACCACCTATACCTCCGGCGTCATCGAAAGTTTAGTTAAGCCAATCTTGATAGGGTATTAAGTGGGATTGTCTAGAGGTATTTGGGTCGTTAAGCCTATAAGCTGACTAGCTTTATTAGCTATATTCGATATCCTTAGTACGTAGCGCTATTTATAAAGAAATTGGGTTTCTATGTGTGGAATTGTAGCCGTTGTTAGAGCTAGAACTGGTCGCCAAACACCATCAACGACCGAAATTCTTGAATTATTAGATTCGGCTAATCAAATCATGCCTACTTCTGGTTCGTTGAACTTAGACGATTCGTTGGCTGAAGTTGCGATTAAGCTAACCGAAGCGAATAATCTTTTAAAAGGCGAAGCTGGTGTAAGGGTTTTGATAGAGAACCCAAAATTTTCTGATCAAATTTTTTTACGTTTAGAAAAGATTTTTTCTAATGTCGTATCAATTGATAACTATCTAGAAGAACAAGGTGATCTAGTTCCAGATTTAGAATCGATCAATGCTGCTCTAATTGAAGTAAAAGATGTTCTTTGGTCTATCAAAAGTGATCGGCTTCGTTGCTTCGGAGAAATACTTGAACTGTCAGCGGAAGAAGTAAATACAAACGCTATTCCGTGGTTGTTCAGCATTCAGCAAACTCTCAGCAACATTGATCGTCTTGAGGTTAGAGGTAGAGATTCTGCTGGAATCCATATTTTAGTTTCAGATCATGGAATGGATCTTGATTCTAAAGATATTAAAGATCAAATTGCTAAACGAATCAGTGACCCATTATTTAATAGTGGATCAGTTAGATTGGTTGATGGAAAAATTGGTTTTGTTTATAAAGCTGCTGCAGAAATTGGCGAGCTTGGTGACAATACAAGCCATATTCGCAAAACAATTCGTACAGATACGCTTCTACATAAATGCCTGGCCGGCGAGAATTCAACCGCAGTTGTCTTAGCTCATACCAGATGGGCTTCGGTTGGAATAATCTCTGAACCAAACGCTCACCCTATTAACTCAGATGAGCTAATAGCGGATCAAGGGCCATATGTTACAGCTGTTTTAAATGGAGATGTAGACAATTTCGCTGATATTAAATCTTCGGAATCTCTTCAGATAGCTAATGAAATAACAACTGACACTAAAGTTATTCCTACAGTTGTTAGTAGAAACATCTCTAAAGGTTTAGACCTGGATGAAGCTGTCCGTAATGCGGTTTCTCAGTTCGAGGGTTCTGTAGCAATTGGTATTAGTACAGCGATGGATCCTGAAGGTCTTCATCTGGCGCTTCGTGGCAGTGGGCAAGGTGTGTACATTGGTTTAGCTGAGGACGCATTTATTATAGCTTCTGAGCCTTATGGTGTTGTTGAAGATGCAACCAGTTACCTTCGTATGGACGGCGAAACTCCTAGCAACCCTAACAATCCTGCTTCTCAGGGCCAAATTATTCGCCTTGATGGTTCAAAAGCAGGGCAAGTGGAAGGGGTAAGAAGAACATCATACGATGGATCTGAGATAGCGGTTGATATCCAAGAATGGCAGAAACCCGCTGTAACCACTCGCGATATTGATTTGGGAGATAATCCTCATTTCTTACTTAAAGAAATTTCTGAGTCTCCAGTTTCGTTCGCTAAAACTCTTCGTGGAAGGCTTATCGAAAAAGATGGAAAGTTGGTTGTTAAGCTTCCTTCTGAAACTATTGACGAAGGTTTAGCGAAAGTTATTGGATCTGGAATAATTAAACAAGTGAAAGTTATTGGTCAGGGAACAGCAGCTGTTGCTGGTCAGGCAATTGCTTCTAGCATTGCCCATTATCTGGCAGATACCGATATTACTGTGCAAGCTATTACCGCAACTGAGCTTTCTGGTTTCAATACCACAGATGATATGTCAGACACATTGATTATTGCTGTTAGCCAATCTGGTACAACAACCGATACAAACAGAACCGTTGATGTTGTTAGGTCTCGTGGCTCTAAAGTTATTGCGATTGTAAATCGCCGCGGCAGTGATCTTTCAGATAAAGCTGATGGTGTTCTTTATACTTCCGATGGCCGAGACGTTGAGATGAGCGTTGCATCTACTAAAGCTTTTTATGCTCAGATAGCTGCTGGGTTTCTTTTAGCTGATGGGCTTGCTCAGTTACTTCCTGATGTGTCTCTAAATGGTGACAGGCAAGAGCTTTTAAAATCTTTGCGAGATCTTCCTGAGGCAATGAATTCAACACTTGAACTACGTGGGGTAATTGGTGATGCTGCTACCGCTCATGCTCCGAGCCGTCGGTATTGGGCGATTGTTGGAAATGGTTCAAATAAAGTAGCTGCGGAAGAGATTCGCATTAAACTTTCAGAGCTTTGTTATAAAGCTATTCCGTGCGATGTTACTGAGGATAAAAAACATATTGATCTTTCTTCTGAGCCTTTGATTTTGGTTTGTGCTGCTGGTCTTGAAGGTTCTAATGCTGATGATGTTGCTAAAGAAGTGGCAATTTTCAAAGCTCATAAAGCGGCTCCTATTGTTATTGCTAACGAAGGTGAAAGTAGGTTCTCCAGTGCTTTAGAAGTTATTTCAGTTCCAGTTACACACACAAAACTTGCTTTTATTCTTTCTACAATGGTTGGCCATTTGTTTGGCTATGAGGCTGCATTGGCTATTGATGCTTCGGCTAGGCCGTTGCGTGAAGCTAGGGGAGAGATTGAGAACTTTGTTGGCGATTTAAACCCAACTTGGTTTAAAGATTTTAATAAAGCTGTTAATCCGTATGCGAATACGTTTTTTGATGGGTTAAGGAATGGTTCATACAACGGCCATCTTGAAGCAAGTACGGCTAATAAAGTTGCGACTCTTCTTAGGTTCGCTAGTGGGGTTTTGCCTTTGGATATTTATCAAAGTGAATTTGGTAAAGTTGGCACCCCTGGTACTGTGGTTGAATCTTTGGCGCTTGCTTTAACGGAAGCTATTGAAGAGTTAACTAGGCCGATTGATGCTATTAAACATCAGGCTAAAACTGTTACTGTTGGGATTAGTAGAGCTGATGAGTCGTTGTTGCAGTCAGAGCTTACTAAGTCAGTTCTTGGTACGGGTTGTCCTCGTGACAGGATGAGCTACAAGACTCTTAGAACATTAAGTGCTGTTTCTCCGGCTGTGAAATCGGTAAATGGCTACACTCGTTACCGTATTGATGGGAATCCGGAAGATTCGGCTCAAATATTTGTTGTTGATAAAGGTGGAATTGCATTGGATATGACTTCTCGTGCGGAGAAAGATCCTACTCTTCGTGGTACTAAACATCGGGTGAGTGTTGAGCGTATGCCTATTGTTACTGTGGGTACTGATTCTCGTGTGGTGTTGATTGTGCCTGAAGTTAAAGATAATGAAACTACTGGTCTTACTTTGTGTCATTTAACTTTGGAAGAAAAGTTAAATGCAGATACTGCACGTTCTGTTCTACAGGGTTATCGTAATCGTTATCGTCAACTTGTCGATGTAGTCACCGAATCTGATCCTAACTTTAGAGATGATATCTTTACCGATGTTCCAACTGTGGATTTGTTAACGGCCCCAATTTCTGAGGTTGCGGATCATTGGACTTAGATCTGATTGGTAAACAGGTTATTGGTGTCGGTACCGATGTTATCGAAGTAGATCGTATTCGTAAGGTAATTGAACGTACTCCAAGCTTTGTTGAGCGAATTTATACCGACGGTGAGATTGAATATTGTTTTTCTAACGGTGATTCCCGGCCCCCGCTTGCGGGCGGTTGGGTATCTCAAGATCTATCCGATCTGACAGCACAACGTTTAGCGGCCAGGTTTGCTGCTAAAGAGGCTGTGATGAAGGCGTTGGGAGTAGGCCTTGGTGCTGCTGAATTTAAAGATATAGAAGTTGTTAGCAGTGATTCTGGTAAGCCAGAGCTAAAAATCAGCGGAAAGGCTAAAGAATTAGCTAATTCTCAAGGGATAAAGAGTTGGCTTGTCTCCTTGAGTCACTCAGACACTGTTGCACAGGCCTTTGTTGCCGGGCTTGGCTAACTGTCCAAAATGACTAAGATTCTTTCAAAACATGATAAATATTCATAAATCTTAGGTTTTCTTAACTTACCTGTAACCGCTGTTTGTGAGGTGACCTGGGATTCTGTAATACACTATTTCTATGGCGTGGTATACAGAAATATTTGGACAGTTACAAAGTTTTTTTACTAGAAGTTCTCAACGCACCCAGCCCCCAGCCCCAAGAAGTATGTTTGATAAGGTAATGGCAGAGGTTACCATTCCGAGCCCCACTCGATCACCGATAAACACAACTTACACAGTAGAAAGAGGGGATCTTGAATATCATGAGATCCGTAAAGCTATGTTGGAAGAACTTGACCGTGAAAGCTGGTCGACTGTTATTCCCTCACAGGGGCGATTGTTTCTTGAGAATATTGAAGATAGTCTCTATCTCTCAGAGAATAGGCCAATTACGGTAATGATGTTTGAGGGTGAAGCCCCAGCAGATCAGATAGCAGGCTTCTCAGTTACACAGTTTTACCCATCATACGATGAATATCGTAGTTATCAGAACTCCCAAGTCTCGATAACATACTTGAATTCAAAAGGCCAAGCGATTCAGGATATAAATGGGCCATTAACACAAGATCTCAGTGCTGT
>ENA-ORXT01003492-ORXT01003492.1-marine-metagenome-genome-assembly--contig:-NODE-3492-length-17250-cov-5.906248_pt1 | contig 17250 bp, 14 predicted proteins | sample MGYA00237868_ERZ511482 | MGnify/ENA metagenome assembly ERZ511482 | reverse complement strand
GAACGGGAAGCCGAGTTGCACGTCGCTTTCGATCTGGCGGCGGGTGCGGCCGAGCAGGCGACTGAACCGCTGATCGAAGCGGAACTCTTTGCGTTGCTGGCCGACAAAGTCGAGCACGGTAAGCACACTCTTGCCGTCGTGTTTGCGCAGGCCTCGGCCGAGTTGTTGCAGGAAGATGGTGGCGCTTTCGGTTGGCCGCAGCATGAGGACGGTGTCCATTGCGGGGACGTCGACGCCCTCGTTGAACAGGTCGACGGTGAACAAGATTGCGAGCTTGCCGTCTCGCAGATCTTGCAGTGCTGCGGTGCGATCGTCCCTGCTGGTGCGGCTAGTGACTGCCTTCGCTGCGAACCCTGCGGTAGCGAACTTGCGGGCCATGAACTCGGCGTGGTCTATGGACACGCAGAACCCGAGTGCACGCATTCGGTGAGGATCGGCGACGACGTCGTCGAGTGCGCCCAGGACCTTGCTGACCCACATGTCGTCGCCGGTGTACACGTCGGTCAGCTCGGATGTTGAGTACTGGCCGCCGCTCCACGACACTCGGCTTAGGTCGGTGCCGTCGGCGATACCGAAGTAGTGGAACGGCGCCAGCAGTTGCTGCTCGAGCGCATCCCATAGACGCAACTCAATGGCGTAGCGGTCGCCGAACCATCTCGTGATGTCCAGGCCATCGGTGCGCTCAGGTGTGGCGGTCATGCCGATCAGATGCTGGGGCTGCAGGTGGTCGAGTACCTGCTCGTAGGTGGTGGCGGCGGCATGGTGGAACTCGTCGACGATCACCACGTCGAAGCGGTCTGGTGGCAGGTTGTCAAGACCGTTCGCTGCGAGCGACTGGATCGAGGCGAATACATGGTTCCACTCTGTGGGCGTCTGGCCGTCGACCCACTCTTCGCCGAACGATCCATTGCGCAGCACATGGCGGAACGTAGTGCGGCTTTGTCGCAGGATCTCCTTGCGATGAGCGATGAAGAGCAGTCGGCTTGAGTCGAGCTGAGTGCGCAGGTGCTTGTAGTCGAGCGCAGCCATGACGGTCTTGCCGGTGCCTGTGGCGGCAACGACCAGGCTGTGTGGACGTCCCCGCAGCCGCTCGACCTGCAGCTGTTCCAGAATCGCCCGCTGGAAAGGATAGGGCCGAACGTCGAACGGGGTCAGGTCGGTGGTGGTGTCTTGGGCTGTGCGGCGAAGCGCCTCGTTGAACTGGGTGGCGTCGTAGGGCTCGAAGTGTTCGGCCTGCCAGTAACTCTCGAATGTTGATCCGAAAGAGCGCACGACGTCGGGGTTCTTCACTTCGCTGGCCCGTACGTTCCATTCCATGCCCGTCACCTGAGCCGAGTGCGTCAGGTTTGAGGAGCCGATGTAGACGGTGGACTGGCCCGAGTCCCGATGGAAGAGCCACGCTTTGGCGTGAAGCCGGGTAGTGGTCGTGTCGTAGCTGACTTTGACCTCGACGCCGAGTTCCTGCAGCTTGTCGAGCGCTTTGGCCTCGGTGGAGCCCGTGTAGATCGTGGTCAGTACACGCACCTTCTTGCCGGCGTCGAGATGCTTCTGCAGCGCGGTCATCAGCGTGCGAATGCCGGTCCAGCGAATGAAGGCGAGCACGATGTCAATGCGGTCGGCTGAATCGATTTCGGTCTCGATGTCCTTGCCAAGGCTGGGTTCGTCTGGCGCATTCGTGAGCAATACGGTGTCGCCGATAGGCATCCGGGGCCGGCGAATGGGGACAACGGTGCCGGTTGGGTCTCGAGGTTCGATGGCTAGTAGCTCGGTGATCGGCGAGATTAGCTGCTGGTCGTGATCGAGATGTGGTGACTGCACAGCGCCGTTGATGGCGGCCATCAGGTCAACGGCCAACCGCTCGGCAGCGGCCGGACGATCCTCATCGCTGACGTCGGCCAGCGCTTTAGCGATCCACGTTGAGGCCAGCTCGCCAATGCGCTGCGGCAGGTCCGCAGGATCAAGCTCTTCAACTGCTGCCGCGAGCCCAGCTGCGTCAAGTGACAGCAGATCATCCTCAAGCGCCAGATCAATCAGCCGCCGAAACAGCCCAGTTACAAGATCGCCTTCGGGTTTCATGCCGTGCTGTGCCATGGGATCAATCATCTCATCTCAGGATGGAACGCCCTCAAAGTCTCTAGGTCCATCCAATTGAGACAATTGCACTACGACGGCCTCTAACCAGCAAATGAGCGGCAACGCTGAGAATGCCCGTGGCGTGTTTGCGCCGCTCAGCCCTGAGCAGCGGCTGTTACGTCAGCAACGAATGGTGAGTCCCTAGCGACGACGACGGCCAACTGATCGATGGCTCGTGTGAAACCAACGTAGAGAAGCTTCCGAGCTGTGGTTTCGTCTTCGCGAACACCCAGGCCGTGAACGATTACCAGTGGAAATTCCAATCCCTTCGCAGACGCGATCGTCGAGACGATGATCGGTTCGTCGGCGGACCCGACTAGGTCTTTGTTGTGCTTGTTGTTCGGATCTGTGACCCAGAAGACTTGCAAGTTCTCTTGCTGAAGAGCCTGGACGATCTCGCCCGCACGTTTTGACGATCCAGAACCTTCGCCAACAAGGATCGGCATTGTGCGGCTCGGGGCAGTCGCTGGATCGGCGGACCGGACAATCTCCAAGATCTTCTCGATCTCCTGTTTGTCGTCGCCCACCACGTGCACCACAGGCTTGGAACCGCTGCGCTCGGACGACTCCGCCGGAATGATGGTGAGTTCGTCGTCGGGATCGGGTGCCTCATCGATCAAGATGTTCGAGTCTGCAGTCAGGAAGGTGTGAGCGAATTCCAGGATCTCGCGGGTATTGCGGTAGTTGACTCGAAGTAGTCGTGTTCGGCCCTGAGCCTTAATCTTCGCATCTTTCCATCGAAAGTTCTTTCGGAAGATGTTCTGGGCCGAGTCAGCAACGATAATCAGATCCTGATCGTCGGGATCCGTTGCTTCGAGAAGTTCTACGCAAAACTCCAATGCCTCAGTGTCAAAGTCCTGTGCTTCATCGACCATGACCGCTCGATACTTCGGTGCAGAGCCAGATCGCAGCGCCTGAAGCGCCGACCGAGCTACTGGTTGAGTCCCGTCGCGATAACCAGGATGTTTCATGCCGGCCTTTCTGATCGCTCGAGCCATCAGCTTGTCTAGGTTCACTACTTCGATGTTCTCGAAGTCAGCCAGCTCGCTGCGCAGCTGTCCTGCGAGCGCTTTCGTGTAACACGTGACGAGAATCTGTTTGTTAGGCAGCAGACCTGCGAGCATGCGAGCTCGATGGACGAGCACGAGCGTCTTTCCGCTGCCAGCAACACCTCGGATGACGCGGTGGCCTGACCCCAAGCCTTTCGCTAAGGCTTCTTGTCGACGGTCCATCACCTTTAGGTCGCTGAGCCCTGTTCCGGTGCCAGGAGTGAATAGCGCCCCCTGGTCGGCTGACGCTGAGATCACTACGTCTGGGTGGATTATTGCTCTAAGGGCATTGATGCTCTCTTGATCGAGCTCTTGTTCCATAGACCCGGAACTAGATCGAGTCAGAACGCGAAGAAGTGGGCCACCATTGCCGTCGCCGATCGCTGCGTCGAGATCGGGCTTGAATAGACATCGGTCGAGATCGACGGTCTTGCTCAGCTTGAGCCGTTCTGCTTCCTTCCTGTCAATCCCGGTGAATGCAGCAATGGAGCTCACCGGCACATCGGCTAAACCTGGTGCAGTGGCCACGGCATCGCGAAGAGTCTCGGCGAGGGCGGAAGCGCGCTGCAGCGGATCGTCGACCTCGCGTTCTTCGCCATCGATCTCAACTCGAAGCTTTCCCCGCAGAGCGCCGAGGAGCTTGCCCTTGTTCTTGCCCTTGAGGACTTCGAGTACGACGATCCCAATTCGTGGTTCAAGAATGACGAGATGAGGACGCTCACCGGTTGGGTCAAAGAGCGGCTCGTACCAGACCGTCACGTCTTCATCGAGCGCGACCTGGAATGCGGCTGCGACTCGGCGTATTGGCTCGGAGACGTCCTTGCGGCTTCGCAGGTTGTCCGGAATGAGAAAGGCCATGGAGCTAGTTCCCTATGAAGTGTGCTTGGCGGAGCGCCTTGACGAAGAGCTGTGAAGTGACAACAACCGCCGGGCAGTTCGGTTCTTGTCCGCCGACAACGACGACATCACTGCCTATAAACAGTAGTGGGCCGGGACCAAGAGTCTGCAGTCTCAAATCGCACGACGAGTCCTCGTATCTTGCTGCGACGTCAATGGGGGCCCGGAGCAAGATGCCGGCCGCCTGGTCGGAATCGCTGCTGCTCAGTGACTGCAACCACTCGCCATCGAAGTTCGCAGAGGGAAGGCTGACATCAAAGAACGTGGGTGCCTTTTCTGCTTTATCGATTCCAGCGGTAACGGCAGCTGTCCACGTTGGCTGCCAGAACGTCGTGGTATCGGTTGCGTCGCCCCACTGTCCGATGAGGTCAGCAGCATTGACTACAGGCGCACCGCGTTCAATTGCGTTCTCAACGAGTTGCCGACTCGGCGCAACCGGGGCGCTGTGATCGGCCAGAAACACCAAGTCGACAACGATCAACAACTTGCCGCGCGCACGGGAAGCAGCAACGTTTAGCAATCTCAGCGATAGATCCAGGTCACTGCCAGTAAGCATGCTCGGGCCCGTTTGCGGAGCGGCATCAACCATGTCGAAGATGATCGCGTCTCTCTCAGAACCTTGAAACCGGTGCGTAGTTGCAGCGGTTATGCGCTCATCTCCCCTTACGGCACTACGCAACAGGCCCATTTGGGCCCGATAGGGGGTAGCTATGCCAAGCGTGTCAACATCAAACTCGAGCAGGCCAGAGGCGAGCGAGATGCACAGCGCTGCGGATATCGGATTGAACCGGGAGGTCCCTTCTTGCCGCTCACGTTGGCAGGCCGATTGCAATGGCCCCAGATCGATGATCACGATCTCGGCATCTTCGGCAGGTGCAGCGGCGGCAATTGGCCGGGCGCGATCGGCAGCTGACTCATGGGTGCGCAACATGTCGAAGTACGCCAAGTGGCTCACTGCCTGTGCGATATCAGCACCCATGCGGTACTGCTCGAGCAAAACTGCGGTGCGTGGATCTGATTCACCAGCTTCGATTCGTTGTGCCACTCCAGCTAGTTCGAACACATCGCGGCCGAACCACTGCTGTGCGGATGCCTTGGGCGACACGGCGATTGGAGGGAGTTGTCGAAAGTCACCAAAGCAAATGAAATGTTCGGCCCCACGCATCGCCAAAGCCATGAGAAAGGGCAGTCCAGCCATGCTTGCTTCGTCTACGACAACAGCATCAACGTCTTGGTTCCAGACAACACCATGGACCACTACAGAAGACAACGTCGCCCCGATGACGAGTGATTCGGACAAGACGACAGTTCGCAGCTCTTTGAGGCTCTCCTCGGCTGCTTCTAGCTCACTGCGAACCTTGGCGAGTCGAGCCGAAAGCCGACGTCGCTCATCGGCAGACGAAGCACGCTTCAACTTGGTGCTCAACGAATTGCGCTCCCTAGACAGCTCATGAGCCGTGGCCACCAGCAGGGGTTCGCGGCGTCGAAGAATCTCATCGATCGAGATCTGAGTGCAAGCCTGCGCCTCAGCGGACCTAGAAGTTCCGAATCTCACGACTCGACCAGACTCAAGTTCGTCACTTAGCGACGCTTCGTCGGCGATTCTGACCATCGCAACGTCAATCGCCGCGTTCGAGTGCGAAACTACCAGCACTCGTTTCCCTTCTCGAACAAGCCTGCTGACGGTCGCAGCGAGGGTGCTTGTTTTGCCGGTGCCAGGCGGCCCCCACACAAAGCGAAGTCCGCCTTCGACGGAGCGATCTACAGCGAACTGTTGCTCAGGATTCAACCCGTAGTCGGGTGCTGCGGTTTCGGCGGCCCCACCTGCGTCGGACCCGCCGGTTTCGTTCGAGCCGGCCTCCTCAGAAGGTTCGTCAGTTCGTGTCGGTCCGACCTCGTGGGAACTTTGTGGATGCTCGTGTATGTCTGCAGCGGTCGAAACGTCGAGCAACTCGTTGACTAGCTGCGAGTCAATACCTTCATCGATGAGATCAGTTATCCGGGCTCTGAGCGCTCTGAGGATGAAGTCTGGCTCGATCGAGAGCTGTGCTGTAGCAATCTCCGTCGCATCAAGAACTTCCTTCGTGCTGAAAACTAGATCGAGCTCTCCAATAGCGACGATTGTCCCATAGGCGTGACCTGCACTTGATTTGAGAAGCTGCGCGGGCGTGTCCGGAAGGACGGAAAGCTCAGCGTCTAGCTCGAAAGACCACAGTCGGTGTTTGCCAGAAGTGCCGACGATACGCCCGTTCCAGACGGCGACTGTTTCGGCCGATTCGTCTCCCAGTTCGTCGTCTATTGCGATGGTGATGCCATCAAGGATTTCGAGTTCGAGGGAGCTAAGGGGCCGCAGGTTAGTCACGGTTCATTCCCAAGCTTCTATAGGAGCATTGATGCTTCGAGCCGGAGGTGTGGTGTCTGGCGTGTGGGACATGGTTGGCGATTCTTGGCCCCGCACGGGTGTGCCCGTGGGCGAAAGCAGGGGGGATCGTTGAAGGAGATTGCCGAAATAGTAGAGCCGCATGGCCATCCGGGGGTACGCCACAATCGGTGGAAAGGGCACGATTTACGGTGGCAACCAAGACTTAGTACGGCGCCACTGTGACATGTGATGCGGATGTTGTCTGCGAAGGTCTCGATGTTCTGGCAGCATTGCCGACAAGCGGCCCGAATCCAAGTGTTGACCGCTTGCGCCACACCGTCAGCGATGCGGTGTCGGACGCCAAGTCACGGTTGAGTCGCCTTCGACGAGGCGATGACGACTAGCCGAAATCGACGGTGTCACACCCCCTCGTCAAGATGGGTTCATCAGCACTTTGACGGCACCGAGCCGTCGTGAATGGAAAGGACAATGCTGTGACTTCCCTTGACCGAGCGCTGCTGGCGCGTCTTATGGCAGCGATGGCTGCCGGCGACCGAGCAGCGCTGTTCCCCTTCATCGAAGAGTTCGGCGACCGGCTTGCGAGCACGGTTCGTGGCGTGCTTCGTTCGCTGAATCGAATCGACATGGCTCGCAACCAACAAGACGTCGACTACCTGGTGCAGTCGGCGGCGCTGGTGATCTTCGACCGATCGAAAGCGTGGGATCCAAGCGGTGCACTGCCGTGGACCTGGGCTTTCCGTGCGATTCGCGCCGAGATCGTTGGTTGGCTTGGCCATCCGTCGTTCGAACTGATCGAAGGCGAGCTGGACCTGCGAGACGAATCGAGCGGTGCCGTGAACTTCGACATCGATTTCGATGATCTCGCCAAGGAGTATCCACTTGTGCGATTGCTCGTCGATGGAGCACATGCGGTTACGACCCCTCGCAACGTCGACGTGCATCTGCAGTTTCAGGCGCAGAAAGGCATGGGTGATCCATCGCCAGCCAACACCGTCGCAGCCATGTTTGATCTAACGCCAGACAATGTGCGTCAGATCAATGCTCGTGTTCGACGTCGGCTCTCTGAGCTTGCTGCCACCGACCCGACATTTACCGCTCTCGCCACTGTGGCGTGGGTTGAGGCGTGCTGACGATGCCAAGCGTCAACACACCTGAGCCCACGGCAAGTGGCGAAGGCAACGAACCAACAGGAGCTGTCACGAAGACGAAGTACAAGACCAATGTGACCACGCTGACTGAGCGCATAGCCATCCAGCTCGCCGCCGACGGTGCCGAGCACCCAGTGGCAGCGGCGGTAACGATTGCTCTGCGCGGAATCGTGCGTTGCGAGCGCGATGACTTTGCTGGCTTGCTGGAGATCGAGCGAGCTGATCTGCGCGCTCTAGAAGCAGGCACTGTCCCGCTAGCCGATTTACCAAAAACGCTCTGGACCCTGCTTCACGAATACGACCTGCAGCCGGTGCTGCTCGTCGACCTCGACCACCAACTGCGCGGGTGCTGACGGCGAGAGTGTCACAGCAAGTCCCGACTACTCGTGTGTTGGATGCTTCCTTTGGTGCGACCCGAAAAATGGGAATGACGACATGACTAATGCTGGGCAGAGATCGAAGTACGTCGTCGACGGCCGTCGAGTGCGGTTGGGCGATCTGATTGAGGCCGGACTCCTCACGGCAGGCGACGTCTTGGTCTTCAACCGGCCCAGACTCGACGAGTCCTATCTCGCAAAGGTCACCATTGACGGCATGCTTGCTCTTGAGGATGGAAGCGTGCACGAAGCGCCATCGCGAGCTGCAGCCGAAGCCGCAGGGATGGATGCCGTTGATGGCTGGTCGGCTTGGGTTGTAGAGCAGTCTGGAACCTCGCTGTTCGATCTGCGCTCGAAAATGTTGGCTCAGTCCGACGAGGACGATGGCATCCATGAACGCCTCTCGCAAGTGGCCGACGGAACCGAGATAAAGGTCCGCGATCTACTCGACTGGTGGGGAGCCAAGGGTCGCGGTCGGCGCGTGGCGAATCGCATTGCGGCTGACCTTGCAAATCATGATCTGATCTCTGTGCCCGATTTCGAAAAAGTCACGCTTGATGCAACGGTTGTATTGAAGCGTCGTTCTCGCGATGTAGAGGAGACACCAGCAGCCGTCGGTCTTGCGGAAGACCTCGACGAACAAGATGAGCACGAGCTCGGATTGACCATCGGAAACCTGCCGACGGCGTTTTCTGAACTGACTTCAGTGAAACCAACCGATGCCGTCAATGTCGCAACGAGTCACATGAAACTCAACGACTACTGGCAACTGCCAGTAGTAGATAAAAACGGGCGGTTCTATGGCGCAGTCACATGGGAATCGCTCGCCGTGGGGTCGCTGCAAGGCAACGCAGTGAGCGTCAGCGATGTGCTCGTCGACGCACAGATGCACCCTTTCGATTCTGAGTTGATTGATGTATTGCCGTCGCTCGTCGACAACGGATTCATTCTGGTCACCGGCGCAGACCAAGAGATGGCCGGCATCATCACCATGTCAGATGTGGTCGAAGCGTACGGCGATCTGGCATCGCCATTCATTGTTGTTGGTGAGACGGATCACCTTCTTCGACGGATACTCCAGTCCATTGCAAGTCTGGAAGATGTTCAAAGCGCCGTTGGCTCCGATACCCGGAAGATCAAGTCGTTCGACGACCTCACCTTCGGTGACTACAAGAGCATGTTGGGTCAGCCCACGCTGTGGGACAAATTGCCGACATTGTTGGACCGCAAGGTGTTCGGACGCCGTCTCGATGAGGTGCGTGAGATTCGCAACTCACTGGCCCACTTCGAACCTGATCCTTTAGAGGACGGCGACTTGCAGAAGCTACGTCTCTTCCTCGATGTCGTACGAGACATCGCCAGCGAGATCTGAATCATGAACTATCGCGGGGAAGCAAGCTGCAGCCTGCACGACACGCCCGTGTGCGAGTGCCCGATCGTCACAGATGCGATGCAGCGCGGCACAGAGCCAGTACCAGGTGCGATCTACTCGCACGGCGGGGATGCGGCCGATCATCTCCAGTGGCTTGTTGAGAGTTCTGCCAGGCTTCAGGCGTGGCGCCATTGGTGGAAGGCTGATGAGCCCGAGCTGTTCGGTGAGTATCCCGATCTTGAACGATTCGCAGAAGCCCACCCAGATGCGTTTGTCGTCCACGAAGAGATCTGCGTCTGGACGACGCTTCCACAAAGCGATCTACCGTTCAGCGCAACGGTCTCTGAGCTTGCGTTTGACGACGTCCAGTTCGAACTGAATGGCGAAGCGGCGGGTGGGAGGGCACACGACTTTGCTGATCTCATACGTCTTTGGAGCGTTCACGGTGAGTGGGGCGGCACCGACGCAACGCTTGTCGATGGCAAGATGATTCTCTTTGAGATGACCGATATGGAGCCGGACTCATGGGTCCTCGACCGCCCGATGACGCCGCGCGAGGCTGCGCTTCATTCGTTTCCGCCAGAGATGTTTCCGGAGCAAGCTGAAGCCAGCTCCGACTATCTGACCTGGGATGACGTGAAGTCGAATATACCCACCAACGATCTCAACCATCTGGACATCCACTTCAATGGTCAGGACTACATCCTCGAGCGCAAGAAGTGAATCAGGTAGAGGAGCGAGAATGACTGACCCTGATGGCTACGACATCATCGGTGATGTTCATGGCTGTGCCAGCGAGCTTGAAGAGCTTCTGCTGCTGTTGGGTTATGAGGAGCGCAACGGTGCGTATTGGCACCCGACGCGCCAAGCTATCTTCGTCGGTGACCTGATCGACCGGGGTCCGAGGCAGATCGACTCTGTGAACATCGCTCGCTCGATGGTGGACAGTGGTGCGGCGTTGATCGTCGCCGCCAACCACGAGTTCAATGCCATTGCGTGGGCGACACCTGCGGCGGATCGGCCAAGCGGCTGGTTGCGCAATCGGGAGACCAAAGCGAAACAGCATCAAGCCTTCGTCGACGCGGTCCGAAATGAGTCGTGGTTGCACGGCGAGATCATCGACTGGTTTCGCACGCTGCCGTTGTGGCTGGAGCTAGACGGTTTGCGAGTGGTGCACGCATGTTGGGATGCGGCCAATATCGAGTGGCTGGCTTCCGAGTGGGGGCCAACGCCGATGGGTGATCTCGAGTTCATGCGTCGGGCGACTGACAAGGTCGGAGCGCCTCGGGAGTACGTCGCCATCGAGCATCTGCTCAAGGGGCCCGAGGTGCCGATCACGCCGTCCTACTTGGACAAGGGTGGGACCGAACGCCGCGATGCGCGCATGAACTGGTGGAACGCCGAACGGTCTCGCGATGACACTGCGCGCCTGGGCGACGTCGTCCACATCCCGGGTGGCACGATCACGTCGGCAGGTGAGCCGTATCAACTTGCCGACCCCGACCAGCGCGCCCCCATGCCGGTAGCTCCGTACGATCGCGTCAAGCCAGTGTTCTTCGGGCACTACTGGTTCAGCGGTGAGCCTCGCATCGAGGGTCCATCGATGGCTTGCACCGATTGGAGCTGCGTGAAAGGCGGGACGCTCGCTGCCTATCGCTGGAGCGGCGAGTCCGAGTTGACCAACGAGAACTGGATCAGCGTCCCTTCTCGGCAGAACGGTGGAACCAGCAAATGATCGATGGCGATGTCGAAGAGACGTTCGAGCTGGGATTGATCAAGGAAGCTATCGGCGTGCGAGAGTCGGCTGTCTTGGAATGGGCCGGCGCGTTCAAGCTCACGACGATGGCGGACTCGGTGAGCAGCCGCCAGGCCGCCATTCTCGGCGCAGTCTTGACGATGAAGAAGCATTCACCCGGCAAGGCGGGGGAGCTTCGTCCGCTGTTGCTGCAACTGCTGGCCCACGACGGTACTGATGACGACTGGGTTGTCGTGCGCAGGGTTCGCAGCAAGCCACAGATTGAGCGGCCCCCAGTCCGGGTCGACGTCACCAGTTCGCTGAAGGCCCGCCCGGTGATCTACGACCCGATGACCTTCCTCGATCAGCTTCGGCAGTTGTCCTCCTGATAGACATGCCACGCCCACGTCTTTGCCGATCACCCTGATCGCTGGTTGGAATCGGAAAGCGACACGAAGACCAAGATGATCAGACCGAGGCCGGAGATTCCAACGAGCCAGATACCCCACCCAAGCTGAACGAGTCCATCGCTATCGTTGACAAGGTTGTTGCCGTCGTACCCAGCTACACCCAATCCGACGAGTCCGGCCAACCCAAGGACAATGCCGGATGCGAAATTGCGTCGCAGCCTCCAGAGGGAAAGTAAAGCGCTGCTGATGAGCTCAGTGTTGCTGCGTAGCAAAAACCGCGGCGCGGCGTCGATTGCGTAGGTGGCGAGCGGATGCCGTTTGGTCGAGGTTGGCTTCATTCGGGACCTCGTCGCATAGATACACCCGTGGCGGGAAGTATTAAGGGTTATCGTCCGAGCATGGACCAGAGGACCGTTGGTGTCGACTTGTCGACGGACGAGAAGAAGACGGCGCTGTGTGTGATCGACTGGTCCAAGGCCAAGCCTGTCGTATCCGTTCGTTCGGGGGTCTCGTTTGAGCGAATTCTCGATGACCGGGCCGGCTCAACCTTGGCGATCGACTGTCCATTCGGGTGGCCCAACTTATTCGTTGACTTCCTCGTCAATCGCCGAGACGGGAAGCCGACAGATGGAACCGATCGCCGCCCGCTTCGGCTACGTGAGACCGACATCTGGGTTCACGGACAAACGAAGAAGAGTCCGCTGTCGGTCTCGACCGACAAGCTCGGCTCGACAGCCATTCATTGCTCCGATCTGCTCGACGGCATCAGTCCAACCCTCGACCGAGCCGGCGGCGAGGGGGTCATCGAGGTGTACCCGGCCGCATCACTAAGCGTCTGGAAACAAGATGCTCGTGAAGGATTCTTCGACTTGCTTGCGGCCGCTCGCATCGCGCTAGACAAAAGCGACGAAGTGGATGACCACAGTCGAGATGCGGTCGTGTGCGCTCTAACAGCTCGCGCTTTCGACTTGAAGCTTATTCAAGAGCCGATAGACGGCATACCGGCAGCTGCGAAGCAAGAGGGCTGGATCTTCCTTCCATCGGAAGGTTCCCTTGAGCATTTGGTCGCTACTTCATGAAGATGTGTGAAGGGATGTCTGGGTGCCTGGCAAACCGAACGGAAGGACCACGGCGTGAACTGGCCTGACGAGATTGAATGGGAATTCCGGATTCGACGCTACGAGCAGGTGCGTGCTCAGTTCGAAAACGACATCGAAGCGGCGAATGTCGAATCAGAGTCGTTGCGAGCATCAGCGCGTCCGGAGCTCGACGAGATCATTGAGGCATACCGGTTGTCGCGGGACGCTGAAGCGTTCAGAGTCGGAATCGACTCGTGGTCCCGGGGCAAGCCGTACTTTGGTTTCGCCGGCCCAAACGGTGCGATGTTCCTCAACCAGATCGTCAAAGATGGTTCACCTGAACGGGCTCGCCACTTCATCGACCTAGCGGTCACAGCACCGGTCGACGACGTTGCAGCCGAAGCAGCGATGGATGAACTATCGAGCTACGTTCTCGAACTCCGAGAACAAGGCAGCTCTGCCGCTGTCGGTCGAGTCGGGTCGTTCTTCTCTTGGTTCTGGTGGCTCGATGGACCGGACGAGTGGACTCACAATTGGACGTCAGCCCGGAAGGCGCTCAAGGCGTTCGGGTTCATTGTCGACGAAGGCACGCAGTGGGAACAGTACAGAGCCTTCCGCGACCACATCATGCACTTCGGTCCCCGTGATGAAGTAGGCCGCGTTCTTCTGTTGGCGAATAGTTCGGGTCGCTACGGACTTGATGTGACCGTTGGTGATCGGCTGAAGCGAGTGGCGCAAGCCCCTCGCAAAGACGACGGGCCCGATTTCGACTTGAGCGTGCGAACCATCGAGACGCTGCGCTGGATGATGCGTACTATCCGCGATGCGGTCATCCCGGTTGCGGAGTCCGTCCTTGGTGATCCTGTGCGGGGATGGATCTCGCCCGACTGGTGGAGCGATGGCTTACTGCGAGAGGACTTTCACGCAAGTTGGATGCCCAAGGTTGATCATCGGTCTCCGCAATTCATGCTCATTGCGAAGAAGGATGAGATTCTGCTCGGTCTCTACGGCTCTGCCCACCAGAACAACGGTCGTGGCTTCTCGGACCTCGTCGCGAAGACGCTGAGTGGACATGAACCGGCCGGTCTGAGCTGGATGTGGTGGGGATTCGAACCCGAGTCCAATATCGACCCACTCGAAAGACCGAACTCAGCACTCCTCGGCAAGCGTTACCAGATAGCGGATCTGCAGACGCACGAGCAGCTGATCGATGCTGTCACCGAAGTCTTGACGGCACTTGTTCCGGCATTCGAACGCGTCCAGCAGACCGAGCTCGAGCAGCTACCGTCGAGTGAACCTGCCGTCGCCGAAGCCGTCAGCGTTGATGACACATCCAGCTTGTTGCAATCCTTCTTCCAGCAGACTGGCTACCCAACCGAGGATGACTCGCGCGACAAGGCGCAGCAGCGGCAGTGGCAGGCGATGCTCACTCCTGACCGACTGCCATCGGTTCCAATGTCCGAACTGCGCCGGATCTACAGCGGCGGAATCTATGGCAATCCCGGACCGCAGAGCATCCTTCACTCGACACTCACCGGCGATCCTCCTGACGTCGTCGATCGATTTCTGGGAGCGATCAACTATTTGCTCTGGAACGACGACGATGACCTCGCCACTCGGATCGATCGCGTGATGGACGACGATGACCTCGGGCTTCGCGGCTTCAAGGAATCCGCGATTATGAAGGTGCTTGCGGTTGGCCGCCCAGACGAGTTCTTGGCGCTCTACCCCTTTACCGGAGAGAAGGGGAAGGCGCGAGCCATGGCCGTTCTCGGACTCAGGGCACCGAAGATGACGACCAGCATCGGAGAGCGCAACGCCGAGTCGACCCAAGCTCTCAAAGAAGTCCTCGAGCCCATGTTGCCGGGCGATAGTTGGGGACAGTCTCGCTTCCTCTACTGGCTCATCGAGCGTGCGGAAGGCGACACGATGGCTGACGCCGGAGAAGTCGAGCCTGAGAGCATGGATCGGGTTGGCGTCCTGGCGGACGATCTCAGCCTGCCACGGTCATTCCTAAACGAGATCGAGTCGCTTCTCGCCTCGGAGCGCCAACTGATCTTTTACGGACCACCGGGAACGGGCAAGACCTTCGTCGCGCAGCATCTTGCCGAGGCAATTGCGCCGAACCCTGAGCACCGTATGTTGGTGCAGTTCCACCCCTCGACCAGCTACGAGGACTTCTTCGAGGGCTACCGGCCAGTCCCGGGACGAGATGGCCAGATTTCGTATCTGCTGCTTCCCGGCCCGTTGCGCACGATGGCGAAGCGGGCAAGCGACGATGCGCAGAAGCGACCTCATATTCTCATCATCGACGAAATCAACCGAGCGAATATTGCAAAGGTGCTGGGCGAGCTCCTCTACCTGCTCGAATATCGCGATAGAGAAATTCGTCCGCTGTACCGGCCGGATGATCCCTTCTCGCTACCAGAAAATTTGTGGATTATCGGCACGATGAACACCGCCGACCGGTCAATCGCCACCGTCGACGCCGCCTTACGTCGTCGCTTTCACTTCATCCCATTCATCCCAGACGACAGACCCGACAACCCCATCAGCGGGCTGCTCTTACGCTGGCTCGACGACAACAAGGAAGACAACTGGCTCGCATATCTCGTGGATGGGGTCAACCAGAAGCTGAGAAAGGAACTCGGAGGCGATCACCTTCTGCTTGGCCCGAGCTATTTCATGAAGAAGGGCATCGACGAACACGACCTGCGAGTCATCTGGCGCTATCGAATCGAGCCATTGATCGACGACATCTTCTTCGGCGACGAGCGGGCCAAACAGTTCAGATTCGATGCGGTATGGGCCAAGTTCGGTCCAAGCCCCGATGACCTCGAGATCGGCGAGTGATCGAGCTCGCAGAGTACGAATCTATTGATGTCCCGCTCACGTCGGAGTCGGCAAACGAGTTGCATCGACAGTTCGGTGATCGTCTAACAGTCGCGCCTGCTGGAAGTGGGCTGTGGCGGCTGACGGCGCAGCAGTTCGTCGGCACCATGCGATGCGGCGAGATCGTCGTACACATCCGACCGAAGGTACGACTCGAAAATCTGTTGGCGCTGATGGATGTCGAGGTGCCCTCGGAGATTTGGCGCGAAGAGATCGTGTCGCTTGAGCGAGACCCCGATCTGTTGTCCGTGATGGCGCGACTGTTCTGCGTCGCGATGGAAGATCTGACTAGGCGCGGCGTCCGCCGGGCGTACGTACCGCAACAAGAACGGCTCGTGTCACCGAGGGGCCGGATCGATCTCGTTGAGATTATGCGCCGACCAGGGCTTGCGACGCCGGTGCCCTGTCGATTCGATGAACACACAGCTGATACTCCCGTGAATCGACTGCTCAAGGCAGCCCTTGAGGTTGCTCGACGGGTTCGGGAAGTGTCACCGCTATGGCAACGCAGATTGTTGATGCAGCTCGGAGCCTTAGACGACGTGCACACGTCGACCGGTCCGTTCGATTGGGTCGATCGATGGGAGCCATCGCCGATGGAACTCCACTACCGAACTGCAGTCCGCTTGGCCGCGATGCTTCTGGGTTCCACGTCGCTGGTCTCTAGGGCAGGCAATGTCGGCGCAAACTCCTTCCTCCTCAACATGAACTCGTTGTTCGAGCGCTGGGTCGGTCGACGCTTGCAGGAGATCATGCCGGTCGAGGTCAAGGAGCAATGGCAGACCTCGCTTGGCCGCGCAGGCGAAATCAAGATGAACCCCGACCTCACCTTCTGGACCGGCGGGCACGCCTTGGCCGTCGCAGACTGCAAGTACAAGCTGGTGCACACCGGTCTTGGTCGCAGTTCTGACTACTACCAAGCGCTGGCCTACGCAACCGTTCTCGGTCTGCCGGAGAGCTGGTTGATCTACGCCCGCTTGCCGGGTGAACCGGAGGCTCGTGACGTGTCCATCCGCAACGCCGAGGTCACAGTCCGCACATACGCCCTGGATCTAACCGGCCCAATAGAAGCGGCCGTGGAACAGCTACGAGGGCTGGCTGTGCTGTTGGGCGCTTCGGATGGACCCACGCAGAGTGTCCGTCAAAGCGAGCGGTCGGTTTATCAGTGAAGTATTGGATCGGCGAGGGCTATGACTTTCTTCATCCGGACCTGATCTCGGCTCAGCGTGCTGCGGTGGCAGAGTTACAGAAACTTCTCGATCCTGTAGAAAAGCCGAACCGCTGGCACACGCCTGGTTGGTCAACAGGCCTCTTTCGGCCCAAACCGAAGCACTGGGGATTGCGAGGCGATCCCTATCTCTGGTTCGAACTCCACGAGACGCTCCGGCTCGTTCCGAGACCGACGACCACTGATCAGTTTCAGCTGTACCTCGAGGTTTGCTTGCAGAAGCTCGTCGGACAAGACTTGCTGCGTTCCGGCGAACGGATGTTGCAGGTGCAGCGTTACCCGCTCCACGGAATGTCGGGCGGGGCAGTTTGCCCGCCAAAATGGACCGACGATCTTGCTCCATTGCTGCTCAACCGATTCGCCGAGAGAATCAGGTGAGCGCCATCGCTCTGAAGCCGCGACAGCTTGCGGTCTAAGAGGCACGGCAGCGACGACGAGGCTGACATGAATCGACTCCGAGTCGCCACCTGGAATCTCGAGTGGGCCGCCACCCGCACCGCCAACTACCCGACCATCCAACGACGGCTTTCTGACATCGATGCCGACG
>ENA-ORXT01003491-ORXT01003491.1-marine-metagenome-genome-assembly--contig:-NODE-3491-length-17257-cov-4.143015_pt1 | contig 17257 bp, 16 predicted proteins | sample MGYA00237868_ERZ511482 | MGnify/ENA metagenome assembly ERZ511482 | reverse complement strand
TCTTGGCTTGATGATCAGAAGATCCCGTACCGAGATCTCTGCTTCTTAGGCAACAAGCCAGACGTCGGGGCCGACGTCTACGTCGACGATGCCCCGCATAACATCAACGGCTTGCGCGGAGCTGGTCACGAAGCAATCGTGTTCGACCAGCCGTACAACCAGGATCTCGATGGTCCCCGCGCCACATCGTGGCTTGAGGTCGAAGAAATAGTTATGGAGATGGCTGCGGCAAAGAAGGGGTCGCTACAACCCCAGCTTCCCGGAGTTGACGAGGGCGCGGACCGAATCGATCTACACCGCGCCGACCGAACGATTGAAGATGACTAACGCTGAGCCAGGGTTTGACGCGCTGGTTCGAGGTCGTCTGGGTTGGTGACACCAATCCACATCTCCGTGGACTGCGGCACAAGCACGCGAAGTTTGCCTTCGCCACGAAGGCGATCGACAACATCGGGCAAGAGATATTCGGTCTTGGGCTGATCCCCAAACTTCTCGTGGAACTCTTCCCACTGCGATGCCAGGTGCCCTAGCAGCGAGTTTGGGAACGCAAACATGTTCATCGACACGAGGGTGTCGTCGGCGTGTTCGCCAACCGGATCGTTCGAGCGGATCACACCGTCGGCGGCCCGTTCGATCTCATGGGTCTCGGTGATCGAAACAAGCTCATCACCATCCACCGCACACACACCGCGTGACACGGAGCCGACGGTGGGAAGCGTTTTGGCTAGCTCAAACGCAACCAATGCGGCCGTTTCGCCGTCGCTATCTTCGAGGGCATCGACAGCTAGCTGATAGGAACTCGGGCCGTAGTAGTCGTCGGCGTTCACGACAATGAACGAACCGTCGATCGCGTCGGCAGCTGCCAACACAGCATGCGCCGTACCCCAAGGTTTCGTCTCGCGTTGGACTCCGAACGTATTCTGAAAAACGAATTCGAACCCATCGGTTGAGCCGTACTGTTTCTCGATGTGTTCGCGCACGTCTGCCTCAAGGTCGGTGCGAATAATCAGCACCACCTTGTCGCATCCGGCAGCTCGAGCGTCCTTGATGGCGAAGTCAAAGAATGCTTCGCCGTTAGGGCCAACTTCAACCAGCTGTTTCGTGCCGCCGAAGCGACTTCCTAGTCCCGCCGCCATAATCACCACAGATGTACTCATATGACAGTTGTAGTCGGCATCACGGAGACAACATTGACTCTTGATCTAATTTCTTCAACCCTGCTAGCAGTCGTACCTCGACCCTGTTCACGACTCCGCTAGGGTTCCGCAGGTGAATGTCGATGCAGTCTTTTCAGATCTCGATGGCACCTTTTGGGCCAAGGGGATGCGCGTCCACCAAGCGACTATTGACGCGGTGAAGCAACTCGACGAAGCCGAGATGCCACTTATCATCGCGACCGGCCGACGCACCGCTGACGCAGCATCTCGAGCGTTGGTCACCTCGCCGACTTCCACAGCCTCGGCGAACCGAGTCATGGATGACGTCGCCTCGTCGAAGGACTCCTGATTCTGAGCGATCCAGGTGTCGACGTCGAATCCCGCAGCTGTGTCGACCGATCGCGTCTCACCGGGAGTCGATGCCTGACGATCGACGCTCCCTGCGCAGCCCGCCAGCAGAGCGAGAACCGCGAGTCCACGACCGATCCTCATCAGCGAAAGCGTAGTGAACTCTCGGAGCGGGGTCTGGGCACCCCGATCAGTGGGTCGCGACGCAGAACTCGTTGCCTTCCGGGTCGGTGAGCGTGGTCCAACGCGTGTTCCACTCGTCCTTGTCGTGGACGTGGGTGGCGCCGAGTTCGACGAGCCGCTCGACCTCGGCGGCCCGATCATCGGCCAGTGTGGTCATCTGACAGCCTGCACCCTCATGACGGCGGAGCGTCAAGGTCTTCTTGCATTTTCCTCCTCGACGGGGGAAGGTCGACGTCACTGATCATGTCCACTCTCGAGCTCCAGGGTCTCCGCAAGGTCTTCGATGACGGCACGGTCGCGGTCGACCACATCGACCTGACGATCGCCGACGGTGAGTTCCTGGCAATCGTCGGGCCGTCCGGTTGCGGCAAGACCACAGTGCTCCGAATGGTTGCCGGTCTCGAAGCGCCAACCGCCGGCGAGATCTGCATCGACGACGAGATCGTCACGCAGCAGACAGCGCAGCAGCGCGACATCGCCATGGCATTCCAAGAGCATGCCCTGTACCCGCACATGACCGTGGAGGAGAACATCGGTTTTCCGCTGCGGATGGCCGGTCTGCATCGCCGGGACGTCGGACGTCGTGTCCGCTCGGTCGCCAAGGTCCTCGGTCTGAACGAGGTCCTCGGGCGTAGTCCGGGCCGACTGTCGGGTGGTCAGCAGCAGCGCGTGTCGATGGGCCGAGCGATCATCCGGAACCCCCGGCTGTTCCTGATGGACGAACCGATGTCGAACCTCGACGCAAAGCTGCGGACCTCCGCACGCCTCGAGATCTTGAGGATCCAGCAGCGGCTTCGGGCGACCACGCTGTACGTCACTCACGATCAGGTCGAGGCGATGTCGATGGCCGACCGCGTCGTAGTGATGCGACGCGGACGCGTGGTGCAGGTCGGCACCCCGCTCGACCTGTACCGCCGCCCCGCCGACGTCTTCGTCGCGCAGTTCATGGGCTCCCCGCCGATGAGCATCGTCCCGGCGAGAATTCAACCGACCGCGTCATCGGCCGATGGCGCGGGCTACGAGCTGGTGATCGGCCCGTACCGCGTACCGCTCCCCGTTCTCGAGAAGCACGTAGCGCTCGTCGGAGCGCCGCTCGCCGTGGGGTTGCGACCCGAGGCGTTCGTCCGCACGGCCAGCGGCCCGATTCTCGCCAGCGTCGTGCGCACCGAACAGGTCGGAGCCGACCAACTCATCCATGCGACGATCGACTCCCCGGGCATCGACACGATCGGGCACGAAACGGTCAACGAATCCGACGCTCGCGCGTCGATTCGGCTGTACGTCGACGCGGAGGAACCGATCAGTCTGTGGGAGCCGCTACGGCTGGACCTCGACTTCTGCGAGACGCACGTGTTCGACCGGAAGACCGGACGACGTCTCGATTGTCTCGCCGATGCCGGCTTCGCTGGAGCGTCGGACGTCAGCGACCCATCTCGACCAGCCAGGCGGGAAGGCGCGTCGGGCGACCCGTCGCAGCGGTGATGCAGCCGTGCACCGTCACCCCGGTGGAATGGGCGATCGGTTGGCTCGCAGCATCGCTGACCGGCAACTGGTTGCTGGCGTCGACAGTGACGAGGTAGGCCATCTGGAAGGTTGCGCGTGTCACCGCCGCGAGCGACAGGTGGACGGTGATCACGTCGTCGAACCGCAACGGCTGCCGGTAGGTCACGAAGGACTCGAGCACTGGCGATTCGAGCCCAGCGTCGCGCCATTCGGTGAACGGATGCCCGACGTGAGCGAGAAATGCGACGCGGGCTTCCTCGAAATAGGCGAGGTAGTTGCTGTGATGAACGATGTTCATCCCGTCGGTCTCGACGAAGCGGACCCGGATCGAATGCGTGAAGTCGTAGTCGGAAGGTGACGTTGACGGTTCGACGGAGAGGCGCACCAGCGAAGTCTGCCCGGTCACGTTGTGCCAGGCACAACGTGACCGGGCAACATGGTCGACGTGACACCAGCGGTGACGATGCTCGAAGAAGCCGGGATCTCGTTCGCAGCGAGTGAGTACGACCGCCACTTGTCCGGTGACGGCACCCTTCGCGACTTCGGTCTCGAAGCTGCTGAAGCGCTCGGCTTGTCGACCGACGAGGTGTTCAAGACGCTGATCGTCGTCAGCGACGCCGACGAACTGATCGTGGCGATCGCACCGGTGAGCTGCCAGCTCTCGATGAAACTCGTCGCAGCCGCCGCCGGGGTCAAGAGGGTGGCGATGTGTGACCCGGTGGCCGCAGAACGTTCGTCGGGCTACGTCGTCGGGGGCATCAGCCCACTCGGCCAACGACGCCTGTTGCGGACCGTGATCGACGAGTCCGCCGAGCTGTTCGACACCATCTACGTGAGTGGCGGCCGTCGCGGCTTCGACATCGGCCTCGCACCGACTGACCTCATCAGAGTCCTCGAGGCGATCGTTGCCCCCGTGACCGCCTGACCCGGATGGCGGTCAGCGGGCGGGGTGGCGGGCGAGGGCTTCGATCCGAGCGACACGGGTCCGTGCTGCAGGGTGCGACGCAGCGAGCCGGCCGCGCCAGCCGATCGGCCGAGCCCCGGACCCGGTTGCCAGCACCGCCCGCAACGCGCTGGCCAGTTCGGGGCCGAAGCCCATGTTGACCGCACGCTTGTCCGCCTCGAACTCGGAACCGTGGCCCACGTAGTTCCCCAATGCATCGCCTGCCCGCAGCGCAGCGGTGAAGATCCAGGCCGCACCCCTTGCGAGCCCGGCGGCGAGCACGCCCGAGGCCTCGACGAGTGCTGACCGACGCCCGAAGCTCTGTGCTGCGGCGTGTGCAACGTTCTCGAAGTAGAAGCCGATCCGGGCCAACAGGACAACCGGCGCAGACAACCAGTGACCGGCCGTGATTGCAACAGTGTGCATCCCGAGGTGATGGCTCAGTTCGTGAGCCAACACCCCGCGCAGTTGAGACTCGGTGAGCTCGGTGGCTGCGTACGACGTCACGACCAGGAGGTGCCCGCCGCAGGCAAAGGCATTCAACTCCTCCGACGGCAAGACGCGCAGCACGTACCGATCGGTCGGCAGAGCGTTGGCCTCGGCGATGTCGCTCCATGCGGCGGCGATCCGGGTGGCCTCGTGGGACTCGGGCAGACGGGCTCCGAGCACGGGCGTGAGCACGGCAGCCTGGAACGGGCGAACGAACAGGACGACGCCGGAACCACAGAACGCGAGGACCACCCACCAGTACCGCACGTCGGTCAGGATGCCGACCGGGAACCACAGCACGCCAAGCGCAAGCAGCGTGAACGGTGCCATCGCTGCGACGGGGATGAACGCCCAGATCGCGGATCGTTCGACGGTCCGTCCGCCTCGAGCCCGTGCCATGCACCGCCCATGTTATGGGTGAGGGCGGTATGGGTGACGGCGAGGCGCTGTGCCGGCGCTGTCACAACGCCGGATGGAATAGCTCAAGATCGCCTCGTCGCTGGTCGATACAACTCTGAGAACGCGTCACCGAGAACGCACGACCGCGAACCCACGACCGAGACGCGTCACCGCACGACGACGCCACAGCCGAGCCGCACGCCCGATTGGAGGATCAGTGCACGAATCGACGACAACAGAACGGTCCCGAGTCAGGCAACTCCTGGACGACGCTGCACTCGCTCGCATCGATGACCCGGCTCGCGCTCGCAAACTGGCACTCGAAGCTCGCACCATCAGCCGTGCCTCGGAGTCGACCGACGACGAAGCCGAAGCGCTCTACAGTCTTGCATCTACCGATCATCAGGGTGGACGCGCCGATGATGCGTTCGCGCTCGCCGCCGAGGCAGTCGACATCGGCTCGGCCGGAGGACCGACGCTCACGCTGGCGTGGTCGCATCACCTCCTCGGCGTCGTTCACTTCGAGGCCAACAACTTCGCCGCTGCGCTCGAACAATCGCTCGCTGCGGTGGAGGTCTATCGCGCCACCGGACACGAAGTCGACGAAGGCAAGATCCTGCACACCATCGCAGCGGTCCACCAGGCCATGGGCGACGACGACCGAGCGATCGCGATCTACGAGAACGCTCTGGCGATCAACGAACCCCTCGGTCGCTTGGAACTGGACGCGATCGTGCTCGGCAACCTTGCGCACATCCGCGGAGGTCGCGGGGAGTACTTGCCAGCGGTCAGCCTCGGGCGGCGCGCCGTCGAACTCGCTCGTGAGAATGCCCCGGAACTCATCGGAGGGCTACTCGCAGACCTGGCCGAGGCGTACTCCGGTCTTGCTGACCATGACAGCGCAGCCCAGTGCTTCGCCGAGGCGCGTGCCGACTGGGAGCGTCGCGTGGACAACGGCCAAGAGCTCGCTCCGACAGAACGGCTCGGTGTCATGCTGTCCGAGGGCCGCGTCGCGCTGCGCAGCGGAAAAATCGACGATGCAATCGCATCGCTGACCGCCGCCCTCGATCTGGCAGCTCGAACCGTGCAGCGTGATGTGGAACTCGAGATCCACGATCTCCTGGCGAAGGCCTACAAGCAGGCTGACCGACTCAGCGAAGCACTGGATCACCGTGAGCGCCACTTCTCCCTGCATCGTGCGATCTTCGACGACTCCGCTGCTCTCCGCCTGCGGACCCTCCAGGTTGAACACACGAACCAGACCGCTCGGCACCGTGCCGAGATCACACGGTTGCAGACTTCGGAGCTGGTCAGCAGCTTCGATGCCCCGCATGCAGATGTCGACGCATATCACCTCGAAGCATTCGAGCGTCTCGCCTCTCTTGCCGAGTTCCGTGGTGGCAACACGACGAAGCACACTGGGGCAGTCGGCGACCTCGCGGCCGAAATCGCGCATGCAATCGGTCAACCTCCCGAGTGGTGTGAGCGCCTTCGACTCGCCGCTCGGCTGCACGACGTCGGCAAGGTCGCGATCTCCGACTCGGTACTCCTCAAGCCCGGTCCGCTCACCGTCGAGGAGTTCGACGAGGTCAAGCGGCACACGGTGCTCGGCCGTCGCCTGCTCAGCGGCGTGTCGACCGAACTGTTCTCACTCGCTGCGGAGGCTGCTTGGTCCCATCACGAGTGGTGGGACGGCTCGGGGTACCCGAACGGGCTCAGCGGCACATCCATTCCGCTGTCCGGGCGCATCGTCGCCGTCGCCGACGTGTACGACTCCCTAGCGACGCGCCGGGTGTACAAGCGTGAGTGGAGCCTGGCCGAAGCAGTCCGCTTCGTGAAGACGGGAACCGGTGCACAGTTCCAACCCGAACTGGTTGACGCCTTCGTGTCGGTCATGATCGCCCACGACCCGTCGCTCGAAGCCGAGCTCGCCTGACGTATGCTGAAGCGGGACTAATCTGACAGGATCTGGCATGGCAATCGAGACCGTCACCGGGTACTGCTGGCCGCAATCCGTCGCTCCCGGCACGCCGATCGACCTGCACCTGTCGTCAGCAGGAGCACGCCCAGTTGCTGTCGAGATCGCTCGCGTCGGTGCGCGGCGCTCGATCGTCTGGTCCGAAACCGTCGAAGCCGACGACCACCCGACACCGCGCGATGCCGATGCCAATGGGTGCGATTGGCCTTCTGCGGCGAAGGTCAGGACCGGCGATGACTGGGTTTCGGGCTACTACGAGGTCCTGCTCACGATCGATGTCGACGGCAAACAGCGTCAGAGCCACGCGTTCTTCGTCGTCCGACCAGCCGCAGACTCCCAGCACACGATCCTGCTGCAACTCGCCACGAACACATGGCACGCCTACAACGACTTCGCAGGTCGAAACCTCTACAACGGCGGAACCCACGCGTCACTCCAGCGGCCGATGGCGCGGGGCTATCTGTCCAAGCCGCCGGGTGCCGGGCGCAGAGTCACGACCACCCACCCGCCAGATCGAGACATGAACACCCACGTCGGCTACGTCCGGATGAACCATCTCTCGGCGTGGGCGGGCTCTGCCGGATGGCCCGATTGGGAGCAGCCGTTCCTGGCATGGGCCGAGCAGCACGGCTACGGCATCGATGTGATTACGAACGCCGACCTCGAGGAGCACCCCGGCATCGTCGACCGATACGAGCTGTTGCTGTCGGTCGGTCACGACGAGTACTGGTCGGGACCCATGCGCGACACCGTCGAAGGCTTCATCGAGCGCGGTGGCAACGTGGCGTTCTTCTCCGGCAACACAGCGCTGTGGCAAGTTCGGATGGAAGACCAGGTCGCCGGCACCGCATCGGTGATGGTGGGCTACAAGGGCCAGTTCAAGAACGACCCGGTCTATGAGACAGATCGCATCGGTGAGCTCACCAGCATCTGGTCAGATCACCTGATCGGCCGACCGGAGAACACCATGACCGGAGTGTCGTTCACGCGCGGTGGGTACCACCGGATTGGCAAGCGAGTCACGAACGGCGCCGGCGGCTACACCGTCTACCGGCCGGACCACTGGATCTTCGACGGCACGGACATCGACTACGGCGACGTACTGGGCGCCAGCGCGACCACCGTCGGTTACGAGTGCGACGGATGCGAGTACCAGGTCATCGACGGGCTTCCGGCGCCGACCGGTGCGGACGGCACGCCCGAATCGTTCGAGATTCTCGCAATGGTCCCCGCAGCGCACTTCACCCGGACGACTGCGGCGCGACCGCCGAAGCCGTCGGAGCCGTCCGAGATCGAGTTCTTCGCATCGCGGGTGTTCGACGACCGGTCCGATGCCGCCGTCAAGCGCATCGCGGCCGGCCAGGCCATGCTCGGGAGCTACACGTCGCCAAGCGGTGGCACGGTGATCACCTCCGGCTCGACTGACTGGGCTCACGGGCTCGCAGGGCGCGACGAACAGGTCGAGCAGATCACGACGAACATCCTCGACCGCTTGGGTTGAGCGTCCGACACGGCCCGACCGACTCTCGGCGGCAGGCGTCGACGCCCTACTCTTGTTGTATGGCCGGTGACACAGTTGCGACGAGCCGGGACGCTCGGATCGACGAGCGGACCCGGAATGCCAAGTGGAAGAACATCCCGGTCCGGATCGAGATGCTCGAGTGCATCAACTGCGATGCCTGTCTGCGGGCATGTCCACCCAACTTCGGCGCCATCTTCAACCACGGCGCCGACGTGGTGATCATCCCCGAGTTGTGCAGTGGTTGCGACAAGTGCCTGCCGGCCTGCCCGGTCGACTGCATCTACCCCGACCCGGACTGGACCGCCGAAACCGCCTCGGAGGAATGGTGGCAACTGCCCCGTTCCGACGACGACCCCTACGTCTGACTGTCGCCGATCGACGCACGTCTCGGTCGTCAGCGATCCTCAGCGGTTGGCGAACACGCACTCTTCCGATGCGTACGACGCAAGGGCTTCGAGGCCGTCGGTCACCGGCGCCGGCCAGTTTGCGACGGTCTGGCTCTCGTCGACTGCGGGGGAGACGAAGCCGTTCACGAACGTCGCCACCTCGGCAGCGTCGGCCCGTAACTCGTCGGGAGCCAGAGCAACGATGCGATCGAGGACGGTCGCGTCGGGTGCACTGATGCTGTTGCCAGCTCCAGCGGCTTCCATCTCGGAGAAACGGGGGAGGGAGATTTCGAGGACCTCGCAGATCGGTGTGTCAGCAGGTCTTCGTGTCCGAACCGATCGCAACCGAGGGAGGTCCTCGGAGACGACGACCGCCTCGCCAGTGAAGCGATCGAAGTAGAGCAGTTGCTGGTCGGCGTAGAAGATGCCTGCACCGGTCGTGTCCCACGATGCGAATCCTTCGAAGAACGGTGATGCCTGGAGCGGTTGGAGTGATCCGTCGGCTAACTCGAGCACTTGCAGCGCGCTGGGTTCGTCGGCACTCAATCGTTCGCCGATCACGAGGAGAGCGTCTCCACCCGACGACAAGCCGGCGACGCGTTGGGGCACGACGTCGTCGGGGATGCCATTCGGCCATTCGGTGCGTTCACCGTCGCGTCCGACCGACACGACGCCGCAGGCACGCTGGGCGTCACATTCGCGCAGCAACAGATGGTTGGGTCCGTTGGCGATCACTGACCCGGTCGTGACCAGTTCGGCGCCGTCCGGGCCGACCCGGTAGGTGCCGCCGGTGTCCTCGCGCAGCAGGCCACCGTCGAGGGCGAGAAGCCGGGCGGGATCGTCGACGTCATCGATCCAGTCGATCTCGCTGAGACCGATCCCCGGTGGTTCGCCATCGATGAACCGCACATCTGGTTCATACCCGTTCGCGAACGACCTGCCCTCCCAGAGGTACATCCGATCGGAGCTGGGCGACCAACTGACCTGATCGACGAGCGCAGACGGGATGCTGAGCGAGCGTTGTGTGCTCACGATCTGCGCAGTGCCCTCGGGTGTCGGCCAGATGACCGCTGCCAGGTTCGACGTGACCATCTGGGTCTGGCCCGTGGCGAATCCGAGGTCGGTGACCCGCACCCGACCGCTCGGCAGCGACACTTCGTAGAGCCCCTCGTCGCCCTGCAGTGCGACGACCTCGGTGCGGAAGATGCCGGCCAACTCGGGGGCGATGTCGACCACGAACTCGCGAGGAGCGGCGCCGAGCACCAACCTGTCCACCACAGACGGAGATACGTCGGAGCGCGCCGGCTGGTCGGCCAGGAGCGGTGGTGGCGTGGCTCGCGGGCTGGTCGGGGGTGCCTCGGTGGCGGGCGGTGTCGGGTCTGGCACACCGGGGAACGCCTCGACGTCGACGGCGACAGCCCGGCCGGGCTCCGGTGGTGCGGATGGTTCGTCTCCGAGGACCGCTGCGATGCCGACGGCGAGCGCGACCACGACTGCTGCGCCGGCAAGCCAGGGCCATCGGCTCGGTCGGCGAGACGCAGAGTCCGGACCCTCGGCAGGTCCGAACGACAGGTGCAGGGCGTCTGGGTTCGGTGTGGGCACCGAGGCCATCGCTCCACCTGGGGCCCACGGGTCGACGCTGCCGCCCTTGCCCGCTCCATCGCTGCCCGTCATCGCTCGGCCAGGCTTGCAGGCTTCGAGGCGCCGGGCAATGCGGCACCGACATTCGAGCCTGGGAACAATTGCTGAACCAGACACCCCAGGTCGGGTCGGGCGCTGCGAGCAAGTAGAAAGGCACCTGATGAGCGACGTGACGATCCTTCCCGGGTGCGAACCGATGTCGCATGTCGGTTCCCGTGAGGCGGGGGTCCTGGTGCTGCACGGCTTCACCGGCAACCCCTCGTCGATGCGCCTGCAGGCCGACGCATTCGCTGCGCTCGGCTATCACGTCGAGTTGCCGCGGCTCCCCGGCCACGGCACGTCGGTCGACGACATGTTGCCGACCCGGTGGTCTGATTGGACTGCCGAGGTCGAAGCGGCCTACCAGCGCCTCGCTGAGCGGACCGGCAAGGTCGTGGTGATGGGCCTCAGCATGGGGGGCGCGCTCACGCTCTGGGCTGGTCTGCAGTACCCAGAAGTCGCCGGACTGGTTCTGGTCAATGCTGCGGCGCAGCCACGCCCGGCCGACGTGATCGAGATGATCGAAGAGTTGGTGGAGGACGGTCACACGGTCCTGCCAGGCATCGGGTCCGACATTGCGGACCCCGACGTCGACGAAATCGCCTACGAGGGCACGCCGTGCCAGGCGCTCCTGTCGTTGCACCACGACGGTATTGCACCCATGGCAGACCGGTACGGCGAGCTGACGATGCCACTGCTCGTCTACACCTCGCGCAATGATCACGTCGTGCCGCCCGAGAACAGCGAGCACATCGTCGCCACCGCGGGCGGCGCAGTCGAACACGTGTGGCTCGACCGCAGTTTCCACGTCGCCACGCAGGACTACGACCGAGACGACATCACAGCAGGGGCTGCGGCATTCGTGGCGCGAGTCACTGGAGCCTGACCCCATGCCCGCCACCTTCCCCGCCACTGCACCGCCCGTCGTTGCGAGCCTTCCGTCGCCATCGTTCAACTCGATCGACATCGGCCCGCTCAGCCTCAACATCTACGGCCTCGCGATCGCGCTCGGTGTCGTCGCTGCGGTCTGGCTCTTCGGCCGCCGACTCGAAGCGCGCGACGTGGGCACTGCCGACGATGCGAGTGCGATCGCGATCTGGGCGGTTCTCGCCGGGGTGATCGGAGCTCGGCTCTATCACGTCGTCACCGACTGGGATCGGTTCAGTGACAACTACGGGGCGATTCCCAAGCTGTGGGAAGGCGGCCTCGGCATTCCCGGCGGCCTCGCTGTCGGTATTCCGACCGGACTGCTACTCGCCCGTTCGAAAGGCATCTCGATGCCGATGGCAGCGACCTGCGCTGCACCCGCGATTCCCCTCGCGCAGGCGATCGGGCGATGGGGCAACTACTTCAACCAGGAGCTCTACGGCCGGCCCACCGACCTGCCGTGGGCGCTCGAGATCGATGATGTGCACCTGCTCGAAGGTTTCGCGAGCGGTACCACATTCCACCCCACCTTCCTCTACGAATCGCTGTGGAGCCTCGCCCTCTGCGGCCTCCTCCTGCTGATCGATCGCACGTACCGGCCAGGCCTCGGTCAGCTCATGGCGATGTATGTGATGGGCTACGGCGTCGGCCGGTTCTGGGTCGAAGGACTCCGGATCGACAAGGCCGACGAACTCGCCGGTCTGCGCTGGAACCAGTGGGTTGCCGTCGCTGCCGTCGTCGGTGGCGCATTGGTGCTCGCTCTCATGCGTCGCAACCCGATCGCGGAGTCGGCCGAGCCGGCATCCGACACCTCTACCGATCGAGAAGACTCGGTCGCGGAGCACCACGAGCAGGATTATCACGAACAAATTCACCACTCCACCGATTGAGACGCGTGGCCGAACGCTCGGCCTCGATCTGTGTCACGACAGACGACATCGGACGTCGTCGTTCGTGATACGAACGGCAGGGCAGGGCAGGAACTCTCGGGTTTGGTCAGGCGGTGTCGACCTGGCGGACGTCGGGGATGTGTGCACCGAGCGTCGCCATGGCCTCGGCCGAGAGCCGGTGATCGGTGATCAGCATGTCGACGTCGTCGAGCGATGCGAAGGAACTGAGGCCGGTGACACCCCACTTGCTGTGATCAGCGAGGACGACCTTGCGGCCAGCGGACCGGATGAACGCCCGATTCGTGTCCGACTCGAGGATGTTCGGAGTGGTGAACCCAGCTTGCTCACTCATGCCGTGCACTCCGATGAAGAGCATGTCGACGTGGAGCGCGTTGAGTGCCGCTGCAGCGATCGGGCCGACGAGCGCGTCGCTCGGCGTCCGCACGCCGCCGGTCAGAATGATGTTGCGGTCGGATCGCTTGAACTCGTTGAACACCTCGGCGACTCGCATGCTGTTGGTCACGACGGTCAAGTTGGGGAGGCGAGCGAGTTCCCCGGCCAGTCGCCAGGTCGTGGTGCCCGCCATCAATCCAATCGTGGCCCCGCCATCGACGAGGTCGGCAGCGGCGCGCGCGATGGCCTCCTTTTCGGAGGTGTGGAGCGCTGAGTTGGCGTCGAAGCCCGGCTCGTCAGCGGAGTGCTCGGTCGAGACCTTGGCACCACCGTGGACCTTGACGAGCGAGCCCGCTTCGTCGAGCACATCGAGGTCGCGCCGGATGGTCATGTCACTCACGTCGAGCAACGCAGCGAGCTCGGTGACTCGCATCGATCCGCGTGCCCGTACCTCCTCGACGATCTGGTCGTGGCGCTGCTGGGCCAGCGACCGCCCGGTCGACAGCGGTGGTGCGGTTGGGCGGCGCGTCTGTGCGCGATTGCCGTTCGCGCGAGCTCCGTTTGCCCCGTTTGCTTCGTTTGGCGGTTTGGCAACTACAGCGCGGTCGACCATCGCACCATCGTGGTCGATCGGTCCATCAGAATCAACAGGTTCGAACAACGAATGTGCGGAAAGTGTGCGAATTCGTGAGGACAGAACCGCCGGAGTCGAACATCGTCGTTCGAATTCGCAGCTGGTTCACCTCCGTTGTGTCCCGAGTCCCTAACATCAGCCCTTGTGCCCGAGATGATCCGCCTGTCCACACCCAGTTCCGCTCGAGCTGGGTCGAACCACGCCGATCAGGACGCCGCGCTGACCGAGGTCATCGTCGAGGTGTCGACGGGCGTGCCGACAATCGTCCATTGGGGTTCGCCGCTCGGTGACGACGCCGAACTCGTCACTGTGCTGGCTGCCCTGTCACGTCCGATCGTGCATGGCACAGTCGACTCGATCGCTCCGGTATCGGTCGTGCCCGAGCACGGCGCAGGGTTCACCGGCCGCCCCGGCTTGCTCGGGCGGCGCGGTGGCGGGCGAGCTTGGGCGCCGCGCTTCGCGCCCCACTCCCACGAGGTGAGTACCGACGAATCGAACGGCTCCCGACTCACCGTGCATGCGGTCGACGAGATCGCAGAACTCGCGCTCGACGTCACCATTGTTCTCGACACGACCCTGCACGTATGGGCGACCGTGACCAACGTCAGTGAGCGGCGCTACAGCCTCGACGCGCTCACGATCACCCTGCCGATCGCCGAGCAAGCCGGCGAGCTGCTGTCCTTCGAAGGCCGGTGGTCACGCGAATTTCACCCACTGCGCAGTGAATGGCTGGGCGGCTCGCTGCTCGTCGAGAACCGACGCGGCCGGACCTCGCATGAGTACCCACCGCTGCTCTTCGCCGGCAAGCGCGGTTTCGACGAATGGAGTGGCGAGGTGTGGGGCGCGCATGTTGCCTGGAGCGGCAACCACACGATGTTCGCCGAGCGACTGCCCGACGGCCGCCGCTACCTGCAGGCCGGCGAACTCCTCCACCCCGGCGAGATCGTGCTCGAAGCTGGCCAGTCGTACACGACGCCCGAGACGATTGCGGTCTATTCGCGACACGGTCTCAACCCGGCAACGCAGGGCTTTCACCGATCGCTGCGCTCCCGCCCCAACCACCCCACGACGCCTCGCCCCGTGCTGCTCAACACGTGGGAGGCCGTCTACTTCGATCACGACACCGACAAGCTCAAGGCGCTCGCCGATGCCGGCGCCGACCTCGGCATCGAACGCTTCGTTCTCGACGACGGCTGGTTCGGGTCCAGGCGCGACGACTCCAAGGGCCTCGGCGACTGGTGGGTGTCCGAAGCCGTCTACCCGGGCGGCCTCGAACCACTCATCTCCCATGTCACGGGTCTGGGCATGGAGTTCGGCATCTGGGTCGAACCGGAGATGGTCAACCCGGACAGCGACATCTTCCGCGCCCATCCTGACTGGGCGTTGATGACGCAGGGGTACGAGCCGGTGCTCGGGCGGCAACAACTCGTGCTCGACCTCGGAAATCGCGAAGCGTTCGACTTCATCTTCGGCTATCTGGACCGCCTGCTCGGCGACCACGACATCTCCTACGTGAAGTGGGACATGAACCGCGACCACATCCAAGGGTCCGGCAAAGACGGCGCCGCCGGAACCAACGCCCAGACGCTCGCGCTCTACCACCTGATCGACAAGTTGCGCCGGGCGCACCCGACCGTCGAGTTCGAGTCTTGTGCGAGCGGCGGAGCGCGCATCGACCACGAAATATTGAAGCGCACCGAACGCGTCTGGACGAGCGACTGCAACGACGCGCTCGAACGCCAGACCATTCAGCGCGGCGCATCGATGTTGATCCCCCCCGAACTGATGGGTGCACACATCGGGCCCACCACGTCACACACCACCGGGCGAACTCAGACGTTGTCATTCAGGGCGGCGACGGCGCTGTTCGGTCACCTCGGCGTCGAGTGGGACGTCACCAAGCTCACCGACGAAGAACGTGTTGCACTGCAGGCCGTGATCGCAATGCACAAGGAGCACCGCGACCTCCTGCACTCCGGCGACGTGGTGCGCTTCGATACCGATCCGGCCTACAACGCGAATGGCGTCTACGCAGCTGACCGCTCCGAGGGCATCATTGCCTTCGCACAGCTGACGACGGCACCGAGTCAGACACCGCCACCGCTGAGGTTGCCAGGTCTCGACGGCGATGCGCGTTACCTCATCGAGCACCTCCGGATCCCGTACGAGACCTGGGGTGCGGCGCGCATCCAACCCTCGTGGCTCGCCAACGGTGTCGTGCTCACCGGTCGCCAGCTCGCAGCGCACGGCGTGCAGCCGCCGACGTTGCACCCAGAGAGCGCTCTGCTCTTCAAATTGACCCGCGTCTGAGCCGGTGGGAGCGCTCCGCGGCGTGCTGCGTAGAGTCGTCTCGATGTCTCTTGGCCGCTCCTCGACCGCGCACGCGCTGGATTCGCCTCGGGCCTGGTTGACCGTCATCGCAGCCTTCTTCGCGTCAGGTGTCACGCTCGGAACTGCCTACAGCTTCGGTGCGTTCTTCGAGTCGATGAGCGAAGAATTCGATGCGGCCAACGGCGCGACCGCCGTGATCTTCGGCATCACGACCTGCCTCTTCTTCTCCTTGAGCATCATCAGCGGTCGCCTGTCTGATCGCTTCGGTCCACGCGTCGTGCTGGCCATCGGTGCCGTCGCGATGTTCGTCGGGCTGATCGCAACCAGCCGTGTGCAGTCGCTCGGTCTCGGATATGTCACCTACGGCGCCGGTGTCGGAATCGCTGCGGCGTGCGGCTACGTGCCGATGGTTGCCGTGGTCGGTGGGTGGTTCGTCGAGCGGCGCGCCGTTGCGGTCGGGCTCGCGGTGGCCGGAATCGGCGTCGGCACACTCGTGATGTCGCCGCTGTCGGCCGAGCTGATCGACCGCTGGGGTTGGCGCGACACCTACGTGTTCTTCGCATTCGGCGGCGCCGGTGTCCTGTTGGCGTGCATCCCGCTGGTCGACCGGCCGCCGGGCGACGGGTCGCCGCAGCCGTCGCGCTTCGCCGACGCACTGGGGAGCCCGGTGTTCCGGCGGTTCGCGCTGTCGGCGTCGTGCCTCGGCCTCGCACTCTTCGTGCCGTTCGTGTTCGTCGGCCAGTACGCCAAGGAGCAGGGTATCAGTGCAGTCCGAGCCGCAATCCTCGTCGGCGTGCTCGGCGGGTCGAGCGTGTTGTCGCGGGTCGGGTTCGGGTCGCTGGTCCGTCGATTCGGATCGTTCCGGCTCTACCGAGCGTGCCTGATGATCACCGGGAGCAGCTTCCTCTTCTGGCTCGTCGCCGGGTCGTCGTATGCCGTGCTGATCGCCTTCGTCCTCGTCCTCGGGGTCGGGTACGGCGGTTTCGTCGCGCTCAGTCCGATCGTCATCTCCGACCGGATGGGTGTCGCCGGACTCGGCTCGATTCTCGGCCTGCTCTACACCGCCCCCGGCATCGGTGCATTGATTGGCGCGCCGACCGCCGGCTGGTTGATCGACACGACCGACAGCTATCGCTGGGCCATTGTCTGGTGCATTGCGACCTCGGCTCTGTCGGTCGGCTTGCTCACCGGGCTGCCGGTCGACGAGTCGGGCCGACTCGAACGCGCACCCAACGCTCGCGGCTGAAACGGTCTGGCAGCCAGCGAACCCCCGGGCAGCCGAAACGCGGTGCGATCTCGGGAGCGGCATCGTGCACAATGCAGCCATGAGTTCGATCACGCTGCGCCGGGCAACCGACGACGACTTCAGCGCGATCGTCGATTTCGACGGCGCCATCTTCGGCGAGCCGTGGGCGACCGAAGACCGCGCGCTGCTCCGCCCGACCCTCGAGCTCGACCGTTTCGTTCTGGCCCACGACGGCGGCGATTTGGTCG
>ENA-ORXT01003490-ORXT01003490.1-marine-metagenome-genome-assembly--contig:-NODE-3490-length-17258-cov-7.970723_pt1 | contig 17258 bp, 14 predicted proteins | sample MGYA00237868_ERZ511482 | MGnify/ENA metagenome assembly ERZ511482 | reverse complement strand
ATCCGTGGCTGGTGGAGGTCATCGCCGGCATGATCGACACCGACCAGACGCCTGCCGAGGTGGCGGCGCGCGAGGCGAAGGAGGAGGCGGGTCTCGATCTGGAACCGGATCAGCTACGGCTGGTCTGCCAGTACCTGGCAAGCCCCGGCTCCTCGACCGAGGAGGTGTTCGTCTACCTGGCCGAGACCGATCTGTCCGGTGTGGGCGGGCACTTCGGGCTAGCCGAGGAGAGCGAGGACATCCTGGTGCGCACCGTCAAGGCGGAGGATGCGATCGCCATGCTGGAGACGCGCGAGGTGCGCAACGCGCTGAGCGTCATCGCGTTGCAGTGGTTCGCGATGTACCGGATGCGGGAGGGCATCGGCGGGTAGTCCGGGATGACGCGGCCATCACGGGCACGTCGTCGCTCCGTTCCACGCCTGCGGATGCCGACGCGCCCCAGCGTGAGCCCCGTCAGGCCGCCAGCCGCTCGACCAACTTCTCCATGAACCTCTCGCCGGCGCGTAGCTGCGACACGGCCAGGTACTCGTCGGGCTGATGGGCCTGGGCGATGTCGCCGGGCCCGCACACGATCGATGAGTAGCCGCGCGCCTGGAAATGGCCGGCTTCGGTGCCGTAGCTGACGACGTGCGAACCGTTGTCGCCGGTCAGGCGCCGCACCAGTTCCTCGGCCGCACCGTCCTCCTCGGGCTGCAGGCCCGGCATGTCGAAGGTGCGATCCAGCGTGATCGATGCCTCGGGGCGCACCTTCCTCATGTCGGCCTCGAGCTCCGCGACCCGCTCCTCGAAGCGCCGCGTCCAGTCATCGGCGTCCTCCCCGGGCACGACGCGGAAGGTGATCACGAAGCGGCAGTCGAGGGCGGTGATGTTGTGGGCGGTACCGCCCTGGATGCGTCCGACGTGCAGCGAGGTCCACGGCGGGTCGAAGCGCGCGGCGAGCGACGACGGCGGAATCAGCGCGAGCCGGGCGTTCTGGGCGTTGGCCCACTCGACGAGCCTGGCCGCCTCCATGACGGCGCTGACGCCGGTGTGCATCAGGGAGGAGTGCACCTCGAAACCGCGCACGTGCACCGCGAAGCCTGTGCCACCCTTGTGACCCTCGACGGTCTTCATCATCGAGGGCTCGCCGATGACCGCGCAGGCGGCGGTGGGCAGGTTCGCGCGCATGGCGTCGATCATCGGTGGCGCGCCGATGCAGCCGACCTCCTCGTCGTAGCTCAGCGCGAGCTGCAGCGGACGGCGCACGCCGCGTTCGAGCGCGAGCGGCACGGCGGCGAGAGCGAGCGCATCGAAACCCTTCATGTCGCAGGTGCCGCGGCCGTACAGCCTGCCGTCGCGTTCGGTGACCTTGAACGGGTCCGAGCTCCACGCCTGTCCCTCGACCGGCACGACGTCGGTGTGGCCGGACAGGATCACGCCGCCCTCGGCTTCCGGGCCGACGTTGGCGTAGAGATTCGCCTTGGTGCCCTCGTCGTTGTACACCCGCGTCGCGCTCACACCAAAGCCGTCGAGGTAGTTCTCGACCCAGTCGATCAGATCGAGGTTGCTCTCGGAACTGACCGTCGGGAAGGCCACCAGGCGTTCCATGATCTCGCGCGCGCCGAGGCGGGTCGGTCGAAAGGCGGACATCGCGAGGGGTCGTCGTGGCGAGGGGTTACCGGCCCAGCGTAACCGAGCTGGACGTCGGGGTGTGCGCGCCGCGATCGGTCCCGCTTGCAGGGACCGGATGGCAGCTCTATCGTCGGGTGTGCGACTCGCCCGCGATTCGGATGGAAGCCCATGTCGAGCATTCGCCTGGTAAGACACGGTCGTCCGGTCTTCGACGAACCATCGTCCATCGATCGTGACGAGTTCGGCGCCGCGTTGCGCAGGTACGACGAGGCAGCGGTCGTGGAGCGTTCCGGCTCGATCCCCGGTTGGTACACGAATCCGAATGCCGGCCGCATCATCGTGTGCAGCGAGTTGCGCCGGGCCCGGGACTCCGTCGACCTGCTGGGGTTCACGCGTGCGCAAGCGTCTTCCCTGCTCGACGAAGCGCGACTCCCTCATCCGGACGTGTTGCCGTCGCGGATGTCCTGGAAGACGGCACTTGCCGTCTATCGTCTCGCCTGGCTGTTCGGCTATCGCAGAAACGCCGACGGTCTGGCGGCGGACCGGCTTCGTGCCGATCGCGCCGCTGATGGGTTCGAAGCGCTTGCCGGTCGCGACGCCGACGTCGTGGCGTTCGGCCACGGGATCATGCACCGGCTGATCGCGACGTCGCTCCTGTCTTCGGGATGGACAAGGGTCGAGCCATCCGGTAGTGGCTACTGGTCTTCGCAGCTGCTCGTCCGTGCCTCTGTCCGATGTCGTCCGGAATGATGGCGGCACCGGAAGGGCTTCACCACGGCATGGACGCACCGTCGTGATTCAGGAAGCGCCCGGTGTCCGCGGGCGTCAATCGCTCCAGCAGCGCCACCAGGTCCGCCGCGCTCTCGGCGGTCGACAGGTCCGCGCCGGCACCGCCCATGTCGCTGCGCACCCAGCCCGGATGCACCGTGCACACGGTGATGCCGTCGGCGGACCATTCGTCCGCCAGGCAGCGCATCGCCATGTTCACCGCCGCCTTGGAGCTGCGGTAGGCGACATCGCCGGTGCCGGCGCGCTCCAGCGAACCCATCTGGCTCGATACCGTCAGCACGCGAGCGCGCCTGGAGCGCAGCAGGTTCGGCTTCAGGGCCGTCGCCACCCGCAGCGGAGCGATCGCGTTGATGGCAAAGGTGTGCAGCCAGTCTTCACGGTCGATACCGTCCACGCCCGGTTCGCGCTTCATGCGCCCGGCGTTGTTGATCAGCGCATCCACGCTACGTCCGCCCAGCGCAGCGACGAGCGCCGAGATCGAGGCGTCGTCACCGACGTCGAGCGCGACGATCTCGAGGTGTTCGCTCGCCAGCGCGGACAGCTCGTCGGCGCCCTCGGGCCTGCGGCAGGCCGCGATGACGCGGTGACCGCGCCCGAGCGAGGTGCGTGTCAGGTCCAGTCCGATGCCGCGGTTGGCGCCGGTGATCAGCAGGGTGTCGCTCATGTTCGTGCTTCTCGGCCGTGACGGGGTCGCTCAGCGTCGCACGAACGGGCAGCGACGAGAATCTTCAGCACGCTCGGCCGGCCGGTATCGTTCCCGGTCGGTGTCCGTATCATCGAGGGGCACGATCGTCACAGGATGACGGGCCTTGCGCACCTTGCCACCCGGAGTGATCTAATGCCTGTCCGGCCCGTCCTGACGATCCTCCTCGCCCTGCTGCCGGCCATGGCCGTGCAGGCACTCTCGCCGCCCGACCTCCGGCAGGATATCCCCTGGGAGCAGGCCGTGACGGGAACCGGCGGTTCCGCCGTCGACGATGTGCAGGCCGCCTTCGACGCCGCCCGGCGGGGCGAGGAACGCCAGTTCGGCCTGACCGGGAACAGCCTGGGCACGTTGTCGTTGCCGGATGACGATGCGTGGGCCGCGATGGACGGTACCACCAGGGCGCTGCTGATCGTCAATGCCGAGCGGGTCGCGCGCGGTGGCGTCGCCTATCCCGGTGGCGCGCCGCTGGGCCTGCCGCTCGCCGGCATCGAGCGCCACCTGGACACGCTGGCGCAGGACTACGCGGACTACATGGTCGTCAACGACTTCTGGGCTCACGAGGCGCCGGGCGACGGACCGCCGCCGTTCGCCGGTTCGGACCCGTTTGCACGCATCGACGCGGCACCGGTGATCGGCACCGGACGCGGCGCAGACGGCGAGGATTGTCACGATTTTCTCGGACAGGCCGAGAATCTCGCGGTGCACGCCATTACCGGTAGCGGTGACATCCGTCTGCCGATCGAGCGCTCGCTGTACGGTTTTCTCTACGCCGATGCGGGATCGGGTTGGGGGCACAGACGGTTGCTGTTGCTGCAGGACGAACCGGTGGGCGAAGGTGCGGGCGGTTTCCTGAACGACACCGGTGCCACGGACAGCGAGGGGTTTCTCGGCCTGGGGTCGGCCGGTGCGCGCGACGGGTCCTACAGCGTGCTCGATGGCGCGCGCACCTACGCGGTGCAGCGCAACGTCGTGCTGTTGATGATCGATCCGGTGCCGGATGCGGGTTGCGGGTACGACCTGACCGAAGCGGCGGAGGCGGTGGACGCGCGCTGACAGCCGCGTTCCGTTGCTCGTGGACATGTGCGGTTGCGGCCTGATGGCGGACACGCGGGATACGCGTGCACTCGAACTGTTCGCCGACTCGTTGCACGCCTGGCTGCAGCGCTTTCGCACGCTTGCGGCCGCGATGCCGTTGGTGAAGGCGGCGATCGAGCGCCGACAGGGTTCACACGCCGGACCGAGACGGTTGGCAGCCGCGCGAGACCTGAATGCGTCAGACGGCCCGGCGTACCAGCACACCGGCATCTAGCAGCGTCTCGATCACATCGGCATCCGCGTCGTCCAGCGCTGCAGATGGCGGCGGTACGCCCGCATCGCACAGCGCGTGCGCCAGTGCGGCGCTACACGTGTAGCGCTCGCCGTCCGCGAACAGCGAGACGTGGCCGGGCGGCGCACCGGGCGAGGGCGCCCAGCCGAACCGGGCGAACGGTGCACGTTCGAGATCGCCCTCGGCATCGCTCTCGGCCATGACCTCGTCGGCCATGGCGTGCCGCGTCAGCAGGGAGCCTGCCAGGTCGGTGAGCGTGTCCCGGTCGAGCGTCGTGGCCCGTTGCCATATCGCCTCGATCGCATCGATCGAGCCGGCGTCGATCTCGCCGGGCGCGCCGCGCCCCGTACCGGCATCGCTCAAGCGCACCTCCCCCAGTCGCTCGGCGATCGCCTCGGCGATGAACTGCACCACGTCCGCATGCCTGGGAGCACGAAACCCGATCGACCAGGTGGTGCAACCGTTGCCGACCGCCACGCCGTGGTGCGGCACGCCCGGTGGCAGGTACAGCACGTCCCCGGGTGCCAGGTCCCACGTATCGGTCGGCGTGAAGTTCTCGACCAGTCGCAGGTCACCGTCCGCCACCTGCTCGTGCGTGACGCCTTCGCGCGCATCGATCGACCAGCGCCGCGTGCCGCTGGCCTGCAGCAGGAAAACGTCGTAGGCGTCCACGTGCGCGCCGACCGATGCCCCGTCCGGTGCGTAGCTGATCATCAGGTCGTCCAGCCGCCAGTCGGGCGCGATGCGGAACGGATCTAGCCAGGCTTGCAGTTCGGGCAGGTGCTTGTCCACGTCGGTGACCAGCAGCGACCAGTCCGCCGTGCCGAGCGAGTCGAAGATGTCCTCCTCGAACGGGCCGTGCTCCAGCGTGTAGCCGGTGTGGCTCGAATGGCGGATCAGGCGTGGCGTGGTGTCGGGCTCGATGGCGAGGCCCGCCAGCTCGTCGGGCGAGATCGGTGATGTGAAATCGGGCAGGGCCTGTCGTATCAGCAGCGGCCCTTGCTGCCAGTAGCGCGATCGAAAGCCGGCCTCGTCGAGGCCGTCCGGCCAGTGCAGGCTCCTCATGCGGGTCGGTCGGTCTGCAGGACCTTGTCCAGGTCGATCGAGAACGGGCAGGTGATGGCTTCGAACGGCAGCGTGCCGCCGCGGCGCATGACCGGTGGATCGAAGGCGGTGCCGTCCAGACGGTGGTGCTGCACGTCGAGCGTGTTCGGGTCGACCACCAGGTAGTGAGCCACACCGGCCTGTTCGTAGAGCTGCCGCTTGAGCCCATGATCTCGCGATGCCGTCGAGGGCGACAGGATCTCGACCAGTATTTCCGGTGCGCGAGTGATGAACCCGTCCGGATCGACACGGCAGACCACGCTGACATCGGGACGCAGTACCGTGGTCCCGTCCACGTGCCAGTCGCATTCGAACACGGCGATGCACGCCTCGCAGCTCTCCAGCGCGGCCGTGAAGGCGGTGACGAACCGTGCCGCGACCGACTGATGCCGCACCGTGGGCGAGGGCGTCATCGCGTAGGGAATGCCGCCGATCAGCTCCCAATCGCCGTCCCAGGCGGCGTGGTCGGCCACGGTGTAGCACGGCAGGTCATCGGGGGCGACGCGGATCATGCTCACGAGACTACACCTCGCGTGCCAGACGCGCGGCCAGCCCGGTGTAGGCCGCAGGCGTCAGGGAGGCGAGCCGCTCGCGATCGGCGGCCGGCACCTCCAGGGTGGCGATGAAATCGCGCATCGCCGCCTCGTCGATACCCTGGCCGCGCGTCAGCTCCTTGAGCTTCTCGTAGGCACCCGGAATGGCGTGACGGCGCATCACCGTCTGCACCGGCTCCGCCAGCACTTCCCAGGCCGCGTCCAGGTCGGCGGCGATTACCGCCCGGTTGGTGCCGAGCTTGCCGAGCCCCTTGTCCAGGGAGGCGAGCGCGATGTCCAGATAGCCGGCGCCCACGCCCAGGTTCCTGAGCACGGTCGAATCGGTGAGATCGCGCTGGAAGCGCGACACCGGCAGCTTGGCGGCCAGGTGTCCGAACACCGCACTGGCCAATCCGAGGTTGCCCTCGGCGTTCTCGAAATCGATCGGGTTGACCTTGTGCGGCATCGTGGACGAGCCGGTCTCGCCGGGCACCGGGCGCTGCGACAGGTAGCCGTACGAGATGTAGCCCCAGACATCGCGGCACAGGTCGAGCAGGATGGTGTCGATGCGTGCGGCGGCGTCGAACAGCTCGGCGATGCAGTCGTGCGGCTCGATCTGGGTGGTGTGGGTGTTGTGCTCCAGGTCCAGCGAGTCGACGAAGCGGGCGGCCAGCACTGGCCAGTCGACATCGGGATACGCCACCACGTGCGCGTTGAAGTTGCCGACGGCCCCGTTGATCTTGCCCAGCAGCGGCACCGCGGCGAGCGTCTCGCGCTGGCGGCGCAGCCGGTGCACCACGTTGGCGAACTCCTTGCCCAGCGTGGTCGGGCTGGCGGTCTGGCCGTGGGTGCGCGCCAGCAGCGCGATGTCGGCGGTGTCGTGCGCGAAGGCTGCCAGCGTGTTTTCCAGCGATTGCAGGGCGGGCAGCAGGTGCGTGTCGCGCCAGCGCAGCAGCAGCCGGTTCCAGGCCAGGTTGTTGATGTCCTCCGAGGTGCAGGCGAAGTGCACGAACTCACCGCGATCGACCAGCGTCGGGATGCCCTTCAACCGTCGCTTGATGAAGTACTCGACCGCCTTGACATCGTGATTGGTCTCGCTCTCGATGAGCTTGACCTCCCGCGCATCCTCGAGCGTGAAGCCGTCGACCAGCGCTTCCAGGGCGTCGCGGGTGGCGGCGTCCACGGCCGGCAGCTCCTCGATGCCGGGCTCGTCGGCCAGGGCCAGCAGCCAGCGCACCTCGACGTCGACCCGCTCGCGGATCAGCGCGAACTCGCTGAACAGCGCGCGCAACGGTGCGGTGCGGGAGGCGTAACGTCCGTCGATCGGCGAGACCGCGGTCAGCGCATCGAGGGGGAGCGGATCAGGGAGCATGGCCGGGGCTGGAAAGGCGAGCCCGACGGGTGCGATGCGGGGGGACGACGGCCGTGAGGCCCGTCGCACGTCGACCGGACGCACATGCGTTCCGGGACTCGAGAAAAGGGGGGAGGGGAAGATGGTAGGCGCGATTGGATTCGAACCAACGACCCCCACCATGTCAAGGTGATGCTCTAACCAACTGAGCTACGCGCCTGCCGTCGGGGCGCACTATAAGCAAGGCGATGTCGGTGGTCAAGCCTCGATCGGGTTCGTTCGCAGGACCCCGCCTTCCCCTCGCCTGCTCACAGGGCCGGACCGTCAGGCATCGGGGGAATCGGAGCCTCGACATCGACCGGCGAGTCATCCGGCTCGCCGAGCGGCGCGCTCTCGCCCATGAACGCCAGCAGCGTCCCGTCGTGCAGGCGCCCGTCGACGGAGGGACCGCCGATCGCCCGTGTCGTGCCGACGACGACGGTGGTGCCGTCGACGGCGGCGCGGTACAGCGCACCGTCGCCGCGACTGAAATACAGGTGATCCCCGATCACGTCCATGCCGGTGACGTCGCCCCACAGGATGTCGCCCGGTTGCTCGGCCACGTGCTCCTCGTTGCCGAAGTGCGGGCTGTTCGGGTCGCCCGGGGTGAAGGCGCGCCAGAACAGCCGTGCGTCGCCCTGTAGCGTGTAGTACACCCGGCCGCGGTCGTGGTCGAAGAACAGGCCGCCCAGTTCGGAAAGCCTCCACTCGTCGCCGGTCAGACCGAGGAGGTCGACCTGGCTGGCCGGTTCGAATGCCCCGCCCGTGAACCGGCTCGACCACATCCTGCCCTGGCTGTCGGCATGGAACAGTTGCCCGCCGACGAACATCGCCCCGCGGGTGTCCAGCCAGCCCGCATCGAGCACCGGCACCGGTGCGCCGAGCGTGGTGCCGTCGAACGGGCTGCCATCCAGGGCATCGTTGCGGGTACCGAGGAGCGTGGCGGGCAATGACGGGAGCTCCGGCCGGTCGACCGTGTTCGAGGTGATCGGCAGAAACTTCAGCTTGGCGTGTTCGCTGCCGTTGAGAAAGTCGGTGTCGTCACCGATGTAGAGGCCCTCGTCCTCGGCGACCATGGCGAAGACGCCGATGCCGCGCGGATTGCGGTCGGCGCGCCAGTCGAGCAGCGTGAGGCCGTTGACGGGATCGAGCGCGGCCAGACCGCTCCGCGGCACGGAGCCGGGACCGGCGCTGCGCCCGTCGCTCGTGGTGTCGTTGTTCAACCAGCGGAAGTGCCCACCGGCATAGACCGCATGGCCGGTCGCCACGACCTCGAAGACGGAGTCGCCACCGGCGTAGTTGACCCAGGTCGGCCGCACGTCGCCATCGGTCAGGTCGTCGAGTTCGAACCGCACCACCGTGTCGCAGGCCGGCTGGCCGGGGCGGCGAAACCCCGTCGAGCCGGTGACGAAGTAGGTGTCATCGGGTGCGATGTCCATTCCCTTCACGTATTGGGGAAACCTGTCGGCGGGGCACTGGACATCGAAGACATCGGTGTTCCACGCCGACACGCGGGCCTGACCGTCCAGCTCGATCAGCGCAAGCCGTGAGCGGCTGACGGCGTCGATGCTCAAGAAGTTGCCGACCACGACCAGGAGACGGCCGTCCGAGGTGATGTCGATCTCGTCGACACCCTGAACCCCGTTGGTACGAACGGCACCGCTGTCGCCGAAGGTCGATATCGTGCCGTCGAAGTCGAGGTCGAGGCGTGCCGACACGGTACCGGTGAGCGTGTCCAGGGCCGCCAGGTTCTCGATCGTCGTCCGGCCGATCCTCGTGAAGGAGCCGCCGACGTAGAGCGTGTCGCCGCGACGTCTCAGGGTATTGATGCGCGCATCGGGCCGGGCGACGAAGCCGGGCGACCGGTCGCCGTCGTCGTCGATCTTGACGAGTCCGCGGCTGTTGCCCTCGCCGTTGAGGCGGTTGAACGCGCCACCGACGAACACGCCCGTGCCTTCGCCGGTCGTCTCGAGCGCCAGGACCTCATCGTTCAGCAGCGGATCGAAGTCGCGAAGGAGGTTGCCGGACGACTTGCTGTAGGCGAACAGGTACGGCTGATCGACGATCTCGCCGTCGAGCGGTTCGCGTACCTGCGTGAAGGTGCCGCCCACGAACACGGTGTCACCGTCGACAGCGATGGCCTCGACGCGACCGTCCACGACGCCGGGCGTGTTGAACGAGGCGAACTCCGATACCAGGGCGGCATGCGTCGCTCCGGGAGCGGTTCGCGTCGCATCGTTCGGTGGTCGCTCGCTCGTGGCCTGCTGGCAGGACGCCGTCACCAGGCCCGACCAGAGGACGACAGCCGTCGCGGCTCCGCGCCGTTGCAGGCCACGAGCGGTCCGGACCCGGTCGCGGGTCGAACTGCCGAACGTCGGTATCCACTGCATGATGATGAATTTTCCCCGGACCTGTTCGCGGAACGCGATGTCAATGTCCTGACAGCGTACCTATCCGTTCGCCATCGCCGTGTGACACAACGTGTCAATTTGGAGGCACGCGATGTGTCCCGGTCCCGGTTCGGCATCATCCGAATCCGGTATTCCGCCATCGGCGGCGGTCTTCTCGGGGCGGATCCGATGCCGCACCGGCTCGACGGACGGCCTTCGCGACACGGCTCTGCTCTACACTCGCGGCCCCGCCGGCCTCTGGTATCGGTCGTCGGGCGTTCACGTGACCTCTCGTAGCGGTCACCACTGCAGCCCACGAGATCACCTTCATGCCCCGCATAACCCTGCCGGACGACAGCGTCCGCACCTATCCCGCTCCGGTCACCGTCATGGACGTGGCCGCCGACATCGGTCCCGGCCTGGCCAGGGCGACGCTGGCGGGCGTCGTCGACGGTCGCCTGGTCGATGCGAGCTTTCCGATCGAGGCAGACGCGCACCTGTCGGTGGTGACCGCGAAGAGCGAGGAGGCGCCGGAGCTGCTGCGCCACTCCACCGCGCACCTGCTCGCGCAGGCGGTCAAGCAGCTCTACCCGACCACTCAGGTGACCATCGGTCCGGTCATCGAGGACGGCTTCTTCTACGACTTCGCGCGCGCCACGCCGTTCACCGAGGAGGATCTGGACAAGATCGAGACACGGATGAAGGAACTGGCCGAACGTGGTGATCCGCTGGAGCGCAGCGTGCTGTCGCGCGACGAGGCGGTGGCCTTCTTCAAGGGGCTGGGCGAGGACTACAAGGCCGAGATCATCGAGGGCATTCCGGCCGACCAGGAACTGTCGCTGTACCGCCAGGGCGACTTCATCGACCTGTGCCGCGGTCCGCACGTGCCGAACACCAACCACCTGAAGGCCTTCAAGCTGATGAAGGTGGCCGGTGCCTACTGGCGCGGCGACTCGAACAACGCGATGCTCAGCCGCATCTACGGCACCGCCTTCGCCACGCCCAAGGAGTTGAAGGCCCATCTGCACCGGCTGGCCGAGGCCGAGAAGCGCGATCACCGCCGCATCGGTCGCCAGCTGGACCTGTTCCACCTGCAGGACGAGGCGCCCGGCATGGTGTTCTGGCATCCGCATGGCTGGGCGATCTACCTGGCGGTGGAGAAGTACATGCGCGAGTGCCAGCGCCTGGGCGGCTACGAGGAGATCCGCACCCCGCAGGTGGTCGACATGTCGTTGTGGCGTAGGAGCGGGCACGCCGACAAGTTCGGCGACGGCATGTTCAGCGTGCAGACCGACGATCGCACCTACGCGATCAAGCCGATGAACTGCCCCTGCCACGTGCAGGTGTTCAACCAGGGCCTGAAGAGCTACCGGGACCTGCCGCTGCGGCTGGCCGAGTTCGGTTCCTGCCACCGCAACGAGATGTCCGGCTCCCTGCACGGCATCATGCGGGTGCGCGGCTTCACCCAGGATGACGGGCACATCTTCTGTGCCGAGCAGGACATCCAGGTCGAGGTGGCCCGCTTCATCGATTTCCTGCACGCGGTGTACGCCGATTTCGGCTTCACCGACGTGATCTACCGGCTGTCCACGCGTCCGGTCGAACGGGTCGGCTCGGACGAGGACTGGGACCGTTCGGAGCAGGCGCTCGCCGATGCGCTGAACGCGAAGGAGCTGCCCTACGAGGTGCTGCCGGGCGAGGGGGCGTTCTACGGTCCGAAGATCGAGTTCAGCCTGCGCGACTGCATCGGTCGGGTCTGGCAGTGCGGCACCGTGCAGGTGGACTTCTCGATGCCCGGTCGGCTGGATGCGAGCTACATCGACGAGCACGGCGAGCGGCGCGTGCCGGTCATGCTGCACCGGGCCGCGATCGGCAGCTTCGAGCGATTCCTGGGCATCCTGATCGAGCAGTACGAGGGCAAGTTGCCGCTGTGGCTGTCGCCGGTGCAGGCGGTGGTGTTGAACATCACCGATCGGCAGGGCGACTACGTTGCCCGCGCGGCCGAAGTGTTGCAGAATGCGGGGTTACGTGCCGAGGCAGACCTTCGCAACGAGAAGGTCGGCTTCAAGATCCGCGAGTGGACGCTGCAACGGGCCAACTACCTGCTCGTGGCCGGCGACCGCGAGATGGAGGACGGCACCCTGACCGTGCGCACGCGGCATGGCAAGGATCTGGGCACCCTCGATATCGACGAGGTCGTCCGCATGTTGAACGACGAGGTCGCACGCCGCGGCCACGTCACCGAAGTGAACTGAAGAGAGGACTACCGGGATCGCTGCCAAGAAGATCAACCGCAAGAACGACGAGATCGACGTGCCCGAGGTACGGCTGATCGATGCCGAGGGCAAGCAGGTCGGCGTGGTGCCGCTGGAGCGCGCCAAGGCCACCGCTCGGGATTCGGGCCTGGACCTGGTCGAGATCTCGCCGAACATGTCGCCGCCGGTCTGCAAGATCATGGACCATGGCCGGTTCAAGTTCGAGGCGAACAAGAAGCAGCATGCGGGTCGCAAGAAGCAGAAGACCGCACAGCTGAAGGAGATCAAGTTCCGTCCGGGTACCGAGGACGGTGACTATGCGGTCAAGATGAAGAACCTGGTCAAGTTCCTCGAGAACGGGGACAAGACCAAGATCACGCTGCGCTTTCGCGGGCGCGAGATGGCGCACCGCGAGCTGGGTGCGAAACTGCTCAAGCGCGTCGAGGCGGACCTGTCCGAACTCGCCAACGTGGAACAGTTTCCCAAGCTCGAGGGTCGGCAGATGATCATGGTCATGGCGCCCAAGAAGCACTAGCGAGGAGGAGCGCCCCCGGCGGGGGCGCCGGTCTTCAGGTCGGAGCCCGAGGCCTCCGCCCGATCCTGCACGGCAGTACCAGCACGACGATGATGTTTCCGACCGTCCGGCGTACCGACACTACGACGCCATCGGTCCGGCCGTACCGGGACGTCTCCCGGTGCGGCCAATCACTCGCCGGATCGCACGACCCGGCTCACCATCAGGAGTCCAACAGTGTCCAACAAGCAGAAATCCGTATCGGGGGCGGCCAAGCGCTTCAAGCGCACCGGTTCCGGTGGTTACAAGCGCAAGAGTTCCCACATGCGTCACATCCTCACCAAGAAGAGCACCAAGCGCAAGCGCCACCTGCGCGGCAGCAGCATGGTCCACGACAGCGATGTCGTGCTGATCAAGCGCATGCTTCCCAACCTTCGCTGAGGACGTCCAGAACATGCCACGCGTGAAACGCGGCGTCACCGCACGTGCCGCCCACAAGAAGATCCTCAAGCAGGCGAAGGGCTACCGGGGAGCGCGCAGTCGCGTCTTCCGCGTCGCCAAGCAGGCCGTCACCAAGGCCGGTCAGTACGCCTATCGCGATCGCAAGGCCAAGAAGCGGGTCTTCCGACGCCTGTGGATCGCGCGCATCAATGCGGCTTCCCGGGCCAACGGCCTCACCTACAGCCGGCTGATCCAGGGCCTCACCCTGGCCGGCATCGAGGTCGACCGCAAGATGCTGGCCGACATCGCCATTGCCGACGAGGCCGCGTTCAGCGCGATCGTGGGACAGGCCAGGGCCGCCCTGCCGGCCGGCTGACGGCCGTACGGTACCGGGCGATGTGCCCGGTACCGATCCGTTCGTCATATACCGCCACTCACGTCGGAGCACGCCGTGCCACGTCGTGGGTCGCCCTCGTGAACCGCCCCGCTCCCGGTGGGGCCATCTGACCGGACCCCGCCCGTGCCCATCGATACCGACTCCCTCGTCGCCGAGGCCCGTGGGCTCGTGGCCGACGCCTCGACGCTGGCCGGTCTGGATGCCGTACGCGTCGAACTGCTCGGCAAGAAGGGGCGGCTCACCGCCGCGCTGAAGTCGCTCGGCGCTCTGCCGGCCGAGGAGAAGCCCGCCGCCGGTCAGGCGGTCAACCGCGCCAAGCTCGCCGTGCAGGGGTTGATCGATGCCCGTCGTGCCGTGCTGGACGACGCGGCGCTGGCCGAGAAGCTGGCAGCCGACGCGCTCGACGTGACCCTGCCGGCCGGCGGTGTGCCACCGGGCGGGCTGCACCCGATCACGCTGACCATCGAGCGCATCTCCGCGCTGTTCGCGCAGCTGGGCTTCACCGTCGCGCTCGGCCCGGAGGTCGAGGACGATTTCCACAACTTCCAGGCGCTCAACATCCCGGTCGATCACCCGGCGCGTGCCATGGCCGACACGTTCTACTTCGATGCCGGCCGGTTGCTGCGCACCCACACCTCGCCGGTGCAGATCCGCCACATGAAGACCCACGAGCCGCCGCTGCGCATCATCGCGCCGGGCCGTGTCTATCGCTGCGACTCGGACATGACGCACTCGCCGATGTTCCACCAGGTCGAGGGCCTGCTGATCGATCGCGACATCGGCCTGACCGACCTGATGGGCCACCTGGAGGTGTTCCTGAAGACGTTCTTCGATCAGGACGATGCCGAGATCCGCTTTCGCCCGTCCTACTTCCCGTTCACCGAGCCGTCGGCCGAGGTCGACATCCGCATCGGTGGCGGTCGTTGGCTGGAAGTGCTCGGTTCGGGCATCGTGCATCCGAAGGTGCTCGAGGCCGGCGGCGTCGACGGGGAGCGTTGGAGCGGGTACGCGTTCGGCATGGGCGTGGAACGCCTGGCGATGCTGCGCTACGGGGTGCGCGATCTGCGGCAGTTCTTCGAGAACGACCTGCGGTTCCTGGGCCAGTTCCACGGTCGTGCCGGCGGCCGGGCCGGTGGGCAGGGAGGCGGCGCATGAAGATCAGCGAATCCTGGTTGCGCAGCTGGTGCAACCCGCCCGCCGACACCGAGGCGCTGGCCACCCAGCTCACGTTGCTGGGCCTGGAGGTCGATTCGGTCGTGTCGGCCCGACCGGCATTCGAGCAGATCGTGGTGGCGCGCATCACCGCCATCGAGCAGCACCCGGATGCCGATCGGCTGCACGTCTGCACGGTCGATGCCGGTGACGGCGAGCCGCTGCAGGTGGTGTGCGGTGCGCCCAACGCGCGCCGGGGGCTGACCACCGCGCTGGCCCGGGTCGGCGGGCGTCTGCCGGACGGCACGAAGCTGAAGAAGGCGAAGCTGCGCGGCGTGGTCTCGCAGGGCATGCTGTGCTCGGCATCGGAGTTGCAGTTTTCCGACGAATCCGACGGCATCATCGAGCTGGACGATGCGGCGGTTCCCGGTACCTCCCTGGTGGCCCACTTCGGTCTCGACGATGCGGTGCTGGACATCGACCTGACCCCCGACCGGGGCGATTGCCTGTCGGTGCGCGGCGTGGCCCGCGAGCTGTCGGCCAAGTACGGTGCAGCGCTGCTCGATCCGGCCGGTGCGATCGATGTGAGCGTGCAGTCCGATCGGGAGCACGCTGTCGTGGTCGAGGCCGGCAACGCCTGCGTGCGCTACGCCGGTCGCGCGATCGATGGCGTCGACCTGGCCCGTCCGGTACCGATGTGGATGAGCGAGCGGCTGCGCCGCTCCGGTGTGCGCAGCATCAATGCCGCGGTGGATGTCACCAACTACGTGCTGCTCGAACGCGGCCACCCGATGCACGCCTTCGATCTGGATCGGCTCGCCGGCCCCGTTCGCGTGCGACTGGCCGAGCAGGGCGAGTCCGTCACGCTGCTCGACGGTCGCACGCTGAGCCTGAGCGACGACACCACGGTGATCGCCGACGACTCGGGCGCGATCGGCATCGCCGGCATCATGGGCGGGGGCGCCACGGCGGTCAGCGCGACCACCACGTGCGTGTTCCTCGAATGCGCGCTGTTCCTGCCGGCCGGCATCGGCGGACGACCGCGTCGCTACGCCACCCAGACCGACGCCAGCCACCGGTTCGAACGCGGCGTCGACCCGGCCGGTCAGCGCGAGGCACTGGACCACGCCACGCGTCTGCTGATCGACATCGTCGGTGGCACGGCCGGGCCGGTGACGGACTGGCGGGACGAGGCGCGCATGCCGCGCCGCGATGCGGTGACGGTACGGCGTGCGCGCCTGGACCGCGTGCTCGGCGCGCACGTCGGGGACGACGAGGCCGTCGCCATCTGGCGCGGGCTGGAAATCGACACCGACGTCTCCGACGACGGCTGGCGCTGCACGCCCCCCAGCCATCGCTACGACCTGAACATCGAGGAGGACCTGATCGAGGAGATCGGCCGGGTGCACGGTTACGAGAACCTGGCCCGCCGGTTGCCGGCGCACCGCCCGACGCTGGCGGCCACTCCCGAGACGCTCGTGGCCCCGATCCGCATCAAGGAGCGCCTGGCCACGCTCGGCTACCAGGAGGTGGTCACCTACTCGTTCGTCGATCGGGCCGTGCAGGAGGTGCTGCGTCCCGATCTCGATGCGCTGACGCTGGCCAATCCGATCAGCAACGACCTGGGCGTCATGCGCACCACGCTGACCGGCGGGCTGATCGAGGTGCTGCGCCGCAACCGCGCGCGCCAGGTCGGCTCGGCCCGCCTGTTCGAGACCGGTCTGCGTTTCCTGCCCGGTGGCGACGGCGCGGATGCAGCCATTGATCCGCGTGCCGGGCACGATCTGCAGATCGACGACACGTTGCGCCAGCAGAGCATGATCGCGGGTCTGGTCGCCGGGCGCCGCGAGTCCGAGAACTGGAACGCGGGTGCCGGGGAGGTCGATTTCTTCGACGTGAAGCGGGATCTGGACGCCCTGTTCGCGCTCGCGGACGCCGAGCCGCCGGTCTACGCGGCCGGCGACCTCGCGATGCTGCATCCGGGGCGTCAGGCGACGCTGCACGTGGACGGCACGGCGGTCGGCTACGTCGGTGCGATCAACCCGGCGCTGGAACGGGACCTGGACCTGGGCGGCACGGTGTGGGTGTTCGAGCTGGCGCTCGCCGCCGTCGGGACTTCCCGGTTGCCGGCGGCCGTGCCGCTGTCGCGCTACCCGCGTGTGAGGCGGGATCTGGCGGTGGTGCTGGATGCCGGCATAGGGCATGCCACGCTCGTCGAGACGGTGAGGCGGGCAGCGCCCGATACGCTCGAGGAGGTCGTCACGTTCGATCTCTACCTCGGTGACGGTGTCGGTGCGGGGCGCAAGAGTGTGGGTATCGGCTTGATCTTGCGGGATGTTTCGCGCACGCTGGCCGACAGGGACGTCGAGCGGGTAGTGGCGACGGTGGTCGGGATGCTCGAGGCCGACCTGGGGGCCGAGTTGCGCGGCTGAACCGAGCCGGACGGCGAATGGGCGGCAATGGGCGGGAAGGGCGAAGTGATGGAGCGATGTCGGGCATGGCACTGACCAAGGCCGCGATGGCGGAGATGCTGTTCGACGAACTCGGGCTGAACAAGCGCGAGGCGAAGGAGTTCGTGGAACAGTTCTTCGAGCAGATCAAGTTCGCCCTGGAGAGCGGGCACGACGTGAAGCTGTCCGGGTTCGGCAA
>ENA-ORXT01003489-ORXT01003489.1-marine-metagenome-genome-assembly--contig:-NODE-3489-length-17259-cov-8.769119_pt1 | contig 17259 bp, 21 predicted proteins | sample MGYA00237868_ERZ511482 | MGnify/ENA metagenome assembly ERZ511482 | reverse complement strand
CCTGAAAAAGACTGGCTCCAAGATCGGAGTTAGCTGAGAGGTCCACAGAACAGGGCCCACAGGCAGGTACTAAGGAGGTGTCAGGCAAGAACGTCTCGGGAGAGGCTCTTTCCATGGAGGCCAGTTGAGAATTTTCTCGTACCACACCCCGCCTGCCACCCTGCAGTGATGTGTCAGTCTTCCAGAAAACGCGCATGTTTCATTTTTGGGACACGCACCACAAACCAATCGGCCCCAAACTTTGCAGAAGTACACTGCGTTCTCGTTATAAGAGACAGCTGATTCAGCTTAAATTGAATAGATAATGGCCTGCATGGTCCTGAACGGAAGACTCGAGACCCATATTCTTTTGTATACGATTCTCTTATATTGCTGATCCCCCAATTCTGCGACAATCTTATTGTCGGTCGCAATGGCTTCGCGTGACTCCTGCATGACACGGTGATTGGCTTGCAAGATTACTGGCGGCAACTCTCGGCCCATAGTTTGATCATGGCCTGTCGAACTGCCAATCCTACTTCAGTCTACGCTGTGTCGTCGGCTCTGCCTTCCTCCTCTCTGCAACCGCTATTTTTTTGGAGGTTCGCACTATAAATAGCAAGAGTAACTGCAACAAAAACTCCCCGTGGCCGGTCTACACCGTCTGCTCCAAATGCGAGATAGCAATTGTTCTAGGCTCGATCCCGGTCGCGAGCACTTTCTTTTGTGGCGGGGGTATTGGCTGGGCCGTCCCGTCGGTCATTATCCACGATGTGGCAGCGCCGGCTACGGCTCGACCAGTGATGGGGGCGGGGGCGACACGCCGGCCAACGGTGTCGCTCCTGCCTGGGAGGGCGATTCGAGAACTGGCGGCAGTGGCAGTGGCGGGGGCGGCGCGCCGGGCATCTTCGGCGCACCCTCCGGGGCTGGCCCCGCTGCGGGCGCGTACGGGACGACCAGTATCTCTCAGAAGTCGGAGACGAGGCGCTCCTGGTCCCCTTCGTTCCCTCGGTGGCTTTGCGCGTGCGGCTTTTTGGTAGCGGCGGAGCGTCTTCCGACGCACCCACTGTCGTGTCACAGGCGGTGGTGAGGGAGGCGCTGACTGTGATTGAGTTGGTTATGCGACGCACACTCTCGGCTGCCTTTCGGGACTGGTGTGGTGCACACTCGACCGATGTGGTCGGCATCGGCATTGCGGTAACTGACTGCCAGACGCAGTGTCTAATTCACAAGTTATCTTCTATGCAGTGGGTGGCTCAGGTCGCACCCCAGCCACCATATCTCCCCCGACAGGCGGGCCCGCGGCCCACTTGAAGTTCCCCCACTCCACAAATCTGGCCTCGCTGACACTCACCTCCCATCGGCCACAACGTGGCCTCCTCCTACTACAAAGTGCCAGCCGTTGCCCGTCGGGCCCAGGCCGCCAGTCACCTAACAGGTTTGACGGCTCGCAATGGATGCCGACACTTCCCCGCGGTCATACGCATGTAGGGCGAGGGCCACCCGACGTACGTCGGGCGTGCTTTTCAGCCGAGCTCGCGTGGCAGCGGTGAGTCGACGGGCCTACACCGTCGCGGCCGTGTTGGCCGTCTCGCCCGGCTGGACCATGCACAAGCGGCGGCGGAACTCGGCCATTGCCGGGTTTGCCAGCGCCTTTATGAGGCCATCTGCGACCATCTTCGCATCACGTCGGTGGACGAACTCGGCGGACCCCATGGCCGCCCGCTCCCGCACGACGTGGTGGGCGGTATCAATGTGCTTCGCGCCCGGTCCCTTTGGGGTTGGCGATCAAAGACAGGCAACCCAGTTTGTGCTCGGCCATGGGGACCGGCCGTTCCGGCTCATCCAGGTCCCCCATGAGCTTCTTCAGCCACAGGGCCTCACGCGTCGCAGACGCGGCGGCAATGTACTCGGTCTCGGCGGTGGAGCATGAAGCCGTCGGCTGTCGCTTATTGGACCAGGAAATGGCCCCGCCGCCGCACATGAATACCCACCCCGTGGTTGAGCGGCGCGTGTCGGGGCAGCCATTGCAGGTGGCGTCCACCGCCTCTTCCAGCTCCCGCGAGCCGCAGTATTGTAGGCCGAGGTCGACCGTGCCGGACAGGTTACGGACGACGCCTTTGGCGGCTCGCCAGTGCGCCTCCTCCGGTTGGCTCATAAAACTTGCGTGGGTTATGGCAGCGAAGTCGATGTGCGCACGTACCGATGCGGCCAGGTACAACAGGCTACCCACCATCTCCTGCTCCCACCTGCTTGTGTCCATGGGCAACTCCCCGGTCCGGCGTCGCGCTGTCCTCGCCGGCATAGGCTGCTGAGCGGGGTGCGTGTCCATCACGCCAAAGTTGTAAAGGAGAGCCTTGATCAGGCCGGGACAGCTGATCGTCAGCGTGCGTTTGGGGCAATTTCGAACGATGCCCATTCCCAGGAAGTCCTTGGCCGGTCCCAAGTCCCGCCCCTTGTAGCGCTGGAGAAGCGCCGCCTTTGCTGCATCTACGGCCACGCGCGTCTTGCCCAGGGTAGCGAGGTCATCGACGTGCGCAAGGATGAGGCTGCGGCCATGGATGGGGTGGTCCCACGTGTAATGGTTCGGGTCCGTTCCCAACCATTTGGCACCGGCGCGTGTCAGTGTGGCACAAAGTTGCTCGCCCCACAGCCGCCCGGCTTGCTTAGTCCCATACAATGCGGAGCGTAGTTTGGACACCGTATTAGGGCCACAATCGTAATAGCCCGCCGGTAGGTTCACGCACACGTCCACGTCCATGGAGGCGTTCAACTACGCCGTCTTAATGTCAATTGTTTCGAGCTAGAGGTTTTGTGGTGCCGCATAGGCCACCACCGGTCGTACGGTCACCCTCGCGGGGCATGGCGCCCACACCTAGTGCGAGTCCACGCCAGCCCTCTGTGAGTACCCACAGCCGACGTCGCGAGCCTTTTATCGGGTGATTTTGGCATTCGCATCGCTGTTGTAGTCGGAGGCCCACTTGCCGCGCATCCGCTGCGCGCCACGAGGGGGGTCAACGACCGTCCAGGTGTTGTTCTCGAGGATCGACATGTACTCGGCGTCCATCGCTTCATTTCACGGGTACGCATCGCCGCGGGAAAGTGCCTCAGTCCGTGTCTGCGGCGGCTCAGAGCACCAGTCTGCCAGCCGCAGGGCGGCCTCCAGGAAGATGGGCGCGAGCTCCAAAGGCGGATCCGGCGCCACGCCAGTCGGCGCGCCGCGGGTGGAAGCCTAGAACGCGGAGGGTCTGCCCGACCCCGTGCGCGTTCACAAATTGTAGTCATGCGTTGCTGTCGGCGCCGCGAGCGGCACGGTCATGAAGTTGGGCGGTGGCAATAGAGCCGCGGCGGGGAGCAGGGCGACGGCGTCCGTCAGGTTGTCGACGGTAGGAACGCCGGGCGTCGACCCTGCCGGTGCCGGAACCCCATCTCCCTCATCGTCGGACGAGCAGCCGTCTTCAAACCAGTCCCCATACAGGTGAGGGCAGACGAGTAGGGCGCCCGCGATGACGAGGGACGGCGGCACTATCTCGTCAAACTCAACGTCGCGACGCGTCAGGATGGCGCCGGTCGCGGCGGAACGGATGCGCAAGGCGTGCTGGCCAGAGCTGTAGCCCACCCTGTGACCAAAGATTACACGAGACTCGAGCTTGCCGGCTGACCTAGGCGGGCGCTTGGCGCAGGCTTTGCAGCCCCACACGTGGACCATGGACAAGTCAGGCCGTTTGGCGTAGAATAGTTCATGCGGCGTTGCCGACCCGTCGGCGGTCGGGTATTAGTTCATAATGAATGACACGGCGACTAACATTTCGCCCCAATGAGCCAGGGGCAAGCGCGAGCCCAGAAGCATGGCGCAGGTGCGCTCCATCAGGAAGCGGTTGTGCCTCTCGGCCTTGCCGGTCAACTTCGGGGAGTACGGCGAGGAGAACTCCACTTTGATCCCCTTCGATGCCATAAACTGCCGCATCACGTCGTTGCTGGGCATCGTTTTTTCCCCGTCAGTGCGGATAATCTTTACCTTCTTGTTCGCATGGTTTTCCAGGTACAGGATCCAGTCACGGAGCGCCACCCCGGCCTCTGCCTTTGTCTTGAGCGGAAAAGCAAATGACAAGTCGGTGCAGGCGTCTGTCATCGACAATGCGTAAGACGCGCCAACACTTGACACGGGGGTCAGCGGGCCAATCAAATATACGCAGACCCGTTCGAACATGACGATGGCACGCTCGCCAGCGCCGTGCGGGTGTACCAGCATGCGTGCTTCGACGCACGGCTCACACACGGCAACGGCGGTGAGCTCAATGTCCTTGGCAGAGATGGTCGTGTCGGTGACGATCTTGGCGGCATTGCCAACATTGTTGTAGCCAAGGTGACTGAAAAACAGACGCTACAGGTCGCCACGCGCATTGTCCTTTCAACAGGCGGCGAGGGCGGCGTGAGGCAACTCCCCGGGTGTCGCGGTATGCGCGAGCGTCATCTCGTACTGCTCGTTCATGTTGAAGTGGCCGACAGCCACGACAACACTTTCCTTCTTGATTGTCGCGGTGCTGTCGTAAAACCGGATGTCCGCCCAGGTCCGGTCCGCCGCACGGACTGAAAATAGGTTGGTCAAGATACCAGGCACCGGAAGCGTGTTGGTGAGCATCACTCGGTCACCGACCGACGTGGATAAAGAAACTGAGCCGCGTCCCCGGGGGGGGGAGCGTCTGCCCGTTGGCGACGGTGACCGTCGTGGCCACTCCGCCGACACCAGACAACCCCTCAATGGTCCGTTTTCGTAGAACTACGCCAGAGGCGTTGTACTCGTGGATGTCGGCGCTGGTGCGCGGAAGCCAGGTGGCAGGTGGTGTCTCACCTTTGTGGCGTGCCGCTGCGGCTTGTGAGCGCGTGCGGCGCATGTGTCCGGGTGAGCTCGTGGGATTGTCCGGTGCTGACAGCGGAGCGTGTCGATCCAGATTGGGTATTGCTGACCTCCAAAAAGTGGCGGTTGCAGAGTGTTTGCAATAATTCAACAGCGTACGTGGACAAATGGAAAAACTAGGAACCACGTGAGTTCCTTACACAGTCTCCTCATCCACCTCTGCGCACCGGAAACGCACATCAGGATCTCAAGAAATCTGAAGAAATTTGTTGATCTCATGAGATATCACAGGTCTGGCCCAGAACCATCTCCATGACCTCTCAAGGCCCAAGCAAGCGGCCAAAAAATCTCAGGAAATCTCATTGTGGGTTGCAATGGCTTTGCGTGACTCCTCCAAGACACGTTCTTTGGCTTGCAAGATTACTGGCGGTAGCTCCCAGCCAATAGTTTGATCGTGCCTTGTCGAACAGCCAATCCAACTTCACTTTCATGCTGTGTCGTCGGCTCTGCCTCCCTTCTCTCTGCAACAGCCATTTTTTAGAGGTAAGCAATAATAATGAGATGCTATCGACATATTAACGCCACGTTACAGATCGTGTGTTTGTATGCCCCTGAAGTCCGACCCAACACCACTTTTCAGACGAAAAATCCCTTTTTTTGTTCGGGCCATGAAATTAGAACTACCTGCTTGACTCGGGCTGCCGCTGACCAAGAATAGCCGTGCGGCTATCGCTCTTCCATTTCAAGTCGGTGTAGCTTTTGGGATAGCAGAGGTTATCTCACGGGAGCCTTTGATTGACGCGTGTGATTTGTCTGTGAATCGTTTCACAGTACATGGTAGCATGTGGCTGCAGCGTGTGCGTCACGTGGGCAAGAGTGACTGCCAGTGACTTCTTGGCAGAGACCGGCGCTGTTCCGCGACGTCCGCATGAGCTCTCGTGGATAGCTATGGTCCTGCAGCGAATCTCTTCAAGGTGTGGACGTCTGTAAAGGCTGCACAACTTAAAAACGTCCTCCTTCCTCGCCCCGTCGGCAATTAAACTCTCTTCCTTGCTTGGCTACGGTCAGTCGCATTTTACCGGCTTGTGATACAACAATATCGCTACCACATTTGGTGAAGCAGCTGGAGATACCTGCGTCTTCATCGTGCCCCGCGGCGCGGTGTTCCTGAGACCTTTTTGGTTTTTTCGTTGAATTCTGACGTTGTCGATACGGTCGCTTGGCGCGGCAGGCGTTTGCCATGACAATGTTGGCACCGGTAGTGCCAACGACGGTGGCCCAGTTCGAGCCGGCCAGCGCGCCGCCGCGAACACGGGTTTTCACCCCTGCACCCACGCACGCGCACGCGTGGAACCGCTTGCGAGGGCATGGCTGCGCGCAAGCCCCGATCTGACCCACAGCGCAGGCTACCGGCGACTCACGCACGCGCGTGCGTGCTTCGACGGTCGCGGTGGACACCGACCATCCCCGACCCACATTCGGGCCGGCTCGGCGCCCCTTCGCGACTCTTGCCGCCTGGGCGGTCGGGCCCGCTCAGGCCCGCACGAGTCCACGACCACCAAATCGGGTGTCATCGTTATTGGATCTCTTCAGAACGGTTCGAATGTGGCGTTGGAGGTTTGTAGCATATCTTCGCCCGCAATTGGCAATGCCACCGGTATACCCCATGACTGGCCACATCCAAGTACTGTGTAAGTTGGCCTATGGCATGCCCTTGGGGGAGTGACTTCCGCATTCTTCATTTTCAATTGTATACGTGCCTGTCCTATCTGCATGCCGGAACTCACTACGATCGCTTGTGATCGGACGGTCCATCGACCTGTGCCCTCGCCTGTACTAAATCACCATGGGCCCTGGGTCGCCGTCCTGGTCACCACCCGAACCCACATCGGATGCTTGTCAACGAAAGGTGCTTCTTCCTCGCCCCGACGGCAGTAGAACTCGCTTTCTTGCTTGGCTACGGTCGATCTTCATGGACCGGTACTTGATCCAACAACATTAATACCTTACGTAGGCTTGGTTATCGAAAATCTACCGGTAGTACGGTTTTTCTTCTACACTCTGCGGAGGAGCCGCCCAATTGGGGGCGGCGGGGTGGACTGAGTCAACCAACTGCCTATCTAGACCCTCGCGACGCGGATACGCCCGGCTGGAAGCCCCATGTTACGTCGCTTTCCCTTCTCTGGTTGCTGGATCGGACCGGGCCTCCGGTAAACACCCCGAGTACCGCGCTGCGCCGCAGGCTGAGGGCCGGTGTTGCGAAAAGCACGTAGTAAGGCCGCGACATCCGATTCGCCCCCGACATGGGACGCCTCTAAGGTGAAGGACGGCGCCGACGAATAGCGTGGTCTTCAGCCGGCGGTACGCTCAGCCCCTCGCTGCCGCCTAACAGTCGAGGGCGTTGCGCTCCGTAAGCGAGTCGACAACAAACGGGTCACTACGGGCTGAACGACTTCGGCCACGGCGTCTCTTCGAGCGAGACTCGGGCCTTCCGTGGCACACTGTGAGCCTGAAGAGCATGAAAATATGTCCCACCTGTTATTTCGATCGTATCGGCCCCGCCCACGTATTGCTGATCCGCAACTTTGTCCTGGGGGACAAAGGCAGAGAGTGACTGTGAATAACAGCACTCTATTGGTCTCAAACGACAGTAAGAAGACGTCGAAGCCAATAGAAAGCCCGCATTCGGTGCCAGGACCTTGCATCCAGCAGAACTCACTGTTTGTTGCCGCTTGATCCGATTTTCATGGCACGGAGCAAGCTGCCCACGCGAGATTTCCAGATTTTCTACTGTCTCCTTGCCAGAAGTGCAGAAAAAAAGAGCAGCTGATGTCGATTTCCAGGCTGAATGGGCACACGTGCGCAATCAGGAGCACCAAGTCAGTCCCAGGGTCGCATCTGATTGGTGGAGAGAGTCGGTCCGCAAGTCAGTCTCGGTCCACTAGGACAAAATTCGGGGATCAGCAATACACAGGGCAGTAAACACTCCGGATGCGTCGGCTGAGTCACCGACACCAGCGTCTTCGGCGGCTCTACTCTCGAGCGCCGGGTCGCTCCGAGAACGACGTGAACCCGGCAATGCACGACTAAAGCTTCCACCCGCGGATTTCTCGTGTCCGCAGTGAACCCAGCGCCCAACGTCGTGCCGTCTGGGAGCAATCCCACGACAAATGAGTGCCAGCACCCGAACGGCCCACCTTGCCAGCCGAGAGAACGAGCCAATGGATGGGTACCTCCGGTAGGGGCGTACGCGCGTGATTTCTCCGAGTCAAGCGCGCCCGCACAACTTGCGCTTCGTTCGGCTCATGGTGGTGTCTCTGTCGCCCTTTGCTGTGGTGAGAAACTAGTTCTTGCTGGAATTCGTGCACGGTCTTTGCGTGTCATGTGATACGCCATCCGGCGTCACCATCCGCGACGTGTTTTGGAACCTTTGTGTCTACCTCACCGGTCGACGGCGGGCCGAGATTCGTCGCTTGCTGCGTTGTATCCGCGACTTTCTTTCTTTCCAATTCGTCACCGTCTGTTGAACGGAACGCGACAGCGCTGGCTCCTACGGATCCCTGGCGCTGCGGTGCATCGACATAGACGACTTTTTCATGACCGAGTTCCCCCTCGGCGTGGCCCCGTTCTGGGGGCGGCATGACCCCATCAACTTCAAAGCGTGGACGCAGCGCTTTGTGCATTGCTTCGGCTTGCAAGACAGCGACATCTGCTTCTGGACGTCGGACTCGGGTTTGAACGTGAAACAGGCGCTCTTGAAGCTTTGTTTGCGGTGGATACCATGCGCGGCGCATACAGTGCACTTCGCAGTCAAGGCATCGCTCGGGGCAACCGGCAAGACGGCCGCGGTGACGGCAGCGCGCTGGAGCGGGCCACCGTCCCCATTGGCGGCACGGGCTCCAAGCAGAAATCCGGCGGCCACAAACCTGCTCACCCAAGGACGAAAGATTGCCAATGAACTCCACCACTTGTTGGCCAGCGTCGGCATGATGAGCTCTGTACCGCTTTCTGGTATCAAGGAACCACTTAAGCGTCTCACCGAGTCACCGGGACGGTGGGACTCAACCTATCTGGCGCTTGTTTGACTTTTCACGTTGGTGCCGCGGCTCATCGGGCTTTGATAGCAGCCTGACCTACCACCTGCGCAGCAGAAGCAATAGCTGGGACGAGACGCTTGCGCACAGGTGCAGCACCTCATTGGCGCGCGGCAGGGTGCCTACGAGTCTTGCTTGGCAGTTCAGAGCTCATCCTCAACTGCAGCTGGCACTTTCCAGCTGGTTTGCAAGCCGCGCCCCACCATGTGGCTGGAGCTGTTCCCGTCCCCTCGGGCGTACGACAAGCCTGAAGCTATGGGGCGGGGCGCTCTTGAGTTTCTAGCTCGAAGCAGCAACGAGACCGACGTGCAGGAGATTGATCACCGGCTCTACGAGCACAAAGACGTACCAGTAAAGTCTTCACATGGCGTTGACTGTTTACGCGACAGAGTCACCACCTTCATTGCAAAAATCCGAGACGATCTGGACCGCCGCTTCCTCAGCGCTGTGAACGACACGAAGAACTGGCTCGCGATTGACGCAGTCCTCGCGGCCAACCTGGTTACGCCGGGTGGCGCCGCCATGATGCGCAAGACGGCGTCTTGCGCCGACCAAGATGATACAACAAACCGCGCCACGGCGGCCGTCATGGCGACGGCGGTGAACCAGGTGGACGAGCGCGCAAGCGTGCCGTGGCGCGAGGGGATGCTGTTGCAGGAGCGCAAGAAGTTTCGCACTACACTGGTTGATTCGGACTCGGAGGAGAGCCGCGGAATCGCCAAAAACACGGTGGCAGAAATTGTCCTGCAAGAACTCCAGCGCTTCTTGTCGACGCTCGCGTATAAGGACGGCACCGGTGCGCTGAACTGCTATTCTTTACGCAGGTACGACTACCTCTTGCTGCGACTTGTCGCATGCGCGCTGCTCGGGGCGTCTGGTTCGTCGGCGGCTGCGGAGAGGTACTCTTCCGTGGCCAGAATGGTGTCGCGGAAGGACCGCTTAACACTGCTGCCGACGCATGTGGAGATGCAGGTGGGGGAATCCTCCTACACTCGGATGACGCGGCCCTCCGGCCGGTGCTGGAGCGGGCCATTCGCGAGCTTCCGCGTGGCGCTCCCCAGAAGGGGGTGACGTGTGGCGCTCCCTCGGGTGGGTGCCCGGAACAGCCCCCGACCACACCCGTAACACCCCGTCGTAGGGGGTGCAGGAAGGAGCATCTCCTGATGAGGCCTCCCTCAGGGGCCTAACACGGACGGAAGGGGCGCCGGCCTTTTTCATCTGGGCCCCCTGGAGAGGCCGGGAAGCTTTTGAAAGCTTCCCCATTCGAAGCAGGATCCAGAGCCGAGATCAGATCTCGGTCATCAAAGATATGTCCCAAATACTTTCATCCGGAGACTTGGAAAATCCTGGGGCTAAGTCCCTTTGGATTTGGAGGGACTTACAAGTATGTGCTGACCCAATACTCCATTGGCCACATATCACTTCCAGTTGAAGCGTGTCAAATGATCCGTGGCAGGGGCCACCGGAGGCTCCTGTTGCAGGACCATGGCCCTCTGGGCACCAGTCCCCCCCATGACGGTTCTCGTGCGCAGGGTTCGTGTGCGCGTTTTACTTCTCCTGAGGATATATGAGTGTGAGTTCCTGGGTCGACCTGCATCAGTGAATAAATCAGCGTTCCGCTTGCGTTAGTTCCGGCGTTCTGTTGCTCTTTGCGCCCTGTGATCCAGGCGTTTGTGTTCCTTCTTCTTTTTCTCGCCCCGCATCCTGTGCTTGATTTTCTGACGGGGCCGTGCCCCGTCGGCATTGCGGGCAGAAACCACTACAACGCATTGCCTGATGAGCTTCAAAGCGCACGTTGTTCCGCCCGCCCCGTTATGAATTGCTGTGCTGACCCAGGCGACGCGATTGAGCGGACGAGCCGACATGCGCCCAAATTCGGTCGAGATGCCGCTGAGCCCGAAGGCGTCCGTTGATCTGACCTCGTGCGACAGTGACATCGTTTTGGTGCTCACTGATGAGGAGGGGGAGTGAGTACCGTTTTGAGCGGTTCGGTTTGGGTCCGCCGTCCTCTTTTCTTTTAGCTTGAGTGGTATTGCTGTTGTTGTTGAAGCGACGATAGAAACACTTAACGAAATGTCCCGGGCATGGAAGCATACGGCAGACCGAGACACTGATGACAAGGAAGAAGAAGACCCACTCACACCAACACGTAGTTCTTGTTCGTCACACCGACAATCCCGCCGACGCCAACACGGCGGCTCAAGCAACCGAACTGTCGCCGTGCATTTGATACACGCCCAGCTAAACACGCTCGACAGCGCCAACTCGGGGCGCCGTTCCCCGTTTCGTAATGCCATGCATTCAATTGATGAGACGCCGTCAACGAGCGCCACCGACGACACGGCGGCCGACACCCACCCTCAACCGCAGTGCAGTCCGCCCGCGCGCAGACGAATACCGCTGACAAGGCCGACACGTGAACCAGTCCCCGCGCTTCTACACCGCACCGACTCAGGCGTTGGACGCACAGCAGACGACAAACATCGCCGCCGACAGGGATACGAAACCCGCTAACCGAGGCCTGACGCAGGCCTTGCCCGCACAGCAGGCGACACACAGAACCGCCTACAGGGCGGCGCAGTCGCTGCTCCCAAGCTCCACCCTGGCCTTACGAATAGAGCCGACGACCAGCTCTGCCGACGACACGGCGGCCCAAACCCCCATTCCCAGCCCCTTGCAGACGTCTTCCGTGCGGGCCACGACCAGCACCGCCGCCGACACGGCGGCCCAGGCTCCCACCTCTGCCCCCGGGCCGGCATCTTTCACAGTGGCTTCCACGAGCACCGCCTCTGGCCGGGCGACACAGCCCTCATCAGTGTGTCTGGCCGGGCGACACAGCCCTCATCAGTCAAGTGTGAAATATGGATCGAGCTCCGGACTCAACTCCATCGTATTGCCGCTATCTAAATCCAGATACAGTTATTGCGCAATTATATGTCTCCCGCTTATAAGATGCCCATCTGATAACTGAGCGCAACTCGATCGCTCCAGAGCGGGGCTCCAGGCGCCTGCGAGCACTTGAAAGCGATCTTGCAGGCTTGATTTGCGGTCTAGTATTTTGATGCTCAAATTAAATCAGAACATTCGGGCGGCCCCCCACCACGCCCTCTTCAGTAGCGCTTGGTGAGAAGTACGCTGTCCTTAGATACCTGATCTGAACACTTGCCGCCGAACTCCACGATCGAGCGTGCTGTTGGCCTCTGATCCTCATGGTTTCAGCCCGGATTGTCCAATAAGCTGTAGATTCGTACGTGGGCTACAAAGTGCGCCACCCTGCTTGACAAGCGGACAATGACTGTACTTGCCATTGACATAAGCGCGATCCGGAATGCATCTGAGATGACTTGGTGCATTTCACAGTGCACAATGCAGTTCGTTAATTCTAAGCGCCTGATCATTGGCGATTCCACTTGCTGTTCGCGTATGGGTAATGGTCTGGTACCCCCATGGTACCCCATATGGTACATGTGCAATTCTTCGTCAAGTTGCATACACTCGTCTTGCGTCATTTTGGGACGTTTCTTGTGGCATGTTTTCGATTTGATCGTCGCTTTCCTCTGGTGACTTTTTATGCGGTGAGTGATTCGATTTCATGCTAGGGCGTGGGCGGCCGTGTGGGCGCGAGGGGGGAGAGAACTTTGCTTCGGTGGGGACTTCTTCAGGGATGCTCTCGGATGGAAGAAGTGGGCGTACCGTAGGATAACCAACAGCACACTTTTGCACGAGCACACACGAACTCAAGACACTCAACCACTTCACCGTGATCCCCCATCCCCTTTCCTCACTGTGCTTCCATAATGCGGGGCGCCGCCCGCAGCGCTAGGCACCAAGCGGCAGAGTACCTCCTCGGGAACCCGCGGGACTAGGTGACGCACCGACTTCACCCCGAAAAAGGTTCATTCGTAATCGTCATCTTCCGCTCCACGATGTGCGATGAAATGCCCAGCTAGCCCAAGCCGACTCGGGGGAGAGGCGAGCCAGACTATGTCGCGGCGTGGTCGTGTCGTGGATTATCCGCCGTGGAATGACACCCGAAAGAGCACACACGCACGGCGACGACAAGGGGAAGAGACCCAGAGTGCGGGACACGAGCTGTGTTACCCGAAATTGACTTACCCGAGTCGAGGGCCGCTAGGCAGCTCTCACGCCTCGCCCTCTCAACCCTTGGAGCCCTTGTCGTCAGCGGGCGTCCCGGACCTCACCACAAAACCGTCTCCGCCCCCAAAAAACTCGCAAGAACTCTCAACCCTCAGACCGACCCGTCCCTCGCTACAAGGTCCTGAAGGGCACGCTCTCAAAAGGTTGTCGAAGCCGGCCATACCGTCTGAAGGCTGGGCGGTAGATGAGGGTACGTAGCGCCTCAAAGTGTCCCGGTATCCAGCGGCCACTGGAATCCACGTAGAAAGTTTGTGTTCGGTCTTCTCAAAAGAAGGCCCTTACTCGGTGGCCTACTTCTGACTTACTGAGACCTTTAAACAGGGCTCACGTATAGAGAGTATTGGCCACAAGAATCTGTTTGTGAAGGTCATGGAAGGCACGGGTCAGTTGAAACTCCCTACCCTGCAGCGCGAGATATGCTGAACGTGGCATATCCGCGATATGAGGTCGAGGCACACTCAGGAGGGGGTGCTCTTCGACCGATTGATGTCTCGGATCTGACGGCCTTACCACCAGCTTTAGGGAAGGGATTCGGGGCGCAGAGCCAGGGCAGGCTCTTCTCGTCGCCCCAAACCAAGTAACAAGCCGCCGAGCTGTCACAGCGAGGTGACGACAAAGTGAGCGCAAGGGCGCGTACCAGGATCACTTCAAGGAGCAGAACGTAAATGTTACATGCAGGAGCGGTGGGGTGTGTGTCGGGCTCCCGCACGGTGCTTTGGGGAGGTGGGACATGGTGCACACGGCTCCCGCTAAAGTCGCTCATCACAGTCAGGGTCGCACGAAGCTCATACCAGCACTTGAACAACGGGGGAGCTGGTTCCACTCACCAATAGAAGCTGGTATTGCAGATCCCCGAATTTTGTCCTGGTGGACAGAGACAGACTTGCGGACCGACTCTCTCCAACAACCAGATACGGCCCTGGGACTTGCTTGGTGCTCCTGATTGCTTACATGTGCCCATACAGCCTGGAAATCAGCATCAGCTCCTCTTCTTTTCTGCACTTTCGGCGAGGAGACCGTAAAAAATCTCAATATCTCGCGTGGGCAGCTTGCTCCGTGTCAACAAAAGCGAATCAAGCGGCAACAAACAGTGAGTTCTGCTGGATGCAAGGTCCTGGCACCGCATGCGGGCTTTCTATTGGCTTCGATGCCTTCCTACTGTCGTTTTAATCAAATAGAGTGCTCTTATTCAGGGTCAGTCTCTGATTCTGTCGCCCAGGACAAAATTCGGGGATCAGCAATAGATAGACCAGGAGTCTGACGTCACAGTATGTCCATCGAGAGCGACCGAAAAGATGCCATACGTAATCTACCGGCCGCCTGGTGACGGGACATCTCATTCCCAAAAAGCGGTTTTCAGCCAGCTAGCGCATACGGGTGCCCCACTGTTGCACGTACACAATTGCACCCCCCCGGTCGCTTCTTTCGTAGACGCCGACCCGCTAGCATGCCAAGCACGCTGGCGTTGGGCTCAGACTCCTCTATAGTCATTCATCGGATAGGGCTGGAGACGACGATTTGCCAGTGCACGCTTGGAAAGGCGGCCAGTTTGCCGAAAAGGCAGCGCGGCAGCTGAGCAATACCCCCCTTATCAAAGTCCACAGGAGTATGGCTGATATCACGTCAGACACACGGTAGTTCACACGTACAAATCGTTCGGCGCGTCGTACTGGTTGGTTTTCGGTCGTATTACCTTCTGACACCTCAAGAACTGAACGATCTGTTCTTCCAACCAGAACTTACAACCCTAGACATCGTATGAGTTCGTGACCAAAGAGGCCATCCATGAGTTCCAGTTGTGAATTGGGACTGTTTTTCGAGGACCTTCAGGATCCTGTCCTGACAATTTAAACGGAGTGCATAACGTGACGTCCTTGTTTCTACATGCATCGTCACATGACAAGCCTAGTTAAGAGCTAGTGTACCTGCTCCGCAGACCATTCAAGCGAACCGTGGCACCGAGTTGGCTACTGAGGCCGAAACAACAATTCGTTTGTCCCCAGCTCGGCTGTCAGGAACGGAAACCACATGGCTGGCGCCATATCAACGTATGCGAGGTGTCTTGCCCAAAAAGTGTGTGAAGCGGAGGAAGGAATGGTCTCTTTCAGAATCCGTCGCGCGAGCATTAAGCAAGACGAGAATCTCGTCGAAGCCTCGCTGCTGACGCAGCGGCAGGCGACCATGCGGAGTCGTTTAGCCGTATGAGGGTCTATCGAAAAAGCACCGGCTGCCATCACCTCAGCTGAAGAGGTCCCCTGAGCACAAATGCGGGGTCGAAAGCGGCCAGTGCCTACTATCCCGTCACTTTTCTGCCCACCTGAGGCCGAAACAAAGACCAGAAGACGCCCCTACTGTACCTGCAACGGAAGCAACGTTTCTCCCTGCTTGTCTGAAAAATAATCCAGAGGAATCTGTCGCCTCCCTTTCGCCCCCATGAGCGCCTCAATCGTGCAGATGGAGCCGCCGATTCAAAAGCTGTTTGTTCAGATACTCTTTGCAACGTCTCGATCTGGCGTTGGGGCCGGGTCGCGTACTTCCTACAGTCCCATGACTGAGGGCTTCCCCTACATGGCAGTGGGCAACAGAGACCGATTCAGATCGACTTCAGGATTTACAATGGGCTGTGCCGCTTCTAACACGCTGCTCTGCCACATCGAGGGCAATTTACTACAGAGACGGTGCCCGAGGTATACCGAGGAGCTTTGTGAAAGAAACGGGCACAATTTGGGTTCAGTTTGTACGTCAAGACGAAGTTTTGGCGCGCACGGGCTACCTATTTACGGAGAGACGCGTCGATGGTCGAGCTAGCCGCGAATGCCGGCCGCGGTGCCGACGCCGCCAAGCGTGGGCGACAGAGACCGCCACCGACAACCGGCCGTGGCTGTCGCCGCTGCCGCCGCATCCACGGACGCAGTGGGCGTGGTGGCCGCGGCTACGGGTGGACGCCGGCGCACTGCCTCGCGCGTCCAAAATAACGAGCCGAGCTTGTGCACGGCAAGGGGGGTCTACCCAGACGGGTCTGCCGGCGTCGCACGACGGCGGTGGAGATTCTCTGAGCGGGGCGGCGGCGGCGCCCGGTTTGCTTTTAAGGCGCGCGGGCCCTATGGCCATCGGACCTCAACCGCACACCTCATCGATTTCCAACCTCGACTGCAAGGAGCGACTAATTGCAGTATGTAGCGGTTGTCTCTCTTCTGTCCGGAATGGAAAATCAGGAACCCCTGGAGCCCAAATGAGGGAGGCCCAGAACCAACCGGCAAGGGAAAAGTGCGATCCACGCCCGTCGCGGGGAAGGGGACAAAGGTATTACGGCACATACCCGGGGGAGCAAGAGACCCAAGGCACGGTTGGTTCTTCCTGTGGACACGAGAGGGAGGTCGAGACCTCCCCTTAAAATGTCCCACGGCAGCCCCCTAGCGGGGCCACAGCGGGCCAACACACGCCAGCACCCCCGCCCCTAGAGGGCAAGCGGGGCGCCTACGCTGAGAGGCCGCTATTTGGTCCCAACCCGCGGAAATATGTGGAAGCAAACGACCCTCGGCAGCCCGTGGCGCGGCCACCAATCGGGGCCGGCCAATGCAGGCCACCCAAAATACGACAAGCAAGTCCCTCGAACAAATGCGAATTTCAAGCAAGGAAAACTGAAATCCCACAACCGCCACCATCAGCGGCCAAGATAGCCAGGCACGGGCCGGCCAATCACTGGGCGCCATCCGGGACACGATCCGCCAGCGCCGCGGGGCCAACGTAGGGCTCACAACAGCTGTCCAGCCGCCGGCGAGCCCGATTCGCAGGGCCACGCAATCCACCCCAGGTGATACCCAGCCACCGGTCGGCGCCAACCGCCACACACTACCTGCCAACGTCTACGATAGAGCGCTGCCATTGTCATTGCCGTCGTCGCTGCCCAGTCCAACGTGTGCTGCCTCGCCTTCGCCCGGCTACTGCACCGTACCAGCACCCGCCTTACCGGCAACCATGAAAACATTGGGAGGGGCCCCCACCGGCCCCATCATCGCCGTGCGGCGGATTTTGCGCACGCTCTCGTGGGTGGGGTGGTGCGCTGGTGTCTGCGTCACAAGATGTGCCCCCTTTTCTTTTTTATTTCTCCCACTTGCGCCACTGGATGCGCTCTCCCTTCCCCCCCCCCCCCCCCCCCCCCCCCCCCCC
>ENA-ORXT01003486-ORXT01003486.1-marine-metagenome-genome-assembly--contig:-NODE-3486-length-17266-cov-3.954331_pt1 | contig 17266 bp, 16 predicted proteins | sample MGYA00237868_ERZ511482 | MGnify/ENA metagenome assembly ERZ511482 | reverse complement strand
AAATATCAACTGCTAATTATTTTTTGCTTGACTAAAAATTGCCCCTGGTTTCTATCTCTTGATAGTATTCAAATGATAGCGATCGCTGTTTTAATTAAGGAATATTTAAAGCAACTTTAACAAAATGCCTAAATCCGATGAAGCAAAGCTGAGTAATGAAAGACAAGAGGTGTTAGCTGATTTGGAATCTAACTTAGCTCAGTTTCACAATTCATCTTTAGATAGTGCTTCTAATAATGAGCGATCGGAAATATTATATTCAGAAATTATTACTAATCCGTTTTTAAGACAATATATTTTATTAGGATATGCAGCCAAGGGAGTTATCTACTTTCTAATTGGTATATTGGCAATTGAAGCAGCAATTTTACCAGAAAGAAAAGCAGTAGGAACCTACAAGGCTCTAAAATATTTATCAGGACAGCCATTAGGTAGCGTGCTTTTGTGCTTATTAGCCTTTTGTTTGGGGGGATATGTTTTGCGCCGTTTGCTTCAAGCAATCATATATCCTGGACATTCTGATCAGTTTACCTTTAGTCAAATGCTACAGCGATCGGGATATGTTATAAGCAGCATAAGCTATGGGGGGGTTGCTTACTCTGCTTTGAGCATAGTTTTAAAACTGGGAAAATACAACGATCATATTAAAGACTCTGTAGAAAGGCTGTTTCTGCACCCGACAGGAGAATATGTAGTTTGTTTGGGAGGAATTGGTGTGGTGGGAGTAGGAGTTGGTTATGTGTATGGTGCTTATACTGGTTCATATATTAGCAAGTTCTCCTCATCAGATATCGATCCTCGTCTTAAATACTTTGCCAAGATAATGGGCAAAATAGGCATAACTGCCAGAGGAATAGCTTTTATCATAACGGGTGTCTGTTTAATCACGGCTTCGATCGCATCTAATTCTAACTTGGCGGGAGGATTACAAAATGCTTTTCAAGTTTTAGCCGAACAACCTATAGGATGGCTGTGGTTGAGTTTAATAGGTAGCGGTTTTATTGCTTATGGTATGTATATGTTTGTTGCTGCCCTATATCGACGTTATGCGATTAGGTAGGGATTAAATATCAAGAATCATTGAATAATTAGCTCAAATTTTGCTCAATTAAACCAAGGCAACCATAATCTAATAACTGTTTCTGCAACGATCGATTATTGGCTCAATAAAGCAAAGAGAAATTATTAAAGAGATACCAAATACGGTAGCGGTGACTAATGCCATAAACGTAAAATCGAAAATGTATTCTATCGGTTTATTTGGCAATCTCTGCATCTGTAGAGGAAGAGGCGTTTCCATTACTCCTCCTGGAGGAAAACCCACCCAAATGCCTAGTTCTAAACGTCTTAGTTCAGTCCAGTCATGGTTTTGGCACCATATTCTTGCTTCGTTTTCACTCATAGCAAACTTTTACTAATAAAGTTCGACTTATTTTTACCATCAAAACAATATATCCTACTTATATAAGTGTTTGCAGTAAATGTTTAATAACTGTTTTAATTTTTAGTAAATCTTCATTCTTGTAATTAATACTTGAGACTTTTGTTAAAACAAAAAAACAACTGTAAGTATTACCACTCATAGGAATAAACTAAAAAGCAACAAGAAAATAGTCTCTCAAGTAATTACCTAAAATTATCATGCCTTTAATAGATATTCGCGGAGTAAATCATTATTATGAATGGATTCGTCATCCTCAAGCCAAATTTAATAAACCTGTGATGGTTTTTGTACATGGTTGGGGCGGATCTGGAAAATATTGGCGCAGCACAGCAAAAGCAATGGCAGATGATTTTGATTGCTTGCTATATGATATGCGGGGTTTTGGTCGTTCTGTTTTGGGACTTAATAGTCCTAATTTGGGCTATGAGATGACCGACTATGCTGAAGATTTAGCTATTCTACTAGATGAATTAAAATTAGGAAAAATTTATCTTAATGCTCATTCGATGGGTGCATCGATCGCAACTTTATTTATCAACCGCTATAGCGATCGGCTACATCAGGCAATTCTTACCTGTAATGGTATTTTTGAATATGATGCTAAAGCCTTTGCTGCTTTTCATAAGTTTGGCGGATACGTAGTCAAATTTCGCTACAACTGGTTTCTTAAGTTTCCTTTAGCAGACAGAATGTTTATGGCGCGTTTCCTGCATCGTCCTATTGCCAAAAGCGATCGCCTGGAATTTTTAGAAGATTTTCTGAAAGCAGACTATAACGCAGCAGTAGGCACAATTTGCACTTCTGTTAGTAAGACAGCCGTAGAAACTATGCCCGCTGAATTTGCTCAAATTACTGTGCCTACCCTAATGGTGTCAGGAGAAAAGGATATTATTATTCCTGCGGTAATGGGTAGAAAAGCTGCTGCTTTAAACGATCGCATTAAATATGTGGAATTGCCTCAGACTTCCCACTTTCCCATGTTGGAAGATCCTCAAGCTTACTTGAAAACCGTCAGAGAATTTTTGCAGATTGAAAGCGCGGTAGTGTAACTATCATGCCCTCATAGCCATAAGCTACTTGAACTACCCCATTGTGATATGAAGCCAGATTATTTTTGCTGTTTTAAATAATCTTGTGCCATTATTTTCAAGCGATCGCCTTCAAAGATATAATTATCAATTAAGTCTTTCATCTTAATATGGGGTTGGCGGGCATTTTTCAGCTGCCTTCTCTGATTGCGCTCGGCTCTATTTCCCTGCCTTTGCACGGCTCCAGCAATGCGGTGTTTGCCAAAAATATGTAGTCCAATAGCCGCTGCCTCATCTAAGCCAAAGCCGTTTTTGGGTTGATTAAATTCTTGCAGTTTGGTCTTAACTTCTTGCTTTAATTTGCGGAGTTTTGTCTGAGATTCGTTGATGCGCTTGAGCTGCTCCCGAACTGATTTAGGGTTATCTAGATTAAGATGGAGTTGAGCAGCTACCTGTTTGATTTGTTGTAGATTAGCCATGATCAAGGTACTAATTAGAGATACTTTATATTAAGAGCTAAAGACTTAAAATAACAGTTGATAATGTATGGACGATTACAATACTGACAATAACAAATTAATTAAAAAGTTATCACAGGCTTGTAATGGTCTAATGTGGCTGAGTGAAGCTGACTATCCTTGGCAGGTTATTGATTGGAAAGATGAATCTGAAATTAATAGTCCAGCATTATTGCAACATTACAACTATCATCCTGAAATAAAAGTAAGTACCACTACAGTCTTATCTTTTTTGGAGTCGGCAACAACAGAAGAAGAATGGCATGATGAGTTGGAAAGAGCAGAAACTAAACGCTATCAAAATTTGTACAGTTTGTTAATCGAAAATCTCAGCAATATTCAAGTTTTTCTGGTAGGAGAAGTTAAAATTGATGCTTATATTTTAGGAAATACGCAAAGCAATTCTATTGTTGGTTTATCTACCAAAATAGTTGAAACCTAATAGTCAGTAATTAGTAATTATTGATTTAATGCACCATACTTAAACAGTAAAGCGATCGCGCTAATAACTAAGATGGTTGGGAATATAATTCTCCCTGTAATAATTAGGCGATTGATTGCTGCTTTATCATTCCGTATTTCTGGTTTGTTACCAATAACCACTAGTAAAAGTTCTAGACCAATCAAGCCATAAACTACATAAAAACCATAGTCTAACGCAACAACATATCCAATACCTTCGGGCAGACTTTCCAATAAGCTAAGGTGAAAAAAGACGATTGCTAAAAGAGTACCACTGACGGCTTCAATGGAGATATTTTCAAAAGGTAAAAACAACAATAAATAAGATACCCCAACAAAAAATAGCAAGGGTAGTAAGTTTTTAATCGAAAAACTAACCAGATCCCTTTTAATCTCAATAACCGTATTAAATCGGGAATATTCCAAGTCTGTATCTATGCCAAAAAACTTAGGATTACCTAAAGTAGAATCATTAACTAAAATATCGGAAAAGAAATCTGCTGCTATTACTTTCCAGTCGCTTATTGTCTCAAAAACCTTTGATTTTTTCCAGTTAGAAATAACTTCCTTGGCCACAGTATCCCGCATTCCCACAACATCAACGACATAAATTAAATTTTTACGAGTCAAATTTGCATGGCGAAAACGAATGGCTAACTTCTGGCGGTCAAAAGGATAACTATCAAAGCGAAATTTTTCTTTGAAATCGGCTTTTACTCGATATACGCTATAGTTAATCCCATCAATTTTAGATGATTGAATAGGATCGTCTAGCTCTAATTTATCCCCAGAATCCATTCTGTCCGTGCCATAATTAGTAAATTCAATATCCTCTGCTTCTATGTCTCCCTGATAGCGAAACCATAGATAAAAATCTGCTAGATAAGATGAAGTTTTCTCATCCAAATTCCTGATTTCATTAACATCTATGCCCGTATAGACAATATTAGTTTTGTGCATGTATTTACCATCAACTAAGATGATTTTACTGGAATTCAAGGCTTGCTCAAAATTACTAATAGTATTTATATCTTTTACTGGCTGTAATTGAGTAAAAGCAGAAATAAACTTTTGCTGGCTAAAAGTGCCTATATAAATAGACTCATTAAAATTACCGTGACGATCGAAGTGTATATTTCCTGTAATGCCTTCGATGCTGCTTTCAAAGCTGTTGACCTCAGCTAAAACATTCCTAATCTTTTCTCTTTTTTGTTTAAGATTAAAATTCGTATTATCTATTTTGGCTTGTTTAACTGCTTCTACTGCGGTAACAGCAGCATCATAATAGCTAGCTGCCGTCCAACTAGGAACTTGTTTATATCTTTCGATGTATTCATTTCTAAAATGTTGCGCTTCTTCGTTCGCTACATCAAAAATAATTGGCGATACGGCATAAATACCGTTGCTAAAGTAGCCTGGACTAGTTTTTTCTTCAACGTTTTCGCTAAACTTTTGAGCGAATTCCGTGTTGCCAAGAGAATCTGCACCAATAATCGGATTGCTTAGTTTTTTTCTCCTCATTTGAACTATCAAATCAACCACATCATCATTATGAGTGGCACAAAAAATAATCCCAGGATCGTCATCTTTAGATGCTGACAAATCCGAGATAATTTGTTCTTTTCTCTGTTTAAAATTATCAGCATTAATATCAATCGCCCACTGATGCTTAATATCTCCCCCCAACTTCTCAAAAGTTTTCTGAAAAGCAGCTTTTAAAGTCTCTCCATAGCTATCATCACTATAAATAATGCTGGCGCGATCATATTTCAAAATCTTTTGGGCATAATTAGCAATAAAGTTTGCCTGTAGGCTGTTGTTGAAAATACCTCGAAAATACCAATAATTACCCTGAGTAATTTCATCGGCGGTTGCTGAAGCAGAAATTGCAGCTATTCCTGCCTGCTGATAAATTTCTCCTCCCGCAGCAGAAGTCGAACTATACAGGTGTCCCAATACAGCTAGAGCTTGGGTTGATTCTACGATTTTGCTAGCGGTTTGTGTCGCTATATCTGCATTATTGCGATCGTCAAACACCAGTAATTCTACTTTTTTATTGTTGACTCCACCTTCTTCATTAAGGCGATCGAGATATAGTTGAACTCCCTGCACCATTTCTACTCCAGAAGCATTTTCTCCGTCTGTAGGTCCTGCAAGAGCTAAATAAATAGTATCTCTACTATGTAGAAACTGTCCTGCGCCAACAAAAAATAATAGGGAAAGGAAAAAAAAGACAATTAGAACTATTAAAGAATTAAATTTGAAAGCAGAAATTTTCATGTTTGATTTCTCCCAATATTAAAATGCCTACAAGACCAAAAATTTATAATTTAGGGAATTAAAAAGAATAGAGAATAAAAAGCTTTTTGTATTTTAAGTACTCCTCGCTCTAAAAAACGAGGATACAGGCGTGGATATTTTAGAATAGGCGGAGTTCACAAGCGAAATGATTTGGATCGAAGTGAGCATTACTACTGATACATCCCGTCCAAAATCTAGAGTGATTGGAAAACTATCATTCTCTAAGTTGTTTTCCTGAACATACGGAATATTTTTCGCTTCCGTGGAGATCGGTAGTCTTAGAAGAGTATAAACCAAGGAAATATTTGCGCGTCTGTGCTACATCCTGGCTTATATGCTCTAGTAAACACTTATACTTTATAAGTCAGTCTAAAGTCTTTCTCCGCGAAGCTGAAGAAAGAGGCTGTTTAGCTGCGTTCAATATTTTGAATATACCTACAATTATTCTGTTATAAATCTCATCGATCTCTATAACCATCAAAAACACAATTCTTTAGTTGCCCCAAAATATTATAAAATACCTAATTGGTAGCGAAAAGCTTATCTTGATTTAAAAGTCATTTCCAATCTTAAATAACTTTAAACTATAAAAAAGTCGCATATTATTTCAATAAACCCTGGGCAATCGGTCAAAGATTATTAAAAATTAATAAAGATCGGATAGATACCTCTCTCTGGTACACTTTTTTCTTGAGTAAGCATCGCTTTTGAAAAGAAATTTAACAACAAGCAATTAGGGAGAAAGACCTTGCTGGAAACAACCCTCGGTTTAGAAATTATTGAGGTAGTAGAACAAGCTGCTATCGCTTCTGCCAAATGGATGGGGAAGGGCGAAAAAGACACTGCTGATGAAGTAGCAGTAGAAGCAATGCGCGAACGCATGAACAAAATTAACATGCGCGGTCGGATTGTAATTGGAGAAGGAGAACGTGACGACGCTCCTATGCTCTATATCGGTGAAGAAGTTGGTATTTGTACTCAACCAGATGCGAAAAGCTTCTGTAATCCAGACGAACTAATCGAAATCGACATTGCCGTCGATCCTTGCGAAGGAACTAACCTTGTAGCGTATGGTCAAAATGGTTCTATGGCTGTTTTGGCGATCGCTGAAAAAGGTGGTTTATTTGCTGCACCTGATTTCTATATGAAGAAATTAGCCGCCCCCGCAGCAGCTAGAGGTCACGTAGATATTAATAAATCTGCCACTGAAAACCTCAGAATCATGGCTGACTGCTTAAATCGTTCGATCGAAGAACTTGTGATTGTAGTCATGGATCGTTCTCGTCACGGCGAATTGATTAAAGAGATTCGTGATGCAGGTGCAAGAGTAAGATTAATCGCCGATGGTGATGTATCTGCTGCTGTTTCCTGTGCTTTTTCTGGTTCTAATATTCATGGTCTAATGGGTATTGGTGCCGCTCCTGAAGGCGTAATTTCTGCTGCTGCTATGCGTTGCTTGGGCGGTCACTTCCAAGGACAACTAATTTACGACCCTGCAGTTGTTAAAACTGGTTTGATTGGGGAAAGCAAAGAAAGCAACTTAGAAAGACTATCTAGCATGGGCATTAACGACCCAGACAAGGTATATAACGCAGAAGAGCTAGCTAGTGGCGAAACAGTCTTGTTTGCTGCCTGTGGTATCACTCCTGGTACTTTAATGAACGGCGTGCGTTTCTTTAAAGGCGGTGCGAGAACTCAAAGTTTGGTTATCTCCTCTCAGTCTAAAACTGCTCGTTTTGTTGATACAGTACACATGTTCGATCAACCTAAATCTCTCCAACTACACTAAAAGTAGTTCGCTCTTAAAATTTAAGATATCGACTTTGCATAGTTAAAGATATGTAAATCCTGATGGCAAAAGCACGTCATAAGGGGCGAGAAAACTGTATAAATTGATAAGGATAAGGGCAAATAGCGAGGGAAAATAAACCTTTTGCTATTGCCTTTTCTTTAATCCATTTTTTATAAAAAACTTGGTTGATACAAAGCTATAAAATATAGAAATTTTTTTGCTTTATTCTGAATGTCTAGTTAAAGCGAAACTTGTTAAAAACATAATGAATATTGTAGTTGTTGGTTTAAGTCATAAAACTGCTTCAGTTGAAGTGCGAGAAAAACTGAGCATTCCTGAAGCGAACATTGAAGAAGCGATCGCAACCCTAAAAGGGTATCCCCATATAGAAGAGATAGCAATAATTAGCACCTGTAATCGTTTAGAAATTTATGGTGTTGCTACAGATATAGAACAAGGGGTTAAAGAAATCAGCCAGTTTTTGGCGGAAAAGGCTCAAGTTCCCTTAAAACAACTTCGCCCTAATCTATTTACCCTCCTTCGCGAAGATGCTCTACGTCATTTAATGAGAGTTTCAGCAGGTTTAGAGAGTTTAGTCTTGGGTGAAGGGCAAATTCTAGCTCAGGTAAAAAATACCCACAAGCTAGGTCAGAAATATAAAGGTTTAGGTAGATTGCTAGATAAGCTATTTAAGCAAGCAATGTCTACGGGAAAAAGGGTTCGTAGCGAAACTAGCATTGGTACTGGTGCCGTTTCCATTAGTTCTGCTGCGGTAGAATTAGTCCATACTAAAGTTGAAAATTTACCCTCCTACAGCATTACCATCATAGGTGCGGGTAAAATGGCATGTTTGCTAGTCAAACACATGCTCTCAAAAGGAGTTACAGACATTTCTATCGTCAATCGTTCCCACAGACGAGCGCAAAAACTTTGCGACCAATTTGCCAACGCCAACTTGAAAATCTATCCCATCAGTGAAATGATGGATGCCGTTGCCATTTCCGATTTAGTTTTTACTAGTACTGGTGCAACAGAACCGATCATAAATCGAGCTAAATTAGAAACTCATCTAACTCTAGAGCGAGATCTAATGTTGGTAGATATTTCTGTTCCTCGTAATATTGACTCTGACGTTAGCGATATTGGCTGCGTCAGTGCCTATAACGTAGACGATCTTAAAGCTGTAGTTGCAGCCAACCAAGAAAATCGACGAGAGATGGCACAAGAAGCAGAAGGAATTATTGAGCAAGAAGTCGCCAGCTATATCACTTGGTGGAGATCGCTTGAAACCGTTCCAACTATTAGCTGTTTGCGTAGTAAGGTAGAAGGCATCCGTGAACAAGAGATGGAAAAAGCTTTGTCTCGTTTGGGTTCAGAATTTGCCGAAAAACATCAAGAAGTGATTGAAGCACTAACAAGAGGAATTGTGAACAAAATTCTTCATGAGCCGATGGTTCAGCTGAGAGCGCAACAAGACATTGAAGCTCGTCGTCATTGCTTACGTTCTTTGCAAATGCTATTTGATTTAGATACTGAAGAACAATACAGCTAAATTGAATCAAATTGAATATTGTTGACCTAATAAATTTTTGAAAATAAAAATACTCAGCCCAATATTATTCTGTTTGGGCTATATGCAAAAAAACGCGACTCTAAGTATAAATGAGTCGCGTTTTGCATTATGTTGAATTTTTATAGTGTAATTTATAGTGTAATTTTAAATATTAGAGATAAATTGAAGATAAATCTCTCGATCGTTTTTCAGATAAGAGCAATGATATCTAATAAAATAATTAAAGCCCAAAACAGAACAAACCCATCCAAGGAACTTCTGCACACCATTCGTTTTTATTATCTTTATTATTTTCGTCAACGATAGTTTGTTTTTCTTTAAGTAAATCTTTGCCTTCTTTACTGACGATTTTGGTAGCGGCTTGTCCAGGTAAAGCGTTAGTGCTAATGATACTGATAGTTAATAAAGCAAAAGATAGTTGTTTTTTCATAATTTTGACCTGGATTATTAAAGATTTAATAAATATTTTTTTTGAATATAAAGCCAGTATAAAGCGACTATATTTAATAACACGTGACTATTATCACGATGCGATCGTTAATCGAGTCACGTTTTAATTGGTCACAGTTTTTGAGTTTTAGATTTTAATTTGCGATACATAATAAGCCAAAAAAAAAGCGACTCATCTGTTGCTTAGAGTCGCTTCTGTATTTTGTCGTAATTTTAAATAATGATATTTACTGATTGGATAAAATTATAAATTCCAACATAATAAACCTGTCTGAGGAAATTTTAAACACCATTTGCCTTGACCTATAATAATTTGTTTGTTTTGAGGTAGACTACTACCTAAATTTAAACCGATGTTTTTAGTTGCTGCTTGTCCAGGTAAAATATTAGTGCTAAGAATGCTTAAAGTTAGTAAAGTAAAAGATAATTTTTTTTTCATTATTCTGACCTGGATTGTTAAAGATTGCTTGAGAATTTTAGTTGAACATAAAGCTAGTATAAATTTGCTTGCCAAGATAACCAGTGATTACAGTCACTAAACTTCTTTTATATGATTTATTTGCACTTAACAATAAACAGTATTTTTCTAAGTATGGACTCGATTGAGTTCTACTTTTAGCGATTAACTTTTCGGCTTGCTCTTTCTTTAGGAGAAATGAGCGATAGTTCTAACCCTAAAGGATACACCTTCGGGCAAAGGCTTAAGCCGCATGCAGGATAAAGCTTCCGTCAATTTATCGATTTTATCAGAGCTAATTATAGAGACTGCCAAGATTGCGTCTCATACATTATGCCTTCTTATTTGCGATCGCTTTACAACAGAGATTCTGACTTTCCAGTTTGTTGTTTCTCGTTAAAACTTAATTCACATTGCACGTAATTTAATTACTCAGATGAAGTTAGAATGTCCACCCCGTTTGCAGTAACGGCAATAGTATGCTCAAATTGAGCCGACAGTCCACCATCTTTAGTAATTGCAGTCCAACCATCATCTAACATTGTTGCTTCCCAAGTTCCTTCATTAATCATGGGTTCAATCGTAAAAACCATTCCTGGCTTCATTTTTTTCTTTTGTCTGGGGTCATAATAATGAGGAATTTGAGGTGCAGTATGAAATATATGACTAACTCCATGTCCCACAAAATCTCTGACTACTGAAAAACCCTGTTTTTCAGCATATTCTTGAATAGCTGCGCCAATATCATTGATTCTTGCACCAGGTTTGACTGCTGCAATACCCAAACGTAAACATTCTTCTGTAACTTCAACTAATTTTTTCGCTTTGGGTGAAGGTGTACCAACAAAAAAAGTTCTAGAAGTATCCCCATGATAGCCATCTACAATTGGTGTTACGTCAATATTGATGATATCGCCATCCTTAAGTATTTGTTTTGCATTGGGAATGCCATGACAAATCACCTCATTTACGCTAGTACAAAGTGAACCAGTAAAGGGATTGTCTTTAGGACCATATCCTAATGGTGCGCTAACTGCTCCTTTTTCCTGTGTCCATTTTTCGGCTGCATCATTAATTTCTAGGGTACTTACTCCAGGTTTTACCATTGGTGCTAAAAAATCAAGTAATTGCGCTGCTAAACTGCCTGCTTGGCGCATTTTCTCGATTTCTCGACTAGAGAGTAAAGTGATTTGTTCGCTTCCCATTTCTATATTTATTGTACTGAATTGTTGCTATGGAGATTTATTCCTTTTATATTAGTCTATCAATACTTAAGGTAGGAATTGTCATGCTTCAGAAGCAATATATCAGGATTAATAATGATCGGTCTGTGACATCCTCTCATCCTAAATCAAAGATTTAGAACGAGCTTCCATTATCGCTAATGAATTTTGCTCTCCTAGCCTATCCGCAGTGCGTTCCCTTGCGCCTTAGGGCGACGCGGGGTCACTGCGATAGATTGCGCCACTTATCTACAACAAAGTTGCCCGACAGTACGACTTGAGAGCCAATTTCTTTCTTTTCGGGAGTCCCCCGATACGTTAGATGCGGCGAACCGAAACGCCTTTCTTGACCTCTGTTACAAATTTCCTGACCAGAGGCAATATCTCTATCTACAACATAACCACACTCTTTGCAGTCACTTACTCGAACGCTAAGATCTTTTTTGACTACAGCACGACAGTTAGGGCAAGTCTGGGATGTTCCCCTGTGGTCAACCCTGCCTACAAATACGTTCCGCTTCTTAGCTACGTACTCTAATATGTCTCTGAGCTTGCCAAAGCTAGCATCAATTGTATGCTTGCCTAACATCCCTTTTGCCATAATGCGAAAGTCACAATCTTCAACATAGATTGTGTCTGCCATATCGCAGAGTTTATGAGCTAGTTTGAACTGATAATCTGCGCGTTTGAATGCTATGTGGTTATGTTGTTTAGCTACTTTGATTCGAGCTTTCTCATAGTTTTCCCCTCGTTTCATCTTTCTTGACAGACGCTTTTGTAGCACTTTCAGCCGACTGTAGGCTGTCTTGAAAAACTTAGGTCGCTTTTCGATATACGAGTCGCTTGTTGCTATATAAGATAGCAATCCGACATCTACACCGATAGCATGACCATGAGGTACTGGACTAGGAAGCTCGAAATCCGTAGAAATCGCTATTACCGCAAACCAACCCATTGCCTTTTTGACTACCCTGACTTGCTTGATTACAAACCCTTCTGGGATTGGTCGGTGCAGATTAATTTGCACTTTGCCAATTTTGGGCAATTGAACGCTCCAATCAGTCAGGGGATTGGTCTTGAACTGGGGAAACAAGATAGACTTCATTTGCCCAAATTTCTTGAACCTTGGAAATCCATAACCTCTGTCTCTGAAGGAATCCCAGCTATCATGCAGTCTTCTGATATTGGTTTGCAATACCTGAGACTGTACAGTTTTTAGTCGCGGGAACTTCTTTTTAGCTTTAGGTAAGTTGTTTTGCTGTTGGTGATAGCTAGGAAATGGATAATCCGCAGCCATAATATATTCTGATTCCAAACTGCACCGATCAATCTGACATTTGCGCGAAGCAATCCAGTCTTTCAGTTCTCGCAGCGCATAGTTATAGCTGACACGACAAGTTTCTAACCACTCATTGAGAAGTTCGACTTGCTTTGTATCAGGGTATAGTCTATAGCGGTAATTCAAAATCATACACGTATTTTACCACTTGATAGTGCTAGCGGTAAATATAGCCCACTACGTTGCTAAGTTCGATTACATGCGGAATCGCGCCTTTGTCTCCCACGCTTGCCCCACATCCTTTGGGCTTTGAAGGACAAAGGGGTACTCCCCGCATGTATTCTCTCACACAACGTTAAATACCCCTGTAAACCATCTAAACGCCAACTACTTGAGCGCGTTTATAAGCTTCATCTAAGACTTCGGAAAGCGTGGGATGAGTATGAATATTAAAGGAAAGGTTTTGCACAGATTCTCGCTTAGAGATCGCATTTGCCGCTTCCTGAATCAAGTCAGAAGCATGGATGCCAATGATATGTACCCCTAATAATTCTCCTGTATCCTGGCGATAAATTACCTTCGCCACGCCTTCAGTTTCTCCTTCAGCTAAAGCTTTGGAGTTGCCTTTGTAAAAAGATTTGACGGTAGATACTTTGAAGCCATCTTTCTCCCCTTCTTCTTTAGCCTGGGCTTCGGTTAAACCGACATAGCTAATTTCAGGATGAGTAAATGCAGCAGCAGGAATGCAACGATAGTCTATTTCCTTATCGTCTCCGCACATGTTCTCTACGGCGATAACTCCTTGTCCCGATGCAGCATGAGCCAGCATCATTTTACCCGTAGCATCTCCCACCGCCCAAACATGGGGTACTGGTTTGCCATCGCGCAATACCTGCATTTTGTCGTTGACGGGAATAAAGCCACGCTTATCAATTTCAATTGCAAGAGTTTCTAAGCCGAGCTTTTTCGTAGCAGGAATACGTCCAGTAGCAACTAAACAAGCATCCACTTCTAATACTTCGACTACTTCTTTAGTTTTGGCATCAGTTAGTTCAATTTGCACGGGTGCGCCAGGAGTAATTTTAGTAGCGAAGACACCCTTATAAGTTTCAATATCTCGCTTGTCTAGCAACACTTTTTTGGCAATTTTAGCAATATCAGGATCGAATCCAGGCATCAATGTATCTAAGGCTTCGATCATGGTTACTTCACAACCTAAAGCAGTATAAACATCAGAAAATTCTAGACCAATATAACCACTACCAATAATTGCTACCCAATCAGGAAGAGATTCTAACTTAACTGCATCATCACTAGTAAAGACAGTTTTGCCGTCAATTTCTATACCTCTAGGGACAAAAGGCACAGATCCAGGGCAAAGCATAATCTCTTTGGTTGTATAGGTTTTATCGACCCCTTCTCCAGATACTTTAACCTTCTGTGTTCCTGCAAGTTCGCCCCAACCGCGAATAATATCTACCTTAAGACGCTTGAGACTGTTGGTTAAATCTCCTTGAATTTTGTTAACTAAATTGGTCGCATGGTCGGCGATCGCGCTACGATCGTACTGCACTCCACCTAGTTGAATTCCCATATCTTGTAAATGACTAGAATCGGCAAATTCTCTGACTCTTCCTGAAGCAGCTAGTAACGCCTTAGATGGGATACAGCCACGGTTAACACATGTACCTCCCATATCCCCCGCTTCAACAATTGCCGTCTTCAAACCGCTTTTAACCGCATGGAGTGCCGCACCATGTCCACCGACACCCGCACCAATAATAATTAAATCGTAATCAAAATCACTCATTGTCATTTCTTCTATAAATGCGCCAGTCTTACATTGTAAAGTTTAATCGTAGTTAAGCAGAGGATGGAATCAACACTTTGAAGAAGAAAAATAATTGACATGACAGAAACGTATTTTTTAGGTGGTTATTATTTGGTTGAGAGTTCATCGGATAAAAGCTGGATTAACCAATCTCTTATACCAAAAAAATTTTATAGTCTCAGCAATTGTATTTGCTCTCATCATCCTGATATATCTGTTCTTCCTTGGGTCAATGACGCTGAAGATAGAGAAAGATATCGTCAAAAACTAAGGCTTTCGATTGAGGAATTCCTAACTTTACAAACTCAGGTAGATAAATGGTTTGGTCAAGATAGATATGCTTGGGGTGAAGTGTTTCTCGATCTTAATTTGGCCAGAGAATTTGCAGGTAACTATCTTAGCCACATACAAGATATTAAACTATTAGCGATCGCTACGACTACTGATTATCGCACTCTTTTTTTAGAAGAATCAGCGTCTGGTAATAATGAGGTAGGTATCAGCAAAGCTTTAAAGTCAAACCAAACGATAAAAATCGAGCATGGCTTCTTGGGATACGAGATTCTCGGTCATGAATTTGGCTGGTTTCACTCCTTTGTTTGTAACCATTTGGAGAATGATTTTGCTAACAAGTTAAATATCGAGTTCAATCAACATGGATTAATCGATCGATACGATCTGGCAATTAAAGCCAGCAATTATACCAATCGAGAAGATACTGGAGCAGAACCAGTTTTATGGCTACCCTGGGCAATTGTCGAGTTAGATATTTTCTCATAGTTATAATGTGCCAATGCGATTGCAACATTACCGTCACAAAAAATAAACACGATTTGTCTACAGTCAGAAAATATCGGTCATTGCTTAATTAGCAAAAGATTGAAGACAACTGCCATTCATACAGGCAAAGAAACTGGCTCTAACCACTTGCCACTGAGCGTGGATCTGAACATGTCAAGCAATTAATCTTTTTCTTTGTTCCTCGCTTCTACAATGTTCCACACTTCTTGCCACCTCTCAACAATTAAACTTTTCATTCTGTTTGACTGCCATTGAGGAATGCCACTATTTTGATTCTCTTTTGCTTTGCTCATGATTTTCTCTGATAGATATCTTCTCAACAAGGCCTTTAACTACAAACAATCAAGTCATAGCTTCAGCTAAATCTAGTTTATCCAAACCGCCCAATTTAATCTATCATTTATTAATAAGTTATTGCAAAAGATACTCAATAGTCTGATACAGACAAGCGGTTAAACGTCTCTGTTTTTAATTCGGGCGAAAATTTTACCGAATACCGCAGCCTTTTTGCGCTATTTCTTGGGATTTAGGATCTGTTGTTAATACTAAAACTTCTTGGAAAGCTTCTTCTGCTGCAATAAACTTTTGCGTTTGACAGAGGCTAACTCCCGTATAAAGCAAACTCATCGATTCCTGTTCTAGAGTTAAATTATCGCGCTGTAAAATTTCCTCAAAAACAGCAATCGCCTTTTGATAATTGCCTAACTCATATAAAGCAATTCCCTTGCCTTGCTGCGCCGACAAATAGTCGGGAGAGCTATCTAAAGACTGTTCAAAAGCTGCCAAAGATTCTTTGTATTGATTAGTTTTTAGCAAATTTTGCCCTTTTTGATTAAAAGCGATCGCTTTATTATATTTTTGATTTGATTTGGTTAATTTAATTGCCTGTTCGCTAGCTGAGATCGCCTTTTCATATTCTTGGAGATCGGACAAAACCCTAGCTTTATTAAGCCAAAAAGTTGCCTCTTGAGAATTCTTACTAATTGCTCGATCAAACGCTGCCAAGGCTTCTTTATTTTGGTTTAAATAATATAGTGCTTCTCCCTGACAATTCCAGGCTAGCGGCGCGTTTGGCTCAATCACAGTAGCACTAGAACAAGATTGCAGCATCTCTTGATATTGATTCAAACCCAAAAAAGCATACCCGCGATTGATCCAGATTAGATGACCTTGAGCGATATTGGCTTCTAATAAGCGATCGTAAGCTTTGATTGCTGAATTATATTTTTTTTGCTCTAGCAAATCATTAGCCTGCTTGAAATTTCCTACCTGCTCATATTTACCTAGTAAGCCAAAACCAAACCAGGCAACGCCACCAGCACAAACTAGTAGAGTGACTATCTTAATTAATCTGGAAGAATTCTGTTGATTCACACTCTTAGAGTCTCGATCTAGACATTAGATTACGGCTATTTTTTCTAGAAGAATGACTTTGATGGTCAATCTTAGCTTTTTTCTGTTTTAATTGCGATCGAAAATATCCTGATATATACGATTAATCACTTAGACTGTACCTTCTCTAACTTTATCAGACCTTTCTTGGTTATATATTTCCCCAAAATTAGCTTTAGAGTTTCAAACCGATCAATAGACAGTTGTAGAATTACTAATAAGACTACTATTTAAGTTTAGAAAGTATTTTTATGACTGCTACTCCCATTAAAAACACTTCCACCTCAGTACCAGATAAATTAGGACGTTTTGGCCCCTATGGTGGCAAATATGTTCCAGAAACTTTAATGCCTGCTTTGGCAGAATTGGAAACTGCCTACAACAAATATAAAAATGACCCTGATTTTACTCAAGAGTTGCAGGGGCTATTAAAAGATTATGTTGGTAGAGCCAATCCCCTCTATTTTGCCGAACGCCTAAGCAAACACTACACTCGTCCCGATTTTACGCCCGAAATTTATCTCAAGAGAGAAGATTTAAACCATACAGGAGCGCATAAGATTAATAATGCTTTAGCTCAAGCCTTGTTAGCAATTCGCATGGGTAAAAAGCGCATCATTGCTGAAACAGGTGCAGGACAACATGGAGTAGCTACTGCCACTGTCTGCGCTCGCTTTGGCTTGGAATGTATTATTTACATGGGCGTAGAAGACAT
>ENA-ORXT01003484-ORXT01003484.1-marine-metagenome-genome-assembly--contig:-NODE-3484-length-17267-cov-10.507563_pt1 | contig 17267 bp, 13 predicted proteins | sample MGYA00237868_ERZ511482 | MGnify/ENA metagenome assembly ERZ511482 | reverse complement strand
CAATTAAATGATTCAGGGCTTTTTATATAAGAAACGCTACTGACTTAATATAAGCTTATTAGTAAAGACTAAGCATTATCTAATAACCAAGATTTGAATTGTTCAAAATCTGGTTGTAAAAAAGTAGCTACTTTTTCTTCGTTTGCTAGTACTGCTAATCGTTCTGGTATCTCTATTTTTTGCTCTAATACTTTTTCTACTTCATCAATAAATTTAGAAGGATGTGCGGTTTCTAAAACAATTCCTCTTTTATCAGGATGTATAGATAAGTATTCTTTTAAAGCTAAATAGCCCACTGCGCCATGTGTGTCAATTACGTAGTTATATTTATCATACAACTCTCGAACGCCTATTCTAGTTTGCGCATCATTATAAGCATAACCAGAAATATCTTCTTTCATCACATCCCAAGAAGAACTATAAAAATCTAACATCCTTGCAAAGTTAGATGGGCTACCTACATCCATTGCATTGGAGATAGTTGGTACAGATGGACGAGGTGTATAAGTGCCACTTGAAAGATATTCTGGAACCACATCATTGTCATTGGTCGCAGCAATAAAATGGTCTACAGGCAAGCCCATTTTCTTAGCCATGATGCCCGCAGTTAAATTTCCAAAGTTGCCACTCGGTATACAAAAAACGGTAGGCTTCTCTGATTCTTCTAATTGCTTGTAGGCTTCAAAGTAGTAAAAAGACTGTGGTACCAGTCTGGCAATATTAATAGAATTAGCAGAACTTAATCGCAGTTTGCTTTGCAACTCTTTATTTAAAAAAGCTTGCTTTACCAAAGCTTGGCAATCATCAAAAGTGCCATCTACTTCTAATGCCTGGATATTGTGTCCAAGCGTCGTTAATTGCTTTTCTTGTAAATTACTGACCTTACCAGATGGATAAAGAATAACGACTTTGATGCCCGGTGTTTTATAAAAACCAGCGGCCACTGCCCCGCCCGTATCTCCAGAAGTAGCCACTAAGATGGTCAACTCTTTATCCTCTCCTTGATTAAAGTAGCTCATTAATTGCGCCATGAATCTAGCACCAAAATCTTTGAAGGCTAAAGATGGACCATGAAACAATTCTAAGATGTGAAACTGTTCATCTAACTTTACTATAGGTGCAGGGAAATTAATTGCATTGACCACGATTTCTGCCAAGTCATCCATCGGGATTACTTCTCCAAAAAGATTACTAGTTATATTCAATGCTATTTCTCGAAAGGAGTAATCTTTTAAATTTTTGATAAATTCTTGCGGTAAGGCAGAAATATGTTCTGGCATATACAAGCCATTATCTTCTGGTAGTCCTTTAAAAACTGCTGTTTTTAAATCTACAAATTTGCTTTTATTTTTTGTACTGTATAGTCTCATTTTAAGGTTGTTTAGATTATTTATTTGTTTAGAATGCTTATTTGTTTAGATACGCACAATGCTCAATAAATAGATATTCTAAAAAAATAAATATGAAAAATATTCTAACAACGTATAGCCCCTTCGTTGTTGATAGTAGATATGAATAAGGTATTGTCAATACCATTGTCTGTAAAAGCTTTAGACATGGCTTCACCTACCTTTTCTGCTGTTAGGCTATTTGCACTTAAAGCAAAAACAGAAGGACCAGCACCAGATATACTACAACCTAATGCGCCAGCATTCAAAGCCGCCTCTTTTACCTTATAGAAATTAGGAATTAGTTGCGCTCGCTGAGGCTCTATAATGACATCTTTAAGAGAGCGACCAATAAGGTCAATATCTTGATTGTAGAGGCCAACGATAAAAGCGGCGATATTTCCTGTCTGTTCAATCGTTTGATTCAGACTAACCGTATCACCTAAAATCGCCCGAGCATCTTGCGTTCTAATTTTAATCTGTGGATGCACCACACTTGCATATAAACCCTTTGGGCTTGGAATGCGATGCACATCTAAACTAGCATTATCTCGAATTAAAATAATTCCGCCTAATAAAGAAGGTGCTACATTGTCTGCATGGTAAGCACCATCTGCTACTTGTTCTCCTAAAACCGCAAAAGGCAAAAGCTCTCGTTTTGTTAATGGATTATCTAACAATTCATTTACAATCATTGCGCCAGCTACGGCACTCGCCGAACTAGAGCCCAAGCCACTACTAAAAGGCATTTTTTTGTGTATCTCTATTTCTACTCCTCTACCCGTTTCTCCCAAATGCTCTAATACCCTTTGTGCTGCAAAACTTGCTGTGTTTTTTTCAATCTCATAAGGTAGCTTTCCTTTTGCTCCTGTTATTTTCGTTATTCGCAAACCGGGCTTATCGGATAAGCAACCAATAATCTCATCGCCAGGTTTATTAATTGCAAAACCTAGAATGTCATACCCGCAAGCTACATTTGCTACCGTCGCTGGTGCAAATACTTTTAAACCTCTCATTTTGTATATTTTCAAATCAAGCTCAAGTTCAAATCCAAGTTCAAACTCAAGTTTAAACCATGACTTGCTTTTACGTATCTGTAGTCACGTCACGGTTTGAATTTGAACCTGAACTTGAACTTGAATTTGACTTTATCTATAGTTGAAGTAAATTTCCTATTTTAATAATTTCAGCAAATACACCAGCGGCAGTCACCTCTGCACCAGCGCCGGGACCTCTTACCACTAATGGCCGCTCTTTGTATCGTTCGGTAGTGAAGACGATCATGTTATCACTTCCACTAAGCGAATAAAAGGGATGCGTTTCATCTACGCCTTCCAAAGCTATGCTCGCCTTGTTCTTTTCTAACTTCGCAATCATTCTTAATACCTTTCCTTTCTTTGCAGCTTTTAATCGCATAGCCTCAAAATGGTCATCTGCTTTTTCTAACTCCTTCATTAATTTATCAATCGTTTTGGCATCAGTGCAGGCTTGTGGTAAAATATTCTGAATCTTTACATCTTCTGGTTCTAAAGCCAAACCTGTTTCTCTAGCCAAAATAATTATCTTTCTTCTAACATCAAGCCCACTTAAATCCTCTCTTGGGTCTGGTTCGGTGTATCCTAGTTCTCTTGCCTCTTTAACAATGTCGCTAAACTTGATTCCTTCTTTATAAGAATTAAAAATGAAAGAAAGCGAACCAGATAAAATACCTTCGATTTTAATAATTCGATCCCCACTATGCATCAAATCGTTTAAAGTAGAAATAACGGGTAAGCCAGCACCCACATTTGTTTCATACATAAAATGTACGCCTCTTTTCTCGGCAGTCTTTTTGAGTGTTTGATATTGTTCGTAAGAAGAAGAAGTGGCTACTTTATTTGGCGTAGAGATAGAAATGCTGCTATCTAAAATTTCTTGATAGTAAGTGGCAATTTTTTTATTCGCTGTATTATCAATAAAAATTGTATTAGATAGATTTAAATCTTTCATGGTTTTGATAAAACCAGCAAAAGATGTTTTTTCAGGAGAGGCTAATAATTGCTCTTTCCAGTTTTTTAATTTAATGCCATCCTCATCAAATAGCATTTTTTTACTATTCGATAAACCAACTATTTTAATAGCTAGAGACCGATTGTCTTTTAAATATTTGGCTTGCTCTTTAATTTGTTTAATTAGCGTGCCACCAATTAGTCCAACGCCAACCATAAATAAATGAAGCGTTTTCGTATCAGATAAAAAGAAAGATTCATGCAAAGCACTTAAAGCTTTTGCTTCATCTGTTTTATTAATGACAACAGAAATATTTAACTCTGAAGAACCTTGGGCAATGGCAACTGCATTTACACCATTTTGACCCAATGCCCTAAACATCTTACCAGCAATCCCTGGTTGGAAGCGCATGTTCTCTCCAATAATCGCAACGACTGCTAAGTTCCCCTCAATCTTTACTGGATTAACTAAATTAGATTGCATTTCATTTTTGAATTCTTTTTCTACCGCTCGTTTGGCCGCTTTTGCTGATTTAGGTTGAATGGCAAAACTGATAGCATTTTCAGATGAACCTTGCGTAATTAAAATGACATTAATTTTTGCTTGCGCCAAAGAATTGAACAAACGCCCTGCTATGCCAGGCACCCCAAATAATCCACTACCGGATAGCGTCAATAATGCCACCTCACTAATAGAAGAAATTCCTTTAATAGAGGAACCACCTTTGTCCCATTTTTCAGAAATAAAAGTTCCTTTGAAAGATGGATTAAAAGTGTTTTTAATATATATAGGAATATTTTTAGTATAGGCAGGTTGGATCGTCGGTGGGTAAATTACCTTTGCGCCAAAATGCGACATCTCCATTGCTTCTCCATAAGTCATCGTTGGAATGGTGAAAGCACTTTTAACTTTTCTAGGGTCAGCAGTAAGTACCCCATCTACATCTGTCCAGATTTCAATAGCTTCTGCTTCCAAGCCTGCTGCTAATAAAGCAGCAGTATAATCAGAACCACCTCTACCCAAAGTAGTCGTTAAGCCTCCTTTATCAGAAGCTATAAACCCAGTTACGATTTGTACTGCTTTTGCCTGAGCGTAGTAAGCCTTAATATTTTCGTAGGTTAATTTCAAATCTACTTTAGCCGAGCCGAAGTTTTTATCTGTTTTAATAATGGTTCGTGCATCCAGATAACTAGAAGCAATTCCTGCTTGAGTCAAGGCATGTGCAATAATAAAAGAAGAACTGCGCTCTCCAAAACTCAATACATAATCCATCGTTCGAGGAGAAGCTTCTTGCACTAAGAAAATACCCGTCAATAAATCTTTGAGGGTCGTGTGCATCTCTTTTAATTCTTGCAGAACCTTTTTTTCAGTCGCACCTGTCAATAATTTTTTAGCCGCAGCTACATGCCTTTTTTGGAATACTTTATAAGCATCCATATAGGTACTATCTGCTTCGGAAGCTTTGGTGGCCATTTCTATCAACGAATCGGTTACACCGCTAAATGCAGAAAAGGCTACCGTAAATTGCTCGCCCTTTTTCTGGTAATCTTGCAGGATACCAATAATGTTCTTAATTCTTTCTGGAGTACCGACGGACGAACCGCCAAATTTTAATACCTTCATTGTAAGGATGCTAGTTGGAAAATTGAGAATTGAGAATGGAAAATTGAGAATTCCAAGTATTACAGGTATGTCTCACTTGGAATTCTCAATTTTCCATTCTCAATTCTCCATTCTTTTACTTGGTTTACGCAATTAGGGTAGAATGTTTGCAAAACACTTGTTTGCTTACCCCTTTGCACAAAATAAGATGCGAATTTATTGCTTTGGCTAATAGCTAACAACTATTTTTAAGACAATCCGTGCTAGAGGACTTTTTTAGCAGTATATAGCGGGTGGGAATGGAGAATTGAGAATGGAAAATTGAGAATTGCAGATATGACGTGTACTAGAAGTACACGTAGTATATTTGGTTTTTCTCTAAGTTTCTATTTAACGTCTAGTTCACGCCATATATGCAATTCTCAATTCTCAATTAATCATTTAGTGTACGTCATATATGCAATTCTCAATTCTCCATTTTCAATTCTCAATTCTTAATGTAATGAAGCGTTTCAAAAAAAGAACTAATCTTTTTCTATGTGGCTTATTTTTTCTATTGTCTAGTTTTTTAATACTAGACTGGGGCTTTTTTGTGCATCGCCGAATTAACCGCTTAGCTGTTTTTACTTTACCAATGGAATTAATTCCATTTTATAAGAAAAATATTGAATATGTTACTGCCAATGCGGTAGCCCCAGACAAAAGGAGGTATGCAGTGGCAACAGAAGGAATTCGTCATTATATGGATTTAGATAATTGGGGACAATTGCCATTCGAAGATCTACCTAGACACATCGTGGATGCTAGACGAAAATACACAGAGGTATTAATTATAAATGAACGTAAAGACTCCCTTCGATTATTTGGACAACAAATGACAACTAAAGGGGAGGAAGAGTGGACCTTGAGTGGAGAAAATTTTCAACTCTTTTTTAGAAAAGATAGCTTGTCTATCGATAAAGAAGATTATCGACAGTTTTTCTATAAAAAAATCTATAACCCATTATATGAAGAAACTTGGGATGTAGATTGTGCAGCCATCATTGATTATTTTGACCGTTATGATTTTGATGTCAATTGTGAGCAAGCCGTTGCTATTGATTCTTTTGTAGAACACGGTGTGTTGCCTTATAACTTGGTTCGTTTACAACGTAGCCTAACGCAAGCAATGAAAGCAAAAGATCAAGATCGAATTCTTCGCATATCTGCAGACATGGGGCATTATATTGGAGATGCCCATGTGCCCTTGCATACAACAAGTAATTATAATGGCTATGCAACTGATCAAGTAGGCATCCATGCTTTTTGGGAAACTCGATTACCAGAATTATTTGCAGATGATACCTATAATTATTTTGTTGGTCAAGCGGCGTATATAGAAAATCCAACGGAACATTATTGGGATATTGTTTTAAAAAGCCATGCTTTGGTGGCAAGTGTGTTGGCCATCGAAAAAGAATTAAGTCAAGTTTTTCCAGAAGACCACCAAGACTGCTTTGTGGAAAGAGGAGAAGGGGCGGTCTTACAAAATATTCCTTGTCGAGCTTATGCGCAAAAATACCACGAAGAATTAGCGGGGCAGGTGGAGCAGCGGATGCGGGAGTCCATCAAAGCGGTTGGTAGTGCTTGGTACACGGCATGGATAGATGCAGGGCAGCCTGATTTGAATAGACTGGGCACAAAACAAGAAAGCCTAGAAATCGCACAAGAAAAAAGCGTTTTAGAAGAAGCTTATAAAAAAAGAAAAATCTTTGGCAGGAAGCATGATAATTAATTGAGAATGGAGAATGGAAAATTGAGAATTGCATACATGACGTACACTAAACGTATACACTACGTATACGTTTAGTGTACGTCATGTATGCAATTCTCAATTTTCCATTCTCCATTCTCAATTAATCGCTTTTCTTTTTTGAAAAAAAGAAAAGCGATACTATCAGTTGACAGTATCGCTTTAATTATCATTGGATTATAATAAACTGTAATTGTTGCACTTTACAGCTTTTTTAAAAGCGTGCTTACGTGTTGCGTTTACTGCAACAGTTTCTAAAGCACCATAGTCAAAAATGCATCTGTATCTTGGAATACTTGCAATCGCAATAATTCAGGAATATCGATTGGTTTTACAATACCTTTTATTCTATTGCCGTCCTTATCTAAAATTGCAAACATGACTCTTCTATTAAATTGTCTTCCTTCCGGGCTATCTGCACCGAAGTACGTATTTCTAGCAATAGGCGAATTTTCTCCATATTCCTTTACTAAAATTCTATAATCTTCAATACCTGTTCGTACTAAATAAAATTTAGCAGCATTGGCTCGATGACTTGCTAAACGCACATTATAAGCATCCGTTCCTCTATGATCCGTGTGGCCACTTACTCGAACTTTATGTTCTGGATTGCCTTTTAAGTAAAGGCTAACATCATTTAGTTCTTCAACAGATTTTGGACGTAAAGTATATTGGTCATAATCAAAAAAGATATTTTCAATACGTTCTGTTGGGCTACAAGAATTTGCACACGCTAATTGCTCTTGAGAGAAATTTACTATGCGTGCATACTTACATCCTTTTGCCTTTGCTTTTTCTAGCAAAGCTTCTGCTTCTGCCTTATCTTCAAAATCGCCTAAATAGTAACGATATAAACTATTGTTATCAACAGCGAGCTTTACATTGCTCAGCCCATTGAAATAACTATAGCTCACGCTCTTTTCAAATACGCATAATTCTACTCTGTATTGATCTGCAAATGCTAGGATGCTGAACAATAATAAAATTGCTGATAATATAATTTGCTTCATGAGAAATTTTATTTGAAAACAAATCAAAAATAATTCCAATACTTCTAAATTATCTCTGATAGTTAAAGAAAAATAAAATATGTTTTCCGTAGCTAGGGAAACTACAGAAAACTTGAAAATACTTGAGGTCTTATCCGAACCTATGTGTGCAACATAAATCGCTACTCTATTGGCGATTTAAATTTACATACAGAAAATTTCAGAATAGACCTTATGGTATAGTAAGGACTGTTTTATTTTATGGATTTTTTTTAAAAAGGTAAAATGGCTTTAACTTGTAACGGCACACTACTCTAATACTGTAGAAAAACATCACTACTTATACTATGTAAAAAGCTTGTGGAGGGCACGTAAGCTATCTATTCATAAACTTGTAAAGTGGGAGTAATACCGTATTGTTATCAAAAGTAGAATTCTATTGCATAGAAAGAAACCCTATTTGATTATTCGGTCAAATTTTACCTTTTAGGTGTCGAGAACTATTTACTAAACGGTAGGATAGTATAATTATTCGGTTGATCCAGAAGAGTCGCTGAAATGGTAAATTTTACTGTACGGGGAAGAATAGGCAAGATTAGAGCAGTATTTGTCTAATGGGGGTAAACAGGCAAATATTTTAAACAAGTACACACTTAAATGACTGTCTCTAAAAAATCACTTAATAAAGTATTAAAAGCTTCTGGTTGTTCCATCATGGGGGCATGGCCGCATTTTTCAACAAAATGCAATGTAGAGTTTTCAATAAGATCATTAAATTTTTCACCAACAAAAGGGGGCGTTACATTATCGTGATCTCCCCATATCAATAAAGTAGGTGCTTTTATTAAATGTAGCTTATCTCCTAAATTATGGCGAATAGCAGATTTAGCAGTAGTAATAATTCGGATCGCTTTATTTCGATCATTGACCGTTGCAAAGACTTCATCTACTAATTCTTTGCTTGCAACTTCTGGATCGAAAAAAATATCTTGGGTTTTATTTTGAATAAATTCGTAATTACCTCTTTTAGGGAAAGTAGAGCCTAGAGAGTTTTCAAATAAGCCAGAGCTTCCAGTTAGCGTAATAGAATTAATTCGCTCAGGATGAGCTAAAGCATAAAGCAGGGAGATGTGGCCGCCCAAAGAATTACCTAACACATTTACTGTTTCATAATTTTTAAATTCCACAAACTCTTTAACATGGTGGACCAATCCAGAAACAGTTGCTTCACGAATAGGCAAATCGAAAATAGGGAGCATTGGAACAACTACATTATAACGCTTGGAAAAATGTTGAATGATACTTTCAAAATTACTTAATGCCCCAAACAGGCCATGTAGCAACAATAAAACCTCCTTACCGCCTTTGGTCTCAATAAATTTATATTTATCTACTTTTTGCAAGTTGTAGCTCATTGAATGCTTTTGTGAGTGAAGAGAGGGTATTAAGTTATTAGATCTTGAGATATTTATTTAATGTACCGAATATCTTAATAATCCAATAACTTAATAGATTAACCCTCTTTCTATTGGGAACAGGAAAAAATAAAATAACTTTGCAATTTTTGATAGCCAAATTCTTGTATGGATTAGATTTTTAAAATAAAATGTTCCTTTTATTTTTCCTTCGTTCCTTGGACAAATTTATCGTTTTTATTTGACCGCCACAAAATTAAGCTTAGAAACCTAGTATTTTACAGTTTACTCACTGCTAAAACCTACTTTCTTGTTATTAATCTAAGGTATTGATCAATTCTTGGTACAAGAATAATTTCTGTACGTCGATTCATTTTTTTGCCTTCCGGAGTTTCATTATCTGCTTTTGGCTTAAACTCTGCTCTAGCAGATGGCACTAATCGAGCAGGGTTAATTTCGTAATCCTTTTGTAAAGAACGAACAACCGCAACTGCCCGCTTGCTACTCAAATCCCAGTTATCTCGATTAGAAGTAAAAGAGATTGGATCTGCATCTGTATGTCCTTCTACTAATACATCAATATCTGGAAAATCTGTCAACACTTTTGACACTCTAGACAAAAAATATTTAGAAGATTCATTTAACATAGAACGACCCGGATCAAATAACACTTTATCCGATAAAGAAATGTAGACAACGCTTCCTTTAGAAACAATTTGAACATCTCCACGAGAATCATCTCCTAAAGACTTTTTTAAATTAGAAACTAAAGCTAAGCTTGCAGAATCTTTCCGTGCCTTACCACTTGGGATACCTTCCATAGATGTTAGCGTCTCCTGTAATTGTTTAGACTCAGATTCGCTCAATAGTGACAAATCTGAAAGACCCTTTAAAAAAGCTTCGTTTTTTGCTTTTTGCTCATCAATGTCTCCTTTAAGTGATAGAAGCACATTTTCTTTTCCACCTAGTTCATTTTTTTGACTAGCAATTGTACTTTCTAGACCTTGAATCGTCTTTTTACAATCGACAGCTTCCATTTCTAAGTCCTCTATTCTTTTCTGAGAATCTTCTAGAGAGGTCTTTATAGCATCTCGATTACCTTGAAGCGCTAAAAAGTCTTTCTTTTTAACACAAGAAGAGGCGACTAATGCCAATACAAAAATAGAAATAAAGTGTTTGTTCAGTAAAAATTTCATTTTTAGAGTTTTTTAAATAAAAAACTACAAATCTAAGTAAAACATATCCATTGTAGCTAAAAAAATAAGGTAGAAATGAGAAGTCACAAGACTTTTCTTGAAAAAGTCTTGTTTAGGTACTATATTACCGAACTTTTTCGTCTATTGAGTTGTATAATCTAGACAACTTGTTTTTTAATTTAATTGTAGTTGTTTATAAAAGAGGTCAGAAGTCAGATCGGAAAATAAATTTTCCTGTCAGAAGTCAGACTTGGGACGTGTTCCTCAATGTGGGGCTAATTTGCGTCAAGGAACACGTCCCAATTCTGACTTCTGACAGGAAAATTTATTTTCCGATCTGACTTCTGACTTCTTTTATAATCTCAACCTAAATATTTTTTTTATGGCTATAATGATTACCGATGAATGCATTAACTGTGGAGCTTGTGAACCAGAATGCCCGAACAATGCTATCTATGAAGGTGGTGTAGAGTGGGCAATCTCAGATGGCACAAGTGTGAAAGGGGATTATGCGCTGGAAAGCGGCGCATCCGTAGATGCCGATCATCAAAATGCTCCTGTAGAAGAAGATTTTTATTATATTTCTCCTGATAAGTGTACAGAATGTAAAGGATTCCACGAAGAACCACAATGTGCGGCAGTATGTCCAGTAGATTGTTGTGTAGCAGATCCAGAGCGAGAAGAAACGGAGGCTGCTCTATTAGAAAGAAAAAGCAAGCTGCATTTGTAATAAATGAAGAATTAAGAATGAATAATTAAGAATTACATTTGGGACGTACACGTAACACGTGCAATTCTTAATTATTCATTCTTAATTATTAATTTCTTACACCTCTTAACTCCTTGAAAATGTAGCTGTTCGATAGTTTTTAAATAATTTATTAAAAAAAATATCTAAAAGAGCTTGACAAGTTGCAAACATTTCTCTTATATTTGCAGCGCTTCTTTAAAGAAGTTCAGTATTAAGCAGTAGTAGCTCAGCTGGTAGAGCACAACCTTGCCAAGGTTGGGGTCGTGAGTTCGAATCTCATCTACTGCTCTAAGCCTTCAGCAGTGAAGGCTTTTTTTTATAAAGAAAGTACTATATTTGCTTTCTTTTCGACAGGATGCCCGAGTGGTGGAATTGGTAGACACGCCGGACTTAAATAATTTGAGTGCTCTCGAAGAAATTTGAGAAGTAGAATCCTTCAAATTCGGGGAAACCTTTCAGGTAATGCTGATGGCAATCCCGAGCTAAGCTTTGGTTCTTTTAGAATCATTGAAAGTGTAGAGACTTGACGGAGGATACCTAAACTTTGATTTTTCAAAGCATGGTAAAGAGAAAGTCCAGACCACAAATTCTCTATAACTTATAGAGATGCAGCTAAAGCTGTAGCTGGTAAGAAAATCCTGTGCTCTTCGGGGCGTGCGGGTTCAAGTCCCGCCTCGGGTACCAAATAAGCTCGATAACAGTCATTGTTATCGGGCTTTTTTATGTGCCTTCGACAAGATGTATTTTATATTGCTTTTCAAAAGCTTCAAAATCTAAAAGTCTTATGGGTGGAAAATCAATAGATTTTAACTTGTTGAATCCCCTGTCATTAGAGACAATAAAATCAACATTACCTGCTACTGCACAATCAACAAATTTATTATCATCTTCATCATCTAATAATTGCCAACGATAGTAAGGAGTTATCAAGTGAATATTAGGAAGGAATGTCAAGCCCTCTAAGAGAGGTAGAGAAGTATCAATACCGTACCTACTCGATATAATTTCGTCATATTCAGTTAAGATTTCATTAGTGACGCATAACTCAAATTTTTCATCTATGAGTGTATCATATATCCAACTATAAGAATGATTAGAAGCTAGAGACACCAAAAAGATATTAGTATCTAGTACGATTTTAAGTCGCTTATTGTCCATCTTCTATCCAATTATCTAGGTCTTGTTGGGTAATTCCTTTAGCTTTCACTGCTGTATCTACTTTACGTCGTAATTTTTTAGCAAAATACCTACCTAACATCCTTTTGATTTCCAAAAGATCTTCCTCTGTGTGATTCATGGAATACATTTTTAGTAATTCCAATTGTAGAGGGCTTAATTTTTTCGATTGTGTCATATTGAGATAATTTTTTCTATCTATTTACAATATAATCAAAAATAAGGCAAAAAAATTAGGTTTAGAAAATATTTATTTTTTGTTAATTTTTTCTTTTGCATGTATTGCGCCTTCTACCCTAAATCAGTTCTTATACTAAACAGGTGTTGGTTTTTTTAATATATTTATCTTATCTTGAATATGAAAGCAGTAACACAAAAACTATAGCAATGAAAACAACCTATCTTTTTGTCTTTATTCTCTTTTGCCATATATGGTATTATTTAATTGCAAATTGCTTAATGGCTTGTAATTGCTTGATTGTTGCAAGAATTGGCCCTTTTGATTTAGTGCTTATGTCTAGCTTGAGTTGGTTGAAATTATCAGACTTAGATGTATATGTTCAAGATCTATATGGTGCTAATTTTTCGAATTCCTAGATTGAGAAAGCTGAATTTCATCTATCAAATTTGCAAAATTCGAGTTTTAAGAATTGTGAGCTAGAAAACGTAGATTTTTGGCAAGCAGACTGCAGAGAATCTGATTTTAAAGAAGCAACTTTTAGTAAAGTTAACTTTAGGGAAGCGATATTACATAATGTAGAGTTGTGAGAGAATCAATGTTCAAATTGTGAAGGACTAGACACAGCATTATTATTTGATAGGAAATATACAGATAATATGGGTGAATAATAATTAAAACTACCCACATCACGCAGTAGGCGCAAATGGGAATGCACACGTCCCTAGCCTTCTTTTCTAATCCACCCAACGATACGGGACTAGTAAGCCAATATATTAGAAGCATTTTTCAAGGTTCAAAAAGGAGTTTTTGGTTTGGGCTAGCGGGTCAAAGCCTCGTTAGATATGATTTGTCGTTTTCTGAACTTTGCAGTGAGGATTTTAGGGAAGCAAAAGCTCCGAAAGCTTCGTTATCCTTAACTTTCAGAACTCTGCTCTTCTCAAAGCCATCGCCACAAAATTCAAAAAGTACATTATTTAAAGTAGTGGAAAGGGACTGACAAAATGGGATTAAAATATACAGAGAATAGCAGGAACAAATTACATGCAACTTTTTATTAGTTATAGAGTCTTTTAAGAAAAAAACTCATGAAAAAACTAATTCAAATTCTACTAGTTATAAGCTCCTTTTTTTCCAATGATATTTTAATTGGGCAAGGAAATTCTTCAAGTAATACAAACAAAGTTGAAAAAGAAGACATTAAAAAATTCATAGGTAAATGGAGTGGTACGCTGACCTATTTAGATTATACTTCCAGAAAACCCTATACAATGCCATGTGAATTGACGATAGAAGGAAAAAGGAAAAATAAAAAACTAATCTTAAATTATAGTTACCCCAATGAACCAAAAGCGAATAATAAAGGCAAGATAAAATTTTCTAATAATGGAATTTCCATAAATAAAAAAGACATAACCTCAAAAGCAATGAATACGGAGGGTCAATTAGAAATACTTCTCGAATATCCAGATAAAGACGGAAATAATCGTAAAAAAGCATTAGTTAGAAACATTTATAAAATTGGATCTAAAAACCTAACCATTCGCAAAGAAGTCAAATTTGAAGATTCAACTGAATGGATAATGCGAAATGAATATAGTTTTAAGAAAAAATAAGACAATACAACCATAAAAATTTTTCAACCCCACTCCCTAATCACATCCTACCAATTTCTAAAAGAAATTTCCATTTAGCCTATTTTTTGTGTATTTAAAGCAATGGTCTTAGCTTATCATCTGGTATAAAGTATATTTAATATTTATCTTTATCTTTAGCGAGCGCAAATGGGTTTTTGTTTTTTCAAAAAACAAAAACCCCATTTGCGCTCGCTAAGGAACGACCAAAAAATAAACATTCCATCTTAAATTGATAAACTGTTAATTGGTAGGCGTTCTTGAATTTAATGTCAGCGAAACGTAAGTAATCTTTTCTAACCGACAATTCAGAGTGGACTCAGCAATACAACAATAAGACCATACAGCAATAAAGCAATAAAACCATATTCACTAAATCTATTTCCCAAATGAAAGAAGAACCAGTCACTACTCCAACCCTCATCACCAACCAAACCCTAGAAGCCAAAAAAGTCAACATCAACATATTGTTTACCGACTTTTGGTTTCGGGTGCCTGCTTACCAACGATCCTATGTGTGGGGTGAAGAACAAGTCACGGAGTTAATAGATGATTTGATGGATGCCTTGAAGGAAAATCCTAATAAAGAATATTTTTTGGGATCCTTGGTGCTGCAAAAATTTGGAGCAAATTCGAACGGACTCACTTTTGCTTGTTACGATATATTAGATGGGCAACAACGCTTAACTACTTTATTTTTACTCTTAGCAGTATTAAGAGATTTGCAAATAGATGAACTGTTGACGGATAATATTAAAAATGCGATTTACCAAGAAGAGGACCCATATAAAGGATTACCTAGACGACTTCGGATAGAATTTTTGATTAGAGATAAGGTAGAAGGATTTATTCAAGATTACCTTAAAAAGAAAGGCGGAACTAGCAATACGAAAGGATTGCGAGAAGCACAAGATTCGGAAAGTATTTCGATTGCGCAAATGGCTAGTAATGTTTTACTTATCAGAAATTTGCTCCAAAAATCAGACAAAGCACTATTAAAACAGTTTGCTATTTTTTTATTTAATAAGGTCAATTTTATCTATGTATCTGCGGGAACTTTAGACGATGCCTTTAAATTATTTACAATACTCAATAGCAGAGGTATTCCCCTGACAACGAGCGATATTTTAAAATCTATCAATATCGGAGAAATTGCAGAGGAACAAACTCGAAAAAAATATGCACAGGGTTGGGAAGAATTGGAATCTCGATATGGCAGAGAGCAATTCGATAGATTCTTGGGCTATATCCGTAGTATCGTAGCGAAAGAAAAATCGAGAGATAATTTACTGGAAGAATTTGAAAAACTTTATAAAAAAGGCAAACTAAAAAAAGGATCAGAAACTTTAAAGTTAATAGCTGATTGTGAAAAAATACATAGAAAATATCTTCAAGGGCAATCCTTTTTGGTTAACGAAAATTATCAATTGTCCAATCTGTTAAACATAATGGATCGAGGGATAAAGTCAAAAGAATGGGTGGCTCCTTTTTTGGCCTATTGTCATAAATTTAAAGATGCCGATTTATTGGTTTTTGTAGAACGTTTAGAGTCAAAAATTTTTGCCAATATGCTACTTCGCCTTACACCTACGCAAAAGCGAAGTAGTATGTATGCTATTTTAAAAGCTATCGGTCGAAGTAAAACGCCTAAAGAATTATTTGCTCATAAAAGTGTCTTTTTCTATGATAAAAAAGCAGTGGGTAGACGCTTGAATGATCCTGTTTTTGGTACAGGTTTTTGCCGTTATTTGCTATTAAAAATAGAATACATACTAAAAGATCCGAGCGAAGCTTTCCCTGCCTTTAATAATATGTCCATTGAGCATATTTTGCCGCAAAGATTGGGCAGACAGAGTCAATGGAGAAAGGATTTTACACCAGATCAATCCTTTTATTGGCGGAATAGGATCGCCAATCTTGTTCTTTTAAGTCGCAGAAAAAATACTCGACTAGCCAACAAAGATTTTGCGGATAAGAAAAAAGAATATTTTAAATCTTCCATTAACACCTTTCCGAATGTAAATCGAGTCCTCCAATACAAAAAATGGATACCTGCTAATTTAGAGAAGCGACAGAAAAAACTAATTGAGTTTTTATTGGAACGGTTTAAATAAATAATGATAAAAGAATAAGTAGGTTTGATTAGCGTGCGTAAGAAAATGATGATGGCTCAAAACCATGCTAACACCAAAACAAGCACGGGCAAATAAGGAGACAAAGCCGACCGTAAAGATTTCAAGGCCTTAGAAACTTGATTTTCTACTGTTTTAATCGAAATACCCATTTGGTCCGCAATTTCTTGGTAAGTTAAATTCTCGAAACGACTGAGTACAAAGACGAGGCGGCACTTTTCGGGCAGACTATCAATCGCTTGGTCAATTTCGACTTGTAAATCATCCGCCATTAAGGATTGAATGACGGGTGTATTGGTACTTTTTAAATCTTCTTTAGGAGGGGCGGAACGAAAATCAATTTTTTGATCTCGAATATAATTGAGGGTTTTATTACGAGTAGCACGGCGAAGGTAAGCTTGTATGGAAGTGTTGATTTTTATTTGGGCTCGTTTTTTCCAAACTTCATAAAATACTTCTTGGACTAAATCTTCGACAATGTGTTCATCGGGGAGTAATTTGTAGCTACGCTTACATAAATCTACGTAGTGTTTATTAAATAGCCATTCTATCGCTTTTTCATCATTCGCTGATAAAAGCTTTAGAATTTCTTCCTCCTTGTAGTCGGAATTAGCCATTTTTTATTGGTCTTTGGTCTTTAGCTATTGGTCTTTGGTCTTTAGTGCGCTATCAAAATTAGACGATGCCACACCAAAGACTAAAGACCAATAGCTAAAGACTGATTACGATAACCGTATTTTATTCAATCTCGCTAAATCTCGTTTGTTTTCTTTTTCCTTAATAGAATGCCGCTTATCGTACGATTTTTTACCTTTTGTTAAGGCGATTTCTATTTTCACAAAACCTCTTTCCGTAAAATATAAACGAAATGGAATAATAGAAGCTCCCTTTTCCTTTACTTTTCTCAGTAATTTTCGAAGCTCTATTTTTCGGAGTAGTAATTTTCTATCCCTTCTATCTTCATGGTTATTCTGCGTTCCATGCTTATACGGAGAAATAAAAATGCTTTTAGCATATAATTCATT
>ENA-ORXT01003483-ORXT01003483.1-marine-metagenome-genome-assembly--contig:-NODE-3483-length-17269-cov-168.383143_pt1 | contig 17269 bp, 12 predicted proteins | sample MGYA00237868_ERZ511482 | MGnify/ENA metagenome assembly ERZ511482 | reverse complement strand
TAAAATTAGCTACCAAAAGCATGTAGTCGTTAGCACATTTCCGCCAGAAATCGGTAAATTTCCGCCAATCATGTAGTCTAAAATAGAGTCGCCCTTAATTTAGTTCAGGGTCTGGCTATTGTGGGCTGGCACAATTCCAATAAATCAAACCCCCTATTCCCCCTTGATCTCAAGGGAGACATTTTTTTCAATAAAAAAACCAATATTAAAAGAATATGGGTCACTCTGTCCGCCAGCTGGCGGATCAGGGTCTGGCTAGTGCGGGTTGGCTCGTCTCAAGGCCAGATTCTGAATCGAGTTCAGAATTTGACTGACCGATCCCGCTGCACAGCGGGATCAAAGCAAGTAAATCTTGCTTTGAAGAGAAGGAACCTTCGCATCAGTGAAGGGTGGGAGGCCCTTTTTTCTATAAATAGAAATCATAGAAAAGCAAGAGGGTCCGCCAGCTGGCGGATCAGGGTCTGGCTAGTGCGGGATGGCGTTATAAGGTGGGCAGTTTAATTCAGGGTTTAGCTAGTGCGGGTTGGCTATTATCATGGCTCTGCTCAAGGCCAGATTCTGAATCAAGTTCAGAATGACTTTTATTTTTTTTAACTTAACGAATGTGAAACAGGGCTATGTCTACATCATGAGTAATCAGGCACGTACTACTTTGTATATTGGCGTAACCAGTATTTTAGATATGAGAATACTGCAACACAAGTCTGGTAATAAGCCTTCGTTTACGAAAATGTATAATCTATTTGATCTCGTATATTTTGAACCAATCTCAGGAATGGACCAAGCCATCAAAAGAGAAAAACAACTAAAGAACTGGAGAAAGGAATGGAAATGGAACTTAATCAAAGAAGAAAATCCAGATTTGATCGATTTAGCGAAAGACTGGTATACTGAAGAAGAAATTGAACTATATAGGAATATAGAATAAAGGTTATCCAAGGAACCTTCGCTTCAGCGAAGGGTGGGATGTCCAGATAGACATTCCATACAACAGAACTCATTTGGCTCTGCGCGTAACAAGATTCTGAAATAATAATAAGGCAGCCCATCCTCGACAGGAGTCGAGGTTCCTTCACGATTAGATGTGGATTTACCACTTCTAATTTTAAAAGCTGAGCTTTTAAACTGTTCAGTCCCATCCTCGACAGGAGTCGAGGATGGGATGCCATAACTTGCAAACAGCGCACAATCCCAGATTCTGAATCAAGTTCAGAATGACTATACGTAATTATAAAAAATTAGGGGTCACCCTGAATTTAGTTCAGGGTCTGGCTAGTGCGGGCCAGCTATTTCTGAAATGATGGGATAATCAGGCTGCCCACCCTTCACTGGTGTGAAGGTTCCTTCTTTATAACTCTACACATCCTTCGCAGAGCTCAGGTTCCTTCTTTATCAGATGTACAATAAGTACATCTGATTTCCGCTTTGGCGGAATCAATCAGTCTTTTTAAGAATATCTGATTTTCTCTATTGCGGGACCATTCAGTCCCCCGTCTGAGGACAGAGCCTCGGTTCCTTCACGATTAGATGTGGATTTACCACATCTAATTTTAAAAGCTGAGCTTCTAAACTGTTCAGTCACCACCTGAATCTCCCTCGAGGGGGACATGCCTTTCGCCATAAAAATTAATGGCCAAACCATAAGATTCTTCGAAAATAGTAGGTTTGCCTCCCTTGAGGGAGGTCAGGTGGGTGATTGTTTTGCTCATTTCATAATACTTTGGTAAGCTTATTTCAGAACAGACAATTCCGTTAAAATTAAAATTATGGTCGACCTTTGGCTCATAATTATACATATAGCATTTGTCTCCCTGGTGATCAAGATGACTGATTGGTCCCGCACTTGCGGGAATATCAAGCGGTAACTCCACATGATATAAGGAAGGAACGTCGACTCCAGTCGAGGATGGGATGCCATAACTTGCAAGCAGCGCACAATCCCAGATTCTGATCCGCCAGCTGGCGGATCAGAATGACTATACAAGTGCGGGCCAGCGACTCACACCATTACCATCTCTGTAGGCAAACAACCAAATTCTTTACGGAAGCACTTGGAAAAATAAGAGGGACTGCTAAAACCAGTTCGTTCCGCGACTTCAGACACATTGCAATCTTCCTTGATCAAAATGTCTTTGGCACGATGGAGCCGATAAGAGCGAATCATCTGATTTGGTGATCTATTGGTGCTGGCTTTCAGTTTGCGCTGCAGCGAACGCTCACTAATGCCGATCTCATGACATAGATCTTCTATGCTAAAATACTCATTACTCAGATTGTGATTGATGATGGAAAGCACTTGCTCCAGCAAGGAATGACTTGCTGGAGAAGTAAGCGTGGAATTTGTTCCAATATAATTGGCTTGAAGATCGCTCTCTGAGATATTGTATATCTCGTATGGGGTTTTGATAGGGGGAATTGATATATTTTTTTCTTTGACGTATTCTATCCCTGATCCTAAGAGTAGAGCTTGTACAGCTTTGGTCATTAAGATATCATTGGTCTCAGCATTCTCTTGAATATTGTGGACGACTGCGACAGCTTGGCCATCCAGTAATCCATCACTATTGATGTAGACTGGTCCAGTATGCAGTCCCATTCTAGTCTGTAAGTTCAGCGTCTTAACCCGTTCTTTGATCAAGGCAGCACACTCGACTGCTTTGATCGCGCCGTCAAAACATGCAAAATAACCAACCCTTGTACAGGGCTCTATCCTGCCTTTGAATTGAGAGACGGCTTGAAATACCATTTGCTGAAAAGCTTCAAATATTTTTTTACGCTTATCCACTTCCAGACTCATGAGATACATGCGTTTATCGATCAGTCGCAAATTAAGTACGGTAGACAGTGTTTCTATTGGCTTATGGATTTCAGTCTCAGAAAGACTGGACATGAAGGTGATCATTTCATCTAAGACTTCTTCAGTATTCCCAGCCCAAAAGAGATGATCGTTACCATCGAATTCTTTGAAGATGGCGCCTTTTATTTTGTCAGCGATGAATCGCCCTTCTTCTATTTTGACATCAATGTCATGGGTCCGCTGCATCAATAATGTGGGCACTTGTATCGTATCCAGTACATCTATGATATCTACATCAGTATTCATCTTGGTCAGGACCAGTGCTGCTCGAGGGCTGGCTCCAGACCGAAAATAACTGGCCAGCCAGTCCATAAATACGGGGTCGTCCGCCTTAGATGGTGCCAAACTTGCCAAGTCCATATCTCCACTCCCCCAATCTTGCTCGATCATATCATATATCGCTTGTCGCTCCTCATCAGTCGGGGCCCAAGGATAATCTTCTGCATACCGACGCTTAGCAAACACACCAAAAGAAATCAATGCTTTAGTCCGCTCTGGATAAGTTGCCGCAAATAATAAAGAGGCCGATCCACCTTCTGAATGGCCAAATAAGATGGCTTCTTCCGACCCTACAGCGTCCATCACCGCCCTGATGTCATCCATCCGCTCTTCCAGTGTCGATAAATCAGAGATGCGGTCAGATAGACCTGTCCCTCTCTTGTCGAATAAGATTACCCGTCCGACTTTTGATAATTGATACAGAAAATCTGATAACTCTGGATTATACCACATCATATCAATATTAGATACCCATCCCGGAATATAGACGATATTCATGGACCCTTCGCCGATCACCTGATAAGCGATATTGATGTGGCCACTTTGGGCATATTGGGTCCGAGGTTTAAGCTGCATACATGATGATTTTATTAAATCGATTCATTGATGATGTAAAGATGTCATGTATCTGTAATGGTGTCAACTACATGTTCATGTAGTCTAGTGATTTTAATAGTGGCATAGAAGATTAATTTCGAGGTCAGATTCTGAAATAAAAGAACAAGACGAATTATAGTAGCGCGCTTCGCAGCTGAGCATGCCTCCCTTTTTGGAGGGAGGTCAGGTGGGTGATTTCCTTGCTATAGAAGGTTTCCTTACAAAGGCTAAATTCTGATCCGCCAGCTGGCGGACAGGATGACTCACTCTTTTATGTCATGATTAGATTAGGATTTTCCACTTCTAACTTTATAAAACTTGCTCTAGACTGTTTGATACCAACCAAATTTTAATATTCGACCCCATTTAAGCCCTATTAAATCTAACTAATTGATAATCAGTAAAATATAAAACTTCAATTCTCATAAATGACAGTATAGTGCAAGGATTTCCTCCTAAATGACCAAATAGTGCAAACATTTGACCATATAGTGAAAGGCTTATGTCGCATATAAAGTGATATTGGAGATGTCAAAAGCTTTAACTCATGCCGTGATGAGTCGATGCATTATTAACTGATCAAAACTAAGCATATGTCTATCACCTCTAGAGAGTCAGAAGTCTTGCAGCTTATCGCTCATGAGCACACCAATCCCGAAATCGCAGCAAAACTATACATCAGTACCCATACCGTCATCTCGCATCGGCGGACCTTGCTCATTAAGCTGAAAGCGAAAAATGCAGCTGGACTAATCAGACGCGCTTTTGAACTTGGGTATCTACCCATTGATCGAGCTGAGCATCAGGCATATGCCATTGCTTAAACCTTCACATCATCTACTTAACTACTATCAAATAAATCCTTCTATCATGAATCAACTCTGCCGTCAATTAATGAATCAAATATCCTTACTTAAAAGGGCTCTATTCCTCAGCCTTTTTTGTATCAGTTTCGGTATCACAGGACAAAGTTCGTGGACTGGCGCTACATCTGATGATTGGAATAGTAGCTCTAACTGGTTAAACGCTGTGACACCAATGTATTCTGATGATGTCATAATTCCTTCAGGTACACTCAATGCGCCGATCATCATGGGAGGTATCGTAGAAGTTAAATCTGTGACTATTTGATATCCCTGATCTCACTACCTTCAGTACGTGATACAAGGCCTATCTCTTTCCCTCTATAAAACACCTCTATCCCACTCCACTGATCTCCACAGTCATTATGTATCAGAGCGTGATCCAAAATGAGCTCTCCTCCTGGCTCTACGACAATTTTTGACCCAGCCGCCATATGCATCCGGCAAGAAAGTGTCAGTCGTCCTCCCTTGAGGATGTGTATGTCTCGATTAATATCTCTTGCTGACTTCCAGTGTTCATCCTCACCAATCTTAATGACAGATAAATCATCAAAGTTACACCACTGCTTCACTAAAAGCGGTCTCTGATCCGATCCCAGTTCATTAAACTTCTTATGGATACGTCCGATCTGACAAGGTGTAATTGCCATTTGGCTGTTATTATAATCCATGAGATTATTAGAAATATTGATGCATGGCTTTTTATCTGTCGGGCCCCAACAGTTAGCATGACGAGGTGTGTCATCGCAGCCATCATTAGATCTCCAGGTATGATGTAATCCTAATATGTGTCCGATCTCGTGATTCAGTAGTGTGGCAAACTCCCATGACTCTTTACCAGACTCATACAGCCCTGCTATCTTAAGACCGTGACCCAGTGCTACACCTGTTCGAGAAGTTTTATATTTCTTGGATCGCATCTTCTTCGGGATATGCGGCATAATGAAAATATTGATGATGGTATCTATACCTATCGCATATTTGTCAATGACGTCATTAGTATAATTGTTACGATACTTCCCCTTATTTGCAAAGAAGCATAGCTCATCATCGTAGTGAAAATATATACCGTCTTCATCATCATCTGCCCGCCACAGCTCATACTGGTACATGGGGTCCAGTGCTGGCGTATCATTATCTACGGGCAGATTCATCTTAAAGTTCTTGACCAGTCGGTCATTAGCATTATGCAGCAGCTCCTTGATTAAACGAGTGCCATCTACCTCTGTATAATTATGGCTTCGTTCTTCAGAGTTTAAAAAGTGGACATTGACCCTGACAATCTGTTCATAGAATAGTTCTGCAACATGAGCATATGGCGCATATAGTAAGGCATCATCACAGACATATGATTCTTGATAGTTATCTATTAAGGGGATATCCCTTATATCTGAAATGAGAGAAGTACTTATCTTCTTAGAACAAGCAAGGTTGCTTATAGCAAATAAAAATATAAGTAGGTGAATCTTCACGAATGTATAACGTCAATGTACCACAAATGATTACACATTCATACCGCCGCATACACTCACGACCTGACCTGTCACATATGTAGACATATCTGATCCGAGAAAAACGCATGCATTAGCGACATCAGCTCCCCTTCCGAAGCGCTTAAGCGGAATGGCATCAGTGTAAGCCTTGACAGTTGCTTCGTCGAGTGCATCTGTCATATCTGTCTGAATGAAGCCTGGTGCGATGACGTTACACCTGATCCCACGCGAACCGACTTCCTTTGCTATTGACTTAGAGAATCCGATGATCCCCGCCTTAGAAGCTGCATAATTAGCTTGTCCAGCATTACCGAATACACCGACGACACTTGAGATGTTAATGATGGACCCACTTCGATTCTTGAGCATGGGCTTCATCGCTTGTTTTGTCAGATTAAAGACCGACTTAAGGTTAACCTCTATGACTTTATCCCACTGCTCTTCACTCATCCGGAGCATGAGGTTATCTTGTGTTATTCCAGCATTATTAATCAGTACATCGATCGTTCCTAATGCCTCTAGCGCATCTTTCATCAATACCTCAGATGCTGAGAATGAACTTGCGTCTGACTGGATTGCCTTGATTGTATTTTTTTCAGAGGATAGTTCTTCTACGATCTTCATCGCACTCTCCGCAGATGATCTGTATGTGAAAACCACATTAGCCCCATGAGCGGCATATGATCTGACTAATGATTCTCCGATGCCTCTGGATCCGCCTGTGATTAGTGCGTTCTTACCTTGTAATAATGCCATTATTTTTTGTTTTCCGTATGATTCAATAACTCTTATAAAATTATCTTGTTAATAATCAGGTTAGAAATATGTATTTATACCTCAAACCGAAATCTAATATAATCGTTAATTGAATAAATGACAGCCATGGCTACAGATATCATCGAACAAGAACTAACTCCAGGAATACTCAGTCTGCTTCCCTTATTCTATGTCGGGTGGTCAGATAGTGTCCTCAGTCCATCTGAGATGAAGATGATTCATGAGAAAATCGACTCATTAGACTTCTTGACAGAATTAGATAAGGCATACCTCATCAGGTGGACTGATCCGACTTCTCCACCAGATGAGAAGACCTTCAAGCAGTGGGTCAGCTACCTCACTAAGCATGGTGAGACCATCAAGACTTCAGAAAAATCAAACCTCATAGAACTCGGTATAGAGATCGCTAATGCCAATAATCAGAACCATGAAGAACCACTATGGAACTCCAAACGAGCGAAAGGAGCCCTGACTGATATACAGCAAGCATTAGGGATAGAAGGGCATGAGAGCTCCAAGTTATTATTAGATAAATTATTAATTGACTCAGATGGCGGTGATGTATTCGATAAGCCGAGCTTTGATCATAAGCAGCTCCAAGACTTTTTAGATGGTGAGTATGCAGGAACTAAGGATCGGATGAGGCAGCTTCTACGGGATCCATTATTTGCCTATGTCACTGAGCCTGATAAAGACATATTCAGACTTCGTGTGCTTGATCAGGTCAAAGCCTTAGCACAGCAGGGTGTGAGTGCGTATTCATTTCCGATCAAGTATGGAGGGTTCGAGAAGAAGGGTGACCACATCGCTGTTTTCGAAATGTTAGGGTATAGTGACTTGAGTTTAGCCATCAAGTTTGGTGTACAGTTTGGTCTATTCGGCGGAGCAGTGTACATGCTGGGGACGGATAAGCATCATAAGAAGTACTTAGAGGCGATGCATCGTGCAGAGCTCTTAGGCTGCTTCGCGATGACTGAGACTGGTCACGGCTCTAATGTCAAAGGACTTCATACCACAGCGACTTATGATCATGAGACGGAAGAGATCATCATCCACTCACCTGATGCAGACTCAGGTAAAGAATACATCGGCAATGCCATGCATAGTACGATGGCGGCAGTATTCGCTCAGCTCATAGTCGGAGGAGAGAATCATGGTGTCCATGCCATCCTCGTCCCTATCAGGAATGATGCTGGCGACGTGCTTCCTGGAGTCACTATAAAAGACTGTGGCTATAAAATGGGTCTTAATGGTGTGGATAACGGCAGACTGTGGTTTGACCAAGTCAGAGTACCCAAGGATAATCTGCTGAATAAATATGGAGACATCACATCCGATGGGCAGTACACAAGCCCCGTGACCAATCCATCTAAGCGATTCTTCACCATGCTCGGAGCATTAGTCGTGGGAAGAATATGTGTGGGACTTGCAGGCATCAGCGCTTCTAAGTCGGCACTGACGATCGCCATCAAGTATGCACTTAAGCGAAGACAGTTCAGTAAAAAAGACGATAGTCCTGAAACGCTCATCATGGATTATCCGACCCATCAGCATAGACTGACGCCTCTATTAGCTAAGACATATGCATATTATTTTGCACTGAGAAGGCTGGCAGATAAATACCGAGATAATGAAGATGGAGACATGAGACACATAGAGACTCTGGCTGCGGGACTAAAGTCTAAAGCCACATGGCATGCCACCCGAACCATTCAGGAATGTAGAGAAGCCTGCGGCGGCAAGGGCTATCTGAAAGAGAATCGTATCCCTGACCTGAAGGCAGATTCAGATATCTTCACCACCTTCGAGGGAGATAATACTGTGTTGATGCAGCTCGTAGCAAAAGGCCTACTGACAGAATTCAAACAGTCATTTCATGATGAAGGGTATAGAGCTGTTATCAAATTTCTCTACTCTAAGCTGAGTAATAAAATGACTGAGCTGAATCCTGTCCAAGCTCGAAATGCAAATCAAAGCCACATCTTAGATCGTCAGTTTCATCTTGACGCTTTCTTCTACCGTGAGCAGAAATTAATCATGTCCCTGAGTGGTCGAATGAGAAATTACCTCAAGAAAAGAATCGATCCTTACCAAGCTTTCCTAAAGTGCCAGACTCATATGGTCAGCTGTGCTCATGCTTACATAGATAACATCGTATTAAAGTCTTTTGTCAAGGCTATAGATACATGTCAAGATATTGAGAGTAAGAAAGCACTCAATAAAGTATGTGACCTGTATGCACTAAGTATGTTAGACGAAGAGAAAGGCTGGTTCTTAGAGAATGATTATTTCGAAGGGACGAAGACGAAAGCGATCAGGAGAGTGAAAAATAAAGTCATTCAAGATCTGAGACCTGATCTGGAAGGATTGGTTGATGCTTTTGGGATTCCTTCTGAGCTATTGGGTGCGCAGATTGTTTGATTTTCTGATGTGAAGATGTGTTGATAACATGATGAGGTGATGAGGTGATGAGGTGATGAGGTGATGAGGTGATGAGGTGATGAGGTGATGAGGTGATGAGGTGATGAGGTGATTTGAAATTCTGCAAGTGTAAAAAGCTGAGGTCATTCTGAACCTGACTGAGAAAGGCAGGCTTGTTTCAGCATCAGGCAATGTGTTCAGCATGTTCACTATCTTTTGATTATATATGCTTCTCTATGATCTTATCACATGCAGAGTCTAATAATCCATACACGCGATCAAAATTGTTATCATAATAAGGATCTGGTACTTTTCGATTCTCACCAGGGAACACATAATTCAGAATCATCTTTACTTTATCCTTGCTTTTTTCGGTGGGAGATAGTTTGAGAACATTATTATAATTATCCGCGTCCATGGTTAAGATAAGGTCAAAGCGGTCAAAATCAGCACTTACAAATTTTCGAGATCGCTGATCTGAGATGTCTATATCGTGTTCTTGCGCAATCTTAATAGACCTTGGATCAGGAGCATCATCTTCATGCCAGCCACTTGTACCAGCAGAGTCTACGGACCAGTTAAGATCCTTTGCTATACACTTGTGCTCTAAAATCCCTTGGGCCAAGGGTGATCTACATATGTTACCAAGACAGACCATCAATATTTTCATAAATACAATGTTACATGGGTCAATTTTAAAAAGCAAATAGGCTTAGATTTTTTAATAAAAAGAATCAAATTAACTTTCTTTAAAATATTCAGTTTTTTATACCGTATTGGATAGGAAATTTTTAAAAAGATTGTCTACCTTTCCTCAAATGAACGTATTTCATATTTCAGCAGAATATTATCCTGCTGCTAAGGTGGGTGGACTTGCAGATGTCGTCGGATCTCTTCCAAAATATCAATCAAATAATGGAGTGCATACATCCGTCGTCATCCCTAAGTATGGGACACCATGGTTTGAGGAACAGACTTATGAAAGCGTATGGAGTGGTTCATTTTGGTATCCAGGTGAAACCATTAATATAACTATTCTGAAAGTGATAGATGACAATAGAGAAGAAGATCTATATGTCGTTGACATTCCAGGTAAGTTTGACAGAGCAGGAGTCTATGGTGATCAAAGTGGATACTTTCGTGATAATGAAGAAAGATGGCTCAGCTTTCAGCGATCCGTATTGGATTGGATCATAGAAGCCGACATCGTTCCAGGCCTCATACATGTCCATGATTATCACACTGGCTTGATTCCATTTATGATGGACTTCTGTATTGATTATGAAGCATTAAGAGAGGTCAAAACAGTCTATACCATACATAATCAGCAATACCACGGAGCCTTCGGATGGGATAAACAATATTTATTGCCAGCGTTTGATACATGGAAATCAGGACTGATAGACTGGGGGAAAATGATCAATCCGATGGCAGCTGGAGTCAAGTGTGCAGATCGCGTCAGCACGGTATCTCCCAGCTACTTGAAAGAATTAAAATATGATGCATCTGGTCTAGAATGGCTATTCGATCATTATGAAGATAAGTGTGTCGGCATACTCAATGGAATAGATCCCAATGTATGGGACCCTAAACAGGATCCTCACATAGAGTTTCATTTAAAAAAGTCTAAGCCTAAATTCAAAAAGGAAAATAAAAAGAGACTTTGCCACCACTATGATATCAATCCTAACAAAGCCACAGTCAGCTTTATCGGTAGGATGGTAGATCAGAAAGGAGCAGATCTACTGGCGCATGCTATGTCAATCATGCTTTCGGAAGATCGGCCAATAAATTTTGTTATTCTTGGCACTGGAGATCCTCACTTAGAAGATCAGTTTAAGTGGTTACAGTCTGAATATCCCAATTCTACAGGCATTACACTCGCTTATAATGAAGGCCTAGCTCATAGAATATATGCGTCATCCGACTACCTGATCATGCCATCACGCAGAGAGCCATGCGGATTAAATCAAATGTATGCGATGCGATACGGGACTATCCCCATCGTGCATAATACAGGAGGCTTAATAGATAGTGTCATACCTTATGACCATGATCATGGGACGGGAATCAAATTTGAAGCACTTACGATAGAGAAAATTAAAGATGCCCTTGAAACGGCGATCACACTTTATGACAATAAAGAAATATTAGAAAATACAATTAATAACTGCATGGAAGCAGACTTCACTTGGGAAGCTTCATCAAAAAAATACATAGAACTTTATGAAGGAATCTAATACAGATCTAAACTCGAAAACGGTCAATTTAATATTAGGTGGTGGTCAAGGAACCAGACTATATCCTCTGACTAAAAACAGATCAAAACCTGCAGTCCCTATAGCAGGAAAATATAGACTTATTGATATACCGATATCTAACTGTCTTAATTCTGGATTAAAACAAATATATGTGCTGACACAATTTAATTCAGCATCTCTCAATAAGCACATCAATCATTCATACAGGTTTGATTTGTTTAGCAAAAATGCTTTCGTCGATATTCTCGCAGCTGAGCAAACAAGAGACAGTGGAGACTGGTTCCAAGGGACTGCAGATGCAGTCAGGCAGTGCATCCCTAATACTGTACAAAGAGGGTCTGAATACATTATCATACTTTCAGGTGATCAGCTATATCAAATGGATCTGAAAGCTATGCTACAGTCCCACATAGATAGTAAGGCTGAAATTACCATAGCGACCATTCCTGTAAAAGCTGAGCCTGCGACGGCATTTGGTATTATGAAAGTCGAAGCTGATAATACCATATCATCATTTATAGAGAAACCAAATGCCTCTATCCTACCAGACTGGAAGTCTGAAGTCCCTGATAAATATGCTAATGAAGGCAAGCACTTTCTCGCATCCATGGGGATTTACATTTTCAATACTAATGTAATGAATGACATTCTCTACAATGAAAAAAAGGATGCTACAGATTTTGCCAAAGAGATCATACCTCACTCCATAGAAAATGAAAGAAGAGTATATAGTTATTCTTTTGATCAATATTGGTCAGACATAGGAGATATTGGCTCTTTCTTTGAAGCTAATATTGCACTGACTAAGCCTAACCCACCATTCAATTTATTTCATAAAGAATTTGGAATATTTACAAGGGCAAGACTATTACCTCCGAGTAAAATATTTGGCACTCACCTTCATGAAGCCATTATTGCAGAAGGTTGCTTAATTTATGCTAAGAGTATCACTAACTCTATTATAGGTGTGAGGTCTAGAATCGGTAAGAACACAGTCATAGAGCATGCCTATCTGATGGGAAATGATAGATTTCAATACACCGTGGATATGAATGAAGAGGAGATATCAATGGGAATAGGTCAAAACTGTACGATAAAGAATGCAATATTAGACAAACACATTTTTATCGGAAATAATGTAAGTATCGTAGGTGATAATAGCTTAGAAGATGTAGAAACTGAGAATTACTGTATAAAAAAAGGTATCGTAGTCATCAACAAACATGCTAAGATAGAGGACGGGACAGTGATAGGTCTTCCTTCCAGTTAAAAATAAAAATGTAAAGCCACAGACTGACTATACCAAACACAATAGAGAAAGCGCTATTCTTTTAAAAGAGTGTTTTCTTTTAAGGCCAAGGGCAAAAACGCAGGTGTAACTATGCATATGGAGAGCCTGCCAGCGTAGGCAGGTATTTTCACCGAAGAAATTAAGGAAATAGACTGACTACGTTTTGTGTCGACTTCTATCTATATGAGTTAAAAAAGTAAATGAATAATCTACTGCTCATACCGATATTGTTAATCTGTATCCTGACTTCATCCCTCAGTCAGAAAAACGATATTTCTGTAGACCTAACACCTACTGAATTTCACTTCAATGAAAGTAAATCTATAAATCATAACTCGACTCAATTACACCCTATAAATGAACAATTTTCAGATCGATTAGTCTTAAGGATATTAGCTGCTGCGGATGGTAGCTACTATGTCATTCAAGAAAATACGATCCATCATGTCGTAGATAATAATGTCATTAAGTCATTCTATTTCTACCAGTCATCAGAAGAAATTGAAACTGCTTATTTTCAAGATGAAGAATTATTAGTCATTGTAGGAGAGGATCAGACAGTCGGCTATATAAATACGAACGACAAGCTTCAGGCTAATATTGAAATAATCAATCGAGATAAGCAGAACAGTAATTTAATAGTTAACGAAAACCGACTTTATGAAATCAGGGATCAATCTGGTCAAGCAAAAAGCATTTCAGAATTATCAATCATAGATCATAAAATTAAGTCAGATCAGCTATACAGTTTTCTTCATCCGTATAAGATCACATCTTTAAATATTTCTGAAAATGGAATGATTTTATTAGATGACAAAGATCACTTATACAAAATTAATCATAGAAAACTTGTACTTATTTATCAATCAGAGCTGCGAGAAAATTTAATACTTAATAAATCAAATATCATAAGATATAAAAATGGGTATTTCATATTTTTTAAATATTCAAAAGGTCTGTATTGGATAGAAGATGGTAAGTCCATAGTCAGATGCTCCCATGATGGCGTCTATCAGTATCATGCTTTTGACGCACATGGAAGACTGCTACTAGGATTAGGTATAAGACCTAGACTAGTCAATACTCTATTACTGATTGACAACTTCGAGGTTTCTTATTTCGATCATGTAATAGATTGGAATGCGATCAAACATGTTTACAGTTCTGATTTTACTAAATCACAATTTGTTTCAGGAAATAATGGGCTTTACCAGATCAAATATAATTTTGAGCGCCCCGGTATCAGCAGATACCTATATGACTCGAATAAAAAATTAGGCGAATTTGGCAAGGTCATACTTGATATAGAATCAATTGATGGAGAAATCTACGCGGTATCAGAATCGAATCAAGGTGTCTATAGATTAGAGAATGACGAATTCAAATTAATCTATGAAGACAATAAATTATTCAATAAAATATCAAAAGATACAATTAATCAAGCCTTGTGGATTAACTCTTATGACCAAGAAAGGAAAAGTAGTATCTATAAAATAAAAAATAGAAAAATAGAAAAAATAATAGACACAGATATCCTCATTCTTGGTATGGCAGCACTGAGTCGCGACTCCATATTACTATGTGGACTTAAGAGAGAAAATAGGGATTTTACTGGGCTAATTTATCTCTTCAACCCATTAACTAATGAAATGACTAACATATATGAAACTATAGATAAAGACATTTGGGTAGTGCAAAAAATAGGTAATCATGTATTAATGGGTCTTAGAAAAGGACTACTCAAGTATAATATAAAGACTGGTGACATTTCAGAATTAAAAGGTATCCAAGGCCAATATATATCCTCCATCAGAGAGATTGATGGTGAAGTGATCGTGTGTACTAAAAGTAATGGGATGTATAGATTCTCAGCAGATCTAAATATAATAGATACGACATACTTCAATGAATACCCCGTGTCAAATCGAATTACTGATATTATTCCAGACCACTTTGGAAATTATTGGGTCAGTACATTTAAGGATATCGCACTCTTAGATAAAAATAAAGAGCTTCTCATGACAATCAATGAAGAAGATGGCATAAGCGCATATGAATTCAATTCTGGTGCTTCCATAATGACTTCAGATCATCAGCTATTCTTTGGTAGCATTAATGGTATTACAAAAATAGATATCAATAAGTTCTACGAGGAAAATGGCAACATAGTGGATATTAAGAGGCTCCAAGGAATAAAAGAAAATAATTATTCTACACCAGATTATAATGATAAGTCTTACACTTTTAATTTTATTCCAGAACAAATAGAATTAGAATTAAAGACGGTTAATTCTACATCAGATACAGAAAGACCAGGGTATGCTGAAATAAGAGTCATACTCGATGGTAAGAGTATACATATTGATCAAATTAAGGATAAAGTTAAAATCAACTCGATCGAGGCTGGCAGATATGTATTTCTCCAAAATAAATTAAATGGGGAACCTCATGAAATAGCCACAATGATAGTCAAGCGGAATTACACAAGTATCATTCAGCAATTACTATTAGCCTTTGCCGTAGCCCTGATAAGTTTCTTATTGACTAAGTGGATATATCAGAGAGAGAACAGAATCGTCAGAGAGAAAGCAGAAATGAATAATCGATTAGTAGAACTAAAATTAGAATCTTTAAGATCTCAGCTGAATCCTCACTTTGTCTTTAATTGTCTAAACTCTATCCAATACTATATACAAGTAAATGAAAAAAAATTAGCGCGCGAATACCTTACTAAATTTTCAAAATTAATGCGCCTCTTTCTTGAGTCATCCAGAAATGAAAAAATAACTATCACTGATGAAATAGAGCTATTGACGCTTTACTTAGAATTAGAACAACTTAGATTCGAAGATAAGTTCAGCTTTAATATACAGTCTGAAATAGATGGACTGACTAAAGTACCGCCGATGATTGTTCAACCATTTGTAGAGAATTCTATCGTTCATGGATTCTCTGAACTCGAAGATAGATCTGGAAAAATTCTCATCTCATTCAAAGATGATAGTGAGGGAGTCAACTGTGAAATAACTGATAATGGGATAGGCCGTAAAGCCGCTGGATTAAGGAACTTACAACACAGAAAAAAACATAAATCTAGAGCTACCAAGATCATTAAGGAGAGAATTGAGATTACACAGCAGCAAGCTGATACAGAACAACTGATAAAATATGAAGATGTAACTGATAAAGACGGTCAAGTATTAGGTACTAAAGTGTCTCTAAAATTAGTGTAACACTACCCCATTATATAAAAGCTTCTATTAAAAATCTTTCGTTATCGTATACAACAGTTTTATATCAATGATATTTTAACTATTTTTCATCACGTTATGGCTACTCCCGAATTAATTGACACTACTGTCGAAGCATTCATTATAGATGATGAGGCGAAAGCTGGCTTGCTGTTAAAGAGCATGGTAGAAGAACTTACGCCTCAAATTAACATCAAAGATCTATTCCAGGACCCTAGAGAAGCACTAAAAGCAATAAAGGACGATTCCCCTGATTTAATATTTTTAGATATAGATATGCCACATCTAAATGGATTCGAATTCTTAAATGCTTGTCAGCAGAGAGATTTCCAAGTCATTTTTGTCACAGGATATGATGAATATGCGATCGATGCCTTTAGAATATCCGCATCAGACTATATCATGAAACCAGTGTCTGATGATAGCCTGATTCAGTCAGTAAATAAAGTGGTCGATCAGATCAATAAGAAAAAAGTCATCACACACTATGAGATACTGCTTAGTAATCTCAAAGAAACCAATGCGAATCATAAAAAAGTAGGTATACCTACCGTGAATGGTATTGACTTCATTACGCTCGAAAATATCATACTTTGTGAAGGCAGCCAAAAATACACTAATGTCATATTAGACAATGGTGAAAAAGTAATGAGCTCTTATAACATCGGAGAATTCACTAAAATACTAGAGAACTGTGGTTTCTTCTTAGCCCATCGATCTTATCTGATCAACCTCTCTAAGATCAAACAATATCAGAAAGACGGTACCATCATACTCGATAACAATATGGCAATTCCCCTGGCAAGACGAAGGAAAGAAGAATTTTTGGAAATAATAACCACTATTTAACAGAGCACATCTTACCGCTTATTCCCCTATACTGTCCGTTTATGCCATAATACGACCGCTCGTCCAATGACCCTTTGATCCACTTTACTTCCTTAATATCTTTATTGTAAAATTAGTATTCGGTTCATATATAGAATTAGACTGAAGAGTAAGTCCCTAATTCTTTACTGCTAAGACACCGATTGGCCTATTTGAACCACAGAGACTAATTTCCAAAGTACAAACGCACTTTTTAACTATAATGATAGTTGGAAACAAACATTCATAACACAGTAACAAGTAGTCTAACGTCCTACATGAGTCAGATACAGATCTGGCTCATGTTTTTTT
>ENA-ORXT01003482-ORXT01003482.1-marine-metagenome-genome-assembly--contig:-NODE-3482-length-17270-cov-7.964869_pt1 | contig 17270 bp, 18 predicted proteins | sample MGYA00237868_ERZ511482 | MGnify/ENA metagenome assembly ERZ511482 | reverse complement strand
CGACGCTCTTCCGATCTGGGAATGCCAGAGCGTCGGTGTGGCGCGAGGGCGGGGGGGTCTGGCGCCACGTCAGCAGCAGGGGGCGAGAAACGGGCGCCAGCACAGGGGACAACAGTGCGTGACGTTGGGGCCCCACACCAGGTAGAAGGTGGCTGCTGACACGCATCATAACCGCCGGACACCGCATGCCGCGACGACGCACAGGCGACCGTGCGTCCATATGGCGCGCTCGTGCTGCCAGCGCGCTGTCCGGGCTCGCATGTGGGGGACGCACAAAAAATGACGCACGCGGCGCACAGTTCTTGGCACAATGCATGTCCTTGCACTGTCGCTCAAGGATAGATCCTTGCAGGGATAAATTTGCACCGCGGAGTTTCTTCCAGGGAGAGAGACCCGAGATGCTCAAGTGACCCGCCTTGAAAGCGGGCCGTCCACGGACGCGACCGCGGCCTCGCCTTACCCCCGGGACGCCACCAGCGCGGTTCTGTTCCGGATGCCCAATCGTCGTGGCGTGGACGCCTGCCTGCCAGTGTCGGCTGGACCCCGCTAGGCCCCCCCCGTCGCCGTGCGTCGCCCCGCGGCCGGGTTGGGTGCCTCTTTCACGCACAGTCCAAGCTGGTGCTCGGCTACCGAAGGGGCGTCTCCTGCGTGTTGGAGGCGGTGACTGCGCGGCCGCTGTGGTTGCCCCGCGCGCGGGGGCGCTCTGGGACTGCCCGTGTGAGATGCCCGCCACGCACGGCCCGCCACCGGGCGTCGACCTGCCGCCCAGCTGGGAGCCGACACCACGCTTTCTCCAGGATGGTGCGCGGCTACCGCTTCGAGGTGTCCCGTCCGTGGTGGGAGCGACATCGGAGCAGCCACTGCAGCTGCGCTGGGCGGCGGGGAGTCGCGAAGTGCCCGCCCATGCGGGGTACTGGGGATGCCCCTCTCCCTTTTAAACTCTGCCTCCTCTCTTCTCTCGGAGCGTGGGTCCTCGCTTCCCACAGAGCAGGCGACAGTCCCTCCCGCCCCGACGTGCTCCCAACCGCGGCCGCGCTCACAATACCCGCTGGCGGTCACCCCCTCCTCTCTGTGCCCCACTCCCCTGGTGTCCGGTAAGGGCTGTCCTCCTCTTCACCCCCACATCCGCCCCGTCTCGCGTGCGCCACCACCCCCTTCCCCTTGTCGCTGCGAGGTGTGTCACTCGGTGTGCTTTCGCTCCCCGACGGCAACGTCATCAACCTGTTGGGCGTCGAAACGCCCGCAAACGCCAAGATGGTCGGCCACCGCCGCCCCCGCCCCAGCTCTTCGGCCACTGATGACGGCGCCGAGGCCAACCGCCCCGTGAACGGTCGATTTTCCCTCGAGGACGTGCAGGAGTTGGCGGCGGCGGTCGCTATGGCCATGTCGCCGATGCGTGATGCAGATGTCAAGGCTGTGTGCGATGCGGTGCGCGACCAGGTGTCGGTTGAGGCGGACCGCCTTGTGAAGGACGATGCGGTTCTCCACGGCTTTGCAGAGCTGGTGAAAGGGGAGCTCGTCGCGCACGAGCAGCGCGCCAACAAGACCGAGGACATCGCCGCCGCAATGGCAGTCATCGTCGTGGCGGCGATGGTGGAGGAGATGCAACAGTCGTCCACCCCGGGCGTCGCCTTCGAGCAGCGCTCCGTGGATGAGATCCGTGTCGCGGTCAACCGGGCGCTCTCCATGCCGCAGATCCGCCGCGCCCATGCGCTCGGCGTGTCGCGCCGCGTGAAGCTGCTTGACGCGGACGAGGAGGCCAAGGGCGACACGCTTACCACCTTTTTCCCGACGGCGGCCAAGTCGTCCAGCGGCAACAGCTTTGTTGTTAAGAAGTTCACTCGCGTGAACATGGGCATTTTGAACAAAATCTACACTGACTACGCCACTATCGGCAACCAGCCGGAGGTGTTCCGCAACAAGAGTAAGCTCATGCCCAGCAGCATTGACCGCGTCGACGAGGCGGGCCTCTCGATCATCCGGAACGCGCTTAATGATGGGCGGTCGGTGGCGCGCGAGGTGCTTTACAAGAACGTCGCGTACTTCCCCATGCAGCAGCGGGATGGTGTCTACATCAAGCACCGCGATGCGGCGGCGGTCAAGCCAGTGCTTGCCGATGCCGCCGGCAGCTCCTATTTTGCCGCCGTCAGCCGCCATTTGGCGTCCGCGACGGGCTCCATCTCGACGGAAGCTGGGGCGTCCGGGCCCGCGTCCGAGCGCTGGGTGGTCCGTGAGGTCTGTCTTTACAGTTTCGCGGAGGACGTGCTGTCGGCGCTGGTGCGCCACGCCCACGAATTCGAGCCCAACGTGAAGTTCATCACGGCCGAGTGCCTGCGCCGTGTCGTCCTCTCGCCGCGCGAAGTGTGGAGCGAGGCGGTCGCGCCTACCCTCCAGGCCACTGCCACCAACGGCCCTTGCGTCTGGAGCCTGTTGGTCCCGCGACCGATCAAGCGCCTGGCCCTCAACGTGGTCATCCAGATTTTATCGGCGGAGGAGGCGAGCGCCATCCCGGGCGCCCCAGCTTTTGCTGTCGGTGCTGGCGTGGGAGCAGCCGACGACAATGCCGACGTTGACGCCGTCGGCAACCAGGACCTCGAGGAGGAGGATGTTTTCTGAGAGGAGGGTGGACAACGTCGCACTGGCCGCGGCTGACTGCACCGCGCTCGATGTTTTGCGCGCTGTGCGTGCGCTCGTGACTCGCAGTGGTGGGGGCTGCCTCATTTGTCCCCTATGCCTGCACTTGCGCCTTGTTCTGATTGTTTTTTTTTTGCTCGTTGAGGGCTACGGCTTTGGTGGGGGCTGCCTCATTTGTCCCCTGTGCCGGTTATTGCCCTCACGTTGAATTCTGCGTTTTATTGGAGTGCGATGGAGGATAATAAATGCTTTTTGCAGGACCGAGCTCGCCGCCCGCACCGTCCCCCACGGTAGTGCATTCAAGCGAGGACCGCAACAATCGCGGCACTCTCTTGACCAGTGGCAACCGACCTGGATGCGTACTGCGGCCAGCCGAGCATGCCTCTACGTCATCTCCGAGTCAGAACCGGCGAGGCGTTGGACGCCGCCGTCCCACACCCCGAGCATCGCCGGGGAAGGATGCCTCGCAGCGCCACGGGAGCGTCGGGAGTTCCAAAGAAATGTGTAAGGTGGCATCAAGGTGGTCGCTTCATCGTACGAGGGGCACAGGGAGGCTAGAGAGCAGCATGCTAGGGCTCAGAGCACACGCGCAATGGAATGGTGCCCAGAAGCAAGACAAGCGGCCGCCCGCCGCAAGGGAAGGTGGGAGCACCCCTGTGTACTCGAGGAAGACACACCCTCTCCAGCGGCATGTCAACCTTTGTAGGCGGTGGATCATGCAAGACAGTCAAGTGGCAGCTCCTTAGAATTGTTCGTTTTGACAACCGGAATTGAGCAGTCGCAGATGACGCCCGATGGCACTACTCGTCTACGCACCACGTCCACTCAGTCTCCAGTGTCCTGCCCTCACGTGGGCAGTGGTAGACCCCTGGCGCGACGTGACACTGGCCGCACATGCCACCAGGATGATTGCCATCTCCCCTCTCCTACCATCGCGTCTGTGCAACTCAGCCGCGGCCTCTCTCGAGTGTCCCGTGCTGCTCTATCGCGCGGTCGCTTCGTCGCGCTTCGAGCTCATTTGTAGCCCCCAGCACTCGCAAGTCCACCTGGATGCCTGTCAACGAGGACTGTGGAGGACCGCACGGGCTGTGGTGTCCCGGCGTGGGTAGGCGAGTGGTCACACGGGAGGAAAATTTCAAGAACCAGCGCATCGGGACGGGGGGAGCTGGTGTTGTCGACGACGCCGACAGCGGCAGCTATCTGTGGCGCAGGTGGGCGCGTGTTGAGGTCCACCGCCGCGCTTCTGCCACTGCCGTGGGGACGCCCTTGACTCGTCCAAAGTGAACCGTGTTGGTACGTTGAGCTGCCTCTCTCTCGACGACGACCGATCCACTCTCGGGCGCCTGTCGGCATCTGCTGCACTCGGCCTGCTTTGCTTGCCTCGGCGAGCTCTGTGGTACGCAACCGCCGTTCACGCTCTTACTCTTGTTGGCGCTGTACGTTGCCGCCATCGACCTCGCTGATACTGGTCTGATTCTGTGTGTCTCTCCTTCGAATTTCTACAGGGCTGACTCGACGACGGACAACTCGCGCTGGGCAACACGATCGCCTACTTCTCGTTTGGGCTTGAGACGAACAACGCGGACTCGGGGGGGGGTGTGGCGGACTCGGTGTGACGTGGGGCGGACCGCGTGTGCCACGGCAAGACGCACAGCGGGGGTGAGGGGAGAATCGTGTGGGTGAATGAAGCACTTCTGATGCACACACCTACCTGCCAGGTCAATTACCTGGCCTGTCATTTCCTGCTCCCCGTCTCTGCTTCCGTCCGCGTAGCCGTCGTGTGCCGCATGCTCCCTCGCGCCGGCTGTTTGGCACACGTGTGCGACTCTTATCCGTCCTCCTCCGTGCGCGTGTTCTCGCCATTTTGCAGCTGCGAAAGGTTCCCGCGGTGCATGGGCGGGGGGGTTCACGGCGGTCGGCGGCCGCCACGTGTTTTGGCTGAGGCCTGATGGGTCGCTGGTTGCCGCTGCCCCCTGTGCCCACTCGGGGGACGGGCTTAAAACGGGCTCGTAGAACGTGCGTGCCGCGATCGGTGTCAACTTCTGCTGCTACTGGTGGTCCGTGCATGACGGCGCGTGTTGGGGGCGGAGGTGAGGCGGCGGGCCCGTCCACGTTGCCTCCTGTACAGCCGCTGCTCCGTTCTTCATCTGCACCGCTAGTGCCGACGGCTGTTCCCAGACACGCAGGCGCGTTGGATCACCTCGAGCACGGGGATCTCGACGCATTTGGCAGCACCGCGGCGGTGGATGGCCCGACCACCAGCCGGGACATTAGTGGGCTGCCGGAGGGGCCCGACGACAAGCGGGGGGACGAAGCGGTAATTGAACCCCCCCCGCCCTATTTGCTAGGATGGTCGGACGAGGAGGACGACGGGGCAGAAGTCCCCCACGCGTGCAGCTTTGGCGCGTCCACCGACGGGGCGTGCGAAGAAGCTGATAATGATATCAGTGAATATCGTGCGTTTGCTGAGGTTGACGTTGCCCACACAGCGGGGGAGCGCACCGACCTCACCACCTTCCTCTCTCCTGCTACGGGCTCGACGCCACCAGCGTCAGACACCCCACGCCGCCCTACTGCCATCGCTGATGCCGCGGCGCTGCGTACGCCCTTCCGCCACCCTTTCACAACGCCAGAGCAGTTATACGAATATTTACTGCTCCGCGGCCAGCGGGACACCGGTGACAAACTCTACGACATCGTGCGCGACATGCACAACCACCACGCTCCACATGCGCGGTTGCCTTGCCTCTCGACTATGCGTGGCAAGTACGCCACGATGGTGCATGCGGGCGGGTCCTTGCCGTTTTCCTCGTTTTCGGCTCCAACTCGCAGGACCTCGACGGTCGAGCTACTGGCAGTGCTGCCAAGCACGCATGTTGCGCGAAAATTTGCCTTCAAGGAGACGTACGACCTTTTCACGGAGTACGGCAAGCGCACGGCGGCGGACCTGGAGCTCGAGCCAGAATTCCTCGACACGCCGTTTGTTCGCCGGCGATGGTCGGCTTTGTGTGGCGACAACACGGTGGGCCACTTCTCCTTGTTGGGCGTCGTGTACTCACCCGGAGACACCATCAACGTGTCCTTGCGCGGGGGTGGTGCCCTGCGCGGGTACATAATGGGCGAGTGCCGGTTTGCATCGGCGTCAGCCGGCGTGGAGGACAACGACGACGTGCACGCGGGGGACTTTATGGCCGCCCTCTACTACCAGGGGCAGTGCGCGGGGGACCTGCTTCTCCGTCACTGGAAGGCAGGCGACCGCCCGACGGTCAACTTTCTGCCAGCGGGGGGGCCCATAGTATCGGTTTCTGGTGTGTGCCACGAGCCCGGCGCCGCAGTCGGGTGGACCAAGGATACCCCCACACATCCGTTCATGCTGCAAAGCATGGGTACCGACCAAATCCCCGTGTTGATGGTTTTTCTCGCCTTCTACAGCGACGACTTCAACGTCAGAAGGCAGCGAAAGACCTCGTTGGGCGGCGTGTACATGTCGTACATGAGTTGGCTGTACCACCGGCGGACTACTCGCCACGCGACGCGCACGATCGGTGTTGTGCCTCCTGATGTGGACTCGGACCACATCCGGCGGCATATCCAGGATGACCTGGCCATCGGTGTGCACGACGGGTGGATGGTATCGGATCCCGACGGCAACCCCGTGCGCGTCAAGGTGGATGTGAGCTTTTACGTCGGCGACTACCCGCAGGTGTCGAAAAGCTGCAAGTTGAAGGGCCACGGCGCGGACGCCCCGTGCACGCTGTGCTCGTACGTGCTTCCCGGCGGTAGCGGCAGCCAGTATGCCAAGGCAGGCTCATCCTGCGCCATTTCTCTGGCGCGACCGACCGACCGATCAGCCTCTGTGTTGGAGGCGGTGCGAGCCGCGTTGTCTGCAGTTTCTATGTGACATGCTAATGGAGGTGGGGAGGGGTCGTGCGGTCTCGCCCACCCTGAGCATCGGGGGCAGCTGGGGCAACACGGGGCACTGTGAGGGGTGGCAGCTGCTTTTAATTTGTGGGGGTGGGCGCCGGTTCCGTGGCGCGGCGGTGAGGGTGGCTACTGCCAGCGAGAGCGTGTCTTTGTGTGGTTTCGAGCGACGGCGGTGCACAGGAGAGCATGTGATTGCGTGCTTGGCGCCCTGGCGTGTGAGAAGAGGGAGAGAGATTGATTGGTGAGACGGCACTGTGCGCGCATTAGTGGTGGTTGCGGAACTGCTGCTATTGGATGAGTACATTGGGTTTGTGGCTTTTACCTGAGCATGGACATGCAAAAAAGTGACAAATGACGCTGTACTACCCACTCACTGCCGGGTACATGTCCGCGCGGCCAAGCAAAATCCACCGGTTGTCGTCAGTGTGATCAAGCTGCTCATGCTCATTGACAGGGCATTCAAGCTGGCACGCATGCACAGCGAGGGCGCGGCGCACCGCTGAGCCCATGACGACTGCCAAAAAGCGACTCTCTTCTACGGCATGCACCCCTTCCCCAGTCACACGGAACGGATTGACGACTGCCATCGGCTGCCCGAGGGAACTCAAAAAGAGCGCGCGGAGTCGAAAAAACTCGACTTTGCACCCGCGGGCGCGCGCAGCGTAACCCACAGCAACGGGCAACAGGCGATGGGCGTATTGAAGCCCGGCGCACAGGATGCCGAGGCAGTCTCCAACCTTGGCAGGGTGGGCATCGCGACGTGTAACCGCGGAGCGCCATGACGGCTCAAAGCCGTCAGCGCAGAGGTGCGCGGCGAGCGCCACGGCTTGGTGGGGCACGCTGTCCGCCGTCAAACATCGCCCACCCATAGTCCACTGACTCGCACCTTGGCTCCATAGAGGCAGTGCCTCTGCGGCGGCCTTGCGGATACCCGCGTGCCGCAGCCACTCGGGGGCGACACGAAACTTGGTCGGCGCGAGGACCAGGCGAGACAGCGTCTCCTCGTCTCGCATCCGGTACATGGCCCGGCGTGCGTCGTCGTGGCCGTTTCCTGACAGGGCGGCCTTCTTGAGGTGCTGGTGGGCGGCCTCAAAATGGAGCTCCCGTGTGTGCTTGATGTGCAGAAACCAGGGTACGGAAAAGAAGTAGATTTCACGCACTCGGTGAAGGTTGGGCACGTCCAACATGGACTTGATTCCACTGCAGTCGGCTCGCCGGCAAACCGCGTCCACTGATGAGAGGAAGTCGGTAGCCAGGCGCTGCAGCTCCTCCAAGTTTGCGGCCGCCCTGCAGGCGTCGCCACCATCAAGCTCCACGCGAGGAGAGAAGTACGTCTTGCACATCAGCAGCTGAAACTTCTCGAGTGAGCCCAGCCGCAGTGTTAGCGGCGGGGGGCGCGGCACAGCCGCCGGGCTTGTTTCCGGCCACGGGATGGACCGCTTGATGGCCACGATGCAGATTTTGAGTACGGCTGCCCACTCGTAGATGAGGAGCGAGTGCACATCTTTTGAGTTGAAGTTGTAAGGCCTTGTACGCCGCAGCCCCGACAGAGCCAGTGCGTCCCGCATAGACGTCGACACGCTCACACGCTGATTATTAGAGAGCGTCGCGAACAGCGCTTTGATCAACCGCCGCGTGATACCGAGCATGAAGACGTGGTCGGGGGCTGGAACGATGCTCCGAAAAGCGTCGAAGTTTGATGAACCGAAGGCCCGAGACCACGAGAAAAAGACGCTGTTGTCCGTGTCGGCGTTCAGCCCCAACCTGCGCAAGCCCTCGTTGAGGCTGCTGGTCCTTGCCGCTGCCATTGGGGGGTTGATGGTGTGAGTGCTTTGGGGGTGGAAACGGCAGGGATGCTGGCGCCCCGGCCGCGTCAAGCCAGACACGACAGGCGGCTCCAGGAAAAGTGGAAACAGAGCACCGGGGCACCTACGATGATCACTCCCGGAGATGTTGGTCGACGGGCGCGTCGCAAAAGTACCTCCTGTGCCTCCTTGGGTCACGTAGCGGCATCTTGGCTGCGTGGCGGTGGCTGTGCGAAACAAATGGGGACGTCACGGAGCGGGAAGAAGCACCACGTGCCCGCTGGTCGAGCCCGTGGTGACACGTGTGGCACAAAAGATCCAACATTTGATTTCGACAATCTGCTTTCAAACATCCCCAGTCAAATTCAAAGCCAGAGGAAGCCACGGACAGCGCGCGTTGTCGAGTTGGCTTGGTCTTGTCTGCAGCTCCACGCACCTCCAGTCGCTGACAACTGCCTGCAGGTCTAGCAAGAGCGTCTCCCGCCCCTTTCGTAGTGCTGTATTGGCTTCTCCATTGTTGCTGCCCTGGTGTCGCCCACTGTCCCCCCCCTCCCTTCTCGCCTTATTTTTGTTCCCACCCCCTTCGCCCCAACGTGTTGCCGACCACTTGTCTTGCACTTTTTCAGAGAACAACCATCTCTGGACCCGGGGGCACTTGGCAGCAACATCCAGAACGTGACACTGGTGTTGCGCGGCGGCGACATGAGCAGCAGCGAGCCCTCGGCTCGTTCGACGCGAAGCCGCGATTCCTCTTCATCTTTCCGGCCGCGACCGTCCTGGAAAGCGGCTCATGGCTCGAGCAGCCAGTCAAGCAGCAGCGGTAAGAAGCTGGGTCCACCACGCCCGCGCCTTTCCTCGTCAACTGCTGTGCAACAGCAGACGCCGTTGGCACCTGCCGTTGCAACACCTGGGTCGCATGCCAGGTCCTCCGCGACGGTGCCTCTGACGGTTGCTGTCGCGTCGGCGGCGGCGCCGGGCATCTTGCATTCTTCGGGCGTAGTCTTCTGGACGACTGATGCCCCGATGAAGGCGCCCACGACGGCCGCCAAGCAGCGGCGCAACTACACCATGGACATTGATGAGATCAAGGTCACGCTGGCCGGGCTGAGTGCGCGCGACGCCGAGCGCGAGGAGCTCGTCAGCGCACTGCGGCGCGAGGCCAGCGTGGCTCAGTCGCTGTTGAGCAGCTTCCAGGGCATCCGACAGGCTCTAGAGCGGGAGGGGGAGTGCTCCAGGGGCAAGGACCTGCAGGATTGCCGGTTGAGCTCGCTTCTGTGCCGTCTGCCTCGGTGCCCGCCATCCCCACGAGGCGACAAGGACGGGGAGCGAGTCAAGCTGTCAATCATGCAGGTTTGCTCGCGGGAGGCGTTCACACAGTTCGTGCGGCGTGCGGGCTTGCAGCTGGTCAGCGGATGGGGCGGCGCGGTGCGCACGACATGCGTGGCTCGTGTGGATGGTCCATTGATGGTGCTATCGGCGGTCGGCGTGCCTACAGAATTGACGTCTGCATGCCTGTCGGCAACGTTTGTGCGCCGAAACGGCAACAAGGTGCGGCGAACCCTGGTGCACTGCCACGTTGACGGCAATGGGAAGGAGTGGTTCCTTCTGGGCTGGGCGCATGACGGGCAACGTGTGCGCGTGGCCGTGCGCGAGACTGAGGAGTTTGATGCTTCCATCGGCGGCTTTTCATGTGAGCTTGCTGTCCAAGTGGTGGATGCTAGGGACGTGCCAGACGGTCCCAAGGACGCCTCTGGTATTGTATGGAAGGCCAACAGCTCCGCCGGGGTCGTTGATGGCGCTCTCAACAAGATTGGCAACGTCACTATCACGCTGCCGGTGTATACCGAGGAGGGGCATGGGACGGGCTTGAGTAGTCTTTTGTGATTTGTTTTGATCTTCATCTCTTATCTAAAAATCACATTTTCATTCGCAATGCCAACAATGCTGCATGCTTCGCCACCCCTGACCCGCGCTCCAGCCGTTCCCAGGCCAACGCTTCCCGGCCAACGGGCAGTGACATGCGCGCGCAGTGACACGCGCGGCCGTCACCGTCGCCGCCTTGGCGCTCTGCCCCGCCGCTGCCGCCATTGTCGAGGTCGTGCCCGAGGCGGTGCCATCTGCGGCGGCGCCGGCACCCGCCCCCCCCGGCGCGTGCACCATCCCCTCGTGTCCTGCCGCCGGCGCGGTGGCGGCGTGCACCAACGCCACGGGCGCCACGACGACGTGCGCCGCCTTCGCGGCGCTGCCGCGCGTGTGTCCCGACGCACCGGTGGCGTGCGTCGCCATTCCGCGGCCGACGTGCGCGGGGGGTGAGGCCGCGGGCGCGTGCGTCGCGTATGAGGATGAGGCGCTCGTGTGCATTACGGTCTTTTATGTCACCCCGGGGGCGAGGGGGGCAACGTCCCCGCCGTCGCCGGCGGTCACGCTTTTGCGCCCACAGGGGGGGGCCGCCGGCGGCCCGTGATGGCCAACCCGCGGCCGACAAGAGGAGCGGGGGTGGGGACGCCGCTCCCGGAGCCTACAAAGTCGGCTGCTACGGCAGCGTTGCCGCTGCTGGTGCCCGCTGTGCCGGCGGTGTCGGCCGCATCGACAGTACCAGCGGCACCGGCGGTGCCGGCCGTGTCGGCCGTGCCGGCTGAGGCGGTGCCCGTGGCGCTGCCGCCCGCAACGGTCGCGAGTCGCCCCCGCCCGCCCACTAACGCGCGGGGCGATGGCACCAACCGCTCCTCGTCGTGCCTGCACGGCCGCTTGTGCGACACGGACGCAGAATGTGGTCTCTTTGGCGGCGCGACGCTAGTGTGCGTCCGCCCATCGCCCGGCGGCTGCACGGCGGGGCGGTGCCGCGGCATGGCCGTCGGTAAAACGGGGTGCGTGCCGCCGGGCACGTGCACCCGTGAGTGTCCGGTGTAGGGATATTGTGGGCCGGTGTGGTGCTGAGGGCCTCGTACCGGCGCTACGCGGGGGGTGCGCGACAGGGGGGGGGGGGGGGGGGGGGGGGGGGGAGACCGCGAGGAAGGGGTGTGGCGCCGTGGTTGTGGCCCGCGGCGATAGGGAATTGGTGTCGGCGCCGCTCAGGCTTACAATACTGTCTGCTGGCGCTCGATAAGGCGCCTACACTCCTCTAAGGTCGACAAAGTGAAGATGAGAAGCAACAAACGCCGCGCCGAAACCAGCAGACGCCCTGTGCCGCATCCGCGGGGCTGGCGCCGGCTAGCCATCCCAGCCTTATGGACGGAGAAGGGAGAAAGGGGTGGGGGTTCCACGCTTGGAGGGGGGGATGCGGCATGGGGAGGTGGCGTTTTGGAGTACGGGTGTAGTCAATGACAGCAGGAAGCAAAGGGGTTAGCACCCACTCCACATGGGTCCAGATAAGACCAGCACGGCCCCCATAAACCCTCCACACGCGCCGAGGACGTACACGAGCATCGGTGCAGACGTCAACGTGAAAGTTAGGGATGAGGGGTTCATGACGTTGGTAGCCGTTGCCGCTACCCCCGTCGCGGTCCCGTTCCTCACTACCGTGGCGACACCGCCCTCCCCTCCCCGCCGTCACCGTTTCAATCACGAGAAGACCCAGCAACTCTCCCCTTCCCGGCTGCCCCACGTACCGCCTTAGGGCGCCCTGGCACGGCACCGCCATGACCGCCGCATCTACGGCGTCGTCCTTGAAGGACAACCTCTCCGCCTCTTCCTCCGCAGCGCTCCCTTTCCCCACCTGCATCAAAATCACTAGCGAAGCGGAGCAGGCGTCATCGATTGCCGCGACCGCGACCTACCCGCCGGAGACGAGCAGCGTCTCCGCCCCGCCTCGGCGCCGCACCAAGAGGCGGCAGTGCCTGAAAAGAGCGCCGTTTGAGAACCAATGGGAGAGAGAGAAGGGTGGCCGCGAGGAAGGTAACGCTGAGAAAGGCGGAGATGGAGAAGGAGGCCGGCGTGGCAGCGGTAGGAGCGCTCCGGCGGAGAGGGCGCCGCGGGTGCTGGGGTGCGGCAAGTGCACGATAAAGGTTGTTCGAATGGCCCAGACAGTCTAAGTATGGCCGAGCAGGTGTCCTGAATTCAAAAAATTGGTCCTTTATTGTTGTGAGAAGCGAGCTGTCTCTCGCCAACTCTGGCCTCTCGTGCGGCTCATACATTCGGCCGCCAGGCGATATCGCGATCCCAATTGGGTTTTGAACGTTCGTCACGCAAAGAATCTACCGCCCTGTGCACCACACGTCCTGTGCATGCCGTTCGTGAGCCCCTCAGTCTGATACAATGGTGCCAGCAGGACACTCCCTGTAGCAAACCATTGAACGGCAGCCATTCCACCCAGTCTATTCTTGAAAGATAATACAGAACCAATATAGAAGATGCTCGGTCAGCTTTGTCCGTGACTGGTTTGGGCTGGTGGGCTCCACTGAAATCATTCCTCTGTAAGACGGTTGGAAACCGGGACGGCCGGACATGGACAGATAGGCAGTCAGTCTTTGTCCCAGGATACCGCCGTCGCAGAACTGACACAGTACCAGTAAGTTGGCCTCCCTGCGTCCTGGTCGTAGTCGAGCACATGATGTGCACGGTCCGTATGCGCGCGTGGGCTGCCAATCAAGTTTGAACCGCCAAGTGCTGATAGACGGCGCCGCGCATCATAGTTGGTGGTTCACTGCAAACCAAGCACCTCGTATGCACATGGATTTCACACACAGGGCGGCATCCAGTGACGCGAGCTCCTGCCAGCGACGTGGGTGATGCACAAAAACAGCCGTGAGCTTTGCTGGTGAACTGCTTGTGGAGCTAGGCGCCCGGACACCGGCACGCAGTCATGCGATAGTCACTGCCTGCTGGCCCGTTGTGCTTTGCGAGGGAGCCTATTGCTGGGCAAAGGGCTTCTCGGCCGGCTCTTTCATGCCGCTGTCATGGTCATCCCGGCGGCACCAAAGTACCTTCTCGATTGCACTTGAGAGCGCTTTTCACGTACTTATAATTGTCATGTGGGAGTTGGTTAGCGATTGATTCTCCGTCGTGGATCTGCGGAGATTCTGCCGCTTGGCTCATCAATGGGCGCCTTCTGTGGTCGACTCCCGAGGCAAGGATCACGACGCCAGGACACCTGCCTGTAGGGCTGAGAGCCAACGGCACGGTCTTGTGTGCTTGCGGTGTCCCGCAGCTGCCGTCCCGGTGGCTGCTGCCAGTCCGGCCGACGCTTGGCGGCGTCGGCCAGGGCTGTTTCCCACAACCTTTTTACTCGACCAGAGGAGTTGCCGACTCCATAACGACAGTGTCTGCGGGCGTATTGACCTTCTCGGTGGTTTTGGTGGCGGCGCCTATGAGCGATGGATGGGGACGGGGTGACGGGCAGGGATAGCGGGTGGAGATGTGTGCACCTTGAGACACCCTGCTGAGGGAATGAAACCCACTGGTTTGTAGATGCTGTGCGAAGGCTTGAATGCCGTGGCAGTGGTTGAGTGGGGTCGCTGACCGGAGGTAGGGCGTGCTGACGTGGGCTACCCGGCTCCGTCGGCCCGGCGGGAGCTAGCCACGTCGGGGCGGGTATGCTCCTGTGATTGTGTCGACTAACGCAGACGGTCGTAGCCTGCCGGATGGGCACCTACGACGTGGCTGACGTGCCCTTGTTCGCAGACGGTGAGGGCGTTCTGTGTGCTTCCCGCCCTGTCACCGTAGCAACACGAACAAACATCCACGATGCTATGCTATTTTAGACACACCCTGTTCATGCTTGCATTCGTGTTCGTGCTGTTCCACCACCCAAAAGAAGCTGTGACGACAGTAAAAAAGAAGACTCATACAATCGCTGCACATGAAGCACACACCTTCACACCACTGCCGCTATCTAGTCACTCATCACATCAGTCTCCACTACCCACGTCTTCTCCCACACGACAAAGTCATCGTGTACTTCCCACATCTGCCAGGTGTCTTGTGATGCCGGGCGCTCCTTAGGAAACGCCCGCTCATGCTGGTAGACAAACTCGCCCGATACGACCACGTCCACGAAGACGACAACCATGTTGGCCGAGACAGCGTGGCCGTGTAGCTTGCGGCGCTCAAAGAACGCATCGGCCCGCGCGATAGTGTCGCCTGCAGGGCCGACCAGCAGACACGGCCCAGAGGTCGTGCACACCTTGCGACCGCCGGGGCCTGTGACCGCCCCCACATTCTTCCCGGCCACGTCCGAAACGGAGGAGACCGCGCGGCTCACCCCCTCAACACCAGAGCGACGGCGCTTGGTCGCCGACGCACCGCCAACACTGCCCTCTGGTCCAGACGCGACGGCAGGTCTGGCGGTCGCCGAGGCTGCGGCATGCGCCGCCGCTGAGAGTGCGGCTCGGCGTGCCGCGGACGCTGGCATTCGCGCAACACTAGGCGCCCGTCGGGGTGTCCCTCGCTTCCTGCCGTTAGCCGAGGCGGCAGCAGCAGGGTTGCCGAGTGCGCGCAGCGGGCTTTCCGCTGGCCGGGGTGCAGCCACGGAAAAAAGGTTGAGCGATGCCACCCTGGGAGCCACTGCCGCAGGTGCGATGCGAGAGGCTTGTGTTGAGTTGCCCCCGCCCGCAGCCGCCTTCTGCTTCTCCTTGGCTGCCACCAGCCGGGACGCAACCGCTGCCGACGCCTCAGCGGCGGTCAGGTGCGCCTTCTTGCGCACCAAGAAGACGTGATTGGCCAAGGCCGCCTGCGTGACCTTCTTGTTGTCATGCAGGAGGATGATGGAGGCGACGAGGTCGTCGATGTGCCCCGAAGACGCGGGCAGCGCCGGGAGGACGATCGTCTCGTCCCCGTCCGCGTCCTCATCGCGGCTGCGCTTGTTTGCCAGCGCCAACCGCTTGGGCACCAGCACCTTCATTGGCCATATGGTCCCCGGCAAGACGACCTCGTCCGGGTCCTCCGACAGCACGTACGGCCACCACGGGATAAGGCACGACTGGACGTTCTTGATGCCGCACTTCAGCTCCGTCGTGACGGCGGCAACCATCCCCTTGAAAGCATCACGCACAAACTGCGCCATACGTCCGCGCACGGCCAACATGTGGGTCAGCTGCCAGATGACCTTCTCAGACGGCTTAACCAACGCCGGCGCCTGCGTCGACTCGACGATGGGCGGGGGGGGCGGCGCGCCCACACCCGGTTGCGGATTCGCTACACCGCGGTCAGCGTCAATGTTGCGGCCTCCTGGCACGTCAGCGTCGCTGCCCGCCCAATAATCTTCCTCGCCGTCGCCGACGACAACCGGTGGCGCGTCACCAGCATGGCCCCCATCGGGGCGGCCATCGCCTTCGGACGCGGAGGCCCTCTGTGTGACCATCAAGGCATCAACCTTGGGGTCTCCCAAGATCTCCTGCAGCTCCTCGTCCGTAAAGTTGTGCCCACTGCCACCCGCGGGGGAGCTAGGGTTGCCCACGTGCCTGTCGACGCCAGCGTCGGCGGGGAGCTCCTTGGCGCCGATGCCCGACCCGACTAGGGCCGGGACCAGTGGCGCCACCGTGCCCGCAATGGGGGTAGGAAGGGCGTTGGGCGGGAGAGAGGTCGGAGAAGAAGCCGTGAGCGTGTCGCCGATGGCCGCGCCGCCGCAGACGACCTCAGCGGGGGAGCACAGCATCGACGCGCCCCCGTATACAATGCCCTTGCGGGCCCGGCGGGCGTGTTGCAGCTGCCCTTCCAGCCGCAGTACCTAGGGGTCGTCCGCCATTCCCGTGCCGTGGAGCACCATCCACTTGGTGTCACCGACGGGGTTGACCCCAGAGACAAACAAGCACACGCGCATGCGCGGGCAGTCGCGCTCGACAACGCGCTCGGCCCCGATGAGCGTGCCCGCCGCGCGCCCCAAACGTGTCGGCACCCGCGGCAGCCCGGCGACCGCCGAGAGGTAGCCGTTCAGGCGCACAATGTCGCCATCAGCCATTGGCGCCGAGCCGGGAGTGGCGTCGACCAAAGTTCGGCTACGCGTCACGGCCGCCCTTGAGGAGGCGGCCGGGGAGGAGGTGATGAGGGAAGGCGGGGTAACAGCTGCAACGAAACCTCGCACTGCCATAGCGCGACCCTGTGCAGGCGACCGAAAGACGAGCAGGGTGTTAGGGACACGAGGAGTGGGCGGAGGGATGCCAGCAAGGGAGGGGGGGAAAGAGCAGGAGGAGGAGATGTGCGTTGACAAAAGGGGGTGCAGAGGCGGGTGTCAGAGCGGTGGATGGGTATCGATCAGCCGAGAAACGAGTTCCGCTGCAGGCTCCGGCTCATATCCACCGCCAGACGGCACCGAAGCGCCGTCGCCAACGTTGCCAAAGCGGCACCCCCCACGCACCCCGCGAGCTGTACCATGTCGGGCACCACACCATCCCCCGTCGACCCGCGCCGCCTGCAGTACGGGACGTCTCAGCGGCGCCCCCTGGTCATCGCTGCGGTCCGTGCAGCGCCCAGCAGGCACCCAGCCGCGCACCCCGTCAGCTGCAGTACGAGAGCCACCGAACCGCCCCCCCGTAACCGACTTTGCCTGTGAGCGCAACAAGCCGAAAACCACCGCTCAAGGGCCCCGCGAGGGCCGCCCCGCAGCCGAGGCGAGCGCGCCAAAACCACCCTCCCAAAAAGACCCACCGGCGGCGGCGCGGCGCTGCACCCCCTCCCCCCCCAAACCCCCGGTAGCCGCGGTGTGGTGCGCCGAAACCCCCCAGAACCCCCGCCCGGGGCGGTGCCGCGCGAGCGGCGCGCCGAGCAGCCCCCAGAGCCCCTACAGGGGCTGCCTCCCAGCCGTGGCTAGCGCGCCAAAACCACCTCCCCCCAAAACCCCCGCCGGCGGCGGCGTGGGGCCGCAGCCCCCCCCCGCAGCACCCCCGCTAGCCGGCGTGCGGTTCGTCAGACGACCCCCCCAAAACCCCCGCTCGAAGCGGTGCCGCGCGAGCGGTGCGCCCAGCAGCCCCCCCC
>ENA-ORXT01003481-ORXT01003481.1-marine-metagenome-genome-assembly--contig:-NODE-3481-length-17287-cov-20.364846_pt1 | contig 17287 bp, 24 predicted proteins | sample MGYA00237868_ERZ511482 | MGnify/ENA metagenome assembly ERZ511482 | reverse complement strand
TGTTTCCGACCGAAATGGACTTCAAGGCCACCGGATCCGGCTTTTTCCGGGATCCCGGGGCCAAAAAAGCTGGATATCCAGCAAACTTTTCCCGTAGGGCTGGCGGCGTCAGACGCGACCAACACCGATGTGACTGCGGCGGATCCGACCGCCAAGCGCTGATCGCCCTTCAAGTGGCTTACGACAACTTTGTGGTCGCTCCTGCCGACCTATTGGTGGGTGCCTTGGAGGCGGCGCTGACGCCATTCGACGACCGGAATGTGCGGTGGCACGTGCTGGCCCACCGCGTGCTACTGTTTGCCGCCCGCGTCGGCGTCTTTGGCGTCGAGACGGCCGACGAAGCCGCGGCGCGGCGCGTCGACTGGTTTGAACGCATGTACCAGCCGGTGCGTAGGGTGCTCACGCCTTGCGAACGGGCTATGATTGCCTCGCTTGTGCGCCGCGCTGCGGACAATGGGCTCGTGTAGCGGCTGCACATCTCCGTGGCCGGCATTGCCATGGAACTACACGCCACATTTTATGCTGAGGTGGTCAGCATCCACCGTTACCTGGCTGACATGAGGAAAGACGCCGACTGCGCCGGCCAGCAGTTGCGCGCTGCCATCGAGCAGGTCAAAACCATTGCGCGGGCCAGCAGTTGCGCGCGGCCATCAACAGCATTGGGCAGTACATCGTTGACAAGGAGGAGCGCGAGCGCAAGGTGGCGCTGGCCAAGTCGGCCGTCAAGATCGGGGTGAGCCTTGCCCCCGTGGTCGGCGGTGTGCTCGGCGCCACCATTGACGTGGTAGCCGGGCTGGCCGTCGGCCTGCCCGGCGGGGCGGCGGCCGCTTGTGCGCTGCGTTGTCGACCCGGCGGACCTTGCGGCGGCGCGGCAGGTGCTGGTGATGGTCGGCAATGTGGAGGACAGACTCTCCCGGAAGCAGGCGGAGAAACTGTCGGCGGCCTTGCAGCCCTTTGAGTCGGTCGTGGCGCTGGAGAAGCAGCTCGGCAGCGTCGCGACGGTGCTCGACTGCGGCGGGACAGAGCCAGAGGGCGGTGTGGACGCGGTCGGCGACTCGGCGGGCGACGTGGAGGCTAGCAAAGCGGCGTCGGACGCGGGGGGTGACCCGCTGGAGGATTTCACAGGCGCGACCCAGGAGGCGGCCATTGGGCATGGCGGCGACATCGCCGCCGCGCTGCGCAACCGTGCAGCGGCGCGGCCGGCAATCCCACCTGCCGCCGACCTGCCGCCCTCGGCGGGCGGCGGCGGGCACGCCACGCCTCCGGCCCCGTTTGCATCACCGTCTTCCGTGCCGACGGCGACGGCCACCGCCTCCTACGCCCCCCTGTCGGCAGGGGCAGGGTGCAACGCTTCCACTCCCGCCGCCCTGCCCGTGCCACCCACCGTGCCGGTGGCGGGCGCGACCGCCCCGCGCCAGCCGCGGGCGGCCGCCCCATGACCGTCACACGCAGACATCTTTGCCGGCGCCCGCGACTGGACGGTCACCGCTAACCGGCAGACCGGCCGTTCGAGTCCGTGGCGCGCGTGTACGACGCGCCAGAGCGCGCGGCGCTGCAGACGATCATGCAGGCGGCGGCGGCGGAGCACTGCGTGACGGGGGAGAGTTTGGTGCGGAGCCCCGATGCGCACGAGATGGCCCTGTGTTTGTTTGGCTACTGGGGGGGATGCCTCGGGGCGGTCGCGTCTGTGACGAGCTTCATTGAGAAGGTTCAGCGCTTTGCCGTGCAGCGGTTAAGAGTTGTCTGTTTTTTTGCGTTTTCTTTTATGCGTTGGGGACGCGTGCTTGCATGTATAGTGGCAATGACAATGCCGAACAGGAACGACAGACGCAACGTCCAATAGCGTCCGACCCAACGGCACCTCCACCGCCACCAACACGCACGCCCGCCCTGTCCCACCGCACCCCCTCTGCCCGCCGAGGAGCCCCGCGTTACCGCTTGCCCCATCATCACCCCGTCCCCCCGCACATGAAAGACCCGCCGCCGCCCGCGCAAGCCGCCCCCCAGGTGATGGGGGGTTTGCACTGCCGACAGGGTCGGCTGGCGCGACCACACCATCGGCACTTGCCCCCCCCTCCCCTCCAACCCGCCGAGCAACGGAGACCACCCCGGAGCAGCCCCACACCCCCTCGCCTGCCCCCCAGCGCAGCGCCGCGAGCGGACTGGTGGGCACCCCCAGTCCGCCACGACCACAGGGGCCACCCCCCCCGTCTTTGACGGATCGACGATGGCCCGTCCCGAATGCACCCGCCGGGCGTGGTGCCGACGAGGAGGATGGTTGCCCACACCGACGACCCTGCTGGGAAGCGCATCGGATGCGATGAAGCGCAATGTATCCAAAAAAGGAATGCAATTACGATAGAGTTGGTGCTTGTGGGCTACAGGGCTGCGAGGGGTCTCGAGGCATATGGCTTGCTCGGTGCCTGCGCGCATGTGCGCAAAAGGGATACGTACGAGCAACAGGTCGTTCATGGGCGTGTTGGCTGTGCGGAAACCACGGGTTTATGCGTTCGTCATGCGGTTCATGGCCCTCCGTACGCAAACTGTTCCAATGGTAGTGAGCAAATGGACGGCGCCGTCTTATCACCTCGTGACGGTCTTGGTCTGATGATGACCCGGTGCAAGACGCATTATGGTATCCACGAGCGAGCAGGGAGGGCACCCTGGTCAGCGGTCCCGGGGTTGAAGTTGCCATAGGCCTGGGTGTTGTACACACGTGCCTCGTATCCAAAAAACGTTCTCAGCATGTGCTGGAGAAAGGTGTGAGGAATGTTGCCCCAGCATTGCGAAATGTGCATGAGATCTGAGTACGGTAAAAGCATGGTCTGTTGCATCCGATTTACTGCTGGGGGAATTGCCACCGACCCTGCTGTGTCATCACGACAGACAAATGACGACCAACGAGGACGTGACGTGCTCCACTCAGAGCGAGACACGTTTGTAAGATGTCCTAAGAATTTCACGGAACACAAAAGACTCACAGGAAAGCGTCAGTGACAGGGTCTTGAAAAATCATGCGAAATGACATGACGTGGCATCAGATTGTACACGACTCCATCAGAGCTGACCGTGCTGGACCCATTGTCATGACAAGGACCCGTGACGTCACAGGTCCCCAGCACTGGGCCCGGTGGGGGGACGTGTCGGTTCCGAGCGGCAAACGGCCCGCGTGGGCCGCCAGCGGCAGCCCCCCACCTTCTTGTTAAGAGCGCCCGCCGCCGCGCCGCGCGGCAGCTCGCATGGCCACGCCGCTCGCAACGCGCGCGGCGCTCCCGTGCTCCGCGTCTGTCTCGACGCTGCCCCCGACGGCGGCGCATGCTGCCGGCGGCCGCCCCCCCGCCTGCCACCGCCAGTCGCTGAAGCCGCCACTGCCCGCCGCGGACGCTGCCGCACGCCCAGTTAAGGGGGGACATTAGGATCTGGACACGTTTCGTCATTACAGTGAACACGTATTGCTTCGTGGCCTTCCACCGACTTCTTGCGCCGTCTTCGCCGCGCCGGTGATCTCTGTCAATGAACCCCCCCCCCCTCCTACCCTGACCACCCACCGTGACAGCGAGTCCAGGGGGCTTCTACAGAAGCATATACATATACCCTATGGTCTGAGTCGGTTCTGCGGGGTCTGTTTGCCCCACAGCCATGGCGTCGACATCGTAGCTGCGTCGCCCACCACTGTGCTCCCTGTGGTACGTGCATGTATGGCAAAAAAGCAACAGAAAAGCATCATCCGTTTTCTTTGCTCTTGACGGCATATGCGAGAGTGACCCACAGGGTACATTTGCATGTGGAAAGATAACCGTCGATGACACCTACTTTTTTCGGTATGGTCGCTGGGACTTTCTGGTCGCATTGTATGCTATCTTGATGTCTGGCTTTGCACAGTGAATCGGTTTCCACCACTCTGCGGTCTTTATTCCCTTAGAAGGACCATGCCTATGTGTGCAAAGGGTGTCACCGACCCTGTTTGCTCCAGAACGGGACAGCAGAGGCATGGGCGGCGCGACGGGAGGACTGGCTCTTGAAAAACACATTTTTTTTTTGCCCACAATTTCACTGGCTGGAGCAGGAGGCCTGTGCAACGCTGTTTTGATCTCATGGATTGCGCGGGCTCGTCAACGCGCGCAACACGCGCCAGTCTCCGCAACTTGGGGTCCTGATTTTGGGCTTGACTCTGGCACTTTCTGGCACTTTCTTGAGGGGTGACCCAGTCCCACACCCTGTGAGACGCCCTTGCGTGAGACAGCTGTTGATTGTTGAGACACGGCTGGCGAAAGTAAAATATCTTCCGCACACGTATGCACGTAAATCGCGTTTGTCTGACACTGAGCCTGCAAGCCAATGGATGGCCGAGAATCCTAATGTCCGCTTTGTTGGGATCTTAACTGGGCGTGGTCAGCGGGTTCGTGGCCCCCCGCGGACGGAATGAATGCCACCTTCCCGCCAGTGAGCAATGAGGGACTTGGAAACAATACAGTCCCCTTTGTTCCCGACGCACGGGAATTTCAGCTGTACCTGAATGGTCTGTTTGATCCATATGTCCTCGATTGATTCATTATTAGCGAAGCTTCTATACTGTTGGAACACGTGGTGTTTTACCCCCGGATGGCAAACGTTGATTGGCGCAAAGGGTGGGCCAAATCTTCATATTTATTGGACGAGTGGTAGCAGTGCTGTGTCAAATGTTGACCACCTCCGGAAATCTTGACCAGACTCGAGACCTCCCCGCGGGGCCGATTCCGTGACCTGGATAAACGCACAGCGGGAATACAATGCGTACCAGTGCCCAGAAGACGGCCTACAGCAGGTCCAAGAGTGCATTTTTCTCCACATGTATGCATGTAGGTCTTGTTGGGTTTCTGACAAAAAATGGGACTCCGGGCACAAACAGCCTTCTCGTGCTCTTTTTTTTTCTATTTTTCCTGTTTTTCTTGGTCTTGCCAGGAGGCCCCGTAGAAGGCCCTGCAGGCCCCCCCACCCCGGAGCGTGGGAAAGGCACTGCAATGCGTCGAATTGATTGGCGTGTGGCGCGCCACGTCAAAAAACCGACTGCATGATTGGCCGAGACGGATGGTCAACATTGAACACACATCCCATTACACCAGTTCTTCTTCTTCTGCTCATAACTCACTACCAACACACGCTATGAGAAAAAAAAAACCACCATCGTACTCCTCATGCTCTCCTCTTTCCATATGTTTGCATTGTATGTCGTGGAGAAAGCGTTGTGTTGAGAAGGTCGACAGAATGGTCAACATTTGGACAAGACTGGCTACCACTCCACCATGGTGGCGGCGGTAGCTCGACCGTCGCTACTCTGCGCACTTGCGGATATACCACGGGCCTCACTGGGCAGGGAGTGCAGAGGCGGGGGCGCACGCCGCCGACGGCGCGCGTCGGCAGCCGTCCGCCCTGTCACGACAGCTCAGCGCGCCGTGTCCGCCGTCAACGACGACGCGGCGGCGGCCGCTGCCCTGGCGGTGGCGGCGACGCCCATGGCGGGCGAGATGTCGGCGGCCGTGGCCTCCGCGGCGATGCTGCGCGTCGATGCGCCGCCGCTTGTCGAAGGGTGAGGGGGGGGCATCCCCGACTCGCTGGCATTGGACGCCACGCGGACGGCACTGGCGGCGGCGGCCTCCGCAGAAGCCACTGCGTAAGGAGAGGAGGCCGCCGCGGCCGCGGCGCCGGCATTGATCGCGGCGGTGACCGAGCATCTGGCGCGACCGCCGACGCTGCCGAAGGCGGCAACCAGACGCGGCGGCGCGTCATCCACCACCGACGGCCACCGGTGGGCACCCGCTCCCCTCGCAAGATGCCCCGGCAGCGCCGCCGTCGACAGCCGCGCGGCCCCAGCGGCGTCGCAGGAAGGGTGCCCCCCCGTCCCCCCCACCACTCCGCCCATCGCGGCCGCCCTCGCAGCAGCTGCCGCCGCGCCGCTTGTGTGGGTGTCGGTGCCGGCAGCGGTGCACACGATGCTAGCCGCCTTCGACGGGGGGGTGGCGGGCGGGGGCGCGCCGCCGGCGGGCGCCGACACAGCCGTGACCGGGCCCGCCCCGTCCGAAGCGGCGGCAGCGCCGGCGGAGAGTGGGGGTGGCGGAGACCCCCTTCCCCCCCCCCTCCTGACGCGGATGCCCCGGCCCGTCGTCTGCGTTTCGCGGTGCGGCAGGTGCCCCTATGGCGCGTACGCGGCGGCGCATGACGGGCCCAGTGGCATCGGCACGCACATGGTCGCCACGGTGGCGCACGGGACGTGGCTGGGCTGCCGGTCGCCATTTTGGAGTTTGACCGCCTTGTCGGCGCACCTGCACGGCTGCCGTCGCGCTGGTTGCCACGCGTGTGTGGTTCGGGAGGTGGGGGGGAAGAAAATAGGCAAAAGGAGGGAAGAGTGTTGGTCAGCAGTTGGAACGTCTTCTTGCTCGTGCTCTCCTGTTTTCCGTGATGTGTTCACATCTCTCAAATTGCACTGTGGGTTCGTTGCTTCTTGTTTTTCAAGTCTGCAGCCACTCTCCGCCTTCGTGCGGGGTTGTCAAGGGATGTGGGCATCAACAGCCAAACACCAGAAACCGAGAAGTCCTCCACTGAGGGGTACATGGGCACTATCATCTGGCGTGCGATATCTTTTCTGTGGACGCCGCGCCTGCGGCCGCGCCTGTACTGTACATACAGTACCACCCCGCGGCTAGTGTCCTGAACGCACGTCGGTCCAGAACAGTTCCATCAACAAGTTGAAAGAAGCTTCGCTACTGGCCCACCGCTCCATGGGGGGCTATCTTTCGTCGTTTTCCCAATTTTGACCGATGCAGTCGATGTCAAGCAGGGGTCCTGGCCAACAGCTCATTGGTCAATCCGTTTTTTCCTGCTGAATGGATGGCTGAGACACTGACATATTTTGGACTCTTGATCACCGATCTTGACATCGACGTCAACAGCCGAAACTGCGAAACTGGGAGTACCACACCTACATAAGAGGTCGGGCCATGACCGTCTGGAGTGAACACGGGACTACGGCTGTGGTTCTTCTCCTCGCAAAGAGCCGTACTACCACGGTTTGTGGTCGGCCTAGCCAGGCCATGTGGCCCAGCAAGCAAGCGATCCCATTGCCACACGGCAGGCGCTCGTGCATGCGCATCGCGACAACGTAGAGAACGGCAGTTCTCTACTGCCGACCAACGCAACACGAACCGCTCTCTTGTTAGTTAGCTACTCTCCAAGGCTCTTCATGGTCGAGACATCACCAGAGAGCAAGGACAGCAGCAAAACAACTCGTAGACAATTATCGTTCTGAAACGAGACCCTCTTCATCATCCTGCGCACCCCCATAAGAAAGCCCTCACTCACGCTCACAACGACCTCGCCAAACACTCTCACAAACAAAGCCCACGCCCGCCCATATACTCAAGCAAGCAACCTCTTCACTTTCCACTCGCGCAAAAGCTGATACGCCGAGTCGCCACCCCTAAAAATGTACACCACTGCGGCCCACGCGGGCCATCACCCGGCGCCGCCGCGCCGCGCCATTCCCACTATGGACCGCCACCCGCACGTCGGCATTGGGAGTCGTCCGCTCACTTTCCGAGCGCCGCCCCCCCCCGACAACCCGCCGCCCCCGCCCACGCGTGAGGCCACGCCCGCGCGTGCCGCGCGCCAGCCTCGAGAGGTGGCACCTCTGCCGCCACCCACCACCGCCACGTCGGCCGGGTGCCGGGTACCCCCCCCCCTCACAACGCGGCACCACACTCGCCCGCGTCGACCAACGCGGCCCCCCCGTGCATCGTCGCCACGTGCCGCACGACGCGCGCGCGTGTCAACAGCGGCGGCGCGTTGCACAGGCTACACACGTACCGCCGCAGCACCCCGTGGCGGAGCGCCATGTGTGCGGCGACGCCCCGCGCGGTCCACCGCTTGCGCTGCGGACACAGCGGGCACACCCACACGCGCTCCGGATCCCAGTACACCTGGTTGCGCGACACGGGGACGGCGCGGAGGCCAAAGCGGGCGGCGGTGCCCGCCGGCCACTCGGCCGACGGCGGCAGCCGCAGCGGCACGTCCATGAGCACGGCGGCGGTGCCGCCCCAGGTGGCGGGGGCGGTCAAGTCGCCGAGGCGCCCGTGGACGGTGGGGCGGTCGGCCTCGGGCGTCTGAGCGGGGCCGGGGTAGGCGGCGGGGGGGAAGAGGAGGTTCACCGTGGTGCCCTGCGGCGTGGCCGCGTTGAGCAGCAGGCGGCCCGTGTGCTCGGGGGGGGCCAAGCCGACCAAGCCCCCAATGTTGGCACTCCAAGCGGGCGAGTCGGGGTTGGTGGACGTTGGTGACGTCGACCAGCTGACGGGGGAGTAGTCCCGTGGCAGCGGCTCCGACATGGTGGACGCCGGGAAGGGGGCGGGGCGCTGGACAGGAACGCGTTGGTGCGGTCGGGATGTCAAGAGCAAGGAGGGGAAGAATGTAGGTGGTAGGAAGGTACAAAGGAGGAACTTAGGAGCAGGGTGTCACTTCCAGGAAAGCAGATGACCAGACGAAGAGTGAAGAAGCGACGTCACCGCCCTCGTACCGCCTGCAAAGTCGATGTGCAGCAAGCACCGCCGCCACTCGTCGAGCACCAACGCCGCTCAAGTACCGCCGCTCATACGGCGGCAGCGCGCGCCGTCGCCGCAACCGCAGCGCAGGGCACCATTCAGGCGCCCGCACCCAGACGCGCTCGGGGCGTCACGTACCAGCGGGGGTGCTCCGCCCGCGCGCGGGCGCGCAGCCCTCTGGCGTGCCGCCCCAATCGGCACGCCCGCCGCGCGTCCGACCCCCGGTTTGGGCGGCGGCCGCCGCCGCCACCCGCCACCCGCCGCCCGCGGGCCGCCCATCGCGGCGGTGGGGGCGGCAAAGGCGCCGGGCGGCGCGGGGCCTCCAAGGCGGGCGGGGTGCCCTTGGCCCCCCCACGCGGAGCCGCGGTGGCGCCCGGCCCTCGGTGGTCGGGCGGGGCGCGCGCGCAGGGCGGCGACGGGCGAGCGTGACACGCGCGCACGCGCGGCCGATCGGCAAGGGTGGGGGGGGGGAGGAGGTGGCAGGCGGGCAGCGCACGCGCCGCGCCCGCCCAGCCCTCCCGGCGGGGGGCGCGGGAAGCGTGATGAGGGGCGGCGGCAGCAGGGGCGCAGGCGCCCGCCGACAGGATGGCGGTGGCCACGGCCTGCGGCGCTGCCGCGGGGGGGCGCGGCAGCGCAGAGGCGGTGGGTGGGGGGGGGGCGTGCCGCCCGGACGCGGAAGCGTCCCGGCACCACCGGTGATGCAGGCATGGTGCACCAGGAACGCCTGCAGCGGGAACGATCGATGCCGCGCTTCGGCATTGTTTGGGTGACAAAGTCAGGGTCAAGTGGCACGCCAATTCAGTGTCAAAAGTCTGACTCAACTGCCGGCTCGCGGCGCTGGTCGTGGTCTGCCTGACGGGCGCGGCGCGCGCCGGCGCCACTGTCGCCAGCGCTGGCGCCTCGCCCGTGACACAGAGGAGAGCGAAGAAATGTTATCGACGGACAAAGCACAGGTACGGGCGGCAGAGAGAAAACCACGGGGAGTGGAAGCTCACGTACACTCGGGGGAACCAAGTAGACCTCCGCGTGCGTGCGCGGTGAGGCCAGCGAGGCCGATTGGTGATGAGCCAAAGAGAAATGACCGCCTTTCCACTTGTGCCAGGACGGATCGCTGGTGGGAAAGCCATCGCCATGGTCACGCATCACCCTCGGCTGTACGTTGTTGGGTATTCGTGCGGTACAGGCGGGCGGTGACCCCCATCCTACGAGACGAGGCGCGCTCCCGCTGACGCCACCCGCGAGCGCGTGGCCGGGCAAGTGGAAGCCCCCCATAAGCGCGCGCGAGTCCGCCACCCTGCGGATGCCGAGATGTGCTTGCCCTTGCAGTCGTAGGAAAAGGGGCGGTGAGGGGTGGGGCCGAACAGACTTGCGCGTCCCACGGGAGTGGAGGGGCGGTCGCTTTGGTCAAGCTTGTCCAGGAGAAACACAGGAGGTCGCGGCGTGTGAACATGCCCAGCTCTGCTACAACAGAGAGACCTGCGGCGGGGACCGAAGAAAATACGCCACCGCCGGCCTGCGCCGCACCCGAAAACAACCATGATGACATGTGGCGCTTTGCTTTAGTGTCTATAGCTCCGTTCGGCACTGCACAAAAAAACTGAGACTTCTAAAGTAGAGGCCCCGTTCAGATAGCGTTTCCAAGGCGGTCACTTGGTCACTTTCCGTTGCTTTCTGTAACGCTGTCTCAAGCCTTGAAGGTTGTGTCCTGAAGAACAAAAACCAATATGGCTGGCTTGCTGACGACGTCTTCCCTCCCTTTGTAGCGTGTTCCCGTCTTTTTGTTCTCACAGGCACCGTAGGTGTGGGCATCACGACAGTACGCTCGATGTGCCCATACGACCCCATCAGGCGGATCATCCTCGCCAGAGGCCGATTCCAGGGGGGTGTAAGAGGTAAGAATTCATCACAGCCTCTCAGATTTTGTCACGCTGACTCATTCGACGCGACAGGATGTTGCAGAGAGGTTTGCAGTCAGCCGGCCGGTACAGTAACGGGCTGTCACGACCTTGTCACACAAGGCTTCTCACGCGCGTTGCAAAAACTCTCTCAGAGGTCGAGGCCTCCTGGGCCGCTTGGTTCAGAAGTAGCCCACCAATCCATGCGGACTGCCCCTGAGAGAGCGATTTCGTAGAAGGCTCTTCGTCCCGGTCGAACGTACCTGACAATTGTTCTTAGACAGATACAAGTGCTACGTGACCAGGAGAGAAGCATGAAGATCGCAGGGAGCACCATCAGAAAGAGCACGTCAAAGAGCATAAGGCGTTTGTCTCATCTTGCAAACTCGTCTAGCCACATAAGATGATACTTCTAAAATAAAGCGCCACACATGCTTTCCGGTCGTGCGCGGCTCAACGCGTTGCGGCCGGCCGTTTGTCGACGACGACGTTCACGCGGGGCGCACTTCACACGCTCTGCGTGCGGGTGTCACGATGTGTACACAGTCGTTGAGCAGAAGGCACCACGGCAAGACCACTGGAGGTTCGTGCATGGTCACGTCCTCCAGCCTTGGACCTCACAGCTCAGAGAATCGACCAGAAACGCACCAATGTGCCCGCCTGCTACAGCTCCATGCACGGTGTAGTCGAGCCCCATGGTGCTCGGGAACAACTCGGGACGGTGTGTACAGAGAGCCGTTGGTTTACGGTAGAACAGCACCACGTCGATAGGTAACATCGTTGGTGCTCACCGTTCAAAAAAAATAAATCGGCACACAACGCGCCGCTCCTGCCGCAAGTATGTACACGGGCGGCGCGCGTCCACCCACGCAAGGAGGCAGCGGTGCTCATGCTCCCCCGCCACGCGTGACCTTGTGCACCCCCGCCATGTGCTTTTGCAGATGCGTCCGTTGCTTGAAGCGCCCCCCACACAGCCCACACCCGTACCGCCGCTCCCCCCCGTGGACGAGGCGCACGTGGCGGGCGAGGCCGTCGCTAAACGCAAACGCCTTGCCACACTGCCCACACACCGTGTCGCGGCGCTTGAGGTGCAGCGCCGCCACGTGCTTGATCATGTTGGAGCGCTCCCCAAAGCGCCGCCCGCAATACTCGCACGCGTGGCGGCGGGGGAAGGCGTGCACGCACGAGAGGTGCTTGCGCAAGTCCCCCAGCCGCCGAAACGAGACGTTGCACGAGGCGCACGGGTGCGCGCCGCCGCGCGCCGCCGACGGCGGCCCAGACGCAGGGGCGGCTTCCACGGCGGCGGCGGTGGCGGCGGCGGCGGCGCCCTTGGCCCCCGCCGGCGCAATCGCCACAGCCGTCGACGCGTCGGCCGAGGCGACCGACGGGGTCGGCGACGCGCCGCTGCCGCGCACCCCCGAAACGTCCGAGCCGCTGCCACCGTCGGCACCCGCAGACGAGGTGGAGCTGCCCGTCGACTCGGTGCCGTCTGCGGGGGAGGTCATCCCCCCGGCGGTGGGGGGCCCACTGACGGGGCCACCGCCGGCCGGGCACCAGGCGCTCACGGGCGGCAAGGGCGTGTACGAGGCCACGTCCCCAGCGACGGCCATGCCTGCCATGGGCGGCGAGAGCATCGGCAGCCACAAGCCCGCGGGGCGTAGGGGACCGCACGACGCGCCCTGGGCGGCTCCCGACGCCGACGACGCAAGCGGCGGTGGGGACAACGACGCCCGCGGCAGCTCCTCGTGGCCCGCCTCGGACGCAACGGGGCTCGGCGAGCAGCCGCGCCAGTCGGGCAGCGCGTCGGGGCTGGCCTTGCGCGCCGCCGGCGCGCAGCCGCCGCCCGTGCGGGAAGGGGTCGACCGGGGGGGCGCGCCCACGCCAGGCTCGTTGAGCAGGAAGGAGATGGAGTGCTTATTGGCCTTCATCGTCGAGTCCATCGTGGCGAGGGGGTGGGGGCTCGGGCTGGGCGCGGCGCGGGAGGGAGGCATCGACAGAAAAAAAGGGGGGGTTGACACCGCCGGTCGGGGTTGGGGTTGGGGAGCGACCCGACGAGACAAATGCGAGGGGGGTTTAGAGAAGAAAGAGCCGATGGCACGCGAGGTATGGGTGCCTCCCACCGCAACGAGGGTGTGGGGGAGGGGGGGGTGGGGAGGAAGGGAAGCCGGGAGGACGGCAAACGTTCTATGTGGTAGAGACGGCCAGCTGGTCTGCAGGCCGTGCGGTGCCGACGAGCAACACAGGGGCGTCGTGGGGTGCGGCCGAGCGAGGGGCGGCTGTCAGTGCCGCACACAAATATATAGGCCGGCACGCCGACGCGGCGCGGTGTGCACGCGGGAGAGTGGATTGGCATGTCTGGCACGACCGACGCGGCCGCCGCCGATGCGATGCGCTTGGTGCGAGCGGGGGTGCCGACGCGCGCCAAAACAGCCAGCACGCAGACCGAGGGCGCCCGCGCCCCCCCGATCGCCGCTTGCGTGGCGTAAGCTCCGTAGGTTGCCCGCCGCGCCCGCCTGCACGCTGCTGCCGCAGCGCTTGGCGCGTGGCCCGCGTGTGTGCGTGTCGCAAGCCATCCCCGACCCGCCGCCGCTGACAGAAACGACTCGCGAACGAGCCAGGCGGCGTCGGGGGCAGCACGCCGGCACGCGAGGACCGGCGGCCGGCGCGTGTCGGGCACGACCCCCGCCGGTGAAAGGCCCGTGTGCGCGCCCGGCGGTCTGCAGCGGGTCCACTGTGACTTGAACTCTCAGCCCCCGTCAACAAAACGACCGGCGGGAGGGTAAAAACTGGCGTTGAAACCCCCAACGACGGGTCCACTGTTCCCCCACGCCGGCTGACGGCCGGCCGCCATTGGTCGGCCGCAGGGCAGCCGTCCTCGCGTGGCAAGTCGGATGTGTCCAGCAGTGCTCCTCGATGGCCGCGGAGAGAGGAGGCGGCCTCTGCGTGTACCAGAGCGCGCCATGCGTGTGGGGCCATCCAACCTGGTGATGGAATGCTGTTGAGGGGGGGTGCGACGGATTCCAGCGATCCAGATCGCTGGAAGAGATCAAGCGACCATGCGTGTCGGGAGGGGCTGCTGATTGGTCCAAACGAACGATCGGGCGTCCCCATTGGTCCTTTGTCTCCGTGAGCAGACGCCAGTACCCTTTATGGAAGGTTGGCTGGAAGGTTCGGCGGCCCCCACTCCTGCCAATGCGAGCGGCCGTCCTCTTCCTTCTCTGTGTCTCGAGGGCATCGCAACAGGCCGTTTGGGGGGGGTGTCTGGCGGTCAGGGACATCCCATGTCCTGCAGTGCCAGGCTTCCATCATTCGCCCTCTTCCAGCCCAACGGGCCTGCATGGTCAGCAAGACGTGACCAGCAAGTTGCACCTGCAGGCCCCACTTCTGAATTACTGGACGCTGCGCCGCGGGGGGGAGGACCGAGTCGGAGGGTCGGCGGCGTGAGCGCTGCCGAGGAGCGGGGTGCGATTGTCAGTTGGGCTCACGGAATAACGGGTGCGGACACCATCGTCGCTGCACGGGGCAGCCTCAACAGAACGCGATTCTATTCCGACGCGCGTTACCGAACAAGCAGTCAACAAACGCGATTCTGTTCTATTAATGTTCGAGTGCTCAGCTCTGGATCGCGGGATTGTGCCAGAAATGGGCGGAACAGGCAGGGCACACGAGCTCCATGGCCTTGAATAGAGGGTTACATTACAGTGTCTTTGGAATACTTCACTTCTGCATCGTCTGAGTCCTTTGCCGGCGTCTTAAATATATATGGTATCATGATTTGGCCTCTGCTGACCGTTACACCTCGCGCTGCACCTTCTCGATGTGTCAAGAGGCCCACGTCCATTTTTTTTTTTGCGAGCTACCATCTCTACGCTCAATGCGACGACTAACAGCCCGGTGGACACAGACATCTCAACAGGACCACGTGAAGGAAACATCGTGACAAGAAGGCCAAGTAAAGAGCACACTGAGGACAGCAGCAAGTCAGTCCATCCATGGTCAGCAACGTCAAAAACAAAACAAGCTCACGTCACATGCAGCCACCCAGCAGAACCGTGGATCCACAGTCGTGCGGCAACAACCGTTCAGTGCATGTCGAGGTGGAAAGGAGACGGACCAGGAGGAGCACACGGGGGGGTTGGGGTGGGGGGGCATTCGCGGGCGGAGAATGTGGCATGGAACGTACGCGTGTCGTCGAGAAGCGCTCATGCAAGGGATGTGTCCACGGAGCGGGTGGGAAGCCGAGGTAAGGGCAAGGAGCCGCAGTGGGATGAGACGGAAAGGGGGCGAGGGGGGTAGGGCGGCAATGCGGCAGCGTGTTGCGAGAACGATTGCGGTAGCATCCGGCGGGCGAAGACGACATGGGCAACGACGGTCCGCGGGGCATGGGTGGCTACGAGCGCGAGGTGGAAGCAGCCTTCGACGGAGAGGTCTCACAGGGAGATTACATAATCCCGCTCATCCGACCACGCTGTGTAGTTTCTTCCATACTTGCGGATCTCTTTGATGATGCGAGCATGCATTAGTTGACAGTTGGATGCTTAAGCGTGCATACATAGAGATGCGACCTCTCTTGGTTCTTCGTTAGGCACTGGATGGGACACGTTACGCTCATGAGGGCATAACACATGCATGGTTCCCCCTCGAGAGAGGTCAGCACTTTTGGCGAACAGAATGGCGTTCTGTTCGGGCTTTGATGCCCAACCAGACGGACCAACAGTTCGGCTTTTGTTTGCCTGTTGCCAAACAAATATTTCTGTTCGGCGAGCTGATGGTTTTCCCCGTGGAGCGACGACCTTTTGGCGTCCGCTCGCCCGCGGTCCGCTCGTTTGCGGTACGCGACCCAGCCCAAACCCGACGCGCAACGGGGTGTGTGGCCTTTCGAGAGAGGCACGGGGCCCCCTCGTCTGCCACGCGCCCAAAACGAAAAAGTAGCCTGACAGAGGGCGCCCCAGCCAAGCGCCGCCCCCCGCGGGTGGCGGGCGCCCCCCCCGTAGGTTTGCGGCCCGCGGATCGCCGGCAACGCCGCCAAAATAGGCGGAGCAAAACCGAGCGGCTGCGCCACGGCGGCGTTTCGAAGAGGCAGTGCCCGGCCGCGAGACAGGAGCCCACGTACCGTCAACCGCCGCCCATGTGGAGCAGCGCGAGCAGAGGGGATCCGCGTACACCTTCCAGCAAGCGACGCGCAAGACATAAAATGAATGCTTGTGGAGTGCGCTCCAGGGAGACGGCGCCGTGGGACGCTGCACGCTTCGCATGCAGCTGCAGCTAGTGGGACGCTGACCACCTTCGCTCCTTTGCTGTTACCACCTGCCTCGGCTGTCGCCTGCATGTGCGCCATCGTGTCCATCTCGTGATACCTCATGCTCGGTCGAGAGCGAGCTTGCAGCACCCAGTGTCTGCCTTCGTCCTCGAATCGAGATCACAGGACAGACGCGGATGCGCTTCAGCGAGAGAAACGCTGGGGTGGCCCACATGGAGGCGCGTCCATGAACCTGGAATGCGCGGACAGCCACGCAGGAGCTCGAGTCTTCCACTCAACTAGAGGACCAAGCGGCCATCCGCCGCCCGTCTCGATGCTAGCGGCCGACGGGAAGAGTAGGGAGGAGACGCCGAAAGTGGGTCGTCAACCAGCCGGGCAGTCGGAAACTGAGGCACTCGCCACCGCCGTGCTTACCGTCCTCGCTGTCAGCACCTCTCGACAGGGGCTGGTGCCCTCGCTGGGCTATCTCCCCATCGTCCTGATTTGGTCACGTCCATCTACCCTTGGCTTCACCACTGTAGGCTACGGTGACTTTGCCGCCAGCGATGACAGCAGGCGTCGGCTGCGACCAACTGCAGGGCGTCGAATGAAACTATAAGACCAAACCCTTTTCAGAACGTCCCGCGCACCTCGTTGCTGAACGCAGACGACACCAAGCCCTCCTAAAACCCTTAAGCGTGTCGCCGCTGTGGGGGGTGTGGAATTCCACACCCCCCACAGCGGCGACACCCGCCGACGCGGCCAGCAGCCCCGGGGCTATGGGGGCCCCCATCATGGGGCCAAATTTCAGAAAACAGCAATTCCCTGGACTTTAGTCTATGGTGCTTTCTCACACCCACACGTCGAAAAAAAAGTCCTTTTTTCTTTCTAGTGCACGTTGCGGGAGTACTTAAAAAATGTTTTTGGCGGTCCGTTTGGCTCCCTACGCCGTTGGAGGACGTCCCCCGGCGCTTTCTTGACTATGGGAACATGCGCCGGGGCTGCCCGCATCTTTCTGTGAAGTTGCTAGAGGTGGCGACGTCTTCATCGCCCGTACGGTCCGCGGAAGCAGAATCGTGGTTAAAAAGGTGCGTGAGGGCAGGTGCGGCGTTTACGGGGTCGTGGGGGCAGGTGGACGCGGCCACGAACGGCCATGATGTCGCAATTCCGCGGTAGTTGGCCAGAATCGGGCTCTGCGGGCCCTGTGGGAGACGTCGGTTTTGATTTTTCAAACAGGGGGTCGTGTCGGCGCTGAATGCGCTGCGGCCTGCGTGGTCGCGTCCCTTCCCGCAACACCCGCGCGCGGCGGGTGGGGGCGGCGGCCACCGCCGCTGGCGGTGTTGCCGCCGCGCCTGCCGCCGACGCGGCGGTGAGCAGTGGACGACCGTGCGCACGACGCGCGCCCGCACACGGCAGCGAGTGGCGCCCGCGGCCGCGGCGGCCGCGGCCGCGGCGGTGCCGGCGGCGGCGGCGGCGGCGGCGTGGCGCCCCTGCTATTTTCTCGCTCCACCCCGCCGCCCCCCCCCCCCCCCCCCCCCCCCCCCCCCCCCCCCCCCCCCCCCCCCCCCCCCCCCCCCCCCCCCCCC
>ENA-ORXT01003479-ORXT01003479.1-marine-metagenome-genome-assembly--contig:-NODE-3479-length-17295-cov-4.039668_pt1 | contig 17295 bp, 16 predicted proteins | sample MGYA00237868_ERZ511482 | MGnify/ENA metagenome assembly ERZ511482 | reverse complement strand
GTATCGCGATCGACTGCGGTGCGGGGCCGTCTATGTCGCCCTCGGCATAGGGACGACGCGCCCTGTGGAAGTTCTCGACGACGTTGCCGCCTTCCCCGTCCGGGGAGAATCCGACCCCCTCGGACAGCGCGTCGAGGAACGGATCGGAGACGACCTACGGCAACGGCAATTGTGATGATTACAGCCCCTTGACCACCTTCACCGTCGTCGGCCACGAATACGCCCACGGTTTGACCCAGTTCACCTCCGGGCTGATCTACTACAACGAATCGGGCGCGATTAACGAAGCGATCAGCGACATCATCGGCAAGGCTTTCGAGTGGGACTACGACAACGAGCACTTTGAGTGGAAGATCGGCAGCCAGATCAGAAAAAGCAACAACGCGAGGTTCTTTCGCTCGATGGAAAACCCCTGGCAGCGTTCCCACCCCAAATACTATAAAGGCCGCCACTGGCGCTTTGACGAGGGCGACAACGCCGGCGTCCACTCCAAATCCGGCGTAATGAACTTTTGGTTCTATCTGATGGTGGAAGGCAAGCGGGCTATTAACGAAGGCAATATGCTGTACGATGTAGAGCCGATCGGCCTCGACAGCGCCCTCCAGCTCGTCTACCTGCTGGAAACGGCTTACCTGACCGAAAATTCCAATTTCGCTGACGCTTTCCGGTACACAAAAATGGCGGCCGCCGACCTGTGGGGCGAGGATAGTTTCGGGTACGATGTGGCGATCGAAGCCTGGAAGGCCGTTGGCCTGACGGACGAGACGCTACCAGAAAACCAGATCAACGTATCCCTGACCGCCGTGGTCACCAGCAGCAGCGGGTTTGACATCAACGTCTGCCGCAACGACCTGGACAACCTGAGTGTGAACTACTATAATTTCGGCAGAGCCCCCGTCCCCGAAAACCACACCGTAGAGGGTTACCTGGTCTATAACTACATCACCGACACCTCCCAACTTGCCGATACCATACTGTTTGAACCGCGGGAACTTTCTTTCGGGCTCGATCGCGGCGACGTCATTAGCTTCCCGGCCCCTTTTAACCCATCGGAAGAATTTCTCTCGGTAGCCGCTTCGCATAATGTTTTCATCCTGAACCCGAACGGAGACACCGTCAAAGTCGTCAGCGTCGTCACCCCACTCAGTTTCGACGAGCAAACGGAAGTGGCAATAACCAGCGCAAGGGTAGATTTCGACAATGCATGCGCGGTTGAACCGCGGATCGACTTTTCCAATTTCTTCTTCAGCCTTCCGCGCTGCTTCACGGACGATGTGGGTCAGCTTCGCTTCGTTTTTACCGGCCCTTCTGGTGTCGAGATATACGAGGAGCGTTTTGTCACGGGCGATCCGTCGGCTTACGTATTCGACGTCACCAACCAAGTTAATATTGACGCAATCGGTGACCTGATCGACGCGCGGCTCGACGTGTACGCCACCTACAACGGAACGGATACCCTGTTGCGTGAGGTTGAATTTATCGACCACATCGCCAGGACGATGGATGGCTCGGAAACGGAAGACTTCACCGATGAGCGCGCCGCCCGCCGCCGGCTCGCCACCGTCGGTTGTGAAAGCTGCACAACAGCCTACGACACCGAGCAGTTGATCCTGCACGACAGCGCCCAGTTCTACAACCAGGAGGAATGCATCCCCATCCGTGATTTCTTTAACAACGCCATCGATGCGGAAGACGACCGCATCAGCACCATCAGCGTGTGCATCGACGGCGGGGACATCGATGACCCTTATCTCGTCTTTGACCTGCTACAGGAAGACAACACGGGATATACCCGGCGCCAAAACGAGTTCTCTCACATCGTCGACGTTTTCTACGACGGCCGCTCTCTGATGGCCGAGCCGATCTCGACCACGGGCGGTGAAATGACGGCGCGGGAAGTAAGACTGGGCGAGGGCTTTGAAGGGGTGGTGGAAATTCACGTCGTCTCCAGCCAGGTGAACACGGTTATCGATAACATCGGCTTAACTTCCGGCTCGCCCTCTTCCGTGCGGGGGTTGGACCAGGGGCGGTACGACTTCACCTACGCCAACCCGACGCGGGAGCTGCTCGCCCTGACGGCCAACGAAGTGCTGCCCGCCGGTACCGTCGTCTCGCTGATCAACACCGCCGGGCAGGTGCTGCGGCGTACGAACATGAACGCCCAGACCGAGACGATCGGCCTCGGCGGTACGCCCGCAGGGCTGTACTTCCTGACCGTGAGCGACGGGCGGACGTTTAGCTGGACCGGACGGGTAGTGATTCAATAGTGCCGACACCAATAGCGCATTCTTGAAGGGGAAAGACGATTTCAACATCGCCTTTCCCCTTTATCATGGCTCCCGCGTCCCCGCCCTACAGGCACGTAAAAAATGATATACCTCTAACAACTTACCCACCGGAATAAGGTAACGCGCACGCCCGGTTGGAAATGTAACCGACAACCCGGATCACACCAGGCAAAATTAAATTTCGGGACCTGTTTAGTGACGGGTTAAATACGAACCGTTATTTGGTAAATGCTTGTACGCATGTCAAATAAGCACGATCTTTGCGGCCCGAAACCAAAGACGGTTCAAAAACCGTCGAACAACCTTGTTTTAAATAATCCCAGAATTTTTACAGACATGCGTGCATCACAACACATCCCCCCAAGCAATTCTTACCGTATGACGCCGGTTCAGCGTCGCCTCAGTGCCGGCTTCGACGGCCCCTCGGGTATGCGGACCGTCGCCCGTCGCAGCACGATGCCCGCCGCCCGTAAGGTGGAGATCGCCGCCGCCGTAACCGGCGGTGCGTTAATCATCAGCCTTATCATCAGCCTGATGGCGATCTAAACAGATTTGCTTATCGTGAAGAGACGGCCCGTTTCCCTGCCGGGGGAACGGGTCGTTTTTATTTCCCCCCTTTTATTCCCTTGGGTCCGAGATGACGACCGTCCCCGCGATGCGGTCGTGAATGGCCCGCCGCAGCACGTCGCTAAAGATCCAGATGGTGGAAAACATCGGCATGGCGGTGAGCATCGCTACCAGCGTCGAGTTACTCATCGGGTGGTTGCGTTGAAAATCGACCATGCCGTACCAGTCCGTAATTTCCGCGAAACCGGGTGCCTCGAAGTAGCGGATATAGACAAAGATTGTTGCGTAAAAGCTCAGTGCCCAGGGCAGGAAGCGGAGCAGGCTCTGGTTCCATGTGATCTCACCGCCGTATTCCTGGGTCACGACGCGGATGCCGGTCACCCGCTTACCCAACGTCTGGCCGTACAGCTTTTCGGTGACGGGTTTATAGAGTGCTTCACCAACCAGCAACAGCACCATGATGGGGAGTGATTTGCTACCGACGAAGACGTTCATCACCCCGATCGTAAACGGCAGCAGCACGATGCGATCAACGCACCAGGCGATGATGCGATTCTGAATGCCGGCCGGCGGCAGTGGCGGGGTGATTTGATCGTCAATTAGCACGAGGCAAAGGTAATGGGTAATGTTTGATTCGGGCGCGGACGCGGAATATTATGGAAGGAAAAAGGCGGGGAGATCAAGAAATCTTTGTCCGTATTCCGCCGATCGTTGTCTGCGTTATATACCGCCGCCGAAGTATTCGTCACCGGCACCCTGGGCGAACTTAGGGATTGCGAAAGAATAAGTCGGCTGGTTCAATGTTAATTACCCCAATAGTAGCTATATCCCAGATAGGGCACGGGTAAGGGAAAAATGTCTTCCTGATCCACTAAAAAAGTAGCGAGGCCGAACTTCCACCGATGGCGCCGAACGCCGTAAGCGGCGTTGACGGTCGGGATCAGGACCATCTGCCGGCGCGGGCCGAAGCGCCGCTCGCCCCGGCTCAGCACCATCACGCCTTCGCCGTAGAGGTGCCAGTGCTCACTCAGCCGACCGCCGAAGCCGATGCGATGGCCCCAGGCGTTGCGCTCCGAACGGACGGTGTTATAGAAAATGCCGGTGCCCAGGTTCAAAAAACGGCTCTCGTCGCCCAGGGTCAGGATGCCGGTCAGGTCGCCCAGCAGTAGGGGCGCGCCACCGTTGAACCCCTGCCCGATGAAGGGAAAAATGGTCTGGTTGCTCACCCCCAGGTGTACTTGCGGAGCGACAGTAAAACGTAACCTTTGATTGGTCAAAAATACGAGGGGACTGGCCAGCCCTACCCCGAGTTGCAGGTTATCATTGAGGTTCCACTCCACGCTAGCGACTAAGAGCTGGATGATCTTCAGCTTGGCCTTCGTTTGGTACGGCAAGGCGGTACGCTCGTAGGTCATGTCGTCAAAGCCGACCCTTCCGACGTTTGGCCGCCTTCCGTTTCGGGCACCACCGGAATCTCTCCCGGCCTGGGTAAAAACGCCCAGGTAGCGCAGTTCGCTAAGCGGAATGGCGGATTCTTCCGCACCGCTCCGCAGTTGAAAGTAGATGCTGTCGTTCGTCACCGCCATCGCCGTGCCGAGCAATTTGGTATAATCGAGCAGGATCAGTTGATGCAGCTGTTCCGTATCGCCCAGCTTCACTTTATAATGGATACGGGATTTGTAGCTCTGAGCGGAAAGGCACACGCCGGCCATGAAAAGAAAAAGAACGATTCCGGAGCGCATAAACGGGTTTGTAGTGAAGGTCATCAGGAAGACGTAAGGTAAAGAATTTACGTTGGTGGTGGAAGGAGAAAATACATCGGGCCGGCTAATTATCTTCGCTCTCCCCAGGCACACAACAATATAACCCCGAACCTCTACGGCTACGTAAACCAGGAAATCATATGTCTTTCACCACTACCACCACCATCGGTGACGTTATCGGCCACCGCCCCAGTCGCTTGTTCGTTATTCTGGCGGGGTTCTTCGTGGCCAACGCGCTGGTCGCCGAGTTGATTGGCGTAAAGATCTTTGCCCTGGAGGGCACCTTCGGGCTGGAGCCATGGAACTTCGACCTGTTCGGTGAATCGGGGGCGCTGCAATTTTCCGCGGGCGTGCTGCTGTGGCCTTTCGTCTTCGTGCTCACCGATTTACTCAACGAGTATTACGGCCGGCGGGGCGTGAAGTTGCTGAGTTACCTGACGGTTGGCCTCATCCTCTACGCTTTTACGATGATCTGGCTCGCGATCGGCCTGACGCCGGCGGGCTGGTGGGTCGAGCAGTCCGTCGCGGCCGGCGTCCCGGACAGCCAGGCGGCTTTCCGGGTCACTTTCGGCCAGGGCATGTACATCATCGTCGGTTCCGTAGCCGCCTTTCTTCTCGCCCAGTTGACCGACGTGTTCGTCTTCCGCCGCATCCGTGCCGCCACCGGCGAGCGGCGGCTGTGGTTACGGGCCACCGGCTCCACCCTCGTTAGTCAGTTGGTGGACAGTTTCGTGGTGCTCTTCGTTGCCTTTAAACTCGGTCCGGAACTCATGGGTGGCCTCATCGAACCCTGGCCCTGGTCGCGCATCCTGGCCGTTGCCACCGTACAGTACGTTTATAAGTTTATCGCGGCGGTGGCGATGACACCGTTGATCTACCTGGCGCACGGATGGATTGATGGGTATTTAGGGATGGAACGGGCAAAGGAGATGAAAGGGTAGACCCGCCCAAAAACAACCTGTTCCCCCATTCCACCGCACCGGCGTCCCCGCCCGGCATCACACATAAACATCCAGTATGCAAAGACCCCCAAACACCAGACTCGCCACTCCATTCGTCATGAAGAACGCCAGGTTTACCTTCGTCAGGTCTCCCGGCCGGACGAGAGAATGCTGGTATACCAGGCACGCCAGGAATACACCGGCCGCCAACAGCGTCGGCATGCCGAACACCGGATAGGTCTGCATTTGCAGCACTACCGCCCCCAACAGGCACAGCGCGCAGAGCACGTGCAGCACGCGGCCCAGCCGCAGCGCGTTCACCGTGCCCAGCCGCACGGGGATTGAAAACAGGTCTTGCGAACGATCAAAGGTCTCATCCTGCAGCGAATAGATGATGTCGAAGCCCGCGACCCACAGCAACACCACGATGCCGTAAAGCACGGGCAGCGGCGCGAACTGCGCCGTCACCGCCAGGTACGCCCCGATCGGCGCCAGCGCCAGCCCCAAACCGAGCACGAAGTGGCACAGGTAAGTAAACCGTTTGGTGTAGCTGTAACCCAGCACTACCAGCAGGGCCACCGGCGAAAGCATCAGGCAAAGCGGATTCAGCAGGGCGGCGCAGACGATGAAAAGCAGCGAACTCAGCGCGATGAAACCCACCGCCGAGCGGCTGGAAATGACGCCCGCCGGGATCTCCCGCACCGCCGTACGTGGGTTGCGCCCGTCGATATCGCGATCCTGCCACCGGTTAAAGGCCATGGCCGCCGAGCGGGCGAAGATCATACACAGCACGACGAGCACCAGTTTCTGTAAGCTCAGCACACCGTCGTCCAGCACCGCCAGGAAAAAACCCAGCAGGGCGAAAGGCAGCGCGAAAATGGTGTGCGAAAACTTGATCAGCGAAAGGAAATCACCAACGCGGCGAAGAAGGGCCATGTATTCGGGGTGGAATGGTTGGTGGTTAGACGTTCGGCGGGCGGTAATAGTTGCGGCTAAGGGATCACGGAATAATAAGTGGGCTGGTTGAAAACGAGTGACCGGGGTGATGTGTAAGAAAAGTAGTCGGAAGCGTAGTTATAGCTACGGTTTCGACTGCATGACGAAGCGCGGTGCCGCGGGCATCGTTTGTGAACCGTCGACTTATTTTTTCACAAGCCCCTAAGACCCGTTAGGAAATCTTCCGCTACCGGAAGCCCAACTCCCGCGTGTATATCCCGTCCCGCAGGCTGTCCAAACTGTTGCCGTCCAGCAGAATCTCCTCTTTCAGGCTGCTGGTGAAACTCGTAAAAATGCCCAAACCGCCGTCGATGTTGGTATAACGTGGCAGCGTTTGGCTGGAGGTGATGCCCGAATTAGCGCTCTCCAGCGTACGGCGGTCTACCACCTCCCGGCCGGCGGCGGAGACGCGCACGGCAAAATCCTGAAAGCGGCGCACGACGTTGTTTTCCGGCTCCAGGTTGGCACCGATGAACTGGTAAAAGGCCTCCGAGGAAACGTCGAAACGAACGTTGTTGGGAGACGACTGGGTGCCGTCGGGGACGAAGGCGGCGTTCACCGGCCACTCCAGCGTGACGAGGCGGTTGCGGTCCGGGTCACTGGGGAACAACTCCCGGATGTTGAACAAAATGGTGATGTCGTAGATTTCCGCGCCGGCTTCCTTAGACCAGTTGAAAAGCACCGGCCGGTCATAGTTATCGATACGGATCGTGCTGCCCGGGCGGGTGATCTCGATGTCCCCCAGCATTCGGGTGGTTGCCGTCGCGTCGGTCTGGCCGGGGCGTTGCAGGATCAGCCGAACCTCATCACCACCGTCAAGGCGCAGGTCTTCGTCGCGCACGCTGTACAGCACATTGGGTGAGGTGGCGAATACGCCGTCGTCGCGGTCCAGGTCAAAGTCTTCGCCGTTCACTCGCTCCAGTTCGGTACTGTTACCGGTCGTCACGTTTTCCAGGACGACGGTCGCGTCGTCCGCGCCGTAGTAAATACTGTCCGCGATACCGGCGTTGGTCTCGGCGTTTCCGCCCGACTGCAGGAAGGCCTTCTCCACGCGGACAAAGTGCCGGTCATCGTCGGCATTCAGGAAACCGAAGGCGAGAGGAATGTCCTGGTAGTCGCCCTCCAGCGTAAAGTCATTACGGCAGGAGCAAAGCGCGAGCAGGGCGATGGCGAGGATGGAAAGGCGTGTGGTCATTTGGTGGAGTTGGAGTTGGAAGGGGCAAAGATAGGAAAGAGAGCATAGGTGTTTGAGTAGTAATTTGGTCGGCGGGCAGGTCAACTAAAAGTTTTGCCGTCGATGTTGGCGCGAAGCGGTCTCCGACAGCGAGCTCGCTGTCGGAGACCGCTTCGCGCCGGTATATAAGGATGACTACGCCCGCCTGCTTTTCAACCTGATCGCATTCCCGATCACCACCACGTCCGAAAACGCCATGAACAAGGCCGCCCACATCGGATTGAGGAAGCCGAGGGCGGCCAGCGGGATCGCGACGATGTTGTAGCTGAACGCCCAGAACAGGGATTCCCGGATTGTTTTCAGCGTCAGGCGGGCGACTTTGCGGCCATCGGCGAGCAGGCTCAGATCGTCACGCAGCAGTACGATCTGGGCCGCGTCGAGGGCGGCGGCCGAACCGCCACCGAGGGAAATGCCGAGATCGGCGCGGCTGAGGGCGGCCGCATCGTTGATGCCGTCGCCGACCATGGCCGTTGGCCGCTCGGCACTCAGGGCGGCAATACGGTCGAGCTTCTGCGCCGGGAACTGCTCGGCGAAGACCGAAGTGATGCCGAGGGCGGCGGCGGCGGCCTCGGCCTTGGCGGCGCGGTCACCGGTCAGCAGGGTGACCTCCACGCCTTCTTGCAGCAAGCCTTGCACCAGCGTCCCCGCCCCCGCGCGCAACTCGTCCGCCAGCAATAAACTGGCGAGGTAACCGTCGTTTTTAAGCAGCACGACGTCCGTATTCTCCGGCACCGTAACGCCTTCGGGTAGTTGACGGGCGGCACCTAAATAGTAACGATTTCCGGCCTCATCCGTGGCTTCGAGACCAAGCCCCGCCGTTTCCGATACGTTCAGGGGCGGGGACGCGGGTGCCATCGGCTGGTTTTTCAAAAAACCGCGGATACTCCCCGCGATCGGGTGACTGCTGAAGCCTTCCATTTCGTACATCAGCCGCCGCACGGTCGCCGGGTCTTCACCAACCGCCACCCGAAAATCGCGCACTTCCAGCTCCCCGGTTGTCAGCGTACCGGTCTTGTCGAACACCATGCGTTCGATGCCCGCAAAGCGTTCCACCGTACTGCCGCCGCGCACCAAAACGCCGAGCCGCGCCAGCCGCCCGACACCTACCATGACAGCCGTCGGTGTCGCCAGGCCCATCGCGCAGGGGCAGGAGATCAGCAGCACGGCGATGGCGTTCATCAGGGCCTGGGTTGCCGTCGCGTAGCCCGTACCCCAGCCCAAGACGAAGGTCAGAATCGCGATGCCGATCACTACCGGCACGAAGACCGCGCTGACCCGGTCGGCCAGCCGCTGCAAGTCCGGCTTGTCGGCCTGCGCCGTCTTGACCAGTTCGATGATCTTCCCCAGCGTTCCGTCCTTATAGCCCGCCGTCACCAGGTAGGTTGCCTGACCGGAAACGACGATCGTACCGCCGAGCAGCGCCTCCCCCACCCCGCGCGCCACCGGCAAACTCTCGCCGGTCAGCATCGCCTCATTGACGGTCACGGCGCCTTCCTCCAGCGTTCCGTCGAGCGGAATTTTATCACCGGTATTGACCCGCAGGCGACTGCCGATCTTCACCTCCTCCACCGGCAGCGTGACGAGCGCGCCGCTGGGCATCACCATTCGGGCGTTGTTCTCCCGCAGGTCGGTAAGCGCGCCGATGGCCGTCGTGGTTTTTTCCACCGCGCGGGCCTCCAGCCAGTTGCCGATCAGTACCAGCGTGATGATGGTCGCCGCCGTCTCGAAGAAATAGTAATTGGGGTTTTGCCACGCCAGCCCGACGAGACTGTACACGAAGGCGGCCGTCGACCCCAGGAAGATCAGCACATCCATGTTCAGCATGCGCGCCCGCAGCCCGGCCAAGGCCGAGCGGCCGAAATGGAGTCCGCCGATCAGGTAGACCGGCCCGGCCAGCGCCAGTTGCACCCAACCGTTGTGCATCGGCCCGATGGGTGCGCCGAAGGTCATCAGCAGGTGGGCGATCAACAGCGGCGCGGTCAGCAGTGCGCAGATGATCAGCCGGCGGCGGGCCTTATCCTCGTGTTCGTGCGCGTGGCCGTGGTGTTCGTGGCCGTCCTCGCCCTCCGTCTCGACGACGGTGAAGCCGAGGCGGGTGATGCCCGCGCGGACGCCGTCGAGGTCCAGCTGCTCGTCATCTTGCCGGTAGCGCACCTCCTTCGTCTGGAAGTTGACCAGCACGTCTTCCAGACCCTTACGCTCCAGAAATCGTTGGATGGACATGGCGCAGTTGTTGCAATCCATGCCGTCGACCCGCATTTCGATGATTTCCGCTTGCTTGTTCACGAACTTAAATGGTTTATTCGGTTTTTATAGCAAACGCGGACACTCCGCGATTAGTTAACCAACACCCCCACTATGCGCTTATTCAAGCTCTTCACTCTTTTTGCCCTCGCACTGACGTTTGCTTCCTGCGGCAACCGGACCGAGGCGAAACACACCGTCACCGATAACCAGATCAAAGGCGCTGACGACCTCGTGATGTCCGACGGCGAAATCGTCCCCGTTTCCCTCAAGCCGATGCCCGCCACGACGGAGTTCCCAGACGCGGCGATCACCGACTGGCGGTACGAAGGCGGTAAGTTCATGTACAAAACGACCGGCTACGAATTCGCCGTGCCGACCCCCGACGCGGACCAGCTGATGTGCGCCAACTCCGGCAAGGGGCAGCACGCCCACCTCATCATCAACAACGAACCGTATATCGCCAAATACGAGCCGACCTTCGAGCAGGAACTACCCGATGGCGACCACCACATCCTGACCTTCCTGAGCCGCAGCTACCACGAGTCGATCAAGACGCCCGCCGCCCACCGCGCCGTGATGGCCACCGTGAAGGACGGTGCCTTCACCAAGACCACGCCAGTAACCGAGCCGATGCTCTTCTACAGCCGCCCCAAAGGCACCTATACCGGCAAAAAGAACACGGAGAACGTCATGCTCGACTTCTACCCCGTCAACGCCGAACTGGGCGCGGAATACCAGGTGCAAGCCATCGTCAACGGCGGCGAGCCGATGCTGATCGACAAGTGGCAACCCTACTACCTCCAGGGCCTGCCCATGGGCGAAAACACCGTGGAACTGACGCTGATGAAGGACGGAGAGAAAGTGGACGCGCCGCTGAACCCGGTGACGCGGACGTTTACGCTGGAGGCGTTACCTTCCGGCGAATAGTGAATTCAGTCGTCTGACGAATTCTTTTTTGATGGTAAAATGCGGCGCATCAAGCATTTTACCATCAAAAAAATTCGTCCGACGACTAATGGCTTGGCAAGTAAATATTGTCACTCTCACCGAAGTCGTCGGACGAACTTTTCTTCGTCCGGAAGGCTTGCTTCGCCGCCTTCCGGACGAAGAAAAGAATTCGTCAGACGACCTACCGAGTCAGCGTCTCCGCAATATCCGTCCGCGCCGCCTGCCACGCCGGTAGCACCGCCGCCAGAAAACCGATAAACAGGGCAGCCGCCAGCAGCAAATACTCCGCCGTCAGGAAGCGGGTGGCCGAGAGCGTATAGCGGAAATCATCCTGCACGTTAGACGCCAAAACGGCCAGGATGCCGTGGCTCAGCATAATGCCGAGTACGTAGCCGATCACGGCGACCATCAGGCCTTCCAGAATGATGAGTACAAAGAGTTTTCCCCGCCCAGCGCCCATCGTGCGCATGAGGGCCAGTTCGTAACGTCGTTCGCGGAGCGACGAGAAAAGGGCGATGAAAATGCTCAGGGCCGAGACGATGGTGATGGCCAGCACCAGGATGCCGAGGATCTGTTGACCGGAGTCGAACCGCCGCCGCACTTCGCTGATCTCGTAGGCGGGGTTGGCGGCCAGCAGGTCGGTATTTTCGTTGATGTTACGCGGGAAGCTGAGGGCCTGAAAACTGCTTGGGTTGCGGTACTTCACGAGCAGGCTGGTGATCTCTTTTTCGGGGTCTTCATCGAGGAGGCTTTTGGGGGCATGGTCTTCGGTGTGGTTATGCTCGTGGGCGGCGTGGTCGTGGCCGGCGTGATCGTGTTCGCCGGGCCCGGGCCCGTGGTCGTGGTCTTCGTGTCCTGCTTCGGGCGCGGCCGCGGGTGCGGTGGAATCAGCATGGTCGTCGTGGCTGTGCCAATACGTTTGGTTGGTCGTCAGGACGAGTTGATCCATGACCGTGCCGCTGGGCGCGAGGATGCCGACGACGGTAAAATCGTCGTCGTGCTCGATGTTCCCCTCTTCGCCCTCGTCGATGATGCCGTGGTTGGAACGGAATTTATCACCGAGCCCCAGCCCGTTCACCCGGGCCACCTCCTCCCCGATCACCGCCTCGAAGTCGTGTTGCCAGCGCGCGCCCCGGTCGATGCCCGCGCCGTACCAGTCCAGAATTTCGGGTTGCGTACCGACGATGCGGTAGCCTTTGTAGCTGTCGCCGACGGAGAGCGGGACGGCGTCGGCCACGATCGGGTGCTTGGGGTTGAAGAAGGCCTTGACCTGACCCAGCTTGATGTTGCCGGTCGCGTAGCCGACGTGGTACATGCTGTTGAGGGTCAGCTCCAGCGGGCTGCCCTTGGCGCCGACAACGAGGTTGATGCCCGCGAGGTTGGCGTCGAACTGCTCGTCGGCCTGCTTGCGCAGCGAGAGCAACAGCGAGATCAGGCCGATGCTGAGGGCGAAGAGCAAGATGCTCAGCAGCGCGCTCAGGGGCTTGAAGGTGAGGTTCTTCCAGGCGAGGCGAATCAGGTTCATAGGCGGGTTTGCGCTGGGATGATGCCGGTGAGGCGATTATCGTGGGTAACGATCAGCAGCGTGGCGTTGACGGCGGCGGCCCGCCGTTGCAGCAAACCGATGACCTGGGTCGTATTTTCATCGTCGAGCGCGGAGGTCGGCTCATCGGCGAAGAGTACGGCCGGCTGGTTGATCACGGCGCGGGCGATGGCCACCCGTTGCCGCTGCCCGACGGAGAGCTCGCCGGGGCGGCTGTCGGCCTTGTGCGCCAGGTCGAGTTCGGCCAGCAGGTCGGTGATGCGGTCGTTATTCATCGGGTTGCCGGCCAGATTCTGCGCCAGCGCGAGGTTCTCCCGCACCGTAAGCGCGCGGACGAAGTGAGCGGTCTGAAAAATCATACCGACGTTACGGCCGCGGAAGTGATCGAGCGCGGAGCCGGAGAGCGCGCCGAGGTCCTGCCCGGCGATGGTGACCGTGCCTTCGTCGGGCTTGCGCAGCCCGGCGAGCAATTCCAGCATGGTGGTTTTGCCGCTGCCGGATTTACCGAGCAGCAGGCGGGTTTCCCCCGCTTTGCAGTTGAGATCGGGGAAGCGGAGGGCTTCACCGGAAGGGTAACGGAAGGAGAGGTTGCGGGCTTGAAGCATTGGTGGCGAAGATAGGGGGTTGAAACGTCTACGCGGAGAAATCAGGCGAGTAATTGGTTGACGGATGTAAACAAGAACGGACGCTCGGGAGATAGGGTGTGCCATTGATTGGCGGCGAATAGGTCCTTGGAAGACCACCCCCTACACCTCCCCTCGCACCCGCGTCCCTCCGCCCCAAAAAAAGACCTTCATCGCCATCCCGGCCCGCTTCGTCGAGACTTCCGAAATCGTTAAGCCGTCATACCCTATCTTACCACCAACAAAACGACTTAACCCATGGCACTACCCATTCTCGCTTTTCTCGCCTTTATGGCCTTTCTCATTTTAAACGGCGCGTTTTTCACCGTCAAACAACAGTCGATGGCGATTTTGGAACGGCTCGGCCGTTTCAGCAGCGTGCGCGGCCCGGGCCTGCACTTCAAAGTGCCGTTCATTGACCGCGTAGCAGGTAAGATGAGCCTCAAGGTGCGCCAGCTCGACGTAAATGTGGAGACCAAAACGAAGGACAATGTATTCGTCAAACTGAAAGTCGGCGTACAGTACGTCGTCGGTGAAGACAGCGTATATGACGCCTTTTACAAACTCGCCAACGCCGACGAGCAGATCAACTCCTACATCTTCGACGTGGTCCGCGCCGAGGTGCCGAAGATGAAGCTCGACGACGTATTCGAGCGGAAAGACGATATCGCCAACGCCATCAAATCGGAGCTGCAGGAAGCCATGGAAAACTACGGTTACAACATCGTCCGCGCCCTGGTGACCGACATCGACCCCGACGCCACGGTGAAGTCGGCCATGAACCGGATCAACGCCGCCGAACGCGAAAAGCTCGCCGCCGAGCACGAAGCCGAAGCCGACCGCATCCGCATCGTCGCCAAGGCCAAAGCCGAAGCCGAATCGAAACGCCTCCAGGGTCAGGGTATCGCCGATCAGCGCCGCGAGATCGCCAAAGGCCTCGAAGAATCCGTCGATATTCTGAACTCCGTGGGCATCAACAGCCAGGAAGCTTCCGCCCTCATCGTCGTTACCCAGCACTACGACACGCTGCAGAGCATGGGCGAAAACGTGAACTCCAACCTGATCATGCTGCCCAACAGCCCCAACGCCGGCTCCGACATGCTGGGCCAGATGACGGCCAGTTTTATCGCCAGCCAGCAAATGGGCGATCAGATGAAGGAGAATACCGACAAACGAAAAGCGGCAAAGCAGCTGAAGGAGAAGATTGAACTGAAGCGATAAACGTATTTGGACTATTGGTCTGTTGGTCTATTGGTCTATTGAAACTGTTGGACCAACAGACCAATAGTCCAACAGTCCAATAGTCCAACATGATCATCCTCGTCACCGGCCCCGAATCCTCCGGCAAAACCACCCTTGCGCGCGAACTCGCCTGGGCGCTGGACGGCTTGTTTGTCGCCGAAGCGGCGCGCGATTTCCTGGAGGCGAGCGGCGGTGCCTACACCGAAGCCGACCTGCCCCTGATCTGGCAAGCCCAACGAGAAGCCGAAGACGCCGCCCGCGCGTCTTCGGCTTCTTTCGTGGTGTGCGATACCGGCCCGGAAGTGATTCAAATCTGGGCGGAGGTCAAATACAGCAACAGCCCGCCGGATGTCCGCCGGGCCGTTGAAGCCCGAACATACGATCTGGTCCTGCTGTGCCTGCCCGACCTGCCCTGGGTGCCCGATCCCTTCCGCGAAGCGGAGAGCCAAGGGGAGCGGGAGGCCCTGCTCGACCGCTACCGGGCAGTGTCGGCCGGGCGGCGGGTGGTGGAGATTGGGGGGAAGAACCGGTTGGGTCGTGCCCTGACGGCGGTGTTCGATGCTTTACCCCTCCGCCGCTAAGCCGGCCACCACATCTTCCAGTTCACCGATCAGGTCCTCATCCATGTATTTATACTCGTCCGGAATATCCAGTACCTCGATGCGGGCGTACTTGGTTTCGCCGGGGAAGCGAGTTTCGATATAGCGACGGTGCTTGCGCTCCATGACCAGGATAATGTCGGCCCATTTCAGGTGCCCGGCGTTGACGCGAATGCGGGCGGAGGCCACCGTTCCGGCGGATTTCACGTCGATGTCCTGCCGCTTAGCAAAGATGGTTTCGGCCGTTCGGCTACGCCATTGGTTGCGGCTGCAGAGGAAGAGGAGTTTCATGAAAGTGGAGTTGTGTTTGTTGGAATGCGCACCAGGGTGGAGATAGTTGCGGGCGTCCGACGGTTTAAAAACAACTGATCGCATCCGCCACTTCCGTTCGGGGAGCATTGTACCGGTCAAAAAACGGCCGGGCGTCGAACGGCCGCACGCTTAAGATAATTTTTTAAATTTCCGCCACACTGGGCGCGGACGCAGGTACAAAGGACGGTCGGGAGCAACAGGGGTAACAGGATACGGGTGTTCAACGGCGCGGATGTTATAGGGCAATCTCAGAGCGGCGAACTTATGGCGGGGCGGAAATATTTGGCCACGACCCGAAACTCTCTAAGCTCTGACATCGTAATTTGCCCCCCATTTACACCCCCCCTAAATAAAACCGCTTCCATACATGCCCTTCTCCCCCACCCCCATCGCCGGTCTTCTCGAATACACGCCCCGCGTTTTTGGCGACGAGCGCGGTTACTTCTTCGAGTCGTACAACGAGGAAGTCTTTGGCGCCGCGGGCATCGAAGCCGGCTTCGTGCAGGACAACGAGGCGAGGAGCACCCGGGGGGTGTTGCGGGGGCTGCACTTCCAGACAGGAGAATACGCCCAGGCCAAACTCGTCCGGGTCATCTCCGGCGAGGTTTACGACGTGGCGGTTGACCTGCGGGCGGGTTCGCCGACTTACCTGAAGGCTTACGGCACGATATTGAGCGCGGAAAATCGCAAGCAACTTTTCGTACCGCGCGATTTCGCGCACGGCTATTTGGTGACCTCCGAGACGGCGGTCTTCGCCTACAAATGCGATAACTTCTACGCGCCCCACGCCGAGGGTGGCCTGCGCTACGACGACCCCAGGCTGGGCATCGACTGGCCCGAAGTCGCGGGCGAATACGTGGTGGCGGAGCGGGATCTGGCGTGGGAAGGTTTGTAAGCCTAGTGGTCGGCGAGCAAGATACATCGCCCGCCATCTACCACTTACCGCTGATACACCCGCACGTAGTCCACCAGCATCTCCGCCGGGAAAATATTGTCGGAAATGTTGTTGCTCTGCCGCCCGCGCACCCCGCCGACGGATAGGTTCATGGCAAGGTAAAAGGGCCATTTGAAGGGCCAGCCCCGCTCGAGCGTACCGGGAACCACGGTAGGCCGGGGGTAGGTCAGATAAGGTTCACCGTCGAGGGAGAAGACCAGCTGCTCGTCCGTCCATTGCACCGCGTAGACGTGAAATTCGGAGGTGGCGGTCGGGAGTTGTACGGCACCGCCCTTTTGGCCTTTGCGGTTCCAGGAATCGGCCTGCGTTTGCACCGCGCCGCCGATGTAGTCGGGAACTTTTCCGTAGTGTTCCACGATGTCGATCTCCCCGGCGTTCGGCCAGCCGATCTTGCTTACCGTATCGCCTACCATCCAGACGGCGGAACGCAGCCCCTCGCCGGCGGGAAATTTTGCCCGCACCTCGAAGTAGCCCTGCTCGAAGGTTGCCTTCTTCTTCGTCACCAGCCGCGCGCTGCTGAATTCATTCCGGTCGATCTTTTCCTTCAGGGCGGTGATGTGGAGCATACCGCCCTCCACCTTCGAGTTCTTAAGCTCGCCGTCCGAGTAATATTGCAGCTCTTTGGCCGTCCACCCGAAGCCCCCTTTCTGGAAGCCCCAACGGGTAGTGTCGGGCAAACCGGTGTAGTCGAATTCATCGTTCCAAACCAGCTCGTAGCCCGCGGGCACGTAGTCGGACGCGCCGGCGGCTACGGGAGCGGCCATCGTTTCGGATGCGGCGGGTGCCCCGGGCTTCCTTCCAGACGTTGCCCCCTCGTCGGTAGCTGCGTCTCCCCGGCAGGCGGTCATCAGCAAGCAGGTAAAAATAAGCGAAAGGAATGCGGTCGGGAATTTCATACGTTGGCTATTGGTGGAGGGCGCAATTTAGGGATTGCGGAAGAATAAGTCGGCTGGTTGAATACGAGGTGTGTGTAACCGATTGCAGGTTTGACCTGAATTAACGTCCGCTCGTGATTTCACGCCTCCGAGGAGCTTCTG
>ENA-ORXT01003478-ORXT01003478.1-marine-metagenome-genome-assembly--contig:-NODE-3478-length-17299-cov-9.946580_pt1 | contig 17299 bp, 10 predicted proteins | sample MGYA00237868_ERZ511482 | MGnify/ENA metagenome assembly ERZ511482 | reverse complement strand
TTCTCTTCAAAAATTTCAGGAATGACACTCTATTTTTAGTGATTTTCGATCATCTTAATTTTGGTGCGTTTGCCCTATTTCAAAAGAAGTACGTGAAAAATGATAGTTATTTAATTTACGGTGTACTAGTGCTTCAATTCAACTATCAACGCAATCCGTTATAATCAGAAATTATAGATAGGTAAATGTTCTTAGTTTTAAACTGGGGAGTTTTTTTGAAATTTTGAACAGCCTAAGGCACTACATCTTCTATAAATAAGCAGACAACAAACAACCCTTCCTTACATTCGTTTGGGTGCGCCAATTCCCAACAACGCCAATCCACTCTCTATTACTTTAGCAACCTGTTGACTCAACAACAATCGGAAATGACGAATGTTTGCTGGAATGTCTGGTCGTAATATGGGACAATGTGCATAAAACTTATTGTAATTTTTAGCAAGATGATATACATAGTGTGCAATGGTAGAAGGATCGTATGCTGCTCCAGCTTGTGCAACAACAGTAGGATAATTACTCAGTTGTTGTATGATTTCTTGCTCAACCTCTTCTATCTTCTCCATTTTAATATTCACATCCAACGACTTTCCATGTTTACGTAAAACCGATTGAATTCGGGCAAACGAATACTGGATAAAAGGAGCGGTAAAACCATCTAGTTTGACCGATTCTTCTGGATTAAACAACATTCGTTTCAACGGATTAACCTGAAGAATGAAAAATCGTATGGCTCCTGTTCCCAATAATTCAAACAACGCTTCCGCTTCTTGGGTAGAAAAATCATCAATTTTACCAGAAGCCGTCGTTACTTCTTTTGCTTTTGCAACGACCTCATCAATCAAATTGTCGGCATCAACAACCGTTCCTTCTCGTGATTTCATTTTACCAGAAGGCAAATCAACCATTCCATAAGAAAGATGGAAAATACCATCGGCATATTCTTTTTCCAATAAGCTTAAAACAGCCTTGAGTGCCTGAAAATGATACGCTTGTTCATCACCAACGGTATAAATAGAGTCGTCCATTTTATATCGATTGTACCGAGCTTGCGCCACTGCCAAATCTTGGGTCAAATAGACAGACGTTCCGTCGCTTCGGAGCAGTAATTTATGGTCCAAACCCTGTGGGGTAAGATCTGCCCAAATAGAGCCATCGTCTTTTTTATACAACTTACCAGCTTCTAGAGCTTCTTCAACCATACCTTTTCCTTTCAAATAGTAATCAGACTCTTTGTATTCTTCTTCAAAAGAAACCCCCAAACGATCGTAAGTAACTTGGAAACCAGCATAAACCCAGTTGTTCATTTTCTCCCACAACTGACGAGTCTCTTTGTCTCCAGCTTCCCATTTGAGCAACATAGCTTTTGTTTCTTTACCCAAGGCACTTTCATTATTAAAATAGGCATTGCTGTAGGATTTAAAGAAATGTTTTTTCATAGCAGCAATGGTCATTCCACCTTTTTCCAAAGCCGCCGCTTCTTTGCCAACCATCCAATCTGCCCACATTTCAATCGCTTTATCAGTATCTTGCCATTCAGCATATTCTACTTTCAAACGTTTGGCAAACTCCACATAGAATTTACCGACAAAGTGGTCTCCTTTGATTCCTGTACTTTCAGGAGTTTCACCATTACCATATTTCTGCCAAGCCAACATAGAACGACAGATGGCTATTCCTCGGTCATTCAGGATGTTTACCTTATGGACTTCATAACCACTTGCTTCTAAAATATTGGCAACCGAAGAGCCAACGAACATATTCCGGATGTGTCCAAGGTGAAGGGGTTTGTTGGTATTGGGTCCACAATATTCCAAGACTACTTTCTTGCCATTGGCAGGAGCAGTTCCATAATTTTTACTTTGCGCAATTTCCGATAATTGATTGATCCAGTAAGATTGCCCCAAAGACAGATTGAGAAAGCCTTTGACCAATTCAAAATCGGTTACGAAATCGAGTTGTTCTTTGATGAATTTACCCAATGTCTCTCCAATTTGCTGAGGAGATTTTTTTAGTTTTTTGACCAAGGGAAAAATCACAATGGTATAATCCCCATTTTGCTCTTTACGAGTTTCATTAATGGGAATACTATCGAGCGGAAGCTCTAATTGATAATGCGCTTTTACCGCATCTATGGTTGTTTGTCGAAGTTGTTGGTCTATAGCTGCCATTTTTATTTTCTATTTTGGAAATGAGAGTACAAAGTTACTGTAAAGTGTTATGGTCTACAGTAAATTTGAACAAGTTTTTAGCAAAGCTTTTAAAAAGCTGCTTTTATTGTATTATTTTTCGGTTATAAAATTTTACTATGGATGAAATGAATCAAAAAAAATATTCCATTACAGAATACCTTGAGATGGAAGAAACCATCAATCGTTGCTAATATTAGTTGCTACTGGTCTTTTCAAGCTTAAGAACCCTTGTTTTGAGTTGCTTGTTTTCTCCTTCTAGTTTTTGAAGACTACGCTCCAAGTTTTTGATTTTATCAATCGTTTGCTGTGCTTCAGTTTCAAGTTTCTGAATTCTAGCTTCTTTACTAGGATTTATATTACATCCAAAGAAGAATAAAGAAAGAATAATAATTAGAAATGCTTTTCTCATAACTCTAGATTTTTGCTTTAGCAATAACATCATTTTTAGGAACCCAACCCACAACTTCCTTTTACCCAAAAAACGGAAAAATCAAAATTCTAGTTCCACATTCATTCCCACATTCATTCATTCTCACATTGAACATTAAAACATTGATTAAGTATCTTTGTTTCCAGAAGTGATTAAGCTGTCCGTCATAATTGTCAATTACAATGTTCGCCATTTTTTAGAGCAGACCTTGCGTTCCACAATGCAAGCGATTTCTAGCATGGAAGAAACAGTTGAAGTCATCGTCGTAGATAATAATTCTCCCGACGATTCTGTTGAAATGGTTAAGGCGGAGTTTCCAGCAATTCAGCTCGTCGCTCGAAAAGACAATCCTGGTTTCTCTGTTGCCAACAACGATGGTATCGAACGGTCAAAAGGGCAATACGTTTTATTACTCAATCCAGATACAGTAGTTGCAGAAGATACCTTTTCCAAGGTCATTGCCTTTATGGATGAACACAGCGACTGTGGAGGCTTGGGTGTGAAAATGGTAGATGGACAAGGGATTTTTCTTCCAGAATCTAAAAGAGGATTGCCAACGCCCTTTGTGGCTTTTTGTAAAATGACGGGGCTGTCTCGTTTGTTTGCCAAATCGGCTCGTTTCAATCGCTATCATCTGGGATTTTTACCAAGCAATGAGACAAACAAAGTAGAAGTCCTCTCGGGCGCTTTTATGGCAATGCGGAAAGAAGCACTAGACAAAGTAGGCTTGTTGGATGAAACTTTTTTTATGTATGGTGAAGACATTGATTTGTCGTATCGCTTGATAAAAGGCGGTTATAAAAATTACTACCTTGCCAATACAACCATTATTCACTACAAAGGCGAGAGTACCAAAAAAGGCAGTTTGAATTATGTCAAGGTATTCTACAACGCCATGATTATTTTTGCCCAAAAACACTTTGCTGGAAGCCAATCTTGGCTGTACACCAGCTTTATTCGTTTGGGTATTTATTTGAGAGCCTTGATGTCGCTGTTGTTTCGCTGGTTTGGGAAGGTTTTGCCTGTTGCAACAGATGTCGCAGTAATGTTTGGCGGGCTGTTGTGGCTCAAAAACATGTATGCCAACAACATCAAAGGCGCATCGAATTACTACGATGAAAATTTCTTGATGGTCAATGTTCCCATCTATATTTTTTTGTGGTTGATCAGTGTTTTTTTTAGTGGAGGCTTTGACCGACCATTTCGGTTGTGGAGTTTGATAAGAGGACTCATTTTAGGAACCATATTGATTTCTGCAGTCTATGGATTTTTACCAGAAAACTTACGTTACAGTCGTGCCTTAATTTTATTGGGCTTGGTTTGGTCTGCATTGATACTTCCGTTTGTTCATTGGTTGCTGTTGGTAAAATGGGGCGATAAAAATTATACAGAAGAACAATTGAGTAAAATTGCCATAGTTGGCGATACATCAGAAACACAACGAGTCCAGCAATTGCTAACCAGTACAGGATTGTCTTATCAGTTTATTGGTCAAATTGATCCAACTGACTTATTAGACAAAAACAATCCACAAAGGCTTGGAGACTTAGAACGTTTGGAAAAACTGGTCGATCTTTATAAACTACAAGAAATCATATTTTGTGCAAAAGATGTATCCTTTAAGCACATTATTTCGGCAATAGAAAAAGTAGGAGACAAGGCAGCGTATAAAATTATTCACCCAAATGCAAATGTCTTTATAGGAAGTAATTCAAAAGATACTGCAGGAGATTTGTATACTTTAGAAGGCAGTTTTGATATTTTGCAAACAGCGAATAGAAGGAACAAACGCTTGCTTGACTTATCGACTTCTTTGTTGTTGCTGTTGGGTATGCCTATTGCATTTTTTATTATTAAGAGATCTTCGGTGGTGCTACAATCTTTATTTGAGGTTCTGTTGGGTAAAAAAACTTGGATAGGAGTGGATTCGGCAGTTTTGGAGGAGCTTCATTTACCAAAAGGGCAATTGCCCAAATTACGCAAAGGTGTTTTTGTTCCATCGGATATTTTACCTGAGAACGAAAGAGATGTTCATACACGGTTGCGGCTTAGTAGGCTGTATGCTAGGACCTATTCAGTGTATAAAGATTGGAATTTATTATGGAAGCTGATTGGCCGAAATGTTGATTGAGAAAGCAGGCAATTTATCAGAATATCAAACAAATATAATTCAATGAAATAAAAAGTGTAGTTTTTACAATTTCTAATTAAAAAAACATATATTTGTTATGTGAAATGAGGAGTTCATCATTTTTTTTATCATCAGCTTTGAATCTTGAACTTCCCTATATGATTAGAGCAGTTTTCTTATACAAGAAAACTGCTCTTTTTATATTACGAACCTATTTTAAAATCAATAGCGGTATGGTTTTTGCAGATAATTGCTTACCACATAGCATAAAAAGCCACCATCGCAACTACTCATTTTTCGCTTTGGTGGTTTTGCTTTTTTATATAAAATTAAAACCTATTTCACAGAAACTGCATTGGTCATATTATCGTGTAATTTGGTTGCCAATGGTGTTAAAGCATGGGTTGCATCTTCTTCGATCATATTAATTTCACCAAAAAGAACATCTAAATCTATTTCTAGTTCTATATCAACAGTTTCGTCTGCCTTTACATCAATGTCGGTTTCAATAGTAATGGTTCGCATCAAATCGTCAAAGCCTGTGTGATAAGAAAAAGTGCTGTCCAATATTTCACCGTTTGTAAAATCTGCCCGCCCATCTATTTTCATAAAACGATACTGACTTCCCCAACTCCAAAACATATTGTTTGCTGTACTTTGTGGGTGCGTTGCATCAAAAGTCGTTGGATCAATGATGTTCTGTTCGGGCGTCAATCCCACATTGAATTGAATGGCTTTGTAATTTCCTGCATTAACAGTAGTAGAAATGGTTTCGGGGCTGAGTAAATCTTGAAGTGTTACATCTGAGATTTCTTGAGAAACATCGCCATCATTGATTAGAGAAATTTTTGAGAAATAAAGATTAAAGCCAGAAAATTGGACAAACTGTCCTTCGGAATTGGTGTAAACCTGGTTTCTCAACAATTCCATATTGTTAAACTCTCCCGAAAAAGAGAGGTTCGCTGTTCCAAATTCTTCGTCTGGCGTACAGCTGTGAACGGTGGCTCCTAAAAAGGCAAGTAATAAAAATAATTTAATGGATTTCATTCTTTGATATAATTTTTTGGAATTTGTTATAACGTTATATTTAAGTCGATTAATTTTGTTTAAGTAGTCTGACAAAAATAAGTTGACAATTAACTGCCAATTATTTTGAGTGCCTTATGAGGCGTTATTTTACCGCATAGCCTTAGCTACGTGGAAAAATCACAACAATTAAGTCACCAAAAGAATGACAGAGAATTGTTAAGTTATTTTTGTCAGACTACTTACCTACTTATATATAGAATAACGCATCAAATCCCAAAACAGTTGTTTGAACGGTAAAAAAGCGTCGTACTGTCGGCATTCCAACCTGTTGGCTTTAATCCAGTAAAAGTTAGCTGTTTGAATCCTTTTTCCTTATAAAAATCCCAAGCAGCCTGATAACGGTCTCGTGAGGAATCGTCCAAAAGCAAAATACCGTCGTCTTTAAGGTGATCGAATGCATTAATGGCACATTGAACCCGTTCTCTGCCATCTATAATGATTAGGTCAAAAGGAGTTTCTTGTTCTTGTATGACGGCAGTATAATTATCGCTTAATGGTCGGTAAACTAATTCAACTTCCTTTAGAGCAGAAAGCTGTTCATTCATTTTATCATACCAAATTTTATCGTATTCAACAGAAGTGCAATGTCCTACTCTTTGTGCCCAATAGATGGTGGAATAACCAGAACCATACTCAAATATGCGCATATCCTTATTTAAACGCTCTTGTAAAAAAGCAATCACACCATAATTCATCCACGGAAGCGGGTTGCCATCTGGATCACAGGGCTTATTGGTTAAAAAGGACTTGATAAAGCCGCTTTTTTGTAAAAATGCATTTGGATCTTGCGACCAATACCGCCAAAAATTCCATAGCAATATTTTATCAAATACCTTTTGAGGCAATAAAGAGGAAAAAAACCGTTTCAACATTTTATAGAATCTACCTCATTTGTGCAGTAGATAAAAGCAAAGATACAATCTTATGTCTTCAATGACCCAACATATAAAAGAAGCCATCGAATTGAATAAAAATCGAATGCCTATTTATGCCGAATTGACCAATGGGGAGAGTTTGCGTTTTTCTCGTAAGTTGATTGCTATTGAGTACTTGAGTTTGTTGGTAGCGAAATATATTGATAGAAGAGCCGCTTTTTTTAACCATCATTTGGTGAAGATTGTAGCAGCGGATTTTGTCTCTATGAAAAATACTCCTTCTTTTGAGTCCATATTTGGAGAAGAAATTAATTTTATGAGATCATTCAAAGAGTTTGATTTTAAAAATATTGAGAAGTCATTGAGGGAATGTATAAATAAAAATAAGTTTGATGGTGTGCAAACCTTATGTGATGGAGTCATTTCAAAAATAGCTAAGCATCCTCACCATTATGGTATGAGTCGTCATTTGTTTGAATCTATGAGGCGAATTGCTTATTTGGCTCCACTTCATGCTAAAGAGTGTCAACAGCGATCCATTAAAAGCAGTATTCCACTTTCGAAAATATTGTTACGTCTTCATTTAATCATCTTACAACAAGCCTATCTTTTTGATAAAGAGGTTGCGTTCATACAAAACAAAGGTGTCCCTTTTATCATTCAGGATATGCCATTTATTGAATTAGAGAACCCTTATTAATTGCAATGGTTCGTATATGCCTCTGCGACCTTAGAGCCTCAACATGAAGATAACTACTTTCTTGTTTCCCTAAGGGACACTTATTTATTCCGTGTCCCTAAGCAGTGAGCCAGTAATTCCAGATTATGTCAGCGCATTGACCTGGTTGATTAAGAACTACTCCACCAATGTTTAGGAACGCTCCTGCTACTGGAATGTTTGGATACAAAAATTTGGCTGAGATATACTTTACTCCCTTAACAAGATTTCATAAAAATTAGATAATCGTTAAAAAATTTGGTAGTTCAAATTCTTTACTCTAAATTGGTCATCCAATTACTGGTTGGACAATTTTTATCTACAAAAACTTGAAATTAGAAATCCAATTAGGACCAAATATTCAATTGAAAAATAAAGAATAGGTCAAGCAAAATTTGTATTGCAAGGCAACCCAACACCGATTAATTGCGTCATAAACTGGGGCAGCAGTTTATAAGGAGCGTTTTAGCAAATATGTTATTTACTGATTCCTAAACGAACAGTACCAATTTCAAAAATTGTAAACAGTTTAAAAATATAACTTTAATAATTCATCAAACTTTTTTTAAAACATAAATAGAATGAAATTTTTTTTAACTAAAATAAACAAGAACCTCTTTCTTATGATGTCCTTGTTTTTAGCGCTTGCTTTGGTCACCTCTTGTGACAAAGAAGACGATGACGACAACGGTGGCGGAGGAATGGATCCAGATCCTTCAAGTGTTGTTGCCAGTTTTTCAGCACAGGTTGATGCAGACAATTCTTTGACCTATACTTTCACGAATAACTCTGTAGTAAATGGAATCGATGATACTTCTTTCGGTTCTGCTTGGGATTTTGGTGGAGACGGAACTTCTACTGATGAGAGCCCTACATATACCTTTTCTGCTGAGGGGACTTATGAAGTAGTATTAACTGTAACTGCTTCTGATGGAGAAGTAGATTCTGCAACTGAGACCATAGTAGTTACCGCACCTAAGAACAGGTATGCTGTCATTACCGACTCAAGTCCCGATGATACTGGTGAACTTCGATATGCAGCGATGGATTCTATTCGAAATGGAAGAGTTACTTTTATGTACAGAGTAGCTGAAGGTCCTGTAGATATGGATATTGCAGATGGCTTTATCAACGTTTCAGGTAGTTCTACAACTAGTGATGAGGCATTAGTCGAAGTAAGATTGAAAGACAATGCACCAAATGAGTTCCGTGAAGGAGCTTCCGATGCGACGATTGCTGCAGCAGCTCCAATTTTCGAAGCAAATCCAGGAATGGCTGATGTTTGGCTACCTGTTGAGATTAGCTGGTCTGCTAATGGCACCAGTCTTCCAACGTATACGGTCGTAATTAATGACGTGACTATAATCACTGATGCCATAAGTACGACCAACGGTGGTGTTGATGATGAAGCTGGTCATTTAGCGGCTGTCAAAGACGGTGCTGCTAACTTTCAGTGGAAGTACGCTGGAAATTCAGCTATCTCTGATGGGGTGTTTCACGTTGATGATATAGTAATATATTCTTCAGATTCAGGAACTGAGGTAGTAGCTTTTGAAGATAATTTCCAAGGTCGTACAAAAGATGATAATTTGGATCCTGCGGATGCTGATGGGAATCCTATTAATCCTGATTCTCCTTATCATCCAAATTCTTTTGATGTTACAGTAGGAGAAGATTAATAAACTATTTATAGCTTAATGAGCTATTAGTATGGGACGTAAACTTCCATAATCTAAAGAGGAGTGTCTATTCAGGCACTCCTCTTTTTAGTTTTAGCAATAAAGTTGTTTATATCATGACTGTTCAAAGAATATGTTTTCTAATTTTTAGCCTCGTTTGGGTGTGTTTGGCTCACGGGCAAAATTCTTCCGAATTGATCTATTTGGATCAAGGTGCATTAAGGTATGTTCCTTTCGCTATGAAAGGGCAATCAAATGAGGTGAATACCATTCCAGATTTTTCTTATGCTGGCTATATGGGCGGAGGTGTTTCCCTTCCTACTGATATTTCAGTTGAGGCTACAGTTACACCAGAGGAGGGAGACGATACGCAAAGAATTCAGGCTGCGATAGACCTAGTCGAAGCAATTGAACCTGATCAAAATGGATTTCGAGGAGTAGTGTTAATCAAAGCGGGACATTATAGTTTAGAAAATCTTTTGGTAGTCAGAGCGTCTGGAGTCATTCTAAGAGGTGAAGGGCAAGGATTAAACGGAACTGTTCTTCATTCAAACCTACGAGTTGAGCACAATGTTATCAATATTTTGGGCCCAAGTGGTATCAATAAAGATGTAGAATCTGAACAAATAATTACAACGAATTATGTACCAGTAGGATCTTATTCTTTTGAAGTTGAGGATGCATCTGATTTTGAGGTTGGAGGAAAAATTGTGGTTACAAGAACACCAAATCAGGTATGGATAGATGAATTAGGTATGGATCAGGAGACACTCTGTGCGGGAGCAAGTGGGTGTAATGGCTGGACACCTAGTAGTTATGCAATTGACCATGAGAGAACAATCACTGCGATATCTGGAAACACTATTTCCATAAATATTCCCATAGTTGATGTGATGGAAGAGGTGTATGGCGGTGGGTCAATTTCAAAAATTCAATCATCAGGGCGTATCAGCCAGTGTGGTGTTGAAAACATGAGAATCCAATCTTTTTATGATAGCAACTCAGATGAATCTCATGCTTGGACTGCGGTTAGGCTAAGGGATTCCAAAAATTGTTGGGTAAAACAAGTAACAGGTCAATTCCTTGCCTATAGCACTGTAAATATGGAAAGTGCCAATTTTACAACAGTTCAAGATTGCGCATATATTGACCCGAAGTCTAAAGTCGAAGGAGGTCGAAGGTATCCTTTTGCCATCCAAGAAGGATTGGGAAATCTAATTCAACGATGTTATGGAAAAACTGGGCGACACGATTTTACGACAGGATCCAGAGTCACTGGTCCAAATGTTTTTTTGGATGGACTGGCAGAGAGTGCCCGTTCAGATATTGGTCCTCATCATAGATGGGCTACTGGAACCCTTTTTGATAACCTTCGAGGAGGTTCTACAAGGGTATGGAACCGGGGTGATTCAGGCTCTGGACATGGCTGGGCAGGCGCACAAACTATGTTTTGGAACATAAATTCCTATACTGGAGAGTTTCGGGTAGACAGTCCACAAGGCGCTATGAATTGGGGCATTGGCTGTATTGGTACTGATCAGACGGGCGAAGGTTATTGGGAAAGTTGGGGTGATAATGTACAGCCTAGGAGCCTTTATATCCAGCAGTTAGAAGACCGATTGGGTGTGAGTGCAATTGAGAATGTTTTAATACCTGAGCAGCAATCTGGAGAAATATATGATTTGTTAGCTGCATGGGGTGGTCATGGAAACTTTGCTGATGGAGGATTTCAAGGAGACATCCCTAATGTGAGTTTTATAAATCCAACGAGCGCTATTGATGTGTCAGTTTGGGAGGGAGGTGATATTCAAGTTGATGCGTCGGATGATGATGGAACTATTCAAAATGTAAAGTTACTTATCAACGGAGAACCAATTGCAACGGATAATGAAGCGCCTTATACATTTACTAATTTAACAACTACGATTCAGAATCTTTCACATGATGTTCATTACCTACAGGTTATTGTTACCGACAATGATGGGAACACAAATTTTACCAGAATAGCTATTCTAGGAGGTGACCCACCACCATCGGAAGAGGAAGAAGAAGAAAAAGAGCACTTGGAAATACGATTATACCCCAACCCAATACAAAACAGGGAGCTGACAATTGAAATGATAAAAACGGGATCTTATACCGTCAGAATAATTGATTTGTACGGTCGTGAGGTAGATTATTTTATATTTGAAGGAGTGGATTATCAGTACATTTGTGAAAATCTAACCAAAGGAATGTATATACTTGAAATTAAGGATATAGAAGATATTCTTTTCAAAAGCAAGTTTCTAATTCAGTAAAAACCAGTCTTGAAATGATGGCTAAACCAAATACAGTAACGGATAATTTGCTTGTTTCAAGACTTTAATACCCGCACAATACATCTCGATTTTTTCACGGAATTTTAAATTTTGTCTATAAAATGTCAATAAATATCAATTAACGAAAAAATAATTGGTTGACCAATTATTGGTTATCCAATAGTTGGTGTATTCCAAACAGTTTTGTAACTTTAGTCTTCATTTAAGCTAAAACTAGCTAACCAAAAAAGAATCTGATTGTCTCGAAGAATTACAACCAACTTATCTAGGTATATAAACATTTGAAATTTAAACTAAATTAATATGTATATGAATTGTTTTTTGCAAAAAGCCATAGAACATACCAAGAGAATGGTGTGGCTCTCTGTTCTGTTCATCTCCTTTAGTTCCGTGAGTGCCAATGCACAAGAAGTTATTAGCGGTATGGTCACCAGCGAGAGTGGTGAACCCTTAATTGGAGTTACAATCGTTGTTGAAGGAACGAATGTTGGTACAGTCACCGATTTCGATGGTAGCTTTAGCCTGAAAGCAGCCTCGGACGCTGTGTTGTTGGTATCATATATAGGTTATACAACGCAAACCATCCCTGTAAATGGTCGAAAGAGTCTCAATGTCACACTAGCTGAAGATTCAGAAATACTGGACGAAGTGGTCGTAATTGGTTATGGAACGGTTAAAAAGAGTGATGTTACTGGTAGTGTGTCTTCTGTGAGTTCTGAAGAACTACAAGCTATTCCAGTATTAAATGCCGCTCAGGCACTTCAGGGGCGTGCGGCAGGAGTGGCTGTTCAAACTCAGAATGGTGGCGAGCCGGGTGCAGGTATTTCGATTAGAGTTCGAGGTAGTTCATCACTTAATGCAAGCAGTGACCCACTTGTAGTGGTTGATGGTTTCGTTGGAGCTTCTTTTCCACAACAAAATGACATTGCATCTGTTGAGATATTGAAAGATGCGTCTGCTACGGCAATCTATGGATCAAGAGGGTCAGGAGGAGTTATCCTTGTAACCACTAAGAAAGGAAAGGCTGGAAAAGCAAGTGTAGAGCTCAATACAAGTTTTTCTGCTCAGCAAACGACCAATAGGTTGGATTTGTTAGATGCAAATGGGTTTGCTCAATATCAAAATATGATTCGCAAAAATACTGACAATGATCCTTATGCTCAGGGATCAGCTGATACAGACTGGCAAGATGAAATCTATAGAAATGGAAACACACAAAACTACCAATTGTCGGTTTCTGGAGGTAGTGAAAATGTAAACTACTATATATCTGGTACTTATTTTAATCAGGAAGGAATCATTGTTAATTCTGATTTCGAAAAAATTCAGTTTTTAGCAAATGTAGATGCAAAAATTGGTAATAGATTGAAAATTGGAATAAACAGTATTTCTAGTCGAAGCGATCAAAATGGTGTTTCAACACAATCAAGTGGAAGAGATCCTGTTGGTTCTGTAAATGGAGGAGGAGATGATGTAGTCTCTCTGGCTTTCAGATTTGCACCTGATGTTGGAAGGTTTGGTGAAGATGGAAATTTCTCTCAAAATAGGGTAGGAGATGATATAGAAAATCCTTGGGCTGTAGCAACACAGATAACCAACGAAACCAAAACGGATAACGTAAGAAACAATGTGTATGCAGATCTTGAGATATTGAAAGGTCTGAGTTTTAAATCTACTTTGGGTTATAGAACCCAAAATAGTACAGAAGGTTATTTTAAACCACAGACCTTTGTGCTTTCTGCTGGAGGAGCATTTTTAGAATCCGTAAAAAGAACAAATGTGCTAAATGAAAATTATCTAACGTATACTACTCCAATCGGACAAGGTAACATAACAGCAATAGCAGGTCATTCCTACCAAAAAAGGACCACCGAAGGACTTGAAGCAGGTGCTAGAGGATTGTTGACTGATGCATTTTCATGGTATAACCTAGAAGCTGGGGAGATTGATCAGCGCACCGTTGATTCTCGTTTCTCTGAATCGGAAATCGAGTCCGTTTTTGGGCGTGTTAATTTAGAATGGGCAGACAAATATTTGCTGACGGGTACTGTTCGTAGGGATGGAGCATCAAATTTTGCAGAAAACAATAAATATGCAATTTTCCCTTCTGTTGCAGTTGGATGGAAGGTTTCAAAAGAAAACTTTTTGATTGATAACTCGACAATATCCAATCTTAAGCTTAGAGCTAGTTATGGTTTAACGGGAAACCAAGCCATCGGTCCTTATGAGTCGCTTGCTACCTATCGTGTTCAGCCGCCTTCAGAGGTTGGTGGGGCTTTTGGTGTAGACTTGGCTCGTGAAGCAAACCCAGATTTGAAGTGGGAAACGTCGTATCAGACAAATGTAGGAGTGGATGTTGGTTTATTTGAAGATAGAGTCACGTTTGGCATAGACTATTACAACATCGAGACGAGAGATCTTTTAGCGGTAGATAGAGCCTCAAGTTTTTACTTAGGAACATCTGATTTAGATGTACTTAGAAACGTTGGTTCAATTAATAATAATGGAGTTGAGTTTTCTTTGACTTCAACCAACATCAATAAAAATGATTTTAGATGGATTACTAATTTTAACTTCGCAAGGAACAGGAATGAAATATTGGAGTTGTCTGGAGGAACGGAGATAATTGGTAGTGGGGCTCCAGGTTACTTCGCTGGTGGTAATACATATATTTTACGAGAAGGTGAGGCACTTGGTCTTTTTTGGGGATTGGATTACCAAGGAGTATATCAAGGTGGCGATCTTCCCGCAGGTACAGCTGTACAAGAATCATCTAACGATGATGATGGAAACCCAATACCAGGAGAGCCTTTGTTTACTGATTTAGCAAATGAAGAGGGTGACTTTGATGGAGTAATAAATGACAATGACCGACAAATTATTGGAGATCCCAATCCTGATTTTACGTTTGGTTTTACCAATACTTTTTCCTACAAAAATTTTGATTTGAATGTCTTCTTTCAAGGGGCTGTAGGTGGAGATATCTACAACCTTACAGCTGTTCAATTGTATAATGGTGACAGTAATGGATTAAAGGATGTATTAAACTCCTGGACACCAGAAAACACAGATACTGATATACCTCGAGCAGTCGCCAGCAGAAGAGAGCTCTCCTCTCGTTTTGTAGAAAGTGGAAGTTATGTAAGACTTAAGAATATCGCATTGGGCTATAATTTGTCTTCAAGTTTTTTACAAAATGTTGGATTTAGCTCAGCAAGGCTATCTATTAGTGCTCAAAACCTGCTAACCTTTACGGATTATTCTGGATTAGATCCTGAGGTGAGTTACTTTGGTAGTGGTGGCGAAAGTAGTGGAGATGATAATGTTATTCAAGGACATGATTTTGGGAACTATCCCAATTTAAGGTCAATTACTTTTGGTCTCAACTTGAAATTTTAAAACATTTAAAAAAAGATTATTAAAATGAAAAATCATATATATTTATTCTCGTTTTTATTATCGCTGATACTTGGCTTGTCAATTGTGGGATGTTCGGATTTAGAAGAAAATGCAATAAGTCAATTGGAGCCAGATGAGCGGAGTGTAGATTTGGAAACAATAGAGACCACCATTGCTGGTGCTTATGCCAATTTAACAGCTAGAGCATTTTTGTCTAGAGGATTGGGCTTACCACTACTGCTGCGTTCAGATATGGTAGATATAGGAAATCCTACCACAGCGGCTGAAAGAATTGAACATGACCAGTTTACTGTATCAGCAAGTAATCCGCTAATTTTAAATCCATCTAATCCTGAAAGAAGTTTCTGGCCTCGACTCTATCAGATGGTAAGAGGTGCTAATGAGACCCTTCGAGAGTTAGAGGTTCTTGATGAACAAGAAGTTGGGGTGAAGGAAGAAATAGAAGGACGAGCTCGATTCATAAGAGGGTATGCCTACTATCATTTGGTCAGACTTTTTGGAGATATTCCATATTTGGATGAGACAACGACTACCGCTGTTGCTTCAGTAGCAGCAAGAACACCTGTAGAAACTGTATATCAAAACATCATTGCAGATTTTAAATTTGCTAAGGAGTTTTTACCAGATTCACGAACGAATAGAGCCCTGCCTGGTAAAGCCGCTGCCAGTGCTTTTCTTGCCAGTGTATATCTCACCAGAGAAGAATATCAAATGGCCTACGATGAAGCTACTGATGTCATTAATAATGCAGGAACGTACAACCTGGCATTGGACCCAGATTATCGTAATATCTTTAATGCAGAGCTGACCGATTTTTCTTTAGAGCCAATTTTTGTAATAGACTTCGTTGGAACCAATATTAATGATGAAACTAGGGACTATCTAGCTGCTTTCACAGGTTTCTATGGTCAAGCCACCTACTACCCTTCAGGAGGGTGGTCTGTAATGGTACCAGCTCAAGCAGTATATGATACTTGGGATGATGAAGACTACAGAAAGGAAGTTTGTTTGGATGATCAAGCGCTTGATAACAGTGGAAATACGCTTGATTTTACTAATTTTTCAAGCTTAGATGTTCGAAATGCAAATCGTCCACATATCTCTAAGTATACAGCCATGGCGGGAGATTTGCCACAAGCGAATACCAGTGGAAGAGATTCGGAATCCAATTATCAGTTGATGCGTTACGCCGAGGTGCTTTTAATTGCTGCCGAGGCTGCTATTGAAACTGGTCGAGTAGGAGAGGCTGATGGATTTATCAATATGGTTAGAGAAAGAGCAAGAAATGGAAATGGAACGGGTGCTCCAAGTGCGGTGCCTGCAAACATTTCAGGAGCCACTATTGATGATGTATTAGAGGAAAGAAGATTAGAACTTGCCTTTGAGCATAAGAGATGGTACGATATTGTAAGAAGAAGAATGGGAGATCAGGTGTTCGGACCAAGTGGTTTTGAAACTGAGTTACAGGGCACGCAAAATTTTTCTGCAGCCAGAGACTACTTGCTACCAATTCCACCTTTGGAAATATCAAACAATCCTAATTTGACCCAAAATCCTGGGTACTAGATTAATGATTGATTTAAATGAAAAAGGAGTTTCCTACCTTCCAATATAAGGTAAGAAGCTCCTTTTTTCTTGTAAAATCGCAAAGCAAGACCTTGTTGACCAATTTCAAAATTTGCGAATGATAATCAATTGCTCTATTTTTGAAATGACTTCAATGTTTAATTAGATACTTTTTTCATTCATAATTTCAATATTTTCCTAGACTTTTTTTAAAATCTCAATAATGAAAGTTATCTATCAATTCTTAAGGTTAGGACAAATTAAATTTTCGTTTACTCCTTCTTCTATATGCTTATTGGCGCTGTTGTTCTGTAATATGTTTATTGGTTCTGCGACAGCACAAAATTTAGATCCAAATCTTCCGCCAAGCGGAAATTTCAATCTTGAATGTTGGAAGCTTACCCGCCCAAATCAACAAGAAATAAGTGAGGACAACCTGTCAAATGTTTATGAAGTGGCGGATGAGTTCTACACCGACCCGATTACTGGGGCCATGGTGTTTTGGTGTCCCAACGATGGTATGACAGGCGGCAGCAGCTATCCAAGGAACGAGCTGAGAGAAATGATGCGTTGTGGAGACAACAGCATAGGTACTCAAGGTATAAATAAAAATAACTGGGTGTTTTCTTCTTCCACAATGACCAATCAAGAAGCTGCTGGGGGAATAGATGGCATCATGACTGCCACCGTGGCTGTGGATCACGTATCTGAGACTTCTGATGCAAATAACAAGATAGGTCGAGTTATTGTCGGACAAATACATGCCTCTGATGACGAGCCTTGTAGAATATATTATCGCAAATTGCCTGGGAATACAAAGGGGGCTATTTATTTTGCCCATGAACCTACCACAAGCGCTGAACAGTGGTACGAGATGATTG
>ENA-ORXT01003477-ORXT01003477.1-marine-metagenome-genome-assembly--contig:-NODE-3477-length-17310-cov-5.161957_pt1 | contig 17310 bp, 11 predicted proteins | sample MGYA00237868_ERZ511482 | MGnify/ENA metagenome assembly ERZ511482 | reverse complement strand
CCATGTTCCACATCATGCATACCTCCGCCGATCTCGATGCCGCCGTTAAGGCCAGCCACGAAAAGCCGGTCGTTATTTTCAAGCACAGCGCGACCTGCCCGTTCAGCGCGGCCGCCCAGATCGAAGTGGCGCACGCTAAGCACGACCTCGATATCTACGGCATCGTGGTGCAGTACGTGCCCGACCTGAAAACCGAAATTGCCGAACGTCTGGACGTCGAGCACGCCAGCCCGCAAGCCATCGTGGTGCATAAGGGGAAGGCCGTTAGCCACTTCTGGCGTAGCGAGATCAAAGAGCGGACGCTGAAGGGAGAAGTTAGTGCGTTAGTAGGTTAGTAGTTAGTGCTGGTGTTGCAGGCGTAATAGCAATACCGATGTTATATCTTGCAATCACACTTCCAACGAGCGGTAGCTACTAATTTTTAACTACTAACTTCTAACATCCTATCCAACCTTCCGAACTCATCCTCCGCCCCAACGGCGCGCTTTATCACCTCGATCTGCTGCCCGGGCAGGTGGCCGAAACCATCATCACCGTCGGTGACCCCGAGCGGGTGAAGGCGGTGTCGGCACGTTTTGACCGCGTCGAGCTTAAGGTGGAGGCCCGCGAATTCGTCACCCACACCGGCGAACTCGACGGTAAGCGACTGACCGTCATTTCCACCGGCATCGGGACGGATAACATCGACATCGTTTTCAACGAGCTCGACGCGCTGTTCAACATCGACCTCGGTCGGCGGGCGGTGAAGGACGAGCTGACGCGGCTCGATTTCGTCCGCCTCGGCACCAGCGGTTCCTTTCAGCCCGACCTGCCGCTCGACAGTTTCCTGCTGTCTGAAGCCGCGCTGGCGACCGACGGTCTGCTGCCCTTCTACCTCTCCGGCGGCGAACCGGACGAGGCGGCCATCTCGCTGTATGAGCACTTGGAAGACGGTGGCGTCAAGCTGCCCGTGCCGGTTTTGATCGTCCGGCCGGAACTGCTACCAGCCTTTGCCACCAGCGACCTGCCGCGCGGCGTGACGATGACGGCCGCCGGTTTTTACGCCCCCCAGGGCCGCAGTCTGCGCCTGCCCTCCGGCCTGCGTCCTGACCTGCTGGACCGTCTGCGCAGCTGGCGGTACGATCACTTGCGGCTGACCAACATCGAGATGGAAACGGCGGGCATTTACGGGCTGGCTACCGCCCTCGGCCACCGCTCCGCCTCGCTGTCCGCCCTGCTGGCCAACCGGACGGAAGGGACGTTCAGCAAGCAGCCGGCCAAAACGGTAGAGGCACTGATCACAAGGGGGTTAGAACTATTGACAGGATAGATACGGATGTTTTTTCGGATACTTAATCCGTGGTAGAGGGTTTCCAGACCCGATTGTACCGTCTACATCGGTTCTGAAAACCCTCGGCCACGGACTCGCTCACCGCGGTATGAAAGAAGGAATGTAGCGGCTGCAATACCAGTGATGATCTGATCGTTTTATCGGGAATGAATCATCCGTCTATGCGTTTTTCCCCCCATATTCATACTTTCTTTATTCTTTGCCTTTTCTCTTTCAACCTCATCGCGCAAAGCAGTTACGATCAAACAATCGAACGCTACGTCAATGAGCACAACGCCCGCGTGGCGATGCAAAACTGGGCGAAGGTAGAGCGCGCGCCGGTCATCCTGGCGATCAATGAGCACAACGAACTTGAAGCCTTTGTCGACAACGACCGACGGTTGCGGGTGACCCTGCAGCGGGAGGCGGTAAGCGATATGGACAAAATCTTTCCGCGCACCATCACTTCCGCCATCATCATTATGACCAACGAAACGGCCATCATCATCGACCCGGCCGAGCAGGTGCATTTCGCCCTTTCGCTGTTCGCCGAACCGCGTTTGCCGCAAATCGCGGGCGAGCCGACGCTCGTTTTCGAGGGTAACGGATTGGGACGGCACTGGTCGGGGGATATGTGAGCAAGTTGCAGGTTGCAGGTTGGGGGAACAGTTCTTACCATAACGACGTTGCGCCGTGGATAGCCGTTTGGTTATCGTCTAAAAATCGTCGCATTGTCCCACGCTACTTCCCGTTATCTCGCCCTTGGCGGCATGCTCGTTATGCTTGTCCTTTATGCCCTGACCAACCTCGGTTTCATGGGGCCGAACCCCATCGGTACCACCTCTACGGCCACTAACCCGCTAATCGTGCCGGAGGGTTGGGCCTTCGCGATATGGGGGCCGATTTACCTCGGTCTGGTTGCTTTTCCGATCTACCAGCTCATCAAAAAACGGGACAACCACCCGGCCTGGATCCCACTACGGAAGTGGTACGCGGCGAACGTGGTGGCGAACGGCGTGTGGCTGGCGTTCGCGTCATTTGACTGGCTGTGGCTGACGGTTTTGGTCATCGCCTTCATGTTAGTTTCCCTGTTCCGGATCAACCAGCTGTTACGGGAGATCGAAGGCAGCAATGCGACTTTCAGTTACTGGGCCGAGCGCCTGGTATTCAGTGTCTACTTCGCCTGGGTAACGCTGGCGACGGTGCTTAACGTCAGCTCCGCGCTGCACTTTTACGGTTGGCGCGGCGGTCCGCTCAGCGAGGTGGCGTGGACGATTGTGATGAGCGTGGTGGCCTCCGTAATTGCGGGGTACACGAGCTGGCGGTACCGGAACGCGCCTTACGCGCTGGTGGTGACGTGGGCGTTTACGGCGCTTGCGGTCAGGCATTGGGCGGGGACGCGGGTGCTGGGGATGGTGGGGGGCGTGGTTGCGGTAGCTTTCCTTGGTCTGGCGATTGCAAATCGGGTATCTCAGGAAGAGAAAGGCACTATGTTGAAATACTGAGTCAATTTGTAGAACCTAATCGTAGCTATTTTTACAATCATTGCGTACGTGGACAGACCTCGGAAAGTAATTATCCCCAAAAGATAAATACTCGTATGAAAAGGAACATTAGTAGGCGACTCCCTCACTCCTCCTCCAAACCCGCAACGTGATGAATCCGGTCCAGATGCAGCTCCGTCGTCCGTTCCCGCTCGAAGTACATCGGCGCGAAGCGGACGTTCCAGACGAGCTCGTCGTGGATGTAGGAGTTGTTGATGTGAACGCTCTGGGCGAAGGTCTCGTCGTAGCCGTCTATGGTAATCAGTAGCTCGGAGCGGCGGTGGCAGTAGGCGTCTTTCGTCCAGCCGCTGATCGGGCTGTCTTTTGTAATGGGGTGGACGATCGTCCAGTTAAGCGGAAACATGGGTACGCTGTCGCGCTCCAGTTCCAGGGGGGCGAAGCGGCGGCGGCCGCCTTCCAGCCACGTCAGCACCACGCGGGCACTGACGTTGATCAGGTTGTTATCGCGCAGGTTGGCGATGCGGAACTGGAGGCTTTTCACCCGCCCCCTGTCGTACGGCGCGATGATGGCCTTATCGGAAAACGCAATCATCCGCTGCGGGCGCGAGAAGCGGGCGTAGAACAGACTGGTGATCAGGGCGACGGAAACCAAGCCGAACAGGGCGATGAAGGAGGCCAGCGCGTTGGCCGCGATGCCCAGGGGAGCGATCCGGCCGTAGCCGACGGTGGTGAAGGTCTGGACGCTGAAAAAGAAGGTGCTCAGAAACCGCTTCCAGAGTGGCGCGGCGGGGTCGATATTGGTAAGGGAGTCGGAGCCGATGAGCAGAAAACCGACCGCAAAAAACAGGTTGACGAGAATGTAGGAGCCGACGGTGAGCAACACGAACCGACCCCAGCTCATCTCCACCAGGCTTTGGTAGGGCGCAAAAATCGAATGGCCTTTACGAACGACGTTGAACGAGCCGTCGTTGTTGATCAGCCGCGTGCCCGGCTCACGGCCAATCTTATCGCCCAGACCGAAATCGGTAGCGGTTTCGGAAGCGGCGGAGCCGGTGAGGCGGCGGCGAAGTTCGTGCGGATTCATGGAAATTGGTTGGGCGTTGAAAATCAAACAGTCTGACCCCGCTCTTTGGTTGGTCATCGCCCTTTCCCTTGCACCGGCGGCCCCGCCCGTTGTACTGAACTTACCTTACTCCTTTCGCGTCCCTACCTCAAACCAACGCACTATGCCCCTGTCCAAATCTACCCAAAGCAAGCTGTTCCGGATCGGCTACCTGACCAAAGGCCTGCTCTATCTCGGTATCGGTGGCTTTGCCGTGGCGACCGTAGTCGGCGCGGCGAAAAGTACCAACGGGCCGAAGGGCGTAATCGACTGGGTGAGCGACAGCCCGTTCGGGCAAACAGCTCTGGCCCTGGTCGGTATCGGGCTGGCGGCATACGCACTTTGGCGCTGGTACGCCGCCGTAGCGGATGTGGAGGACGCCGGAAGTGATATGATGGGTATCATCAAACGAATCGGCTGGGCGGTCAGTGGTACGGCTTACGGCTTGCTGGCGGTCTACGCTTTCAACTGTCTACTGGGAAGCTCGTCCGGAGGTAGCGACAACGGGAAAGAGCACATGATCGCTACGCTGCTGAAACAGCCGTACGGGCCGTGGCTCGTGGGCCTGATCGCCTTGATCATTGCCGGCGTGGGCATTTACCAATTGTACAAGGGGGTGACCGATAAGCACATGGAGGGCGTGGGCGTCGAGCACCTGCACAACGACGTGGAAGACACTTTTCGCTACACCGGCCGCATCGGACTGGCCGCCCGCTTCGTCGTCTACGGCATCATCGCCTATTTCCTTTTTCGGGCGGCGACGCTTTCCGACGCCGACAAGTTTCGGGGCATCGGTGACGCTATGTCTTCCTTGCGGGGCGGCGATTTCGGCTCCGCCCTGCTGATGTCGCTGGGGGCGGGAATGCTGGCGTACGGCCTGTTTATGCTCGTGCGCGCCCGCTACGAGCGGGTCTAGGCAGTAGCCCGGAGAAACTCCTCCGGGGTTACCTCCGGGCTAAACTGTTCGCCCCCTTCGGGGACTTCCAGCACTTATAATCAACTATTGACCGGTTAGACGACTCGATCTTGCGGCAACCGACTAATGATTGGTTGACGGACCACCGGAATAATCTTCATTTCGGTTAGGAAACAAACTTCCCGACTCCCGCTACGCCTTGGGCCGTGAACAAGATCTATGTAACAGACATTGATACCGCAAAGAGCTTTACCCCAATGACGTTACCGGACCGCGTCCAATACTGGCTTTTCGCCATCGGATACACCACCAAAGGAGTAGTATATTTTCTGATGGGGGTTTTCGCCATCGCCACCGTCGTCGGCCTGGCGTACGAAACCAACGGGCCGCACGGCGTGATGGAATGGTTGCAAAACACCTACTTCGGCGATGGTTTGTTGTTCCTGCTCGGTACCGGGCTGGGTATATACGCTTTCTACAAACTGTACTCCGCCTTCTTCGACAGCCGCGAGGAGGGGACTGGCGCGAACGCCCTGGGTAACCGCTTCGGCTGGGCACTCAACGGTTTCGTCTATGCCACCCTCAGCTATACGGCCTATAACCTGATGTGGACCGGGCGGATGGAAGACGGGGACACCCGCAAAGACATCATCCAAATCGTGCTGCGGTACGGCTGGGGGGAAACCGCCGTGCTGCTGGCGGCGGCCACGGTAGCCATCGTAGGGATGTTTCAGGGTTACATCGCCCTGGCCGGAAAACACATGAAATTTATCGAGACGGGAAGGTTTCACGTGGCGAAGGAGCAACTTTTTATAAATCTGGGCCGGCTCGGCATCATCGCCACCTCGATTATATACCTGATCATGGCCTGGTTCTTATGGGAAGCGGCGGACATGAAAAACGGGGAGGAATTTCGTGGGGTAGGAGAATCGCTGGAAGTACTCGAATACGGTAGTACCAGCAGCATCTTACTGCTCATCATGGGCGTGGGGCTGCTGGCGTACAGCATGTTCATGCTGGTGATGGCACGCTACGGGAGGGCGTGAGTTAGTCAGGCGTCAAGGAGCCGGGAGTCAATTATTCTGGAGTCGATACACCCCCGGCTACCTGACTTTTGACTAATCCGGGCGCGGACGCGGGTGCGAAGCGGGTTGGAAAGGCCTCGGTTGTAAGCCTCCGGGCCGGAACAGCAATAAGACCGGGCCCGTAAACGCTCAGCCATCGAAAGTGTAAACGTCAAAAACAGAAGAAACTTTTGAACTATTCAAAGTTTCCTCCGTTCTTTGCGGCGTGAACGAACCGGAAAACAACCAGCAACTACTCCTTACTACGGCAAGCGGCTTGTATAAGCGTCTTGGCATTAAGAGCGTGAGTATGGACGATATTGCAAAAGAAATGGGCGTATCGAAGAAGACCGTTTATCAAACCGTCAGTAATAAAGAAGAGCTGGTAGGTTTGGTTATGGAAGAAGACTTCCGGAAGGACGTCCGGATGTTTGCCGACCATCGGTCGGCTTCCCACGACGCCATCGATGAGTTTCTGCGCAACAGCCGTTACTTCATTCGCGAGATGCGCGAGATCAGCCCCGCCACCCTCAACGACCTGCGGAAATACTACCCCGCCATCTGGAAAGGGATGGTGCAAACCCATCACGCCGAGTTTCGCAACAAGCTCGCCGCCAACATCGAGCGGGGGATGGAGGAAGGGCTGTACCGCGACCATCTCGACCCGGAAGTCGTCTCCACGCTTTACTCCGGCATGATGATGATGGTGATTGACCGTCAGGTCTTCCCCGCCCACGACCGTCCGCTGTCGGAGATCATCCGGCAGATGACGGAGTACCACTTCCACGGCATCGTTAATCAGTTTGGCCGCGAGCGGCTGGACAAGTACATCCGCCAGGAGGCGCTCGAATAAACCGGCCACTACGGCGATCCATTTCTTCGCTCACCAGTTTTGTGGGAAAACACCTACTTCGCCGCCTCAGCCCAATCAACCAATACCGGCTCAACCCGCCGACCTTACCCGCGAATCTGAAATTTTGCCAGCATGAGAACCATTTTCCAACGACTCTTGCCCCTCGTCGCTTTGGCCGTGATGAGTTCCGCCGCCCTCGGCGCACAGCCCGAACCCGGCCGGACGTTCAGCCTGACCGATGCGGTTGCCTACGGCCTGAGCAATAGCAACGTTGTACGCAACGCCCGCGTCGACATCCTTGACGCGGAGCAAAACGTGAAGGAGCAGTTCAGCCGCGGCCTGCCGCAGATCAACGGTTCATTGGATTTTCAGCACTTTCTGAAGGTGCCGCAGTTGCCCCTGCCCGCCGCCTTCGGCATGGGCGACCCCAACGCGCCGGAGACCATCGCTTTTCAGCTGAAAAACAACTTCACGGCCGGCCTCTCCGCCCGGGGGATGCTGTTCGACGGTAGTTTCTTCGTGGGCCTGCGGGCCGCCCGGGCCAGCGGGGAGTACTACAACCTCGCCCTGGCCAGCACCCAGCGGGAAGTACGCGGCCAGGTGACGCGGGCCTACTTTCCCGTGCTGCTGCTGAAAACCAACGTGGCCGTTCTGAACAACAACATCTCCAACCTGGAGAAACTGAAGAACGAGGTCGCCGCCCAGTACGACGCCGGTTTCGTCGAGCAGCTGGACGTGGACCGCCTGACGCTCAGCCTCAATAATCTGCGCAGCCGGCGCGACCAGGTGATGCAGCAGGCGGAGAACGCGTTGCGCGCGCTCAAATTCACCATTAACTATCCCGTCGACGAGCCCCTCCGCGTGGAGGATGACCTGGATAAATTCCAGACCGACATCGACGCGGCGGCCCTGACGGCCGACATCCCTTACGGCGAGCGGCCCGAGATTCAGCTGCTGGACAAGACGATCATGCTGCAGGGCCTCAACGAGGAGCTGCAACGCGCCGCCTATCTGCCGACGGTTTACGCCAGCGTTGCCGGTCAGTACCAGCACCAGGGGAACCGTCCGTTCAGCGCGGGTGACGACCCCAACGAAGCCGATTTTGGTTTCTGGGCACCGACGATAGTACTCGGCCTGACCGCCAATATTCCGATCTACGACTTCGGTGGGCGCGCCGCCCGCGTGGAGCGCGCCAAGCTGGCCACCCAAAAGGTGGTTAACCAGCGCAACGACGCGCGGCGCGGCATCCAGCTGGAGGTCCTCAACGCCCGGGCCACCTTCACGGCCAATAACGACCGCCTGTCCGTCACCCGTGACAACCTCGACCTCGCCCGGCGCATCTACGACACGACACAGATCAAGTACCGCGAAGGCGTCGGCTCCAGCTTGGAAATCGTGCAGGCCGAGCAGGCGCTGTACGAATCTCAAGCCACCTTCCTCAACGCCCTTTACGAAACGCTCGTCGCCAAAGAAGACCTTTTCCTGGCCCTCGGCCGAAATTAGGAGCTCTAAAACAGGAGCCGGACGCACGGGCTTAACCCATGAAATTTATCCCAACTCCTAACTCCCAACTCCCGCTCCTAAATTAAAACATCCATCTACTCAGATGAAAGCAATATACCTTATCCTCCCACTGCTCCTCCTTCTCCCCCTAGCATCCTGCGGCCCCGCCCAGGACGCGGATGTGGTGCCGACCGACCTGGCCGGTAAAAAGGAATATCTCCGAACCAAAAAAGCCGAACTACGCACCCTGACGCAGCAGGTCGAAGCGCTCGAAAAGCAGATTTTCGCCGAAGACCCCAGCCTCGCGCCCAAGGGTACGCTGGTGGCTTACGAAGCGATAAAAACGTCGTCTTTCCAGGATTACGCCCAGGTGCAAGCTACCGTTCGCGCTTCCGAATCGGCGATGGCGACCCCGGAGATCCCCGGTCGCATCACGATGATGAAGTTCGAGGAAGGCGACGCGATCCGTAAGGGCCAGCTCGTCGCCGTGCTCGACGTGGAGAACGTCACCACCCAGCGCGCCGAGCTCGAAACCGCCGCGGAACTGGCCAAGACGGTCTACGAACGCCAAAAGCGGCTGTGGGACCAGAACATCGGCTCCGAAATCCAGTACCTCCAGGCGAAGAACAACTACGACCGCATCCAGCAGCAGTTCAAAAGCATCGACGTGCAGACCGACAAAAAGAACGTCTACGCGCCGCTTTCCGGCACCGTTGACCGGGTGATGATGCGCCAGGGCGAGAACGCGCTGCCCGGCGCGCCGATCCTCTCCATCCTCGGCACCAATAAGCTCGACGTGGTGGCCGACGCCTCCGAAGACCTGCTGACCAAAGTGAAGCGCGGCCAGAAGGTCAACGTCAGGGTGCCCGCCCTCGAACTCGAATTCGAGGCTCCCGTCAGCCGGATCGGTAAGACCGTCGACCCGGCCAACCGCACCTTCGAGGTGGAAGTGAACGTGCCGCGCCGCTACCTCAACCAGTTGAAGGCCAACCTGCTCGCCGAGGTAGAGATCCTTGATTTTTCCGCCGAAGACATCATCGTCGTCAGCCAGGATCAGATCCAGCGGGAGATCGACGGCCGCCGCTTCGTCTTCGTCGCCGTGGAGGCCCCGGAGAAGGGCTCGATCGCCAAAAAGGTCTACGTCGAAACCGGCGGCAGCTACGACAACCAGGCCGTTATCGAATCCGGCCTCCGGGTCGGCGACCGCATCATCACGCAGGGCTCGCGGGGGTTGACGGACGGGCAGAAAGTGTCATTGAGCCAGAACCCGATTCAGTAGTCTGTTAGTTTTTTAGAATTTAGTCCGTTAGTGCCCCGAAGGGTGAATGCAACGGACGCAGCTACTAAAATACTAACGAACCAACGGTCTAACAGACTAACCAATGGAACAGAACAAGCGTACCTTCTCCCTGACCAACCTCGCGGTCGACAACGCCACCAGCGTTTTCCTCCTCACCATCATGATCTTCCTCTTCGGTCTGTACGCCTACGACCAGGTGCCGAAGGAGCAGTTCCCGGAGGTGAAATTCCCGCAGGTCTTCGTCAACACGCCCTACTTCGGCAACTCGGCGGCGGACATCGAGAGCCTCGTCACCCGCCCGCTCGAAAAGGAACTGCAGAGCGTGGATGGCGTCAAGAAGATCACCTCGACCAGCATTCAGGATTTCTCGGTGATCACCGTGGAATTCAACGCTGACGAGGACATCGACGAGGCGACCCGCCGCGTCAAAGACGCCGTCGACCTCGCCAAACCGGAACTGCCCAGCGATCTCGACGTGGAGCCTTCCATCCTGGAGATCAGCGCGGCCGATTTTCCTATCGTGACCATCAACATGAGCGGTGATTTCCAACCCGACGACCTGCGCCGCTACGGCGAGCTGATGGAGGAGGAGATCGAAGACATCAAGGGGGTCAACGACGTGCAGCTCAAGGGCGTGCAGGATCGCGAGATCGAGATCGCCGTCGACGTGCGCAAGATGGAGAGCCTCAAGATCAGCTTTCAGGACATCGAGAACGCGATCGGCAGCGAGAACCTCACGCTTTCCGGTGGCGAGATCGTGAACAACAACGTGCGCCGGGCCATCCGCGTGGTCGGTGAATTCGACGACGCGGAGGAACTGGCCAACACCATCGTCAAGAACGAAAACCAGCGGCTGGTCTACCTGCGCGACATCGCCACGGTCGACTTCGGCTACGAAGACCCCATCAGCATCGCGCGGGCCAACGGCCTGCCGGTGGTGAGCCTCGACGTGATCAAGAAGTCGGGCGAGAACCTGCTGACGACCTCCGACGAGATCGTCGAGGTGGTGCAACAGGTGCGCGCCCAGTTGCCCGCAGAGATCGACATCAGCTACTTCAATGACCAGTCCGATAACACCCGCGACCAGGTGGATAACCTGGAGAACAGCATCATCTCGGGGGTGATCCTGGTGGTCCTCGTATTGCTGTTTTTCCTCGGTTTGCGCAACGCCTTGTTTGTCGGTATCGCCATTCCGCTGTCCATGCTCATGGGCGTACTGTGGATTTGGCTGGCGGGCGTAACGCTCAACATCGTGGTGCTTTTTGCCCTGATTCTGGCCCTCGGTCTGCTGGTGGACAACGGCATCGTGATCGTGGAGAACATCTACCGCTATATGCAACAGGGCAGGCGCTCGGCCAACGCGGCGAAATTCGGCGCGGGCGAAGTGGCCTGGCCGATCATCGCTTCGACGGCGACGACGCTGGCGGCCTTCAGCCCGCTGGCCGTCTGGCCCGGCATCGTCGGAGAGTTCATGAAATATTTCCCGATCACGCTCATCCTGGTGCTCGGCTCCTCACTCATCGTGGCCCTGGTGATCAATCCCGTACTGGCCAAAACATTTATGAAAGTAGACGAAAGGGCGGCTACAAAAAAGGGGCGGGGACGCAGGATGCGGGGGACGTTGATCAGCGCCGGTGCCATGATGGTCCTCGGTGTGATCGGTCTGCTCGTCGGTGCGCAGTGGCTGTTCAACCTGATGGTCATTTTCACCATCATTACGCTGGTGTACTTCTTCGCGCTGCGGCCGGTTTCCTTCGTTTTTCAGGATCGCTTTCTGCCGTGGCTGGAGAACAAATACCAGGGGTTGATCAATTTCTCCCTGCGCTGGGGCAAGCTGATCATGGCGAGCATGGTGGGGCTGTTCTTCCTGTCCATCTTCCTGATCTCGATCTCCAACGTGAAGGTGGAGTTCTTCCCTTCCGCCGACCCACTCTACGTCAATGCCTTCGTCGAATTACCGCTCGGCTCCGACATCGAGGCGACCAACCTCGTGGCCCGCGAACTGGAAACCCGCATCCTCGAAATGCTGGAGCCTTACGATGAGGTCGTTCAGTCCGTCCTGACCCAGATCGGGGAGAATACCTCCGACCCGAACACGCCGCCCGAGCCGGGCGTAACGCCCAACAAGGCGCGGATCACGGTCAGCTTCGTCCCCTTCCGCGAGCGGGGCGGGGTGAGCACGGCCGACATCATGCAGGACATCCGCGAGACCGTCCGGGGCATCCCCGGTGCCAAGATCAGCGTGGACAAGAACGCCGACGGCCCGCCCACCGGCAAGGCCATCAACCTGGAGGTCACCGGTGAAGACCTCGACAAGCTCATCCCGCTGGGCGACGACATCATCAGCTACATCAACAGCCAGGGCATCCCCGGCATCGAGGAGCTTTCGGCCGACGTGAAACTCGGTAAGCCGGAACTGCTCGTCAAGGTAAACCGGGAAGCCGCCCGCCGCTTCGGTCTGTCCACCTTCCAGATCGCCAGCGCGCTGCGCACCTCGGTCTACGGTAAGGAGGTCAGCAAGTACAAGCAGGGGGAAGACGAATACCCCATCTTCCTCCGCCTCAAGCGGGAGGACCGCAACAATGTGGAAAGCCTGCTCGACCAGCGCATCACCTTCCGCGACCCGAGCAACGGCCGCATTACGCAGGTGCCGATCAGTACGGTGGCCAGCGTGGAGTACACCTCGACTTACTCCAGCATCAAGCGGAAGGACCTGGACCGGGTGATCACGATCAGTTCCAACGTGCTGGACGGCTACGTCGGTAACTCCGTCGTGCCGCAGATCGCCGAGGCGCTGGAAGGCTACGATATGCCCGCCGGCTTCAACTACGCCTTTACGGGCGAGCAGCAACAGCAGCAGGAAGACCTCGGTTTTCTGCTCGGAGCCTTCGTCTTCGCCCTCTTCCTGATCTTCATCATCATCGTAGCGCAGTTTAACAGCATCAGCTCGCCGTTCATCATTCTGACCTCGGTGGTGTTATCCTTGATCGGCGTACTGCTGGGCTACTTCTTCTTCGGCGGAACGTTGTCGATCGTCTTCACCGGCGTGGGCATCATCTCGCTGGCGGGCGTGGTGGTCAACAACGCCATCGTCCTGATCGACTACACGACGCTGCTGATGAAGGAACGGGCCGACGAGCGGGGGCTGGAGAAGATCTCCGACCTGCCGCTGGAGGTCATCCGCGACTCGATCGTCGAGGGCGGCTCCACCCGTCTGCGGCCGGTACTGCTAACGGCGATCACGACCGTGCTCGGCCTGATCCCGCTGGCCATCGGGTTCAACTTCGATTTCTTCAGCTTCATCGCCAGCTGGGACGGCCGCTACTTCCTCGGTGGCGACAACACCGCGATCTGGGGGCCGATGGCCTGGACGATCATCTACGGTATGGTCTTCGCTACCTTCCTCACGCTGGTCGTGGTGCCGGTAATGATGTGGCTGATCTACAAGACCCGCCGTAGCATTAAGTCGCTGGCGCGGCGAATCAGCGGGAAGACGGACGACCGGGATTTCGTTCCGGCTTATGGTACCGCCGATGATAGTGATGAGATGATCGTGGAGGGGTAGGTTGGGCGCAAACCAGATTGTCGCTTTTATCCTCTCTAACTCCCCAAAGGGTAAAACCAAAAGCGACAATCTGGTTTACGCCCGGTAGGTTGTGCTTGTCGCTCAACAGAATGTGCGGAATGATTGGTCTTGGCTCCGCCGGTCATTCTAATAGCGATGGACTGGATGGGGGCACACAAAGTTATCACCTCTGGTTTCCTCTTTAAAGAGATGTATGCAGGATGCAAAAATTTGGTCTGCGCTTACGGTAAGATTCTAATATTTCACAACATTAAACCGTCTTTTATTGATCACTAAAAAGAAAACGCCGGAAGGTAAGTGTCAAAAGTGTATTCAACGATTTGATATGGGATTACCTGGCCCGAGATCAATGAATCGCCATAACCAACGATCATTACGTCCATTGAGTCGCTTCCTGGAATAAATGGGTTGTCCGGGTATATCTTGAAAGTGCTACCTGCTTCAAGGGTAAAATCATACAGTAGTTACTTCCAATATACGGACTTGCCCGATTTTAGCTGAAAATGGGTTGATCAGGCTCTAAACCTCCACGGACCATTGCCAGATGTAAGGCTAAGGTTCTAAGTTGAATTGCCAAAAGAAATAGCCAATCGCAGCGATATGGTTTCGCCATATCTTTAGAAACGATAACGATTTCCTGATCAGTCTACTGATTCCAGACCTAAATGTAGCAAAGATTCCTTCGACGTTATGAGTGTGAGCCTTACCTGTCACATGCTTTGATGCGGGAATTATGGAACGATAGCCTTCCCATTCATCGGTACTAGATACACCGCCGTTTTTTACACCTCGGGCCTGCTCAGCATTTGTTCAGTATGTTTACCACGCCACCTCGGCCGACAAGCTATACTTTCGCCCCATGACCTTCCCCCGCACCCGCGTCCCCGCCCTCCTGAGCCTGGCGATCTTCTTCTTGCTGACCGCCTGCGCCGACGGCCCACGCGACATCCGAAACTATTATTTCCCCGCCCGCGAGCTCGACCCCGGGCTGATGTATATTTTCGACAATACCGGCACGCTGCCCGGCCCGGAAGCGTTGCACGCTTACTACCTCGGCGTGCCGCAAGACACGGGCTTATTTCTGGCCGCCACCCAGTACTCGCCCGAGCTGGAGCCGCAGCAGCAAACGCAGTATGAGGTGCGCAACGACGGTGTGTACCAGCGGCAAATGTTCATCCTGCGGCCCGACAGCAGCGGGCAAAGCATCCCGATCGAGACCGAGACCTTGTTCGATAAGGTCTTCCCGTTCTACCTCGACGCCGCCGCGCCGGAAGCCACTGGTTACCGCATCAAATTCGAGGACCCGGCGAAGGAAGGCACCTTCACCTACGTCTCCCTCGACCGCAGGTTTCGAGGCGATACAATGATCAACGTGCTCGGCAAAAACTGCGACGCCATCGTTTTCGACCTGGCGGGCGAGGTGAGCCTGCGCGACCCGCAAGACGGCGACATCAGCCCGCAGTTCACCGGCTTCGAAATCTACGCCAAAGGCCTCGGTCTGGTGCAGCACGTGCGGACGCTAAGCGTCGGTTCCACCCTCGGCGGCCGGCTGAAAGAGCGGATGCCGATGGACACGTTTCTGGCGAAACTGGAGTTTGGTGACGGGCATGAGGGGCATAATCACTAAACGCTGGAAGACACGCTCTGATCAAGTCTTTGATACAACTGGAATAACGAGATATGTTAAATTTTTCAAATATTGTGACTTATTTCCTTAAATTGCGTCAGTAGCATTGAGTATAGAATTTGTCTTGTCACCTGGTTAAATGTTTGAGCGAAAGCACTACAACATTACTGTACTCTATACTGGCAGTTACTGCCGGAATAATCGACCAGGCTTTTCTAACCTATGATTTTCGCGGCTTTACGTCAAAGCACAACTTTCTTCTTTCCAAATTATCGCCAAACGTAAGCGAATACTTTAAGATTGGTTTTAGGTGCCCGTATCGCATACTAATCCATGAACTCCACTTTTGTGGATTGTCAGCGTATACCCCCTGACTTGCAATTGGTGATCTTTTCATTCGTCCCTAAGGACATCTCAGTTTCCGCATGTTTTAGATTTTAGAGGCTTACAGGTACCAAGGATGGATTTCACACTATGAACAACTACAATACTTTCCACTATGAACCTCGTTTTTACACTAGCACACAAAAATCGTTTCTACCAGACCAGTCTTCAACTCATCATCGCGATAGGGTTTTTGCTATTGGTGTCCGCTCAGTTGGCGGGTCAGCTTGCCTGCCCCAATGATGTTGGCGCAAGTTGCGACGACTGCCCTATTAATGTTACTGCCGACAACCCTGATCTGACGGCGGATTGTGAAGTATCGCTAACGATTGCCATTGTGATCGATGAGTCAAATTCAATCGGTTCCGCCAACGCTCAAGATGATGTAGAATTGGGGGTGATGGCTTTCCTTAACGAGCTGGCGTGTACGCCCGCCCAGGCTGCGATCATTGAGTTCGGTTCGATATCTCGTTACGTAGTTCCCGGGTACACACCGATCCTTGACCTTGTGGACGGTATGCAAGATTATTTCGACGGCATAGGAACGGCGGCCGCTCCGTTCAATAACCAGATATACACGATACCTCCCGATGGTGATCGATTTCTGGGAGGGACTAACTGGCAGGCGGCACTAACTAACGTGGATAATCTTCCGGTACCGGACCTCGTCCTGTTTTTTACGGACGGTAATCCTACCACCTACTCCCCTAACCCGAACGATCCCTCCGGATTGAACAACTATGATTTCTGCGGAAGCGGGTCCATGACACAAGATGCAGAATTATATAACGCCGTACAACTGGCTAATAAGGTTAAGGGGGAAGGTACTCACATGTTCGTACTCGGCGTGGGAACAGTTGCCGCTGCGAACATTCAGATCATTTCCGACGTCCCTGGGTCGGGAGGCACGGAATTCGATCCGAACGGAACGGGCGACGCCGCTAACGTGGCGACCTCTGACTATTCGCTCGAACCGGACTTTGCTCAGCTGCAGGAAAATCTTGCTACTATCGCCAATGATTTATGTCCACTGATTCTTACTTGTGAGCCGACACCAACGTGCACCGGAGAAAGTAATGGCATGGTAAGTATCAGTATCGTGAGCAATGCCATACCCCCTTTCCGGATTTCAGTCAATGGTGCCGCGGCGTTGATCACGTCTGACAATCCTTTCGTGGTCCCGAATTTATCGGCGGGCTCGTACGACATCCTCGTGGAAACCGGGGTTGATTGTTTTCGTGATGGTATCTGTACAACCGTCATAATTGAAGACGCACCGGTCTGTACCATCGAAAGTACCACCGCCGAATCTTGCGACGAACTGGGAAATGTTACCTTCTCCATCAATTCCGGATTCCCAAACTATACCTACGAAATTACAAACGACGCTGATAACAGCGTTCTGGCAACCGGAGCTTACACCGTTGGGGATGCTGATCCATTTGTTGACAATATTTCCGGTGGAAATTATACGGTTACGGTTACGGATGATATGGGGTGTGAGAGTATCTGCACCTTCTCGATCGCGCCACCCGTAGACTGCTGTCCCTGTACGGGTGATCCAAGCATCGACGGTGCCGCCGAAGCGATGCTGGGATGTAATCCGGATGATATTGATGGTAACGGTCAACCAGATGTACTCGACGAGATCCTCGGTGGGGTAACAGCCACACCCGGGAGTGGTGTTGGATGTATGCTCGATGCTGCCGGAATTACATTTGTTGATGGAGCAGTTACCGCGACGGGGTGTATGAGAAGCGTCGTCAGAACATACTCCGTAAATAACGAGTGTGGAGACGGTACGACTACTTTCATGCAGACAATCACCTGGACGGTCGATCTCGAAGATCCGATGTTCGCCGCCTGCCCCGCCACCCCCATCGACCTGGGTTGTAACCCCGCTGAGCCGACCACCGCCGACGCGGAGGCTGCCGCCGGTACGCCCACCGATGACTGCGGCATCACCGACGTGACCACCACGGCGGGAGCCATCACCTCTACCGGCTGCATGCGCTCGCAGACCTTCACCGTCACGGCGACCGACGGTTGTGCCAAGACGGCGGACTGCGAAGTGACCTACGAATGGACCGTGGACGAGGAGAATCCGATGTTCGCCGCCTGTCCCGCCGCCCCCATCGACCTGGGTTGTAACCCCGTTGAG
>ENA-ORXT01003475-ORXT01003475.1-marine-metagenome-genome-assembly--contig:-NODE-3475-length-17320-cov-15.348025_pt1 | contig 17320 bp, 15 predicted proteins | sample MGYA00237868_ERZ511482 | MGnify/ENA metagenome assembly ERZ511482 | reverse complement strand
ATAGCTACGGAACTATTTTTTGTGTTTTTTAGAAGGGAAAAGAACAAGCATAATGGGGCAAGTTATTTATTTTCTTTTACTAAATGGTTTAATTTCATTTAAAATTAGTAAATTATGCGAAAAGATATAGCACAAATTCATTTTTTTCATATAATTTTAGGTAAAAAATTCGCACTATTCGCGTCCTATCATCCTAATTTTACCTTATATTTGTGCGTAACACAGACATTCTTGTCTGTGCTGCATGTACAGACAAGAATGTCTGTGTTACGTTACTATTATGCTAAAATCACAAAATCTACAATACAGTTATTCAGCAAATACTCAACTACAATTTCCTGATATTCAGGCAAATACAGGCGAACACTGGCTGATACTCGGACAGTCGGGTTGTGGCAAGACGACCTTGCTACATCTTTTAGCGGGCTTGCTGACACCCAAACAGGGCAGCGTAAAAATAGGTGATACGGAAATGACAAAATTGAGCGGCGCAAAGCTCGATAAGTTCAGGGGACAGAATATTGGGATTGTGTTTCAAAAACCACATTTTGTGAAGGCGTTGACGGTAGTCGAAAACCTCCGAATGGCACAATACCTCGCAGGTGTACCGCAAGACGACGCACGTATCAAAGCGATTTTGGAACGCCTCAACCTCGCACACAAACTCAAATCGCGCACCGATGCGCTAAGTGAAGGCGAAAAACAACGGGTAGCTATCGCACGGGCTATACTCAATCGCCCCGCCGTGATTCTTGCCGACGAACCAACTTCTGCTTTAGATGATAAAAATTGTGAGGAAGTGATTCAACTCCTTAAAAATGAGGCGAATGAACAACAATCGACCTTATTTATCGTGACGCATGACCAGCGTTTGAAGGATAGGTTTGAGCATCGGATTGTTTTGTGAGTGGAGGAATTTTGAATGACTTTATGCTATTGCAAAACCTGCTAATCCGTGCATGTAAGGTGGTCGAAATCCCAAAACAAAATGCTTCTTAGGAATACCGTATTCTGCTAATTCTACATCTAACGGAATTTCAGTGTCATTTTTTTTGTATCCAAATATTTCCAGTTTCAGAATTAATATCTAAGTGAATTAAAACATCATGTATATACCTTTTCTCATGCCAACCTAATTCAACTAATTGAAAATGATTGTTTTTTGTATCTATAATTGCTTGATATATTAAATTATTTCCCAATCCATTGCTCTTTTCTTTGGCAAGTTTTTCAATGTACTGAACTAAAATTTTTTGATATTTTTCTATCTTTAAGTAGTGGGACAAAAATAGGCTTACAATTTTGACGTGGTTATTTTTTCGATATTTTTTCTTACAAAAACCGCACATAGCCTACGCTACGTAAGGATTTTTGTAGGGAAAAATAGCGGAAAAAGAAACCGTCAAAAAGCAAGGATATTTTTGTCTCACTACTTAGCTGTATGGCAAGATATAAAACTCTCTATTCGTCGAAACGCTCCAGATTTATAATGTAATTGAAGTATTGCCCAATTACACCATGAAATTCATAAGAGAAGGAAGGTGCTAAAATTGACTTAATCTCTACGGCTATCTTTTCTTTTCCCTTTTCCGCTGCAATTACTTTTTCAGCACCTAAATCAACTTCTCAATTAGGATCCCATTCATCTAACGGATATGGGTCATGCGTAATCGTCCATCCTTCTGCGATGAGCACCTCTTTTACAAGGTAATGATATTTATCTTTTGCCATAGATATTGTACAAATTTAATCTTTTTTGAAAAAATAAGCACGTCGCTATCCCTATTTATACACAGCTACACAAAAATCAAATCTTCAAATTCACCCGAAACGTAGGGACAAGGCATGCCTTGTCCCTACGTTTCGTTTCGGTTGCAATAAAATCACATCTTCAAACCCAACTGCTTCAAGTACTTCTCCAATTCCATTTCATCATAAATTAAGACTTCCCGCGCTTTGCTACCTTCGCTCGGACCTACGATGCCGAGTGATTCCATTTGGTCCATGATGCGTCCGGCGCGGTTGTAGCCGAGTTTCATGCGACGTTGAATCATGGAGGTAGAGCCAAGTTGGTTTTGTACGACGGTACGTGCAGCATCGACAAACAATGAATCTAAGTCTTCGATTTTGATGCCCGATTTGCCTTCTGCATCGAGTTCTGCGCCAAATTCGGGCAAATAATAGGGTTCAGAATAGCCATTTTGGTTTGCAATGTAGTCGATAATTTCTTCTACTTCGGGCGTATCTACAAAGGCGCATTGGATGCGTACCATTTTGCCATCTACGGAAAGTAGCATGTCGCCGCGCCCGATGAGTTGGTCTGCGCCGCCGCCATCAAGGATGGTTCGCGAGTCGATTTTTGAGGTGACTTTGAATGCCATTCGCGCCGGGAAATTGGCTTTGATAACTCCGGTAATGATGTTTACAGAAGGGCGTTGTGTAGCGATAATCAAGTGAATCCCAATCGCTCGTGCCAACTGCGCGAGGCGACCAATCGGCAATTCGACTTCTTTTCCTGCCGTCATAATAAGGTCAGCAAATTCGTCAATGACCAATACAATAAAAGGTAGGAAACGGTGCCCTTTATTTGGATTGAGGCGGCGTTTGGTAAATTTTTCGTTGTACTCGCGAATGTTGCGTGCGCCGGCTTTTTTGAGTAATTCGTAGCGGTCGTCCATTTCCATGCAAAGGGAGTTGAGTGTGCTGACTACTTTGGTGGTGTCGGTCACGATGCCTTCCTCTTCGCCGGGTAGAAATCCGAGGAAGTGTTTTTCGAGTTTATTGTATAGAGAAAGTTCGACTTTTTTCGGGTCAACGAGGACGAGTTTGAGTTGCGAAGGGTGCTTTTTGTATAAAAGCGACATAAGTATCGTATTGATACCCACCGACTTACCTTGCCCCGTTGCGCCTGCCATCAAGAGGTGAGGCATCTTTGCAAGGTCAGCAACGAAAACTTCGTTGGTGATGGTTTTGCCAAGTGCAATGGGCAAATCCATCTTGGCGCGTTTGTATTTTTCAGACGCTAAAACCTCTTTCAACGAAACTATCTGTTTGCTCTTATTCGGAACTTCGATACCGATAGTTCCCTTGCCGGGAATGGGCGCGATGATACGAATACCCAACGCCGCAAGGCTCAAAGCAATGTCGTCTTCGAGGTTTTTTATTTTGGAAATACGAACACCGGGCGCAGGGACGATTTCGTAGAGCGTCACGGTAGGTCCGATGGTGGCTTTTATTTTTACAATTTCAATTTTATAGTTTAAAAGAGTTTCTATAATTTGGTCTTTATTGCGTTCCAATTCGGCGCGGTCTATTTCGATTTTTTGGTCGTCGTAGCTACGCAATAGGGCGAGTACGGGCGATTCGTAGGAGGGCAAATCGAGTGTAGGGTCGTAGGGTTCAGTGTGGTCGATGTTATCTTTTTCGACGTTGAGTTTTTTGGTTTCATCAAATGCTGGTGGGACTATTCCTTCGCCGTCATCGACGATTTCTTCTGCTTTTGGTGCTTCTATTTCTAGTTCTGCACCTTCGCCGAGCGATTTTGGTTTTTCGCGTTTGGTGTCGCCGAGGCTGAATGCCAATTGTCCGTCTTTGATTTCGGGTTCGATGACCTTGCCATCCGGCTTGATGACTCTTCCGATAATGGGCTTAGGTTTGCCACGTTCAAGCGAAGGGCGTAAGCCCTCTCCTGCTGCTGATTCTTCTTCTAAGACTATGCCTTCATTAGTAATTTCCGGCTGTTTCATTTTTTTGTTTTTTCCGAAAAATTTATCGAAATCAAGCCCTGTTAATTTTTTAAAATTATATGCAAAACGCTCGCTGCTGAGTTCATTGAAATTGGGATTGAACCGCCATATAGCGATGACCGATACGGTGAATAAAAGAAACAAAATCATACCGATTTGTCCTAAAAATGCACCTAACCAACTACTCATCGCCTCACCAAATGCACCGCCCCAAGGGAAGTGCGATTGCGTGATAACACCCGGTTCTACGAACAAGAAAGCTAATAATAAAGACATCCATAACAGTGAGAAAAACGCAAAGCGAAAAGTCTTATAAAACCGGCTCAGAGGGCGATTCAATATCCAACTCACCCCCGTTGCAAAGCACAGAAAGACAACGATATACGAAGCTACCCCAAACCACATATAAAAGAACTGATGCGACACAATCGCACCGAGTCTGCCCAACCAATTGGCAAGTACCGCATTGGTGTCAAATAGGATGCCCCACGATTGGTTGAGGACTTCGTCTTGGTCTGCTTCCCACGTAAATAGGTAGGACGTAAAGGCTATCGTCAGGTACAGTGATAGCAGTACAAACAGCAAACCAAATATTTTCCATACTCGCTCATCCTTCGCATCAAATTTGAAGGAAAGTTGGTTGAAAATTGATTTTTTCTTTTTCCGCGTTGCTCGCTTTTTGGTTGCTGCCATTGATTGATAAAGTTCAAGTTTAAGTGTCAAGCGCAAGTACAAATTGTCGCTTAGTGTTTTATAAATTTTCTTCGATGATTCGGGTGTTGTACTTGAGATTGCCACCGAGTTTTTCTAATCGTTTTTTGAGTCTCACGAGTTCTGAGCCTATTAATTTGGGGTTCGGAGTTTTGATAAAACGATGCGTCCGAAAACAGGTTGATAGCCCTTTAATTGCTCTGATAGTTCATCAAGCGAACTATTTATTTGTCTGGCTGCTTGTCGTAAATTTGAGCCTTTCAATTCTACAAAATACACCTTTTTTTCTTCACAAATCAAAAACACAAAATCAGCTTTTTTTAGTTCGCTACTATCCAACAAACAACCGTCCAATTCAAAATTGGAGATGAGTTTTTTTTGGTCATTTTGCCAAAGTATTTTCTGCCTTTGCGTTCTTCCAAAGCAACTTTTGAGCGTTTGTCAGACCACAATTGGCAATCAGGCATATCGAATGGGTCGCACATGGTTTAGGTTCAAGTTTTATTGAGATTTACTCAAATTCAATGTCCATTAATTTATCAAATTCGGCATTGATAATATCAGATGCACTATCAATGCGCTCGGCTTTTATCATTGCTTGTTCTCTGTCCATGATGGACTCGGGCGGCGTGCCGGGGCGGTGTACGTACATGGCATCCGTTCTATCTACATCAATCCACAACTTACTGTTTATCAAGGCATTGACTTTTCCGTTTTTCGTTTTACCCAATTTTCCGGCATACAAAAGGTTGTTCACCGAACTCAAAATATATGGGCTGTGGGTGGTTATCATTACTTGACTATCGGTGGTATTGAACAGTAAAGCAACGAGTTCCATGATGTTTTTTTGGGCTTCGGGGAATAGGTGCGCTTCGGGTTCTTCTATGACGAGGAAAATGTTTTTTTTGTAGAGTATTTTTAGGTAAATCAATAGGAGAATCCAGAGGGATTCTTGTTGACCGGAGGAAACGCAATTTAGTGGTAAGTATTCATTTTCATTGATACGTAAACGTTCTCCATTTGTATTATCATAAGTATAATCTCCTCTTAAAATGTTACGGATTAGTTTCTGTGCTAATTCTGTAATTTCGTTATTTTTTTCTTTTGTTAATAAAAATTTTTCTTCCGCGAGTTGTTCGAGACTTTTATTGAATGAGGACTTTATTGAGTTAATTTCTTGCATAAACTCCGTCATTAAATAATCCGCATTATCCAAAAAATTGGATTTACCAATATGAGGTGATAAAATGGTTGCAAAAGTTCTTACCGCAGGTATGAACACAACTTCTTTTTCATCATTAAACAGTTGGTTAACCCTTTGACCTGTTTTATTGATAAATAACTTTTTTTTAGTTTCAAAACCAACTTTTTCTGCTTGTGTTTCGGCTAAAGGAGTTCTATTTCTTTGTTTATAAATATGTTTCTTTATTAATTCATATATCAAATGAAATTCTTTTATAAATTTTTCACTGTGAGTTAATTTATTCTTTTCTAAAGAAATGAAAATATTATCTGAATAATAGAATTTTAAAAAATTTTCTTTGTAATTGGAATTTACTCTCCAATATTTGAACAATTTCTCGTTGATGTTATCTAAAAAATCCCAAAACGGATTAATATCAACTAATTGATTTTCAATTACTTCCATGAAAAACTCCAACACATTCTCCTTCAACGACTTAAAAAAATACACCGCCTTAGCTATCGTACTCTTGCCCGACGCTTGTGGACCGATAAACACCATAAAGTCCTTGATTTCCATATCAAGGTCTTTAATCGGTCCGAAATTTTTAATAATTAGACGTTGCATAATTAATTTTGAATGAGTACGTAACATAGACATTCCTGTCTATTTATAAGTAAGCACAGACAGGAATGTCTGTGTTACGTTCTACCTTTTATTTTTTTCAAGAAGTCCTGCTTTTACAGCTTCCTTTTTTACATCGTGCAGTTGTACGACATTTTTCGATTTCTTACGTAGGCGCATATTGAGAAACTCAACAACCATCGAAAAGAAGATGGCAAAGTAGAGGTAACCCTTTGGTATGACGCCAACTTCTGAACCTAATACGGAAAAATGCGCAAGGTGTGCCGCTTCTGTTATCAGCATAAATCCAATCAATATCAGGAAGGACAAACCAAGTATTTGGATAGTAGGGTGTTGGTTGACAAAACGCCCCACAGGTACGGCAAACAGCATCATTATAATTACCGAAATAACGACCGCAATAATCATAATCAAAAGTGCGTTAGGCACGCCATTGGTCATACCAACTGCAGTAAGTATGGAGTCGAAAGAAAATACGATGTTGATGATACAAATCTGAATGATGACACTTTGTAAAGTAACGCCTTTTTTCTTTTTAGCATCGTTGCCATCGTGTGCCTCGCCTTCGAGTTTGTGGTGAATTTCGGAGACGCTTTTATAGAGTAAAAATAGCCCTCCTGCAAGCAATATCAGGCTTTGCCCGGTAGGTGCAGCTTTTAGCCACGATAGATCAATGTAAAACAAAGACGCCGACATACTGATGAGCCAACTAATCCCAAATAACAAGGCAATACGAAATACCATCGCCAATATCATCCCGATATTGGTCGCGCGACCCTGTTGTTCTTTGGGCAGTTTTCCGGCAGCAATGGAGATGAAAATAATGTTATCTATCCCCAATATAATTTCGAGAAAAGTAAGTGTCAGTAAGCTCATCCAGGCTTCTGGCGAGGAGAGTACAGCTACGAGCGCATCCATAATTTCTTTTTGACGGTAAACGGCAAACGGTAAACGGCAGACGGTTTTTGCTTATAAAACGTCCGAACCAACACCAATAGTCGTCATCCGATTTTTTTAAACTTAATGAAGCTGTAAAATTACTAAAACTATTTGTTTGAAAGGAACTTTTGAGGGATGGAATGATGGGATTTTCTGTTTTTCAACATTTACCGAATATTTAATAGCTAATTTGCAGGAATATTTGTAATTTGTGTACAGAATATAACTTAAAAAATTTACATGGAAATTAAGTCGTATATAAAAGACCATAAGATAGAGGCGGTAAATGTTTTAGTAGAATTAACTATTGGTGATTATCTTGAAATTGCAAGAGATATGCTGAAAGCCAATGACTTTCAACGTAAGAGAGTTATTAGGTCAACCGTTAGTAAGCAATTAAAAGAAGATTTAAGAGTGGGGTGTACAATACCACCTATTATTCTTGCACTTGCTAAAGACGCTACCGACAATTCATTCGATTATAAAAAAATTGAAGACGATTCGATAAGAAAGTTTATTGAAGAAGCATTTAAAAATAAAAAATTATCAATAGTTGATGGATTACAACGTACTAATGTTTTGTTAGAGTTAGAGAAAGATTTGTTAAGTGATAATAGTATAGAAACATTGATGTTTTTAAAAAAGCAAAAAATTCGTACAGAAGTTTACGTAGGCATTGATAGGTTGGGCATTTTATATCGTATGATTACTCATAATACAGGGCAACAGGCTATGTCATTACGTCATCTTACAGAAATTCTGTACTATGACTATACAAAAATAAAATGGGAAAGAGATATTAAATTCATTACACAAAAAAGCGGAGAGAGAGCATTTGATAATACAACGGAGTTTAGTTTTAAAATGATAATTGATGGATTCAACTCGTATATTAGTGGAGTAGAGTTTATATTAACTAAGACGGATGTACTATCAAATATTAGAAATATTAAAAAGATAGAAGAACTTAGAAAAAACCAAGAGGATGCTTTTAAAGATTTTGTGCTAATTTACCAGAGTTTTCTTGAAAAAATAAATATAATTTCAGACGATTGGCAATATAATGAAGATGATATTACTGGGTCTGAGATGACAATTAGCAATTCACCTTTCGGAAAGAGTCCGATAAAAATATTCAAGAGTTCACCTGCTTTGACAGGTTTTGGTGCAACGCTTGGAATTTTAAATAAAAAGGGAATAAATACTACTAAAATCGAAAAAGTAATCCATAATCTAACAGTTGACGATACTTTTTCATTTTATAATCTGATGATAAAGCGTTTAGATATGCTTCGAGAAGAATCCAAGAGAATCGGCGATACCCAACGCACCTTTTTTATGAATTTTTTCAGAGCTTTGCTTACACCAGACAGCAACCAAGTTGGTCAATTCATGGAATCTGTACAACGTGCTTACGACCAAACAAGCCTACGTCCTTTAGAAGAAGAAATACTGGCATGAAACCTTCCAAAAGCAAAAACTAAAAATGAGTCTAAAAATAATTATCGAAGGAAAAGACAAAAATTTTTCTGAGATTAACCGCGAGCAAAAGAGCGAGAATAATGTAGTTTTTAAAATAACTTCTCCTGATTCGGAAAAGGAATATAGCTTTCCCACAGCATTTCCCAACACTGACATTAAAAATACAACCAAAGTATTTATTTTTAAGAACGACCACTTTAAAGCTGATGATATTGTTGAACTTAAAATTAAAAAGGGAAATGCTCTGCGTTTTGACGGGAAACCAGCACTAGAAGCCACAACCATAGGCTGTTTTTTTAGTACGCTTCTATTTAACGAGGAAAATAGCATTATTAAAGATGCCTTCAATGCTGTACGTTATTCTGAAATCTATGCACTTTCTGCTTTAGAGGTTATTCTGAAAAATGAGCAAGGTAAAGTGTCTTTTTCCCCAAAAATACTATCAGATAGTGGTATTATAGAAGCCGACAACTTGACTATCAAGGATTTATATGGAGATGATGACTTGGTTATTCTGTCCATTAATGAAAAATTATTGAAACATCCTAACCGATTTAATATAGATGCATACCTGTGCCATTTATACAAATACGGTTTTTATCTACTGACGAAACATGAAACAGAAGTCAGATACAATAAACTTCCGATAATTAGCAAAAACTATAAAGATGCAGAAAAGAAAAAACGAATAATAGCAACTAAAACGAGTAATGTAATCGACTTTGCTCCAAATAGTTTTTATCAAACCTTGTTACATGAACTTATCCAACAAGATTCAAAATTTCCCACTGCATTTATCGTTCTTTACCAAGTAATTGAACTACTGAAAGACAGGGTATTGAAAAATCAAATTAGAAATTTACCCAGTTATGATGATGATAAATCCGGAGACGAATTACGAAAAGGTGTCAATAAAAAAATTGATAAAAGAGACGATGCGCTAATCAAAAAACTGTTTAATAGCGATGATTTTCAACTTAATGAAAACAATAAAATCTTCTTGAAAGAGCAAATTGAAGAATTTCTCAAAAAATCAGAAATCCCCACTAAGCAAGAAGTTACGAAATCCGAATTAGTTGAATTAGAAGAACTCGTAAAAAAGTTCAGGAGTAATAAAGGAAATGATTTTTATGACGGAATCTGCACTACAATTCAGGCATTAAAACAGCAAGCAAGCGATGAAAAATTTGCCTCTATACTCTACAAATTCAGAAATACCATCGTCCATAATTACAGCGTAATCTTTGAGAAAGAGATAGATGAATCCCTCATAAACAATATCAGAATGTCATTTGAATACTTGATAATTGACCTTCTACATACCTATAAACTGAAAAAAGTAGCAACTGAAAATTATGATAAAAAGACTTGGCACTTCAAAATGATTATTGATTGGTGTTTTCCTACATTATAGGAGGAAAATACTGAAAGATATTTTGATAACAACCTAAAGAAGCAAGATACAATACTTGCCCCTTTATAGTTGTTTGTTATTGCTGATTTGAAAACGTTGGTACGGTTTTTTTAGTTCTCTTTTCCCTTTGTCTTTTTTTGCTTTCGGCGAAACTGCTGAACTTTATAAACTCCATAAATACTATAAACTAATCACGTCGTTAGCATTTTTGCCATCAATTCCTTCATCAATTTATAGGCAACCATAGCAGTCATATTATTGACATCTCTGATGGGATTATATTCTACGATGTCTGCGCCGATGATTTCTACGGGGATATTCTGGATAATTTGGAGCAACTCGCGAGTCGTCATACCGCCCGGTTCGTGGTGCGAAATGCCCGGCGCGAAAGCCGGGTCAAGCACATCCAAATCCAAGGAAACGTATAAAGTCGATTGCAAAGTTTGTAGAAAATCAAGGTTAAAATCTTTCATTTCGATGATTTTGACGCCAAATTTATTCGCTTGTTCTTGCTGATGCGTGTTGAGCGTGCGGATGCCTACTTGTGTAAGCGAATTGACCTTGCCGCTTTCCATCAATCGCGCGAAAGGCGAAGCGTGTGAGTAAGGGTTTTCGTCAAAATTATCATACAAATCAGCGTGAGCATCTAAATGTAAAATATTGATTGTCTGATATTTATCTAAAAAAGAACTGATGACAGGGTAGCTAATCGAATGGTCGCCACCGAGAGAGATAACTTTATTTCCATCCGTCAAAAGTCCCGATATTTCTTTTTTTATCGTGTCAAATACTTCCTTAGAATTTGTATTTTCAAAAGAAATATCTCCACAATCTACGTAATTAATGCCGTCTTTAAACTCCACGCCATTCTCCGAAAAAGAATTTGCCGAACCTTCGCTGTCCATCAGCCGGATGCGTTGCGGCGCGAAAGCAGAACCTTTGAGAAATGAAGAATGTCCGTCGAAAGGTATGCCTATGAGTTTTATCATCGAATGAATGAATGAATGAATGAATTTTGAATGAATGAATGAATGAATTTTTGAACGAATAAATGAATTTTGAATGAATATACAAATTTAGCACTTACGAACACATTTTTAAATATAATTTCCGCCACTGAACTTTTACATCCCAATATTCGTTAGTACCTTTGTAAACGAAGTTTAGGAATAGGTTTAATTTGAACTTATCAAATTTGGCGAAGCCAAAAACAATTTTAACCCTAAACTCCGTCTTAAACTTAACAACATGGGGTCGCATGGTATTGACAGCAAATGCCATTGAGTCGTAAGCGTGTCGAGTCACGAATATGCAAACTCGTAAAACCTGTTATTCAAACAACTTTTTCAAATGGCAATACACAGTATGCCATGGCAGCCTAAGCGATAGCTTAGCACGCCTTTGTGCCGCTCGCTTGACGCCTGATACACAGCAAGTCGCACATCAACAACTTTCAGGCTTATCCGGCGGTGTCCGTTTTTGCATCGTTTGGAGAAATTTCAGAGAACTGGGGCGTAGCTCGTGGGCAACCTGACCTTCCTGCGCCTAAGATACGATAGGTTGCTACACACGTAGAAAGCTGCTGAATACTTTGTCTGGACGCGGGTTCGAATCCCGCCGACTCCACACATTATGGTAGAGGATAGACGGCGAACGGATGCTTCGCTTGACGGGCTACCAAAACTAAAAGGCAGACATTGAAAAATGTCTGCCTTTTTTATTTTTCATCGAATGAAATCTCCGTCATTCGTCCTTAATCACCGACAAACAAGCCTTCAAACTCTCGCGCCAATGTGGTATTTTTATTCCAAAGGTTGATTTAACCTTCCCTTTATTTAGTACGCTGAAATGCGGTCGGGCGGCAGGTGTCGGATAATCTTTCGTTTCGATAGGAAGCACTTGACAATCAATGTTTTCTATATCAAAAATAGCCTTAGCAAAATCGTACCAAGAGGTCACGCCTTCATTGCTAAAATGGTAAATACCCGTAATTTCTTCCGCATTTATTTCTTCTAATTTTCGTAAAATTTCGAGCGTAGTCACTGCAATATCTCGCGCATAAGTTGGTGTACCTACTTGGTCGAAAATAACGGTCAATTTGTCGCGGTCTTTGCCAAGTCGTAGCATGGTTTTCACAAAATTGTGTCCAAAACTCGAATATACCCACGAAGTACGCAGGACAATAGCACGCGGATTTATTGCCAAAACTCGTTCGTCTCCTTTCAATTTTGTGGCAGCATACACGCCACCCGGCGAGGTCGAATCCGTCTCTACAAATGGACGATTTTGAGTCCCATGATAAACGTAATCGGTCGAATAATGAATCATCACTCCTCCCCTATCGGTACAGGCTTTTGCGAGATTTTCAGCACCTGTTACATTGACTGCACGGGCGGCGGCTTCGTTGGTTTCAGCTTTATCTACGGCAGTATAAGCAGCGCAATTGATGCAGGTGTCTATGTGATTTTTCTCAAAAAAATCATGTACCATTTTAGCATCAGTAATATCAAGTGTGTCTCTATCATGAAAATGAAACGCCCAATCAACATATTGATTTTGAAGGACTTGTAGTTCATTTCCGATCTGCCCGCTCGCGCCTGTAATGAGAATTTTCATTTGATGTGTTGACGAATTGACGTATTAATGTGTTGATGTGTTGATGTATTGACGAATTGACGAATTGACGTGTTAATGTGTTGATGTGTTGATGTTTTATCAACTCTTCAACACGTCAATTCGTCATCTAAAAACCATATGCCTTATAATCTTCGGTAAATTCGTCGTTGGCAAACTCTGGATTGATAATAATATTGGTGAATTTGTATTCTTCGTACAGTCCCTTATCGTCATATATTTCTTGCATGATAGGCACCATCAAGTTTTTGTCGATATACAGAATTGTCGTTTTTGCATAAAAATTAGGTACAAGAATCGTCGTTCCTGCTTTGACTTGATTATAATGCTTTATTCCGTTGATTTCCATGAGCATATGCTCGCTCACTCGCTTACTTTTAGATATCTCACGGAAGTACATATCTTTTGACAAGGTATATTTTTCGTATTTAAAATCGTCTTGTTCGAGCGTCAATTTATAACAATCTATGCCCATCTTTGTCACTTGTTCGAGGGTTAGATATTTTTCATAATCCTCACTAATCGTATAGTCGCCTATCGCTTTATTGATGGAATATAAGAGAATATCCGCCGGAGGTTTGAAACCTGCCGTGAGCACAGAATGGTGATTACCCTTGCGCATCCGCGAGTTGTTTGGACTCAAACTGATGTTGATATACGGAAAACCATTGGGATTTATGAGGACTTTATCATTATTTTGTCCTTCTGTCCACAGGATTTCGAGGCCATCACTGGGGTAGTATTGTTTCATGTAAATGCTCAAAGGTTGCTCGCGGATTCGTACATCTGTTTTGCTTTCAATATACTTATTTTCAAAACGTTCTTTTATTTCCAGTGTAAATGAAGATGTTTGAATGTCATTGATAGCCGCAAACATGTCTTCCAAAACTTCACGCGAAGTCTGTGCGTGTAGCTGTACGCACAAGGAAAAAATTGATAAGAGAAGAATTATTTTTTTCATATTCATAACACAGACATTTTTGTCTGTTTTTGATGTTTTATAGATTCTCACAGACAAGAATGTCTGCGGTACGTTTTTCTCACAGACAAGAATGTCTGCGGTACATTTTTCTTACAGACAAGAATGTCTGTGTTGCGTTTTTCTCATAAACAACAACGTCTGCGTTGTGTTTTACTGTTCAAAGGCAAATTGTATGAGGTTCGCGCCCATTTGTAGGGCTTTTTGACGGATTTCTTCGGGGTCGCGGTGTACGTCAGGGTCTTCCCAACCGTCGCCCAAATCGGACTGGTAGGAATAGAAACACACCAACCTATCTTCCCACATAATACCAAAGCCTTGCGCTGGTTTTTTGTCGTGTTCGTGTATCTTGGGTACGCCGTTTTTAAATTCGTATTTTTGACGATAAACGGGGTGGCTAAAAGGCAATTCGGTAAATTCTTTTCCAGGGAAAACCTTTTTCATAGCAGCTCGCACGAATGGATCCATACCGTAATTATCATCAATATGCAGAAAGCCGCCTGCGAGTAGGTACAAACGCAGGTTTTCTGCGTCCGTATCCGAAAAAACGACATTTCCATGCCCCGTCATGTGTACAAATGGGTAGTTGAACAAGTCGGCATTTCCAACTTCTACGGTCGCATAGTCAGGGTCAAAATTAGTGCCGAGTTTGTCGTTGCAGTATTTTGCCAAGTTGGGTAATGCCGTTGGGTTGGAATACCAATCGCCGCCACCACTGTATTTGAGTAGGGCGAGTTTCATGGTAGGTTTATCATTCAACGTGGCAGAGCAAAACGTTAAAAGAGATAGTAAAATTATTAGTATGTTCTTCATTAAATAAAAATTGGTTGAGTTGGGTAATTCGGTAATTGTTTTCGCGTAGCGAAAAGAAAAAATCATTAACCATTAATCGTTAACCATTATTAATAAGGTTTATAATATGACACGCTGCCAATCCTGCGGTTTCTGTTCGTAGACGGCTGTTGCCGAGACTGATTGCTTGATAGTCTTGTTGCAAAGCTAATGCCACTTCTTCGGGCGAAAAATCGCCTTCTGGTCCGATGAGAATGAGCGTATCTTTTCCTGCATTGCAAGCGTTTTTGAGGTGCAGCTTTTCGCCTTCGTCGCAATGGGCGATAAATGTACGGGATTTCGCGGAATTTTGTGTGTGAATGAGGTCTTTAAAATTTGTTAAATCATTTAACTTTGGTAGGTAGGCTTTGAGGGATTGCTTCATGGCGGTGAGCATGATTTTCTGTAATCGGTCTACTCTAATGTGTTTGCGTTCAGAGCGTTGGCAAAGAATAGGCGTGACTTCGGAAATACCAATTTCAGTGGCTTTTTCAAGAAACCATTCTAATCGACTGATATTTTTGGTGGGTGCGATGGCGATGTGTAAATGTATGCTGGGCTTCTGGTAGGCTTGTTGATTTTCGATAATCCGCAGGGCGCAACGTTTGCGGGTCGCTTCTGTGATTTCTCCAGTATAAAACCCGCCTTTTCCATCTACAAAATGAATGATGTCGCCTATTTTTTTACGCAAGGATTGGGTGCAGTGGCGGGCTTCTTCGTCGGGGAGGGTGGCGGTTTGCCCATCAATATTTTCTGTGAAAAATAAATTCATTTGTTGTGAGTGATTGGGTGATTGGGGAATTGGGGAATTGGGGAATTGGGGAATTGGGGAATTGGGGAATTGGGTATGTTTTGCTTCGCAAAATATTTTTACCCGTCAACTAATTACTCAATTACCTAATTACCTAATTCAAGAATTACCTAATCACCCAGTCACCTAATTCACGAATTAACTGTTACGCTTTGTTCCTTTTTCTGCGTACTCTATCACTACATCGTAGTAGTCTTTTTCTCGTATTTTTGCTTCGAGCCAGACTTTATAATTGATACATTTTTCGAAGGGCTCGCCATATCGCGGATGTGTTTTGATGAATGCGTCGATGCTATTTTGTTGCTCTTTACTGAGGTCAAAACCGCCATTTTTCACGAGCATATTGAGGAGCGTTAGGAAAGATTTGAAGATGATATTTTTGGGTTCGGCGAGGAGTTTTTTGTACATGCGTTTGGTGCGACGCAGGTGGTCGAGTGCGTATTTATATTCTTTTTTCTCAAAATATATAATCGCCTCCATTATAGCTATTTCCATACGAAATTCTCGCGGCAACTTGTCATGTATTTCGGTGATATAGCAGGGCGAAAGTTGCTTGAGTGCATTGTCGTAGCCTTCTTTGGCAAAGTGTGTCTGTACGAGTCTCCCAAAATGCCCGACAAGCACACTTTGCGGCAATTCGGAAAGGTGTACAATATCGCGTCCTTGCAGGTATTCTTCGGTAAAACGGTCGAGTGTTTTTAGGCTTTTGTCAAGTTGTCGGGTGTGGAAATAAACTGAGTTTTGGTAGGTGACGTAAAAAGGTTTAAACTTATCTTCCAGAATGCCATCGTACTGTGTCAATGCTTCGCGCATTTCGTCAAGATAAAGAATGGATTCGGGTATACGGAGCAGCCAGTGATATGCCGCAATAATCCAACTTAAACTAACGATTTTTCTCCTATGATTGGCTTTTTCTTGAAAATCGCTCTGCATAAATTCTTCATAACCTTTGATAAGGTGTTCGAGCAATAGGTCATATTTTTTTTCTTCATACAGAATGCTTCCAATGGATTGATGTACATTATAACGAACATTAAATGAGGTCTTGGCAAGGTCGGATTCTAAAAGTTTGTCTTTGATTTCACGGAGTGCTTTTACGATTTCTTTTTCGGTTTTGCTGTTGTGGATACTTTCGGTCAGCTTAAAAGTAACGGAAGCCAATAAATAGCGTAACTCGCTGATGTTATTGTGTTTAAGTCGTATTTCTCGGCGTTTTTCGATATAGGTGTGCGAATTGACCATACCAACAAGGCTGCTCATGCTGATGAGTTCTTTGTAGATAATCATTGCCAATTCGTAGGCTTCTATTTTTAGAGCTTTCTTTTCGGCTTCGAGCAGAAGTGTGTGGGCGGAACTGTAATCGTCTTTATTAAAAGCGATTCGTGCGAGCATAATCATGCGATGCACGACCAACTCATCATCCATACGGCTATATTGCACGAGCAAAATTTGTTGCACTTCATCAAGCAAGCGATTTCGCAAGCGATAAAATGCATTTTTGCTCATACCGGGAAATAGCTCAAGGATGATTTGTTCATTGTTTTTATACGTTTGGTGATAGTAGGCTTCGAACAACTGCACAATCTTGCTCTCTTTCTGGCTGGTTCTCATGCGGTTGACGAAGGATATAAAGTTTTTTGCCTCTTTATCACTTAACGAACGTATGATGTCCTCTACTTTTTTCATTTGTATCGTGACGACTATTATTATCAGGAACAACGCAAAAATAAATTCAGATTTTAACTTGTTCTTTTCTCCTTTTTCTTCGTTATGAAAATCCTTGCGTAGCTTGGCTATGCGTGGTTTTCATGCCTCGAAAAAGAAAAAAATAACGGCGTCAAAAAACTTAATTTATTTATGCCTCGTTCCTAAGTGAAAGAAATTAAATAACATGTGCCATTATACTCGTCTTTTTTCCGTCTAAGAATCCTTTGAAATCCTTATC